>WNGM01016461.1_pt1 | contig 12105 bp, 9 predicted proteins | sample 5400571 | NCBI WGS metagenome assembly WNGM01 (sample SAMN13153378, study PRJNA577476) | soil metagenome | isolation source: 100 cm soil or saprolite under Garry oak tree replicate 2 | place: USA:California | collected 2016-06-15
CAAATCGGCCTCATTAGCGCTCCGGCCCTCTGGCTTATCTGCCTGCTCGTGCTGGCTGTCGCTTGCGCAGGGAAGATCCTCAGTGGCTCCCTCTCCGTTCGTTGGATGGGAGAGTCATGGCGAGACTCGCTTAGCCTTGGTGTCTTGATGAACACACGGGGGCTTGTCGACTTGATTGTTCTCAATATCGGCCTGGACCTGGGTGTACTCTCACCAACCCTCTTTGCTATGCTGGTGATCATGGCAATCGTGACGACAATGATGGCTTCGCCACTCTTACCTTTGTTGGGATACCGGCAAAAGAGTTCGCAAGATACGGGCCAGGAAATCGAGAGTCTCAAACAAGAACAGTTTCGTGATGCTTAGTCGCATCACACGCCTCCAGTCGCATCGGCTAATGAAATCCATGCTCCTGTTTCGACAGAACGCGAGATGGCGACGAGAGCCCGCAGAGCTGCAGGCACCGAAGCGGGTCCAAATTGCCCGGAAAACCCTGGCGGACCTGTTGGAACTGAGGTAGTAGTTGGACAATCTAATTTCGTATGTAGACCCATTTATTGGCGTTGAGGGAAGGGGCCATTGCCTGTGCGGCCCCTACCTGCCACTGAGCCTGGTACGCCTTGGACCAGACACCCTTATCCCACATCCGAATAACGGCTACGATAGCCACCATCCTATTATCCGCTTCAGTCACACGCATGTGAGCGGCACAGGCGGAGGCGGGCGTTACGGCAACATCGGCATCACACCCTTTACCGGCGAGCCCAGAACCTCAGCGGACACCTTTAGTCATGAAGATGAAGCGGCACAAGCAGGCTATTACACGGTCACACTGCTGCCCGCGGGCGTGAAAGCTGAACTGACCGTGACACCTCGTGTGGGAGTGCATCGCTACACTTTTCCCAAGGATAGCCAGGCTAATATACTGATCGATGTCGGCGCTGTTATTCAAACGACAGATGCGCGCCATATGCCAGGAACATCGACCGGAACGTCTATCGGGGGGTTCGTTGAAGTTGTCTCGAAGCGGGAGATCATCGGTCGCGGCGATTTTCGCGGTGGCTGGGGACACAGCTTTCCCTACTCGGTGTATTTTTGCGCTATATTCGACATACCCGCCAGCAACATCGTGGTCGCCAATACCCAGGGTATACTCCCTCTCCTGGCAGCAGACGGAGCAGGCTGCAAAGCTATGGCTAGTTTTGGGCAGGCCGAACAGGTAAATCTCAAAGTCGGTATTTCCTACGTCAGTATAGCCAAGGCCAGGGCCAGTATTGCACGTGAGACAGATGAAAAAGATTTCGATACCATCCAGGCTGAGGCCGCGGCTACCTGGACTCAAGCACTCTCGCGTATTCGCATTGAGGGAGGATCAGAGGAGCAAAAGAAGCTCTTTTACACGCTTTTCACCCGCCTCATCTGCATGCCCAGCGATCTAGTGGTAGACGATGAGAACCCCTGGTGGGTGTCAGGAGTGCGCCACTTTACCGATTTTTATGCGCTCTGGGACAGCGTGCGCAACGCAAACTCCCTGATCACCCTGTTCGACCCTGATCTTGAGGCGGCGATACTCAATTGCCTGCTGGATATTGCCGATCATACAGGTTGGCTGCTCGACGCCTGGATTGCAGGGCACAGCGCGATGATCCAGGGAGGAAGCTCAGCCAGCGTGCTGCTGTGCGAGGCAGCCTTGAAGGGTTTGCAGGGGATTAACTATGAAAAGGCGCTGTTGCAGATGCGCAAGAATAATGAGGTGGAGTCACCCGACCCGTGGCTCTATGGCCGGTACCTGCGCGAATACCGCACACTGGGATACCTGCCAGCAGGGATCAGGAACTGCGTTTCCCGTCACCTGGAGTATACATACCAGGACTGGTGCACTGGCAGGCTGGCTGAACACCTGGGGCAGGAAGACGTGGCGCAGGAATATTTTGAAAGTTCGAAAAAGGTGTGGAACCTGTGGCGCGAAGATATTGCGTGCTTTGCACCTAAAAATGCAGATGGGCAGTGGCTGGACCCTTTTGATCCCACGAAATTCTACTCGCCCCGTATTGATGAAGACCCGTACTTCTACGAGGGAACAGGTCGGCAGTGGGAGTACAACGTGCAGCATGATCTTGCTGGACTGATTGCACGGCATGGAGGGAACGAGGCGTTTGTCCGCCACCTGGACGAGTTCTTTGACCAGGGGCAGTATCACTCGAAGGAAACAATGCTGCATGTCCCTTATCTCTATATTTATGCCGGACGACCGGATAAGACGGCAGAGCGAGTGCGCGAGTCCCTGAAACGCTATTTTCACCCCACGCGTGATGGCCTATATGATAATGAGGATATGGGATGCCAGAGTGCCTGGTATATGTGCTCGACGATGGGGATTTACCCAATGATGGGGCAGGACCTGTATCTGCTTTCCGCTCCTCTCTTCCAGCTCACAGAGATAGCCCTGGGACAGAGCGGGAAGAGTCTAGTGATCGAGGCTCCCCAGGCCGGTCCTGAAAAGCCCTATGTGATAGCAGCTACGCTCAATGGCAAACCCCTGCACAGGGCATGGATTCGGCATAGAGAGATTGCTGATGGCACAGTTATTCATTTTGAATTGGGAAGCAAGCCTGGCGATTGGGGAACCACAGAACTGCCACCTTCACCAATGAGCAAGGAGTATTGAAACTCACCTCAAAAACCCTTGACAAGTGAAAAGGAATATGTTTTACTTGTCTTAGTAACTCGTGTTAGTAACTCGTGTTAGTAAATTTGCCTCTATTTTTGCAGGAGGAATACAGTGTGAACCGTGAACCACTTAAACGACCACCTACGATGTCAGATGTAGCCCGCTTGGCAGGAGTTTCCCGCACAGCCGTTTCTTTTGTGCTGAATAATCATGTATTTTCCGCTAACATTCCTACCGAAACGAAGGACCGCATCCTGGAGGCGGCGAAGAAACTTTCTTACAGCCCGAATCTGGCTGCTAAAGTTTTACATACCAATCAAACCCATACGATTGGCTTTATCACTGATGAAATCGCTACCACTCCGCACGCGGTGAATATTACTAAAGGAGCTCAAGATTTCGCCTGGGCCAATGGGAAACTGTTGTTGATCGTCAACACTGGTTCTGATACCAACGTTACAGAAACGGCGATTGAAATGATGCTTGAACGTCAGGTAGAGGGCATCATCTACGCCGCATGGTACCACCGAGAAGCCACATTACCGGCAAATATTTATGAGAGGTCCGCCGTATTGCTCGATTGCTTTTGTGCCAATCAGTCTTTACCTTCGGTCGTGCCGAATGAGATACAAGGAGGGCAAACGGCAACCGAAGTCTTGTTGCAAAAGGGACACCGTCGTGTTGGCTTCATCAACTGTCTTGATCCCGTTCCCGCCACCTTTGGACGCTTAGAGGGTTATAAGCAGGCGTTGCAAGCTTACGATATCCCTTTCGATGAGAATCTTGTGTGTTCACACGTCAGTGGATCGAGAGGTGGTTATCAGGGGACGCTGGAATTAATGCAATTACGTGAGCCACCAACGGCAATTTTCTGTTTTTCAGATGCCATGGCGATGGGAGCCTATGATGCTCTGCGCAAACTGGGTCTTTCCGTTCCCGATGATGTCGCCGTGATGGGGTTTGATAACCAGGAATTGATTGCTGCCCAGCTCTCGCCTCCCCTTTCTACTGTAGCACTGCCCCATTATGAGATGGGCAAGTGGGCTGTCCAGTTTTTGCTTGAGCATAGCGGCGAATCTCTTCCGCCAGTTCAGCACACCATTGACTGTCCGTATCTCGAACGACAATCGGTCTAGATATTCAGCTTTATTCTGTCAGGAGATGAGTCCTATGGAGTAATGTGTCTGAATCGAGAGACAAAGCGTAACCTGACTTATCAATAGGAATGCTTGATCATTAATTCATTTCTTCGCAAATAATTAATAGGGTTCCTCAAAGCTTGGTACCCTTGGTTTCTTTTGCCTTTTTTCAGGAGTTGGGAGAGCACTATGGAGCAAGAGTTAACATCGACCGATGACACCCTACAGCAACCAGAAAGGAGCGGACAGCCCTTGCCACTTCAGGCAGTTGAAACTGGAGCCATATCGACGCCACTCCAACGCAGCCGCCATAAGCATCTGTTGTCGACCGCTCTAGTGACAAGGAACACCTCACATATCAAAATCCGCTCGGATCAACTCACCCATCGGATCATGTTGGGGCTGCTCGAGGGGAAGAACTACACCAAACACCCGGCTCGTCATTTGGCCGAGTATAGGCAGGCTTTGCCAAAAGGCCAAGGCTCTGTGAGTATCGCACTCACGCCCCGCAGTGAGGAAACTTGGGACCATGTACTGGTCTCTCTTGATCTGCTGGGAGATGAGCTCGTCGATACCTTCGTGGTGCTACTTGCTGTAGCTCTCGATACCAACGAGGCTGAACACATCACTAACCCTTTTGCTATCACGGCAGACGATATTTTGGCCGTCTGTCAGAAAAAGAAGTCCAAAGGGAGCTACTCCCCCCGCCAGCAGCAGAGCGTTCACGAGCACATACACACATTGGCACGCGCCTCAGTGCGTGTGACCCTCCTTGGAGAGAGCAAGCAATGGCAGGTTGAGAGTCCCCTCCTCGAGATGTTGATCAATGCGCCACTTCAGGGAAATGAGACTCACACAAGACACAAAGACTGGCAACCATGGCACCTCAAAATTGGGAACTGGATAGCGATGGAACCCCAGATGCAGTATCAAACAGCCATGATGGCACGGCAAGTCCTGCAGTATCATGCTAAGGAGCAGAAGCATGAAAAACGACTGGGCCGCTATCTCACAATACGCTACTGCATCAATGCTCACAGTCACAAGGATCGCGTGAAAGTGTCGATGGGGATGCTCTTAGCGCAAGCGGGGATCACGCCCGACCGGAACCATCCCAGTCGCACCCGCGAGGCCATTGAAAGCGCACTCACCCAATTGCACACCGATGGTGTGATTGGCCGGTTTGCTCCTCTGGTGGATCATTCCTCGCACGGACGAGAGATACAGGAACGCATTGAGCAGCGTGCCTATCATTGGTGGGATGACTACCAGCGACAACTCTGGCTCTTTGAACCCCCAGAGCTACTCTGAGTGGTCTACCAGTGTCTGCTGAGAGAGGCAGGGAACTGATTCTCGACTTCGCAACAGCCCTGATGGCCCTCTAGTCCAACTTGTTATTCAGAGACATTCTATGTTATATATATAACAAGTCAGAAGAAAGCTCTTCATGCTCATCTAAGTCATATTTGTGAGCATACCCAAACTTGCACTTATTGAGAGATTCGGCTTCGCACCGACGTATTTGTTAAGTAGTTGCTAAAAGCGAGCGGGCAACGAACGAAACAGTGGAAATGTGATTGCTCGCGAAGAAAGGAGCGATCTGCAGGCACAATCTGAAACCTCCACACGCACCTGTTGCGTAATAAAGAGTATACGCAGATATTTTACAGAAGAGGCAAGGCTGCCTCTCATAGTGCCTCTCTTCTCAAGATGTTCGTGACACGTATCCAATTGGAGAGGGTCAACGCATAGAGAAGTGTGGTAGACAAGGGAATGGAGACTCCAAATAGCGCTTTCGATGTATCTTCGTTAGCAGTTTGTCCAAAGGAGAAACCCCTATGATTCTCGAGCAAGGTGAAGTCATTGACGAAATTATCACCAAAATCCGTGTCGGGCGCATGAGCCGCCGGACATTTCTTGAGCGTGCTGTTGCCGTCGGCTTGAGCAGCTCTGCAGCTGTCTCGCTGCTGGAAGCCTGCGGTGGCACTAGTAATACTACTGGCGGTGCTGGGCAAACCGTCAACATCAACTATATTGAAAAAGACACCGATGGTGTCTACGCAGGACTTGTGAACGATTTTAATGCGCAAAACAATGGTGTCCACGTCACCTACAACAGTAATGCCCCCAATGATACAGGTCAGCTCCTGACCATCCTCACGACTATGCTGCGTGCCCGCGGCAGCGCCATCGATGTCTTTCCGATGGATATCATCTGGCCGGCTGAGTTCGGGGCCAATGGCTGGACAGTTCCCCTGGATGATAAGTGGCCAGCCAGTGATCGGGCGAATTATCTGCCAGGACCGCTGCAGGGCTGTACCTACAATGGCAAGTTGTGGGCAGCACCGACCCGCACCGATGCAGGGCTGATCTACTACCGCACAGACATCATCAAAACGCCTCCAACTACCTGGGATGAATTGACGACCATGGCCAAGGCCGCCTCCCCGTCCAAAACGAAGTTTGGCTATCTGTGGCAAGGGGCCCAGTACGAGGGGCTCGTCTGTGACTTTGTCGAGGTCCTCTACGGCTATGGTGGTTCCGTGCTGGATCCCAACAATCCCAAGAGTGTCACCGTCAATAGCCCAGAAGGCGTGCAGGCTTTGACGCAGATGGTCAGTTGGGTTGGCACCATCTCGCCAGCGGCAGTGACCACCTATAAGGAAGAGGATGCACGGTCAGCCTGGCAAGACGGGGACGCGGCCTTCATGCGCAACTGGCCTTATGCCTATTCGCTGGGCAACGATCCAAAGACCTCCAAGATTGCTGGCAAGTTTGATATCCATCCTATGCTCTATGGTGGTAGCAATACCGTGGGTCACTCGAACATTGGCGGCTGGCAATATGGCATCAATGCCTTCTCCAAGCACCCTGACGAGTCCTGGAAGTTTGTCCAGCACCAGCTCAACCCCGCCTCGCAGAAAACCATCGCCATAAAGTTGTCGCTGTTCGCCACGCTCAAGAGCATCTATACGGACCCCGATGTGCTGAAGGCGGCCCCATTCTTCGGCAAAATGCAGCCCGTCTTCCAGACTGCGCTGCCCCGACCAGTCTCTCCCTTCTACCCAGACATCAGCATCGCTATTCAGCAGCGGGTCCACCAAGCACTGACCAAGCAGCTCAGCCCTACAGCGGCCTTGACTCAGTTACAGTCGGATTTGCAGGCCATCGCGAGCAAATAGTACGATGTAGTGCGTAGCTAGAGGTGGGGTATCTGTACAGATACCCCACTGCATGACAGGACCTTCGTAGAGAAGTCGTCTGTATATGTATCTGTACCCATCGAGAGGTCAGCTTGAGTATAACTTCGCATACTTACCAGAAGGCACTCTCGGTGCGGATAGCCGTATAAAGGGATGAACACACATGGCAACACAAGCAGTAGAAGTATCCACCAGAAGGCCAACTCTGCGGGACCGCTTGGATTTGGGAAATGGCTTCACACCGTACTTCCTGGTCCTGCCTACCGTCCTGGTGATTCTGGCGGTGGCGGCCTATCCTATCCTTAATTCCATCTGGCTCAGCTTCCTCGATAGCCCTCTCAGCCCCAGTGCAAAGTTTATTGGATTGAGCAACTTTGTTCAGCTATTTCGTAGTAGGGATTTCATCACTTCAATTGGCACGACGTTGACCTTCGCGATCATCAGTGTCGCCTTGGAGACAATCCTCGGTCTGGGCATTGCCCTACTCATCAATGGCACTTTTCCAGGTCGGGGCCTGGTACGGGCCTCTATTCTGGTCCCGTGGGCTTTCCCTACGGTTATCTCCGCGCAGATCTGGTATCTGATGTACAATGACCGTACAGGTATCGTCAGCTACCTCCTCCAGCAGATGCACTTCCTGGCCCCCGGTGCTACGTTATTGCAGACGAATGGTGGCATCATTGCCGCTGCCATCATCACCGACGTCTGGAAAACCACGCCTTTTATGGCCCTCTTGATCCTGGCCGGTCTTCAGGTCATCCCCACGGAAATGTATGAAGCGGCCGACGTAGATGGTAGTACTCGTTTCCAGCAATTTTGGACCATTACCTTGCCTATGCTCAGCGGGTCGCTGGTCATCGCGTTACTCTTCCGCTTGCTCGCCGCCATGGGCGTGTTCGATCTTCTCTACATCCTGGGCGGCAACCAGGTGCAAAGCGTGGCATCCTTCTCGTATAACTACATGTTTACTCGTTCCACATTCGACTTTGCTCCGGGAGTGACAGCCTCCGTTGTCCTCTTTCTGACGGGACTGATTATCAGTCTGTTGTTTGTCCTGTTGATGCGTGTAACGCAACGATAGCGAACGATATATCTATCTTGGAAAGGAGATGGATTATGGCAGTTAAGAATCAGGCTCTCTCTGGGGCTCAAGCAAGGGAACGCACCGGAGAACCAGGCAAGGGCATACAATGGGGCAAGATAGGTCGCTATACAGCAGTGGCGTTTGTGGTGTTCGTCTCGTTGGCACCTCTCTACTGGACAGTGGTCACGTCAGTAAAAAGTGGCATCGAACTGAACGCCTCTCCACCCACCATCTTTCCCCATTCCTTCAGCCTTGAGAACTACATAAGCGATCTGAGCTTGTCCACCTTTACACGTGATCTGCTCAACAGCGCGATCATCGCAACCGTCACCACAATCCTGGCACTGATCGTTGGTGTACTTTGCGCCTATGCTCTTGCACGTATGAAGTGGCACGGCAAAGGCGCCGTGCTAGGGATCACGTTGTCGGTGACGATGATCCCGCTTATCGCCATGGTTGGGCCGCTCTTTGTGTTCTTCACAGGCCCGTTTCCGGTCTACAACACGTATGTAGCCCTGATTATCCCCGACCTCGTGATTACCCTGCCGGTCACCGTCTGGTTCATGACTTCGTTCTTCCGCGATCTGCCGCCAGACCTGGAAGAGGCGGCGCTCGTGGATGGAGCCACACGACTACGTGCCCTGTGGGAAATCATTGTGCCACTTACCGCTCCTGGGGTCTTCGCCTCGGCTATTCTCTCATTCATCGGTGTCTGGAACGACTTCCTCTTTGGTCTGACACTGACGACCGATCAAAGCGCACAGCCGGTCACCGTCGGGGTGTCACGCTTCGCCGGCGAACATACCATCCCCTGGGGTGAAATTGCCGCCGCCGCGGTGATTGTGACCATTCCGCTCGTGATTGTCGTTCTGTTCCTCCAGAAACGTATTGTGTCTGGATTGACAGCCGGTGCTGTCAAAGGCTAAAACCATCATAGCACAATGCGAGAGCAAACAACTGACCATCTGGTGTAGCCAGATGGTCAGTTGTTTGCTCTTCGCTGTTAGCCAGCAACGTTGACACCTTATCCTTTCGAGCGTAAGACCCCTGGCCTTCTAGCCAAGGGAATATAAGCGAGTCCTTGTTTGGGGCAGATGTGGGGTATTGCCACTTTTGTCTGCCTCTGTTAGAATAGATTTTCAGTAAGTCGGGGCCGCAAGGTTTCGCGTCTACCCTGGGGCTCAGGGAAAGTAATGTCTGTCGAGGAGAATGTAAGAGCACCCACCAATGGAACGGTGCATGCCAGTTTCCAACGAAGCAGAAAGACCTACTCGCGAGTGTAGGAGTCCCCTGGCTTCCAGCCATGGGGAGGATGTCAATTTCTCGACAGGTACAATAGAGTAGTCCCGTATCCTACGTGGACTACTTATTTCCTTACGTTTCTACGAATCAAATTAAGGCATATACAATGAGGTATTCACGATGAAGATTTACGTCTGTGTCAAACAGATTCCCGACCCCAATACCGTAGTAAGTAAGCTCGATCCCAACACCAAAAGGCTCGTGCGTAGCGGGGTCTCGCTGGTGCTCGATCCCGGTGATGAGAGTACTATTTCAGCAGCCATCAAGTTACGCGACAAAATCGGTAGTAGCGAAGTGATTACCGTAAGTATGGGGCCAACCACTGCACAAGAGGCTCTACGCCGCACTCTCGCCATGGGTGCTGACCGCGTCATCCTGATCAGCGATCCGGCCTTGGCTGGCTCTGACTCACTGAGTACTGCTCGCGTGCTGGCCACCGTGCTGCAAAAGGAACAGCCAGACCTTATCTTTTGTTCAACCGAGAGTACCGATGGCTACACCGGCATGGTTCCCGGTGGTATCGCCGAGTTTCTTGGCCTGCCCCAGTTGACCTTCGCCCGTGAGATTAACATCGAAGGCTCCAAAGCCGTCATCAAACGTGTCACCCAGACCGGCTACCAGACGGTAGAATGTCCCCTGCCTGCCGTCGTCACCATTGCTAGTGGCTCCTTTGAGGCTATTTATCCTACCATGAAGGGCATCATGAGCGCGAAGAAAAAACCCTTCGCACAGATGAAGCTTGCCGACCTGGGCATCGATCCCTCGCAGGTAGGTGAGACAGGTGCGCATGAACGAGTTGTGACTATAGGAAAGGCAGAAGCACGAGCAGCAGGACAGATTGTGAAAGACGATGGTAACGCAGCCCAGGTTGTCGCTGACTTCTTGCAGCGACACCAGTTGCTTTAGAACAGCCGCCCCCTTCACGATGACCGTCACCGCCCATGATGACCGCCTGACAATGACCAACTAATACAAGCATAGGAGGCGATACGGGCAGAAACAGGATGCTGAGAAGGCCAAACGGCGGTTCGCCAGGAAAAAACAGAGGAGAACCACGGCTTTTGCCAGGGAAAAAGCGGTTTCTCTTTGGGTCTCTCATCCGCCTCAATCCGCTTGCTCGTAGGCTTGAGGCTTTTACCGCTTTTACCTGTATTAGTTGGTCATTGTCAGGATGACCGCAAGGGTCATCACTACTATATACGGAAGACGGCTTCGCCATCGGCAAGTGTGTTCTTAGATATTAGGAGAAGAAAGATATGCCAGGAACTATTTGGGTATTGGTTGAATTAGAAGAAGGTAAAGCTGCTCGTACCTCATTGGAAGTGCTGGGCAAGGCGGCCCAGTTGGGTAGAGCCGAGGCAGTTGTGCTTGGGTCTGCGGCTGCTGAAGTGGCTCCGACACTTGGTGAGTATGGAGCAGAGAAGGTCTATGTGCATGCTGATGCGGCCTATGATAACTATTTGACCTTGCCTGCCGTAGATACGCTTAGTGAGCTACTCAAACAGCATCAACCGACAGTATTGATGATGGCAACTACGTATGATTTGCGTGATATTGCCGCTCGCTTGAATGTGCGCAATAATATGGGCTTGATTACCGATGCCACCGATCTGCGCTTCGAGGGTGATATGCTGCAAGTGACCGTGCCATGGGGCGGCGACAACATCGTTACGGCAACCTTTCCTCAACAGGGAACGGCTATCGTCCTGACGCGGCCTAAAGCTTTTGCCGTAACGCGTACCGAGGGCAAAACCGCCGAGGTAGAAAATATCCAGGCTTCACTCAATACGAACTCGCAGACAATCAAGATACTAGACCGCGTCGAGGTGCCGACCGAAGGACCGGCTCTGGAAGAGGCCAGCGTGATCGTCAGTGGTGGTCGCGGTCTGGGCAAGGCCGATAACTACCACTTTGTGGAAGAGTTGGCAGCCGCACTGGGTGGTGCCGCCGGTGCCACGCGTGCCATTGTCGATGCAGGTTGGCTACCCTACAGCTATCAGGTCGGACAGACGGGCAAGACGGTCAAGCCAACGCTCTACATTGCCTGCGGTATCAGTGGAGCGATTCAGCACCTCGCCGGTATGAAGGGCTCCAAGTATATTGTGGCGATCAACAGAGACGAGCACGCCCCCATTTTCTCCGTCGCCGACCTGGGCATCGTTGGCGATGCGCTAACCATCCTGCCACAACTGACACAAGAAGTCAAACGGCGCAAGGCTCACTAACTGTAGGGACGTGATTATGAGAGTTAACAAATTCATCCGGCTATGGATACATGGTGGTAGGGGCGGCATTGATGACGCCAGTGCGCCTGTGAAGGGGACTGGCGTCATCAATGCCGCCCCTACCACGACCGTAAGTCTTTTGTTAACTTTCATTATCGCGTCCCATAGGCATCAACCGAAGCGCAAAGGAGAGGGAGAAGGGAAGAACGGTGGAGGTCTCGCGTCGTGGCCCTTGTGGCTATACCTGTCTCCCAGACAGGTATAGCCACAAGGGCCAATCCATTTCAAAGAAACAAATCAGGGGAGAGGCCAGCTCTCCCCTTATAGAGAGTGGGGACATCCCTGCACTCATCAGACCCATCGGACTCATTGGACTCATTGGACTCGTCAGACCCATCAGACCTATTGGACTCATCAGACTCGTCAGACTCATTGGACTCATTGGACTCATCAGACTCATCGGACTCATTGGACTCATTGG
>WNGM01006467.1_pt1 | contig 12103 bp, 6 predicted proteins | sample 5400571 | NCBI WGS metagenome assembly WNGM01 (sample SAMN13153378, study PRJNA577476) | soil metagenome | isolation source: 100 cm soil or saprolite under Garry oak tree replicate 2 | place: USA:California | collected 2016-06-15
GTACCTCCCTTGGTAACATTGTTTGTTACACGCCGTCTTTCATCAAGAAAGCATACGAGTACCCTTCAACCGCCACCCTTGACGGTACGGGACAGACGATCGTGATCGTTGACGCCTTCGGGAGCCCCACCGTTGCAAGCGACTTGGCATTGTTTGACTCTGCTTTCGGAATCCCTGCCCCGCCATCGTTCACAATATTCTGCGGCAACTCTCCCACACCCTTTGACGCTAGTACATGTCCACATGTCAACATCAATACGAATCCGATGCACGGGGTGTTCTCATGGACAATCGAGACAAGCCTCGATGTACAATACGCACATGCAATGGCCCCAGGAGCCGACATCGTCTTAGACGTAGCAGCGACCTCATCAGGAAACGCTATCAACGAGGCAGAAGCTGCCGCCATCGCCGCCTTCCCTGGCGCCATCTTCTCACAAAGCTTCGGCATCCCTGAGATATTTCTGACAGCCAACAATGGACAGATAATGCAAGCCCAAGCTAATTATGCGAACGGAATTGCCGTGGGTGACACGTTCTTCGCTTCCGCGGGCGATACCGGCGCAGACTTCGGCTTTGGTACGGCCATGTCCAACTTCCCAGCTTCAGACCTACACAACACGGCAGTAACAGGGACACAGGGACTTCCATACAATGCAACTGGAACCCTCACACCATGCCCGACCTCTACTCCCTTCTCATGCACATCAGGACTCTCCAGCTATCACGGACCCTGCGTGCTCGGTCGCACAGTCCCGCCTAACTGCGTACCTGACGGCTATGGCGGCGAAAAAGTCTGGAACGAACCCAGCTTCGGAGCTGCCACAGGCGGAGCCCCCAGCATAATCTTCGGCGTCCCATCATACCAGACCGGCCTCGGCTTATCGGCTAGGGGCCCGGACGTAGACTACAACGCAGCCATCGACGGTGGAGTCCTAGTGGTTTATGGCGGCTTCGGAAGCCCAGTCCTGTTCATAGTCGGAGGAACCAGCGCAGGCTCACCACAATGGGCTGGCATAGCAGCTTTAGCAAACCAGGCTCGCGCTAGCCTAGGCAAGGGTCCAATCGGCGACCTGAACCCGGTCCTTTACAGTATCTACCACAGCGCGCGCTATGCTACAGACTTCCACGACATTACTGTCGGCAACGACCAGCTAGTCGGTTCGTCTGTTGGCTTCTCTGCAGGAACAGGCTACGACCTCGCGTCAGGTATCGGCACCCCCATCGTCGACCAGCTGATAGTAGACTTAGCAGCAGCATAGGCTAGAGCAAACTTGGGAGGCGTGTCCTCCCAAAGCCCCTTTTTTTCACCGATTCAATCATCAACAATGATAGCACCGCTTAAGACCAGTTATAGGAGGCTTATTGGAAGTGCTATCTCAAGTGAACTGAACGATCTGAACCTCTCCGCGGTTCTGCCTCGAATGGAAGCCATCCAGCCCTCTAGTTGCATATAGGGAAGTTCTCCCCCATAGGCCCGCAAGCCGGGACGATAAATCTCGTACCGCCTCACATATGCAACGGAACACGCCCGCTTCCGCCATTGACCGATAATGATAAGGTTCCAGAGGTAAAGACTTCGACGCGATTGTTGCTGGTTCCTGAAGAGCTGCCTGTGTCTGCTACGTAGATGCTACCTGAACTGTCCACAGCCAGGCCGTGAGGATAGACCATTTGACCATTTCCAGACCCCATCGTGCCAAACGATGTCAGAAATGTTCCATTGCCCGCGAACTCTTGGACCCGGCTGTTGAAAGCATCGGCTACGTAGAGATTCCCTGCTGCATCCAAGGCCAGGTGGACGGGAAAATTGAACTGCCCATTCCCGGAACCAGATGTTCCCCAGGCAACTATGAAGTCTCCCGAACTTGTACACTTCTCAATACGGTTGTTAGATGAATCGCTGACGAATACGTTGCCTGCACCGTCCACGGCGATACCTGTCGGATTGCTGAACTGGCAACTGCCGGTCCCAGAGCCCCATTTCAAGATCAAGTTTCCCGAACTGTTGAACTTCTGAATAGTATTGTTTGAGTAGTCCGTAACGTAGACATTGTTCGAACTGTCTATCGTGACGCCGTATGGATTGAGGAACTGTGGATTTGCACTCCCCAAATCCCTGACAAAAGTCCCATCGGAAAGGAACTTTTCGACCCTGCTGTTGGAAAAGTCCGTGACATATACGTTCCCACTGTGGTCAACAGCGACTCCGAAAGGGTCGAAGACGCCACCGGCAGTTTCAGTAGCAGTCCATGAGAGCAGAAACCCGCCTGAGAGAGAGAACTTTTGGACCCTGTTGTTCCCGTCGTCTGCGATGTAAATATGGCCGGAACCGTCTAGTGCCCCATCATAGGGTCCAGACAAAAGACCGAATCGTGGATAGGTCAGGCTAGAAATGTAGCTCCCTCCGCTAGAAAATTTTTGCACCCTGTAGTTATTGGAGTCCCCCACGTACACGTTCAATTGATTGTCTACGGCCACGCCAATTGGACCATTGAACTGTCCCGGAGAGCTGCCCGTCGACCCCCAAGTCAAGAGGAGGCTCCCGCTTGTACTGAACTTCTCAATGTCATTCTTCGGAGAATCGTCGCTAACGTAAATGTTGGACCCGCTGTCGACCGCTATCATCGCTGGCTGCGCCAAGCTTCCTCCGGAGTTCAAACCGCCCCATGCAGAGACGAAAGCGCCCGTCTTCGTGAATTTCGTGATATTTCCCGACTGTGGACTAATGTCGCTGACATAAACGAATGACGAGTCAACTGCAACTCCGGAAGGGGTGAGGAATTTGCCTGGGGTCGAGCCCGGACCGCCGAATGAACTTACGTAGGTTCCATTATTCCTGAAGATCTCAACCCGTTGGTTTCCCTGATCAACAACGTATACAAATCCGGTCGCGTTAACGCTTAGCCCGAGGGGGTTCTTGAGTAGATTTGTCCCGTTCCAAGTGTTCCAAGAGGTGAGGAAGATTCCGGTGTTCGAGAATCTCTGAATGTTGTTGTTGACCGAGTCAGAGACGTACACGTTCCCGATGGAGTCCAAACCGATCCCTTCAGGATTTCTGAATTGCCCGAGCCCTGTTCCGTAAGATCCCCACGAGGCAATGAATGATCCGCTGCTTGCCAATTTGACTATGCCGTAGCTCTTCGCATCAGCGATGTACACGTTGCCCGAAGAGTCCACCGCGACGCCGTTCGGCATTATGGGGCCGCCATATGAGCCCCACTGCGACGCGTAAATAAAAGAGGGGCTCCCCACAGAGATTGCCAGAGGCCCACCTTGAACAGACTGATGTCTGTATCCAAGACCTACAGTCATATGAGAAACAGAAAACGAAAGCACGAGAAGAATAACACCGCAGAGACAGTACTTTGACCTCCTTGCCGAGCTTCTATCGCAAGGAAGCGAATTGCTTCTGCTTCTAGAGCGGCGGTGTCGGGCTCGTGCGAGATTGTCGAGATTATAACACGGTACGCTCCTCGCAATTTCCCTTTGAGCTCGAACTATTGGTGAGAGAAGCAACGACGAGCGCGTATTTCAAGGAACTATTTGCTTAGAAAACGCTTTGCTATTGTGTCGTGGATTCGCCATGACAAGAATATCTGTGGCAAGCTCGCGCCGGCTCCTTGTTTCTACAGAATGAGACAATCGAACCGGTGATAGTGCTCCGAAGAGTATTATTGAGTGGGCAACGTTCGACATGGCGCGTCGACTAACTTCGGATCAGCATTACGCTTTTGCCAATTACTGACTGTGCTAGGATTAGATTCATACATCTAAACAGACTTACGTGAGAGACATAAACACGGGCCCTTATCCACTAGCTTACAAAGCGGACAACGCATTGCAAAGGAAGCATGTTCTGTAAGGGAACCAAATCAATCTTTAAACGGGGACCCATAGCGCCAACCGTTTTCGGTTGAAGACTCTCCATCGCATTGTCTTCGGTGACTGCAGGGCCATGAAGGAGGTCAGTGATGAATCGATCCACCTCATGATTACAAGCCCACCATACTTTAATGCACCTTTCGACTATCCCGACCTCTTCAAGGACTACGCGGAGTTCCTGCAACTCGTGCAGGATCTTTCCAACGACCTTTATCGCGTGGTGGCCCCTGGGCGAGTAGCCTGCTTCGTCGCGGACGACATACTCGTGAAGGGCCAGAAGTACCCTGTAGTCGCTGATGTTACGAGGCTAATGCTCGACGCGGGTTTTCGGTATCGCGACAGGATAGTGTGGGTCAAACCAAAAGGCTACGTCCGAATAAGTCGTCGCAGTGGAGTCGTAATCCAGCATCCCTATCCGATGTACTACTACCCCGACAATATTCAGGAGAGCATTCTCATCTTCCAGAAGGGCAAGTTCGACTACTCATACGTCCGAGAACTCTCTTCGGAGAGGCTCGAGAAATCCAGGATTCCCGTAAACGACTACAACAGTGAAGGGTGGCACTTGACGGTATGGAATATCACCAACGTCCTGCCTCTGGGACAAAGACTGGAGAAGGGCATCGCAGCATTTCCCGAAGAAATTCCAAAACGTCTAATCAAACTCTTCAGCTTTCATGGCGAAACTATTCTGGACCCGTTTTTGGGATCTGGAACCACCATGAAGGTTGCCCAAGAATTAGAGCGTAATAGCTGGGGCTACGAGATTAACCCAAGACTAGAGAGAATCATCAAGCAAAAGATGGCGGTGAACAATACGTCAGACTCGAAAGTCGAATTTCTGTTCGGACGAAACACGAACAGGATTCACAAATCTATTCAGCGTAGAAAGATAAGTCAATCTCGGCTTATAACAAAATAGTGGCTGACCTATGCGACAGCCGTTCAATTATTCCAGTTTGGTCTCGTCATAATGGACTGTAGCCTTGCATCTAAGAGATCCTTGTAGAATTCGCCATCACTTTCCCGCATCTTTGACACGACCCTGCTGGCCGTCTGCGGACCAACGGCAAACAGACTGAACGATAACGACCTTCCCATATGCCATTAGGAGATCGCTGGAACGGGGAGCCCGGGTTAGAACCTTTGCTCATTCTCGCAAAGCGTCTGCTTGTCTCGCTCTTGTGCAGAACGCTGGCAACGTAGCAGCTGAACCAGAAGAGAGGAGCTAGTAGTTTGGAACCAAAGTTCGGACATGAACCGTGTTCAGGTAGAATGGCGACGGTTACGTCGGTGGAGAGATTCGTACAGCAAGGCGTCGAAGACCGAGGCCCAAGGTTTCTCGATGCGTCTTTCATGATGAGCGCTTGATCCTTCTCAGGAGTGTGGAGAGAGAAGGGACGTTCGATTAGTCGGCTGAACGATTTCCACTATGTTTTATAGCTCGGAAGAGAATATGCGTGAACGTGGTTTTCGAGGTTTGACACTAGCGATGCCACGGCGCGCTCGCGCGTCAAGACTTCTCACGACTGTGACTGCATGCGTTCTCGTCGTCCTCAGTCTTAGCGCCATAGATGGCACATTCTTTACGATCATGCGGGCCCACGCTGATGCGGTGAACCAGACAGCTGTGGCTGTCAGCCCAACGGCGACAGTTGGAACCATGATAGGCGATACTTTCACTATTGGGGTCAACATCACCAACGCACCTGTCAACGCTACTAGCAGCTACAACGCTTTCCAAGTGTCCCTGTTATACAACTATACGATTCTTCATGGTGCTACAATCGACTATTCAGCCAGCGTAATTGGGAGCAATGTGGTCGTGGTATCAGAGTGCATAGATCTTCAGCCAATTCTAGGAACAAGTTGCTCGCAATATGATGCGTGGGGCGTGGCGACGCTGACGCTGGTCTGCCTCGGGGGCTCGTGTCCGAACCCGATGCCTACGAGCGGAACCCTGTTCAAAATGACGTTCCGAGTAGAAGCTCAGGGATTCTCGCAACTTCACATCCTCTCCGCCATAATCGGCGAGATTTTACAGAACAACGAATCTGTTCCGCTTTTGCCTCTCCCGTCCGATGGATACTTCACCAACGTCGATTGCCCAAGAGGAAGCGGTATCCCTTGCACTTCCCCATTCGCATCCTTCACGTTCCAGAATCCTATCCTACAAGGAATCCCTGAACTCTTCAACGCTTCGCTGAGCTACACCACAAACGAGGCAGCCGCAATTATCCGGTATGAGTGGAATTGGGGAGATGAGTCTTTACCGGCGATTTCGGAGAGTCCGGTTGCATATCACAGATTTTCTTTTACCACCTATCCTGGATCTTCGCTCATCATCACTCTCACTGTAGAGGACAGCTATGGTGCTACTGCGTCAGAGAGCGTGTTTGCTCCCGTCCTTCCGGCCTCTCCCCCAAATTTCCAGATTCTGGCTACCCCGACGGGCAACACGGATCTTCTAGCTGGAAATGGCCTCGCGATCAATATCACCCTGTCGAGTCTTTATCAATTCAGTGGCACAGTGACAGTATCAGTAGCTGTTAGGCCGGAGTTTTCTTTCAACGCCACTGCTGCATCCACGATTACACTGTCTTTCACGGAAACTATTCTTGCCCTTTCGGCAGGAGGATCGTCACACACGGTGTTAGGGGTAGATACTACGAAGCTGACCCATCAGGGCGATTACTTGATTCTCGTCAATGCAAGAAGCGGTTCCCTCTCGCACTCCGCGTACGTGCTTTTTAGAGTCGAACAGCCCTATTTCGTCCTCTCTTGTTTACCCACGATAATAGACTGGGCAGCCTGTAACGGGCCCGACTTTCTCTCTTCCGGCTTTCTCGTATCGGGGCAAAGCATCAGTCAGAACGTGATGTTGACAAGCCTCAGGGGGTTCAACGGCACTGTGAGTCTGTCCGTGAGGGAGGTTTTCGGCGGCTCAGGTACTTCACCGTCTCTCTCGCTCAGTGCCAGCAATATCACGCTGATTGGGAGCGGGACGGGGAGACCGGTTTCAGTCAACGTCACTCTCAGCATTTCGACCTATCGGGATACATCTGGCGATCTCCGTGTCACAATATACGGCATGAGTAAGGACTTGGACACGAATCTGGTAGGCTGTGTCCAATGTCAGTATACCGGATTCGACACTTGGGTCGCGGAGCAGCCGGTTCTTGCGAGCCTCTCCTGGATCCACCCTCTCACGATTACTGTCTCTGGAGGCGCCCAGACGTGGGCCGCAAGCATCCACAACCCCAATCCCAGCTACCCGGGCCTATGGATTTACGCGAAACTTCACGTGACAGGGATAACTGAAACTGACCAAGTTTTTACGGCAGACTCTGCCAGGATCGTGATTCTGGCTAATCAGACGGCGACTGTTACGTTGACCTTCACGTTCGAGGGATCCTATCTCAGAAATGCGATTATTTTTGGCGCTTCGATTCGATGGGGCCTCGGATTATACGCTGGTTACTTTCCCGTTCTAAATGCCACAAGCAGTTCGAAAAGGACTGGGGCCTTCGTCCTCCTGCCATGACCAAGCCTGCTGGTGAACCCCCATGTTCCGTCAGCCTTTTTCCTGTCGGAGGCAACCTGCGACAGGGGGCCTGTTTCCAATGAACAGGCTTTCCGCCTTCTTTCAGCTCCCCAGAAGTCGAAGAAAGATACAAGCAATAATTTGCCGTGGGGAGAGGGTTCGTTTGAGCCACTCTTCTGAGTTTCCAAAAAATCGAAAAAAAACAAAGCCTCCGTCTCCACGAAATAACTATTGGACTCGGCGACAAAATCCTTTAGTTATTCCAGAAGGGGCGAGTCGTTATGAACTGTAGTTTGGCCTCCATCAGGTCTCTGTAGAATTCATCATCATTCTCATGCATCTTTGACAAGACCCTGCTGGCCGTCTGGGGCCCAATCCCATAGACTGACTGAGCAATAACAGCCCTCCTCCCATAAGCGATAACAAGATCCGCGGAACGGCGTGCACGTATCAGAGCCTTCTGCTCAACCTCATCCAGAACCTGCTTGGCCCGCTTCTTCTTAAGAACGCTCGTCACGTAGCCACTTGACCAGAAGACAGGGGCCAGAAGCTGGGACCCGCAATTCTGACATGAAGGATGTTGGGAAAGACCGGCGATAGTGGCTGCAGTTGTGAGGTTTGCGCAGTCGAAGCAGAGTAGGTCGATGGCTCGGCCTTCTATCGAGATGCGCAGTCGGGCCATGTTGTCAGCTGCAACATTCTCTGGAGCGATGAGTTCCGGAATGTCGACATGCCGGTAGAGAATGTGGTAGGCTAGCGGTGTGGGTTTGTCTTTGGATCGGAAGAATCTAACTTCCATATTCCGTTCTTTGATCTGCTTGAAGATTTTCTTGACTCCTTCAAAGTCGGCCCGTTCGACTTCAGCCTCGCGAATCGTCTCGTCGTAGATTGGAGTTAGCCGGAATCGGACCTGTAGCTCTTTCATTGCGCCGCTATACATGAGCCGTCCCCGGCTCAAAGCTCCAAACCTCTCAGCGATCTGCTTCATCTGCAACTCCCAGGGAAAGTGTCGGTGCAAAACACCGTGACAAGCGCCTCCTAGTACCGGCTCGTCGATCCCGAAGACTTGTTTGAGGAAGAGATCCTCGAGATCCAGGTCGGCAGTATCCGCCGTCATCTCATACAGTATCCGATAGGAATCCCACCACCACATTCGCACGAGTCCTTGGCGTCGGAAGAGCTCCTCGATCACCTCACCCAAGGTGAAATTGAGAACGTCTCCGAAGTGAGTGTGAATTATGATGTAACGATCGAACCCTTCGACCAGAACCCTCTCATTGGTCGGGACGGGTGCGCCCGTAGCTCTGTGAGTCTCTATCTCCTCGACGACCCTTCGCACTCCGTACGGGTCCGCGGGCCATATTCGTGAGAACTTCTCGACAACGGGGGCGCGGGTCTTGTGCTCGTCCAACAATTTGTTGATCTGTTTCCGGTATTCTCCCACTCGGACAGCGAGCTCACCTGGTACTGGAAGTATTTGTCCGTCCCATCCTGGAATGGCTGCGGTGGGATCGTTGATGGGGAGAACGTACACCTTCCCGTCATCGGTGATCTGTTTCATCTGCCAGACACGTCCCTTGACGATAAAGTTCAAGCCGACATGAGCCATCGTGAGCATGAACTCTTCGCCGAGAATTCCAACCGACTGCTGGTTGGTCAAGTACATCCTCGTCCGCGATGTCCGAAACAGCGTCTGATCGTCTCGTCTGAGATACCCCATTTTCCGCATGAACTCGACAACCTTCTCCAGCTCAGCCTCCTCAAGCTGAGAGTAGGGAAACGCTCGCCTCACGACTTCCTTGATGGCGAAGAGGGAGACGCTACCCTCAGAGTCCATCAATAGTCCGGCGACCTGATGCGCAAGAACATCGAGCGCTCTGTGGTGAATGACCGTTGGTTCGAGCCGTCCCTCCTTGGCCAGTTCAATGACTCCTATCGACTCCAAGAGATCTTCTGTTGAAACAGATACTAGAACTCCATGAGAGGTCCTAGTCAGACTATGCCCGGACCTTCCTACACGCTGAACAAGACTGTTGACCTGACGCGGAGACATATACTGAACGACAAGATCGACAGATCCAATATCGATGCCCAACTCCAATGTGCTCGTGCAAACGAGTCCCTTGACCTGGCGGGCCTTGAATGCTTCCTCCGCTCGGACCCGTTCTTCTTTCGGAAGAGACCCGTGGTGGACCATTATGTTCTGGCCCATCAAATTGAACTTCGAACCCAACATCTCCGCATTGACCCGACTGTTGACAAAGATCAGAGTCGAATCATGCGCATCAACAAGATCAGACACGAGTGCCAGCCGTGCGGCCGCTTCGGGGGCAGTATACAGGCGTCGTGCGAGTTCTTGATCCTCCTCGCCGGGAGTAGGATACTCAATCTTGTACCTAGTATCCTTGCTTAATGGAATCTGGACAATTCTGACAGGTTCAGAGCCTCCGAGAAATCGAGAAATCTCCTCGGGATTCCCCACGGTCGCTGAGAGTCCTATCCGTTGGAACCCGTCGGGCCGAACTTCCCTCAGCCTTTCCAGCCCAACTGTCAGCTGGACGCCCCGACGATTTCCGGCCAGTTCGTGAACCTCATCGACCACCACGGCCTTGACGTGTCGAAGGTGTTGTCTCATTCTCTTTCCAGGAAGGATCGCTTGCAGCGTTTCTGGGGTGGTTATGAGGAGGTCAGGGGGTCGCCCTGCCATTCTCCTTCGGTCAGCAACAGGAGTGTCGCCATGTCTGACCTCGACTTGGAAGCCCAGTTTGACTGACCAGATCTGCAGTCGTTTGAGTAGGTCTCGGTTTAGCGCTCTGAGAGGAGTAATGTAGAGCAGCGAGATTCCTTGTCGATTCTCGTCTTGGACCATCTTGTCGATGAGCGGTAAAAGAGCGGCCTCTGTCTTGCCGGATCCGGTAGGGGCAATTACCAACACATTCTCGCCCTGCATGATGAAGGGAATCGCTTCCGCTTGAGGCGGAGTGGGGACACGGATTCCGGCCTCTTGCAACAGACCCTTCAAGGGTGGTGAGAGGAGGGTGAATGCTTCTTGCACTACTCGATTCACGACATTAGAGGAACTATCCCACTACGCTTCAGAGAGATAAATCTCCTAGGTGGGAAAAAGTGGGTCCAAAATTGAGGAAAGTCTACGAGAGGTAAAAGCTAGAGGCATACCAATTGTCACAAGCTCCACGAGGGAGCTACTTCTTCTCTGTTATCGTTTTGACAAAGTCCCGGTAAGCTTCGGGCTTCATCAGTGAGGGAAGGTCCTTCCTCAGATCGTCTGGCCGGATCATCGTAATCCATCCCTTATCGTACGGGCTCTTGTTAACGAGCTCAGGGGCATCAGAAAGTTCGCTGTTGACTTGAAGCACAACACCTGCAATGGGGGAATACACGTCAGCGACTGCCTTCACAGATTCCACAGTTCCAAGACTCTGCATCTGCGCCACCTTTGCTCCCACCTTCGGAAGGTCGACGTATACGATTTCGTGAAGCGAATTTTGCGCATAATCCGTGACGCCTATTCGACAATCAGCGCCTTCAACGTGGACCCATTCGTGCTCTTTAGTGTAGTAGAGCTCTGCAGGAATCTGGAAGTCGCCTTTCAAAGTCTCTACCCGGAATTTCTAGGAAAGGAAGCGTCCCGTATAATAGTCTGGTCTCTCCAGAATCTACCAGTCTAACTCTTACTCGCTTGAACCCGCTTCAAAAGCGCGGGCACTTGCCCCCAGCTCTTGGCCTTCAGAACTTTCGGCATGTCTCCCACGCTCCGGTTCCACGGCCTCTCATATAGCACACCCCATGCAGTTGGACTGCGTGAGATTTGGGGCATGAGGTCGGGAGCATCATCAATGTAGACATTGTAGTCTAGGAGAATCTTGTCTCTCCAGCCTAGGACCCTGACGAAACGGTGGTATCGAATTTTCTGGCTGTCGACCCAGCTTCTAGCGGCCTCTACCGTTCTCTTGCTCCGGCCAGTTACAATGTCAAGATCACCGAACTTCTCAATCCGCGCAACCTTCTCGCCGATCTCCGGCTCTGTCGGAGGAATCTCCTGCCACTCGTCCCATGACTCGTCTAGTATTCGATAGAAATCATCCTTAGAGATTGAAAACTTGTTCCACGACGACCAGCTGTCAAGATCCTCCATCTTCAAACGTTTGCCGAACTCTCTGTTGACTCGCGCACACCAGACAAGCATCGACTCAGCTAAGACCCCGTCCAAGTCAACAGCAATCTTCAGCTTCGCAGGAGGCACTTTCGGCAACTGCTTTCCATCTAGATCAGAAATGAGGCTTTAACGTTGAGAGAAACAAACGCGCAGAACTGCCATGGATCAGGGCGAAGAAACTCTAAAGACATGCGCTTTCAAAGCGAGCCAGCAACGCAGGCAAAACGGCACACGGATCTATATACGAATGACTGATACAGTCATCATAATTGGATCTTTCCTCCTCGCTTTCAAGGCCATACTAATTGAGGGAAGCGAAGTCGCCATTCTCTCTCTTGCCACGATAAAACAACTGGGCAGGAATAACATCCTCTTCGGAGTCATCGCAGGAGGACTAGGCTCTATCATCACGTTCCTAGTCGTATGGCGGATTTTCCTCTTGCTCCCTGCAATCATTATTGACTTTGCAACCGCAATCGTTCTCTTCTACTTCTCAA
>WNGM01006047.1_pt1 | contig 12102 bp, 12 predicted proteins | sample 5400571 | NCBI WGS metagenome assembly WNGM01 (sample SAMN13153378, study PRJNA577476) | soil metagenome | isolation source: 100 cm soil or saprolite under Garry oak tree replicate 2 | place: USA:California | collected 2016-06-15
CCCTGCCACATGCGCAAGCAGATCTGCAGCATCTCCTCCAGCTGCTCGTAGCGCTCTTTCAGGGGAGGGAAGGGCAGCCCCGACCCGCGTGCCTCCTCTTCGTAATCGCCGGCTCCAATACCGAGCCAGGCTCGCCCCCCAGACAGCACATCCAGGGCGGTCACCGTCTTGGCCAGCAAGATCGGTTGCCAGTAGGGCGCAGCCGTGGCCATGGCGATCAGCTTGATTCTGCTAGTGTGGGCAGCCAGGAATGCCAGCGTCGGATAGCACGAGAGCACCTCGCGCTCCGGCCCACCGAGATAGTGGCTTTGCCACACATGGTCTCCTACGCTGATACGATCAAAGCCCCACGCATCGGCCGTCTGTGCGATCTTGACCAGCGTAGGGCCAAGCTGGCTGGCCCCTCCAGGCCAGGTAAAATCATAGATGTGCAGTCCCAATTTCATACTGCAAGACCTCCTTTCAGCGGTGTGTCTCACCATCCTCGGCTATGCAACCGGCTCTCTCGTACGGTCCGTGTGGGCTGCTCTCTCCATCTCTCGGGTGCTCCTGGGGCGTGCTCGTCTCACGCCCAAAGCCAAACCAAGGACAAGAGCAACCACCATGTTCACAGATGTTTTTTCCTTTCTCTTCCATCACGTGTTGCAGCGTCTTCCTCTCCCTACTCTCCGGCGATCCGCTGGTCGAGCCAGGAGAGTTCAGCCTGCACCCGGTGCAGCCGGTAATCGATGGAGTGCATGATCCAGGCACGTTCCCCATCGGTGATCTCCGGGTTGTGGAGCACATAGTCACTGGCCGCCTGATAGGCAGTGCGCAAGCTGTCCTGATAGCCACGGTACCAGACGAGCACGGCTCTCCGTTGGGAGGGTGTCAGAAACTGAAACTTGGTCAGTTTGATGACAAACTCTTCAGGCGTGTCTCGGCTATACGCGCTTGGCGTGAGCAGCAAGGTCAAGAAGCGCTCCCGGCCAGCCGGAGTAATCGCATAGATGCGCGGAGGCTGACCACGTCCCAGCGGTGGCAAACCTACCCGCCGTTGCTCGATGAGCGAAGTCACCAGCCCCTCCTGTTCCAACCGGCGAATCAAGGGGGAGATGATGCCCCAACTCAAGGGACGAAAGGGCCCCAGGATGCGCCGGGCCGTCTCATGGAGAAAAGAGCCGTACATGGGCTGGACCATGAGTTCGCCAAGCACGAACAACTCGTAAATCAGAGGGCGCATGCCGCGCGTGAGTGACCTTCCCTGCTTGGAGGAAGGTTCTGTCTCCGCAGATGAAGCGCCTGCCTGGTTGCGAGCTGATGGCATGCTTCCTTTCTCCTGTTGCGATTACTTTCATAACGAGAGAATGACCTTCCTTCTCTCACGATGGTCAGTGGTCAAAGGTGTCAACGCTAACACCCATTTTGGGGGGCAAACGCGAAGGTCGCGTAGCTCTATGAGCTGTTCATCACCATGCTCGGCGAGGACCTCTTCCTCGTCGAGGATGTTCTGGACTTGTATCACGGACGTGGAGCATTCGAGGGGGTGCTGGTGGATGAAAATGTCGAAGCAGGTCCCGACCGCTGGTGTTCCCCCACCGCGTGTGGGCAAGAACTGTGGCAGATTGCGTGCCAATGGGTAAGGTATAGCGGAGCCAATGGGCACTCACCTCTCTTGGGAGGCCCTTGCAGATTCGCACGAGCTCGTCGATCACCCATCCTATGGCAGAAACACCGAGCTGGCCTCCCTTTTGACTGACCCAGCATGGGACAGTAGGATGGGAGGACCAGGCTGGCAGAGGAGGCACGCTCCCTGCACGCCACCAATCTCTGGGACTTTGCTGCCTCCAAACGCCTCGCGCTGCTGGTCTGTCTCATCGCTCAGGCCCAGCTTTCTACCCGTGATGAAATTCTCCAAATGTTCACGAAGCGGATGAGCAAGCTCACCACCCGAGCCAAAGAAGAGCTGGAGCGGCTACGGGAGGGGGAACGTGCGACCTCCGAACACTTGATCGAGGTGCTCTTTCCCATTTTTCTCCATTCCCAAAAGTTCGTCCCTTTACCCCTTGTCAAACGTTGCACCTATGTGTATACTGCATATAGATGCTTGAACAAGATAAAAACTTCAAGCATATTAAGATAGATAAGCACATAGAGGTGCGTACAGGGGTGCGGTATGACCGAAGTCAATAAAGAGAAACTTTTTCATAACGCGACAACTGAAGCGTGGTCCAAGAACTGGCTTGTACCTGTCCTTCTGCTCATGCTCCGGGAATGGAGTTCCTACGGCTATGAGCTGATGGAAAAGTTGGCAACCTTTGGCTTCAGCACTATGAATGCTGGCACGTTCTACCGTACATTGCGGCAGATGGAAAAGGACGGCATGGTCAGTTCCAACTGGGATACCTCAGAAGGTGGCCCAGCCCGCCGGGTCTATTCCATCACCCAAGCCGGTGAAGAATACCTCAAGTTCTGGGTACAGTCTCTGGATCAGTATCAAAAGATGATGGATACGTTCTTCAGTCTCTATACAGGACAATCAGCGTCGCGCAAGAATGAAGAGAATGGACAGCAGGGTAAATAAACTGTTCTTCTGAGAAGAACATCCCTTCACATCCATCAACATGTAGGGGTACCCCTTGTGGGTACCCGGATGGACTCACCTCCATCTACATGTAGGGGTACCCCTTGTGGATACTCTCGACAAGCAGGTGAAATACGTGCGCAAGCACAGTCGTTTATGTTAGTTAGTTATCGCAGGCAACTGCGAGGAAAACAAAAGGAACAAAAAATCATGGCAGAGTATAAAGTCAATGATGCAGTATTGAATATTGCCCAGTCCGCTCGTGAGGCTGGTCAGACGGTGAATGAGAGCGCAGCGGCAGCCTATGAGCGCAACGTAGCTTTTGTACAGAGCACGCTCGAGAACGCTGTTGAGGTTCTTAAGAGCCATGCTGAGAGCACACGCTCACTTATGCGTGAACAGACTGAGCATGCTCAGGACCAGCAGCCAGTGGATGTACAGGCTCTATTCAATAGTGCCATTGCCGCTCAGGAGCGTAACTTGCACTACGCTCAGACAACCTTCGAGAACGGGGCCGAACTGTGGAAGAAGCATGTGAGCAGCTCTCGCGCATTGCTGGACAAACTGGCCGAGCAGGGCCAGCGGCAGCAAGAGCTTGTCCGCGAGTTTGCCCGTGAGTCGGTTGACGCCTATGTCGATTTCTTCTTCACGCCTCTCTCCTACTACAAGCAGGCTATCGACACCGCCGAGTCAATTGCCTGGCAAGGTGTAGAGACCGCTGAGAAAGTCGGTCGCCAGGGTCTCGAAACTGCTCAAAAGGCTAGCCGCCAGAGTTTTGAGGCCGCTCAGCAAGCCGTTAGCCAGGGCCAGAAGGTAGCTCAGCAGAGCTATGACGCAGCTCAGCAAGCGTTCAGTGGCCTGAAGATGCCAGAGCCCAACAACCAATAATAGTCATTCTACCGGGGGTTGGGTTTTGCAACCCAACCCCCAATTTTTTATAATTAGTAGCAACTGAGTATCTTTTCGTAGTTCGTCGTAAAGAAGGAGAGATAGAGATGCCAGGAGGAAGCAAACCACGCAACCCCATGGATCCTACAGACATGTGGAAGCAGTGGTATGAGGCAACTACCAGAAAGTGGGCACAAGCCATAGAGGGCAACAAAGAGACTTTCGTCGACCCCTATGGCTTTTATCGCCTCTGGTTCCAAAGCGTTAGCAACGCTCAGGAGCAATACAAGACGGCCTCAGCTGCCATGCTTAACACCAAAGAGCTGTGGAATCAATGGTATGAAGCCACCGTAGGTGCGTGGAAACAAGCCGTGGAGAGGGGCGGTGACCCACTAGGACTGACGACGCAATGGATCGCCTTGATGGAAGAGGTCCGTCATCGCATCATGTCAACTGATGTGTTACCCAAAGACCCCTTCACCTTTTTCAAAGAGTGGTATGATACTACTAGCGAAACTTGGGCTAAAGTCGTAGATGACATGCTCGGTTCCGAGAAGTTTATCGAATCATCTAGTCCTTTTCTCGAGGTCTATGCTACCTTTGTGAAAACCCTGCGTCGCGCCAATGAAGAATACTTCAAGAATCTGCAAATTCCCACCCGTTCCGATATTACACGGGTAGCAGAGATGGTCGTGACTCTGGAAGAGAAAGTGGACTCTATTGAGGAGGCGGTTGAGGATATGGAAGATAAGTATGTTAATATGGCCGCTCACGAAGTGATCACCGGGCTGGATGAGCGATTGGCCCCGGTAGCAAACAAGCTGGACGCCCTCTCTACTGGCTTAGAGAGGCAGACAGCCGCAGGAAAGGCTGAGGTTATTGAAGAACTGACGAAACGGATGAATGAGGTGGAAAGCAAACTAGATAGAGTGCTTGCCGCTCTCGAGAAGCTTGAGGTCAAAGCCGAGGCAGCCATGAGCCATGCCGCCGCTGCTACCTCTGTGAATGGCACTACGACAAAACGTAACAGGCCATCTAAGAAAAATACAACAGCCGCACCTGTTGAAGAGATACAAACAAACCCTGAGTAGAGACAAAGATAGCGTGAGGCAGCTAACGAAGCCTACCCTCACAAGTTCTCTACTCGTTTTTCTCTATAAAGATTGTATGTTTGCGAAGTCGCAACTACAACGAGGAGGTATCAATGGCTATACAGGTACAGAATGGTACAGCATCTACAACCGAACTCGATGATATGCTCAAGAAGTATGTCAAGGGTATGCAGATCATTCTGGATGGTGCCAAAGCGTCCACGGGACAAACACCCAAAGAAATCATTTGGACCAAGAACAAAGCCAAACTGTATCACTATGAACCGGCATTGGAGAAACGCTATCCGGTGCCCATATTGCTTATCTACGCATTGATTAATAGACCGTATGTCCTGGACTTGATGCCAGGCAATAGTCTGGTGGAATACCTCTCTCACCAGGGTTTTGATGTCTATATGCTTGACTGGGGAACTCCCGGCGACGAGGACAGGAACCTGACCTTTGAGAACTACGTCCTCGATTATATTCCTCGAGCTGTCAAAAAGGTCACCCACCACGCACACTCAGAAGAGGTGAATATCCTCGGCTTCTGCATGGGCGGCACGATGACCGCCATGTACGCCTCGCTCTTCCCTGACAAACCGCTCAAAAATCTCATTTTCCTGACCACTCCCTTCGATTTCACCCCTGAGAACATGGGACTCTACGGTCTCTGGACAAATTCTAAATACTTTGACCCCGATATATTGGTCGAGGCTTTCGGGAACGTTCCCGGCGAACTCGTCGATACGGGCAACCGTATGGTCAAACCGGTCACCAACTATGTCGGCACCTATGTCACCATGTGGGACCGCATCTTACAGGACAAGCCCATGGATACCTGGCTTGCCATGAATAAGTGGGTCAACGATGGTGTTCCTTTCGCTGGTGAAACCTTCAAACAATGGATTAAAGAGTTCTACCAGCAAAATAAACTGATTAAGGGTGAGATTAAGCTACGTGGACGCCGTGTAGACCTACACAACATTACCTGTCCTGTCCTGAATATTGCTGGCACAAAGGATCACATCTGCAGTCTACCCCAAGCCGAATCTGCCATGAACCAGATAAGTAGCAAGGACAAAGAGTTCTTTGTGCTCAATGCCGGACATGTCGGACTACTCACCGGTTCAGATGCCCGCAAGAATCTCTGGCCCAAGATCAAAAGCTGGTTAGAGGTTCGTTCACAATAATCTTGTGTTTAGCTCTCACACGCCCGGCGTGAGGGCTAAAATCCCACAATAAATTCGTTTGAACAGAAGAGAACAAAGTGGCGATGAACCTGGTTTGCAAACCAGGTTCATCGCCGATATTTGGAGAGAATGCCTGTCATCCTGAGCGCAGCGAAGGATCTGGCTCGCCGTCGGCAGAGATCCTTCGCTGTGCTCAGAGCCTGCCCTGAGAGAAGCGAAGGGATGACAGAGAGGTCCTCTCTCCAAATGTCTGGGTTCATCGCCACTTTGTTCTCTCTATAATTTTTCTGTGGTAAGATATCTATCGCAGCCATCTATTTTTCTTCGAGGAGGCGTTACTTCATGAAAGCAGTCCTGTGCAAACAATACGGCCCACCTGAAAGCTTGAGCATAGAAGAGGTCGAATCTCCCAAAGCTGGCAAGGGGCAAGTTGTTATCTCGGTAAAAGCCTGCGGCGTTAATTTTCCTGATACCCTGATCATCCAGGGCAAATATCAGTTCAAGCCAGCTATGCCCTTCTCACCAGGAAGCGAAGTAGCCGGTATTGTCAAAGAGGTTGGTGAAGGGGTACATCACGTCAGAGCAGGCGATAAAGTCATCGCTTTTACTGGCTGGGGTGGCTTTGCCGAGGAAGTGGTGGCCGACGCCAAAATACTCATCCCTATCCCCGAAGGTATGGATTTTACCATAGCCGCCTCTTTTGTATTGACCTTTGGCACCTCGCACTATGCCTTGAAAGATCGGGCGCATCTTCAACCAGGAGAAACACTGCTCGTCCTCGGCGCAGCTGGCGGCGTCGGTCTAGCCGCCGTAGAGCTTGGCAAGGCTATGGGAGCACGCATCATCGCAGCCGCCTCCAGCGATGAGAAGCTGGCCGTGTGCCGGGAACACGGAGCCGACGAAGTCATCAATTACGCCACCGAAGACCTCAAAACACGCCTCAAAGAACTAACCCAAGGCAACGGCGTCGATGTAATTTTCGATCCGGTCGGTGGCGACTACAGTGAAGCCGCCCTACGTGGCATAGCCTGGGAAGGTCGCCATCTCGTCATCGGCTTCACCGCAGGCGACATCCCACGCATCCCCCTCAACCTGCCGCTGCTCAAAGGCTGCTCCATTGTCGGCGTCTTCTGGGGCTCCTTCACCACCCGCGACAGCCAACGCAACCAGGAACACCTACGCGAACTCCTCACGTGGTTCCGCCAAGGCAAAATCAAACCCTACATCTCAGCGACATATCCCCTCGAACACGCCGCCCAAGCACTGAACGATTTGCTGGAACGCAAGGTGAAGGGAAAAGTTGTGTTGGTGACTGATAAAGGCTGAGTCACCGATTTATACTTTTATCAGAATTTAACCCTTGTGCTTAAGCATGGGGGTTAATTTTGTTTTATTGTCCAAACAATTTAGCTGATATAACGGGATTGTTTTTGCTCATGAAAGTGGGGGACTCTCTCACAACTGGTGAAACAAAATGGCTTTGTTTTTGCTCTTACTAGTGTTCTACTTTGAAGGTGGAGCAATATGGTTCCACTTCTTTGAGGTGGAGTCCCTCGTCTGGAGATTTCATTGAACTACACTAGTCCACTCTACAAAGCGTTGGTCCTTGCCGTTGTTATTGGACCGCTGCTCGCAACTGGTTACGCCATCTCCCTGCTCTGGCAACGAGCGGTTCACCCAGGAGATATTGCCTTGTTCCTGAGCATGTATGCCATCACCTCGATGGGTGTGACGATCGGCTTCCATCGGATGCTGACCCATCGAAGTTTCCGTCCCCACCCCGTCATCAAGTTCCTACTGCTTGTGTTTGGCTCCATGTCGTTGGAAGGCCCCGCGTTGCAATGGGCCGCCACGCATACCAAGCATCATGCACAGGCTGATCGCCAAGGCGATCCCCATAGTCCGGTGGAAGGCTTCTTCCATGCCCATATTGGCTGGATGTTCAAAGATCGTGAAGCAGATCCCGCCATCTATGCTCGGCACCTGCTCACCGATCCCATAGTGCTGTTTGTCAGTCGCACCTTCTTTGTGTGGGTCGGACTCTCGCTGCTCTTTCCCTTTATGCTTGGTGGGTGGTCTGGCCTGCTATGGGGGGGGCTGGTACGCATATTCCTGACCCATCATGTGACGTGGAGCGTCAATTCGGTCTGTCACACCTTTGGCAAGCGTGCATTTGAGACCAACGATCGCAGCCACAACGAATGGGTAGTTGGACTGCTCGCCTTTGGTGAGGGCTGGCATAACAATCACCATGCCTTCCCTCGCTCCGCCTTTCATGGCCTACGCTGGTGGCAGGTTGACATCTCCAGCTACGTCATTTGGACGCTTGAGCGTTTGAACTTAGTCAAAGATGTGTATCGCATCACCCCCGCTATGCTTGCACACCGCTCTGCGATACGTGTCAAGGCTGACATACATGCACAAGCAGCAGGAAGCACTCTTCTCAGTGCTTTAGAAACGAAAGAAAGAGCATCATGATATGCAATTGACTAGAGATTGCTTAGGCATGGTTCAAATGAACTTGACACTTTTCTGCTCATACGAGGTAAACATTGTCAAGCAAGATTGCCTCTCTTGAACCTTGCCTTACGAGGCAAATCTCTAGCCAATCGAGCGCGTTTCAGTTCCATCCCTCCTACATTCACCGGAGAGTGGTCCTCTGTTCAGTAATTTAGCCTCACAACAACCATATAGGCTCATCTCCGTATAGTTATTCAGAGACCTTTCTTCCTTTTATGTGATATAAAGGAAGCTCAGAACTTAAAGACGAACATGATAAAGATAGAGAGGAAAAATATGGAAACACGTTTCTATCAGACACAAGACCTTGACCTTCAGAGAATTGCTCAGGCATTAGTACTCGAATATCAATCAAAGGGCTATGAGGCACAGCAATTTGGAGATTTCAACCAGATGCACGTCCAACTAAAGAAGGAAAGCACCTTGAGGACGATCACCGGTTTTAATAAGGCACTGGGTATCTCCTTACAGCGTGTCAATGGGGGAACACTCGTGAGAGTAGGAGCACAGGACTGGGTAGATCAGATAGTAGTCGGGGCCGTCGGTCTGGCCATCCATCCTCTACTCGTTACAGCAGCAGTAGGGGCGATCCAGCAAAGTAACGTCGTACATGATGTACTCAACTCGATTGATTATCAAATACGGCAGCAGCAGCCACAAGTACAAGTTGGGGGCTACCCTCCAAACCTCTAAGAACGTTTGCAGGTCGTGTAGGGGCTCCTTGGCTAGGTCAATCGCGTAGGGGCAGGGGCAGCGTGGTGCGGTGCGGGGGCCCTTGTGGCTGCCCGCCGCGACTCGTGGATATGCGCTCCCAGGGGCTCTTCCATACCCGTCCCCCGGACAGGATGCCCCTACGCAATAGATCGAACGTTCCGTCAGGTCGATGCGTTTTGGACGCAATCAACCATCCCAATACTATTTGGAAGGCGTGTAATGGCTACAACAAAAGCAGAAAAAGAGCAGCAACGCTCATCCAGGTTATCAAGAACCTTGAGTGATGCCGTCGTTATTGTGACAGGTGCCAGTTCGGGCATTGGTGCCGCCACCGCTAGAGAACTGGCCCGGCATGGTGCGCAAGTTATTCTGGCCGCCCGGCGTGCCGAAGAGCTAGCCGTGCAGATTCGCGCCATTACCGACGCAGGACAGCATGCCCTTGGGCATATCGATGTCTTAGTGAACAACGCCGGTATTGGGCGACTCAAACCATTTTTCAAGGAGCCAGCCGAATACATCAACCAGATTATCGATGTGAATTTGCGTGGTGCCATGCTCATGACTCACGCAGTACTGCCAGGCATGTTGGAACGCCATCATGGCACCATCATCTCTGTTGCTTCAGTAGCAGGTCATATTCCTATCAGCCCGCTCTATTCAGGTACCAAGTTCGGCTTGCGGGGCTTTTCGTTATCTTTGTACCGCGAGCTAGCACCTCGTGGCATTGCGGTCTCCCTAGTTTCGCCCGGCTTCATCAACACCAATATGAACAAAGGCTCACGCCTACCCATGCCAGGGCCAGACTTGATAGCCCGCACTATCGCCGATCTCGTCGTCAAACCACGTCGCGAAGTGATCGTACCCGGCTACTACAGTCCACTCACCAGCATAGCGAAAACATTCCCCTGGCTCGTCGATCTCGCGATGCGAGGCAACAAGTAGATACTGCTCGCCAGAACAATCATGCCTGACGACAAGCACCTTCTGAGAAAGCACTAGCCGATCTCTTCCATCGGCGCAGTGACGTCCATCGTGTGCTGGAGGCCCTCTGTCTCTCGTTGGCCCAGAGGTTCTGTCATGGTTCGCCACGTGCTTTCACTCAGTTGTAGCATCAGACCCATCAGATCGGCTTCCTGCCACTGTTCGACAATTTTCCCATCGGCAATACGGAAGATGGCTATTCCCGTGTATACCACCGGCCTGCCGCTAGCAGAAATGTTCATGAAGGCTCTTTTGTGGGTTGCACGAACGGTATAACGAACCACCACTTTAGCAAAATGCCATCTTCTAAGTTGACCAAGGCTCTATCGGCCAGTTGCATCAGCCGATAAAGTTGGTCATATTCTATTCCAGGCATGACTTTGAGAAGAGTCTGTACACAGTTTCACCTTCATTAGGAGGTCATTCGGTCAGCGTTACAAGTAGCAACGGGTGCGCCACACCTTTTTGCACACAGAATATCTAGGCAAAAGGAGTGGGGCTGATGCGAATACGTACGGATCTTACTTGACAACGCGGAACCAAAGATCGGTTCTCGTCGGGGACTCGAATACCCTCGTTCTTTCCAGTTCCATCTGCTCATTGACGAGAGGCTCGAAAAAGCGAAGACCTTCACCAAAGAGGACAGGGACGATGCCAATATGGATTTCATCAACCAGCCCGGCTCGTAGGCATTGCTGAGCGGTATTCGCGCCGCCTATCACCATGACATGTTTGTCACCTGCGGCTGCTTTTGCTTGTTCAATGGCCCTTTCGATCCCAGAAGTCACGAAGGTCAACGTCAACTGGTCGTTCTCTCCTTTGGCCACCTTTTCTGGAATATGATGAGTCAGGACAAAGATCGGTACTTGATATTCGTAATCCGTGACATCCCCCTCTGCCATGTCGTAGGCACGTCGGCCCATCACCACCGCGCCTGTCGTCTGTATTTCTTCCTGTAACATCTCTGTTCTTCGCAACGCTTCTAGATCCGGATACAGGCGGCTCACATCACCATTGCGGTCATTCATAAACCCATCTAGTGACAGAGTGGCACCTACAATAACTTTTCCCATAACACCTCCATGCAATGAGTGAACGTTTCTTCGCCATCAACTTACTCGCTTCCACCGAAAAAAACTTCTCCGATCTTGCTGATTCCCCGCACACGTCTCTGCAAAAAACTGTGGCGCACCCAGTAGCAACCGTAACGGAGTGCTTACGAATACAATTGCGTTTGTAAGCACTTCAATATTTACGAGAACAAGAGCATCTGTGAAAGTGGTCTATGCCCATCTAACAGGATATAGGGGGCAGCTTGTTCGGGATTACGGATATTGAGTTGACGCAGGTAAGAGAGATCGGTGAGACGACCCAGGCAGCGCGCATGCATAATGGCAGTAGCACCTACAGGGCCAATACCAGGAACACGCAATAATTGCTCACGAGTAGCAGTCATGATTTCAATAGGTGCAGAACGCAGATGCATCTCTGCCCACGCCCGTTTGGGGTCCATATCCAGCAGCATGTTCCCATCACTGTTAAACAGCAAGTCTTGCACTTTCCAACCATAGTCGCGCAGCAGAAAGCTTGCCTGATACAGACGATGCCCACGCAGAGGATCAGTCGCAGGCACGTTTTCAAAGGGAGTTTGGATGACGGGACTAAAGCCGGAATAATAGGCGCGGGTGAGCCCCATCTTACGGTACAAGCGCGAACTGAGTGAGAGCAACTCCTGGTCCGTGTCACCGACTGCCCCTACCACAAACTGCGTTACCGTTCCTGCAAGCTTTTCATCCGGATGCTTGCGGCGTATTTCTTCAGCCCAACGCAACATCGTGAGTAGATCATGCTCAAAATCTTTTTTAGGAGCCAGTGCATTCAATCGCTCCTGCGTCGGACCTTCCAGGTTCACAGAAACACGGTCCGCCAGTTGCATCAGGTGGTAGAGCTGGTCATATTCTATGGCAGGCATTACTTTGAGGTGAAGGTACCCATTATACCCATATCGCCTGCGAACAATTTCAGCCGTCTCGATGATCTTATCCTGTGTCGTCACGCCGCCTTTGATAATACCAGACGACAGGAACATGCCCTCTACCTTGCCAGCACGTTGGAGTGTATCAAAGCCACCAGCCAACTCATCTGGCGTGAA
>WNGM01018500.1_pt1 | contig 12099 bp, 10 predicted proteins | sample 5400571 | NCBI WGS metagenome assembly WNGM01 (sample SAMN13153378, study PRJNA577476) | soil metagenome | isolation source: 100 cm soil or saprolite under Garry oak tree replicate 2 | place: USA:California | collected 2016-06-15
CGGAGGAATCGGCGGTCTCCATCACGCCGTCCCGAGGCCGGACGTGTTCCCTTCGTCCTTCGACAACTGCTCGACGAACTTCGCGCCGACGATGGCGGTGACCCGGTTCATGTGCTCGGAAAGCTCCTCCCACTCCGCCGGGATCAGATCTTTTTTGAGCTGCGGATGGATCCCCCACTTGGCACTGACCGTCTCGCCTTCGCGCATGACCAGCACGTTGATCAACTGGATGGTGTTGGGGGCGCCATCCTGCGCGCCTGACGGTTCGGGCGATCCGGGGACTCGTTCAGCCATGGTATGCTCCTTAGCGACGTGAGCGTATCAACGACGACCGTATGATACACGAATCATTCGCCGGTTCGCATCAGCCGCGGCTCAATTGAAACTCCGAAAGTCATGTGCTAGGGTTTCGCCTAGGTCCAAAGCGGAGAGAGCCAATCGTCTTTGCCATCAATTAGGAGGTGATCCATGCCGACGTACATCAGTCACATCAACTGGACCGAACAGGGAATCCGGAACGCGAAAGACTCGCCTAAACGTCTCGATGCGGTCAAGAAACAGCTCAAGGAACTGGGGGGTGAACTGAAGGCCTTTTACATGACCCAGGGGACCTACGACGCGCTCCTGATTTATGAGATTCCCAACGATACTGTTCTGGCCAAGTTACTCCTTCAGGTAGGCTCTGCTGGGAATGTCCGAACCACCACGGTCAGGGCCTATACAGAAGCGGAGTATCGGGAGATCATGGCTGGGCTCCGCTGAGGGAAGGTATGAATTCCCCGCTCAAGTCAGCCGGCCTCGTGGCCACCGCGCTCCTCGCCGCGCTCTCCCTGTCCCATCCTGCCGGCGCCATCGAGATCGTCGCGCCGAAAGACGGTGCCGTTGTCCCTATCGGGGCGGAGCTGGTGATCCAGGTCCAGCCCAGCCCGGGCGACGACATCGATCGGGCGTATCTGGCCCACTCCGATGAGCACATGAAGCACAACCCCCAGACCGGCTACTTCGAGCAGCGGATCAAGCTGCGCGGCGATAGCCTGGGGCCGATCGAGATCGAAGTCTGGAGCAAGAACAGCAAGGGCGTGGTCAGCACCGCCAAAGTCACCGTCCACGTCAACCTGCCGCCGGTGCTGCCGCTCATTTCGCTGCGCATCCATGCCGAGCAGCGGAAACTCGTGCTGGAAGCCGTCGGCGAGAAGCGGGACTTGCAGGTGATCGGCGAGTTCCCCGACGGCACCGTGCGGTTCATCTCGAAAGCCACCTTCGGCACGACCTACCAGAGCCGGAACGAGAAAATCGTCAAGGTTGACCCTAACGGTGTAATCACCGCCGTGGGCATCGGGGAGACGATCATTGTCGTCCGCAACGGCGACAAGGAGGCACAGGCCCGGGTGATCGTCAAGCCCAAACTTCCTGAAGGGGAGAAGAAGGAGACTTAGGAGGGACGCCCGGCCGACCGAAGGCTCTGCGCAATGGCCTTCGCGTAGAGCAATTCCGTGTAGTCGCGCACCATCCGGCGGGTGCAGAACCGGGGCACGACGCTGCGGATGGTTTCTCGCATCATGTTCAACCACCCCTTTGGGACCCCATCCCAGTCCCGGTTGTAGTACAGCGGCACCACTTCCTGCTCCAGCATGCGGTACAACGCCTCGGCGTCGGCGGCGTCCTGCGCGTTGGGGTCCGGGTCGAACTCCGGGCGGCCGATCGCCCATCCGTTGGCGCCGTTGTACCCTTCCACCCACCACCCGTCCAGGATGCTCAGGTGCGGCACGCCGTTGAGGGCCGCTTTCTGGCCGCTCGTCCCGCAGGCTTCCTGCGGTGGGCGGGGCGTGTTCAGCCAGACGTCCACGCCGTGGATGAGGTACTTCGCGGTATGTAGGTCATACTCTTCCACAAAGGCAATATGGCCGCCGAAGCCGTGGTCCTTGGCGAGGGAGTAGACCTGGTGGATGAAGTACTTGCCGTGCTCGTCGGCGGGGTGGGCCTTGCCGGCGAAGATGATCTGGACCGGCCGCCAAGGATCGTGCATCAGCCGCTTGAGGCGTTCCAGGTCACGGAACAGGAGCGTCGCGCGTTTGTAGGTGGCGAAGCGTCGGGCGAACCCGATCGTCAGGGCTTCCGAGTCGAGCAGGGTACCGGAGGCCAGAATCTGCGCAGGATCCATCTCGCCCTGGATCCAGCGAAGCCGCGCCTCCTCGTTGATGTACCCCAGTAGCTTGCGCTTGAGGGCCAGGTGCGTGTTCCACAGCTCCTGATCGGGGATGTCCCCGATGCGCTCCCACATGGCAGGGTCGTCATGGCGGGTGACCCAGTCGGGACCCAGGAACTTCGCGTAAAGCTGCCGCATCTCGGGCGCGATCCAGGTCGGAACGTGGATCCCGTTCGTGATGGACGTGATCGGGACCTGCTCCTCCGGCACGCCCGGCCAGACGTAGCCCCACATGCGACGGGCCACCTCCCCATGTCGGCGGCTCACGCCGTTGCGGAAGCCGCTCATCTGCAAGCCCAGCACTGTCATGTTGAAAGGGCTCACGCCGTTGCGGTAGCCGCTCATCTGCAGCCCCAGCACGGTCATGTTGAAGGCGGTATCCACCGTGCCCGGCGCGCAGCCCAACCGGAGGAAGTCCTCGCGGCTGATCTGCAACAGCTCGCAGAAAGGGGTGAAGTATTTCTCCATCAGGTGGAAGGGAAAGGCGTCATGGCCGGCCGGCACCGGTGTGTGGGTCGTGAACACGGTGGATGCTTTCACGGCCTCCACGGCTTCGTTGAATGGTAGCCCAGCCTGGCGGCACTCCCGCAGACGCTCGAGGGTCAGGAACGTCGCATGCCCTTCATTGGCATGCCACACGGTCGGCTGGAGGCCTAGCGCCCGCAGCACGCGCACGCCGCCGATGCCCAGGATGATCTCCTGAAGGATACGCATCTCCTGGTCGCCGCCGTACAGGCGCGCGGACAGTTCGCGATCCCAGGGCGCGTTCGCTTCCACGTCAGTGTCCATCAGGTAGAGCGCCACCCGGCCGACGTGGACCTGCCAGACCGCGACATGGATGGTCCGACCGTCCAGGTGGACCTGGATCGTCAGGCGCTCGCCGTTCGGGAGCAGGGCGGGGCGGATCGGCGCGTCGGCGGCGATGAACGGAACCGACCTGGCGTGCTGCCAGCCGTCGGGAGAAATGCTCTGGTGGAAGTAGCCCTGCGGATAGAGGAACCCGACGCCGACCAGGGGGACACCCAAGTCGCTGGCTTCTTTGCAGTGATCGCCGGACAGGATGCCCAGACCGCCGCTATAGATGGGCAGAGACTGATGCAGGCCGAATTCCGCTGAGAAATAGGCGATGAGGCCCTCCGCCAACTCCGGATGCTGGCGCGCGAACCATGTGTCCGCCGCGGACATGTAGGAATCGAACGCCAGAAGGACGGACTCGTAGCGCTGTAGGAAGACCGGGTCTGCAGACGCAGAAACGGCGCGTTCAGGGCTGAGCTGGTGGAGAAGCTTGACCGGATTGTGCGACGTCAGCTTCCAGAGCGTGCGGTCAAGGGTTTCAAAGAGGGCTCTGGCGTCCGGGTTCCAGCTCCACCAGAGATTGTGTGACAATTCCCAGAGCCGACTCAGCGAGGGAGGAAGCTGGGCGGGGCTCTGGGGAAGCAATATTGGGTCGATCAACAAGCCTCCTTGTAACGAAGTCGGGTAGTACTTTACCGTAAACATGATGGAAATGCAAGAACCATGCGGGTTTTTTAGCGCTCGCCTCAAACCTAAGGAGTCCAGCGGGCCCCTCATAGATATATAACCCCTGTGCGTTCCAGTGAAAATCCGGACAATAGGTGAATCTGCATGCGGTGAATACATGAAGAGAGACCATCAGACGAAGCCGGAGGTTTCGGTCAAGGAGAGAGCGTCACACGGTCGCGCAGGCGGGACGACACGATCACCATACCCTGGGCGTCCACGATCACGGCGCCGAGCCCGAGTCGCTCGACCAAGGCCATCCCGCGGGCCGGCCCCATGACGAACACGCCGGTCGCCAGGGCGTCCGCGGTGGTGGCGTCCGGGGCGATGATGGTGACGCTCTGGCACAGGCGGGCCGGCTGCAGCGTCCGGGGGTCCAGGATGTGATGGTAGCGGACGCCGTCCTTCAGGAAATACCGCTCGTAGTCACCGGAAGTGGAGATGGCCTCGTCGGTGACGTCCAGCATGGCCAGGACTTTCCCAGGCTCGCGGGGATGCTGGATGCCGAGCGGCCAGGCCGTGCCGTCCGCGCGTCTGCCGAAGACCCGGAAGTCGCCGGCGACCGCCACGAGCCCGCCCGTCGCGCCGTTCTCCCGCATCACGGCCGCGGCCTTCTCGGCCGCGAAGCCCTTGCCGATGCCGCCGATGTCGATCCGCATGCCCGGTTTCTCCAGAAAGACGGTCCGGCGGGTCTGATCCAGATGGATGCGGCGGTAGTCCACATATTGAGCGGCAATTTCCAGCTCCAAGGCGGAAGGGATGCGCGGGGCCTCGGGGATGTTCCAGAGCCGGACGGCCGGACCGATGGCGATGTTGAACCCGCCCTCTGTGTACTCGGCGACTTCCAGGGCGCGACGCAGCAGATCGAATGTCTCGGCACTCACACCTATGGGTTCCAGTCCCGCGGCCTGGTTGACCCGGGATAGTTCGCTGGTCTCGATCCAGGTGCTGAGCATGTTTTCGAGCCGGCGGATCTCCTGAAAACCGGCGGTCAGCGCCGCCTGCGCGATGACGTCGCCGGGGGCGACGGCGGTCAGCTCCACCAGCGTGCCCATGAGGAATTGGGCGCGCTTGAGGGTGACTGGCGGGGGTGGGGGGGATGATTTCGAAATGGGGATGATCGCGCAGGCGGTGAAGAACGGAATACAGGCCAGCAGAAAAAGAGCTGCGCGGCGTTGCATTGGAAGCGAGTCTAACAAAGAGCAGACGCAATGTCATGGCGGGAAGTGGGCGACACCGCATGGGCGCCCAGAAGCAGCGCGGGGCGTACAGCCGGGTCTGCGGGGCTTCGACGGCGAAACGCCCAGCTGCGCTGGGCTATGCGGGGGCAGGACCCGCCAGACCCCCTCTTCTCATGTTCTGTTATAATGGCGCGGCGATGAAGCCCTACGTCCTCAAGCGCGGTCCCGACAGCCCTGCCGAACCCAAGTTCTCGCTCAATTACGAAGCCGAGTTGAACCCCGGCCAGCTCGCCGCAGTCAAAGCCGTGGACGGCCCGATCCTCGTCATTGCAGGCGCGGGCAGCGGCAAGACGCGGACGCTGGTATACCGGGTTGCGCGCCTGATCGAGTCCGGCATCCCGCCGGAGGCAATATTATTGTTGACCTTCACCCGAAAGGCCGCTGAGGAGATGCTCCAACGGGTGGGCGCGCTGATCGGCTTTCGCAGCGGAAAGGTCACGGGCGGCACCTTCCATTCGGTCGCGAATTTGCTGCTCCGCCGGTACGGCAAGGCGATCGGGCTGGAGCCTGGCTTCACCATTCTGGACCGTGGCGATACCGAGGACGTGATCAATCTGCTGCGGACGCAGCACGGGCTGACCGACAAGGCAAAGCGTTTTCCCCGCAAGAACACCATCGCGGAGATCTTCAGCAAGGCGGTGAACAAGATGCTGCCGGTAGAGGATGTCGTGTTGGGGGAGTTCGCGCACTTCACGGACGAGATCGAAGACTTGCAGAAGCTCCACCGCGCGTTCGAGGCCTACAAGCGCAAACGCCTGCTGGTGGACTACGACGATCTGCTGGTGCGGCTCCGCGAGTTGCTGGACAGGGACGAAGGCGTCCGGCGGCGCATCTCGGACTCCTACCGCTACATCATGGTGGACGAGTACCAGGACACGAACCGCCTGCAGGCCGAGCTCGTCCGCAAGGCCGCCTCCACGCACGACAACGTGATGGTGGTGGGGGACGACTCCCAGAGCATCTACGCGTTCCGCGGGGCGACATTCCGCAACATCATGGACTTCCCCAAGCTGTTCCCCGGCACGCAGATCTTCAAGCTGGAGGAGAACTACCGCAGCACGCAGCCGATCCTCACGCTGGCCAACGAGGTCATCAACCAGGCGGCGGAGAAGTACGCCAAGACGCTGTTCACCCGTAAGAGCCAAGGCCCCGCGCCGGTGCTAGTCACAGCAGCGGACGAGAACACGCAGTCGCGGTTCGTCGCGCAGCGCGTCCTGGAGTTGCGGGAGGAAGGCGTGCCGCTGGGGGAGATCGCCGTCCTGTTCCGCTCCAGCTTCCACTCGTTCGACCTGGAGATCGAGCTCTCGCGGCGGAACATCCCGTTCGTGAAGCGAGGCGGGTTCAAGTTCGTCGAGACGGCTCACGTCAAGGACATCCTCGCGCACCTGCGCGTGGTCGAGAACCCGCGCGATGCGGTCAGCTGGAACCGGTTGTTGCTGCTGATTGAGGGCGTCGGGCCGAAGAAGAGCCAGGCGCTCATCGAGTCAATCCTGGCGAAGGAGGCGAAGGGGCTGGACGCGTTACGCGAAGCGGCAGCGAAGGGATCAGGCCCCGGTGCGCAGGGCTTCCAGGAGCTGGTCCGCGTCTTGGAAGAAGTGAGCGGCGGGCGGATGACCCCGGCCGAGCAGATGAACGCCGTCTGCGGGTATTACCTGCCGATCCTCAAGCAGCACTACGACGACTATCCCAAGCGCATCAAGGACGTGGAGCACCTCTACACGATCGCCGCGCGCTACGGCAAGCTGGAGTCTCTCCTGGCCGACCTGGCGCTGGAGCCGCCCGATGAGAGCGTGTTCGATGTCGAGGCGGAGGACCAGGACAACGAGCGGCTGGTCCTGTCCACCATCCATTCCGCCAAGGGGCTCGAATGGCACAGCGTCTTCATCATCTGGGCGCTGGACGGCAAGTTCCCGTCCGTCTATTCGATGACCGCCGACGACGAGCTGGAGGAGGAGCGCCGCCTCTTCTACGTCGCCATCACCCGCGCGAAGCAGAACCTCTACGTGAGCTATCCGGTGAACGTCTTCGACAAGTCCTCGGGCATGGTCCTCTCCAAGCCCTCGCGGTTTCTGGACGAGGTCCGCCGGGACTGCCTCGAAACCTGGTCCCTGATCGACGAAGATGAATTTCGCGATTAGCAAGGCGACCGGCTACTTTTACGAAAGTAGCCGGTCGCCTTCATTGGGAATAATAAGAATAAGTAGGGTCAGAGTCCCTTTTCGTTTATTCATGACGCGAGAATCAGACTCTGACCCCACTTTTCATTCCCCCCGCGTTCGCAGCAATCGCGGCAGATTTTTATCTTAACGCATCGCAATGCGGACAAAGTAAATCAGCCGAGTGAAATTGTTTTCCATGAGCTTCTTTGAAAAGAAAATACCTCCGCCACTCCATCGGTTACTCCACAAGGCGATTCTTGAGTTTCATCACCAACTCCCTCAAGGCGTGGCGGATCTCCGAATGTTCCTCCATCCGTCTTCAAGGCGGACATCATTCCACGCTCAGCAAAAGCGGCGCGTATTACAGTTCGGGCCGAAGATGGGGATTTAGAGGCCATGGTGGCATTTGGCAAGGAATGTCAGGCCGATGCTCGGTACTACTATGGGCCGAACGCTGAGCAGGCTTTTAAGGCGGAGGTTATGACCCTTTGCTGGGCTATCTCAAAGAGTCATTGGCAGGAGAAAATTGTACGGTGTGGGAACCGAATTCTTAGGTCCATTGCCATATTGCCACCGCCCATTGGAAAGGTGCAGATAGTCGGGTGGCGGCCATTCTCATTCGCATTTTTGAGAAAAAAGACTGAGGAAGTCATTAACTGGGAGCCATACGTATGAGGGGGAGGGAAAAAGAGGTCAGTCATCGTTTTCCAAGTGAGTCTTACATAGGCGGCCGTGGAAACGCAGGTTGAAGTCGTGGGAAAAAATGGGGTCAGACTCGATTATTTACGCTTTTCTCAGTGGTTGGTCTGGCAGATGATCTTATGCCCCAGATTATCAACAAACAATGAGACGCGGTGAGGTGGCCAAACGATTAAATCGAGTCTGACCCCATTTCTTGTTTTTCTGCTCCTCGCACCAATCGTCCAGGCCGGGCCGGTGCCGGATCTGCAAGGGGAGTGGGCGCGGCTCACCAGGGAAGCGGCCGAGATGGGACTGCCGTCCCGGTTTCTCCGCCTCCTGCCGCCGGAGTTCGTGAAGCTGGAGTTCGCCGATCTGAAGAACGTGGCGGCGGAATACCATCCGGATGGCCACCGCATGGTCTTCCACCTCAGTCTGTCGGAAGGCAAGCAAGGCAAACGGCTTCGGTCCCTCCGGCAGATCGGAAACCGCGATCTGGCGACCATCTATCACGAGCTGTTCCACGCCTATTTCGACTATGTAGAGTTCGCTTCCGGCACGCTCAGAATGACGCCGCAGGGGGCGCGGCTGTACGCGGAAGCGAAGCGGTTCGTGGTCTGTCGCTATTCCGTGGTCGAGATCAGCCCGACCGGCACTCAGAAAGCCGCGCCCAGGAAGGGGAGGTTCGAGAAGCGGCGCATCAGCGAGCGGGAAGGCTGGGATGCGCTGAATGAGACGTGGGGTGTGTTCGTCGGGTGGGCGATGTGGAATAAGCTGGAGGCAACGGACCGGTTGAGCCAGGCCACTCGCTGGGACTGGGATTCCGTTGAGGAATATCTGGATCGTCTCGAGACGGCGTACGTGAACGGCGAGCTGACCGGGTATTTCGAGCCAGCCGATCAGGCCGAGCGCAGGGGAATCCCGCGATGGTATCTGGCCCCAAGTCACGCGATCAGTGCGCAGGAGATCGCGCTGCTCTTGGAGGTGATTCTCGACGAGACGCCCGGCATGGCCCACCTGGCCGCGTACTGGGTCTCGGCTTCGCAGGATCAGAGCACCGCGCTGACCTTAGGCACTTGCTAGATGCCGAAGGTTCTGGGATTTACCGATCGACTGTGTGAGGAGGCAACTATGAAGGCGTTGATGATGCGTGTGGTGTTGGGCGAAGTCCTGCTGGTGTTCTTCTTGTTCGGCCCCTCCGTCCTGGCGGCGGAGGTACAAAGCCCAGAGGAAGTTCTCCGCGCCTTGGTGAAGGCGAATGCGGACAGGGATCTTTCAACCATGGCCCGGCTCATGGCCCATGATGCGGACATTGTGAGCTACACCATCGGTGGGAGAAAATACGTGGGCTGGCCCCAGCTTGAACGAGACATGTTGGAAGAGTTTCAAATGGTGGCGCGGCTCGAAATGCCGATCACTGCACTGAAGGTATGGACCCGCGGCGAGATCGCCTGGTTCGCGATGGAACTCGACTACATCCGCTATGTCGGGAACGATCCAAGTCAGCGCCGGATGGTCCTCCCTTTGCGAGAGACCGGCGTGCTCGAACGCCGAGACGGTAAGTGGGTCCTGTTGGCCTGGCACGAATCCTTCCGGGATGCAGAACGTCTGATGCCGGTCGCTGATCAGGTTCCGTGCGCGCCGGCTCAGAAAGCGGGCATGGGCGGTCGCGGTGCCGTGGTGCCGAACTTGAGCGGCGAATGGGAGGTGCAGGAGGAGGACAAATCCTACAAGGCCGTTCTGGACCGCAACGGCAACGGGTCGTACTCCTGGCAGAGCGGCCGGATCGTGACCACCGTGATCGCCGAGCAAAAGTGGCAGGGCACCTGGCATCAGTCCGGCAATGACCGCGAAGGCGGGTTCGAACTGGTGCTGTCCGAGGATGGTTCACAGGCCAGAGGTGTCTGGTGGTACACACGAGTCGGCGAGAAGAGCGACATCCCGCCACGTCAATGGGGCGGCAGCTATGTCTGGAAACGAACGAGCGCAGGCCCGGCGTCAGGAAACGTTCGGTGAAGGCGATGCGCGAGGCGGTTCAGGAGAGCGCGGGCTTGGGCGTCCGTTTGGGAGAGAGCGCGACGGCGAAAAAGAACACGCCTGTCGCGAGGAGCACGATGGCCGGACCGGCCGGCAGGTCGAACTGGAACGACAGCAGGACGCCGGCGACGGAGACGAGCACGCCGATCGCCACCGAGTAAGCCATCATCCGGCGCAGGCTGGACGTCAGTTGATACGCTGTGGCCGCCGGGATCAGCAGCAGCGCGAAGACCAGGATCGCACCGACGGTCTTGAGCGAGACGACGATCGTGAGCGCCACGAGGGTCAGCAGCAGGAAGAAGAAGCGCCGCGCCGGCACCCCTGACGCTTCGGCCATCTCCTGATCGAAGGCGAGGAAGAAGAACTCCTTGGCGAAGAGGGCCAGCAGACCGACCACGACCGTCGCCAGGCCGGCGGTCAGTTTGAGCTCCTCGGCCGTCACTGAGAGGATGCTGCCGAACAGGTACCCGTACACCTCCGCGTTGTAGGTCTTCATCAGGCCGATGAAGAGGATCGCGAGCGCCATGGTGGCGGTGTAGAAGATGCCGATGCTCACGTCGAGCTTCATGCGCCCGCGTTCTTCCAGTAGCCCGATGATCCAGGCCGTCCCCAGGCCGAAGGCGATGGCGAACGGCATCGGCGGGCCGCCGAGCAGGTAGGCCAGCGCCACACCGGCGAACGCCGCGTGGGCGGTCCCGGCGCCGATGAAGGCGAGCCCCCGTAGCACCACGAAGACGCCGATCGCGGCGCAGACCCCGCCGGTGAGGGCCGCTGCCATCAGTGAACGCTGGAGAAACCCGAGCGTGAGGAAATCGACCATCAGTTAGCCCGTGTTACTCATGGATGCCGTAGCGAGGCAGTCGAGACCGAAGCCCGCCGTGGCTTCTCGCAAGCGAGGGCAACGCAGGCGTACTCGTAGCAGTACGTCGAGAAGGCCAAGCGAGAAAAGCCGCGCCGGACGAGAGGATCGGGTGCCGCAGTAGGTATTCGTGGGTAATACGGGCTAATGATGGTGGTCCGCGACGATGACGTGTCCGGTGTCGGTGGTCAGGATCTGCGGCCCGTACACCTGGGCCAGGATCTCCTTGGTGAGGACCTGCTTGGCCGGCCCCAGGGCGTACAGCCTGGTCTTGAGCAGAGCGAGGCGTTCAGCCAGCGGCGCGATCAGGTTGATGTCGTGCGAGACCAGCACGATGGTAAGGTGAAGTTCCTCGTGCAGCCGCTGGATCAGGCCCAGCACGTTGTGTTGGGTCGTGGTGTCGATCCCCGTGGTCGGCTCATCCAACAATAGAATTTGCGGATGCTGGGCCAGCGCCCGCGCGATGAAGACGCGCTGCTGCTGGCCGCCAGAGAGCGCTCCGAGCGGGTGGTCTTCATAGTCCTCCATGCCGACGTCCTCGAGCGCGTGTCGCACGATCGCGAGGTCCGCCTTCCCGGGCCGCTTCCACAGGCCGATCGCGCCGGCGCGTCCCATCAGCACGGCCTCGCGCACGGTGATCGGAAAGTTCGGGTCCACGGCGCGCTTCTGCGGGAGGTAGCCGATCCGGGCGCGGTGATGGCACCGCAGGTTCTGGCAGGCGCAGTCGAAGATCTGGAGGGACCCGGTGGCGGGCGGCATCAATCCCAGGATGGCGCGCAACATGGTGGTCTTGCCGGACCCGTTCGGGCCGATGACGCCGACGAACTCGCCGTCCGCGATTTCCAGCGTGATGTCTTCGAGCGCCGGGCCGTGCGGGTACCGGAACGATGCATGGTCGAACCGGATCAGGGGTTTGCCGTGCTCGTGGTCGGCGTGATGGGGATGGGTATGCGATGGGTGGAGATGCGGCATAGGTCTCTGCCTATGATTGCAGGGCGGCGATGAGTTGCGAGACGTTGTATTCCAGCAGCGACAAGTAGGAATCGGTGCCCTTGATTGTCCCGGGGAGCGGGGAGAGGACCACGACCCGGGCGCCGGTCTCTCCTGCGAGCGCCTGCACGATCTTCTGATTCAATTGCGGCTCGGAGATGATGACCTTGATCTTGTTGGCCTTGATCAGCCGGGTCAATTCGGCGAGGTGGGCGGCGCTCGGCTCCATGCCTGCCTGCTGGATGATGTTCCCTGCGATCTGAAAGCCGAACCGCCGGGCGAAGTACGGCCATGCCGGGTGATGGGTGATGATCCGCCGGTCCTGGAGCCCGACCACGCGCTCCTGCAGGGTCTTTTGCGCCTGGTCCAGGCGACGCAGGTAGTCGGCCAGATAATTCAGATAGTCCT
>WNGM01003764.1_pt1 | contig 12094 bp, 9 predicted proteins | sample 5400571 | NCBI WGS metagenome assembly WNGM01 (sample SAMN13153378, study PRJNA577476) | soil metagenome | isolation source: 100 cm soil or saprolite under Garry oak tree replicate 2 | place: USA:California | collected 2016-06-15
CACCACGTTAGCCGTTCTTGCGACTGACTGTCGCCACAGTTTGCGGTCAGTCTCACAGCCGGGATGGACGCTGGTAACAGGGGGAAGACACGTGAGTACGCCCGTCGATTTCAAAGACCATGTTGCGGATTGCCTGCGCATGGCGGAGCAAGCCAAGACCCAGACCCACAAGGCGCTGTTGCTGGATCTGGCCCAGGCTTGGGTCCTGCTCGCCGAGCAGGCGAGACACGTCGGCGGCCCGCATGGGCTCGAGAGTTCCCAACCCGCCAAGCTTTCAAACTGATCGACCAATTCTCGGCGCGTCGGTGAACCGAAAACTTTGGCCCGCGTTCGGGTCATGTCCGGCCGCGCGCCCCACAAAAGCCCGAGGAGGAATAGCGATGCTCGACGCCGCGAACGTGATGGAATCCGACCGCTCGCATCTGTTTCCTTGCGCGCAATGCGGCGACGCGCTCGTCGCGCCCGAATGGTCCGAGCACGTCAGCGAGCGCTGCGTACGGCATCTTTGGTCGTGCGAGGCATGCGGATACGAGTTCGAGACCGCGATCTATCTGCGCGCCGAGGCGTGACGGCGACCGGGAACGCATGGTCGCGTAGGCTTTCTACGGCAGCCCGCGCCGAGCGAGCGAATCCGCCATGGCCTCGATAAACACCCGTACGCGGGTAGGTAGCTGACGGCTCGACGGGAAGAGTGCGCAGACGGGCGCCGGTTCGCTGCGCCATTCCGGTAAAACGTGGACGAGTTGGCCCGAGCGCAAGTGGGACTTCACGTCCACCCAGGAGTGCATGACGAGGCCGCTTCCTGCAAGCGCCCAATCGAGGGCGGCTTCACCGCTGTTGCTCCGCAGGCGCGAAACGGCACGCACCTCGACCGCTTCCCCGGCGAGGCTTACCAGACGCCAGTGCGCCCCTACTCCACGGTAATGCACGCAGTCATGAGCTTCCAGTTCCGCCGGTGTCGCGGGCGTGCCGCGGCGGTGGAGATATTCGGGCGCGCCGACTACGACCCGGTAGTCGTCGATCAATTTCCGCATGACCAGTTGCGAACTCTTCGGCGGTCCGATCCGGACGACGACATCGATTCCCTCTTCAATCAGCTCGACCATCCGATCCGTTAACTGGAGGTCGATCGACAGCGTCGGATGTTCGCGAACAAGGTCTCGACAGACCGGACCGACATGGATACGGCCGAACGCCACTGGCGCGCTTACCCGCAGCAAACCTTGCGGTTCGACCTGGCCACTCGTCAGTGCCGCCTCGGCCTGGTCAACCTCGGTCAGGATGCGCTGAGCTCTTTCGTAGAAATCCATCCCTTCTTCCGTCAGTGCCAAGCGGCGGGTGCTGCGCGCAATCAAGCGCGTGCCAGTCCGGCGCTCCAGCGCCGCGAGACGCTTGCTGACCACGCTGAGCGCCAAGTCCATTTCCCGCGCGGCTGCGGAAAGGCTTCCCGCTGCGACGACATTGACGAAGGTCCGCAGTTCGTTAATGTCATCGAGCATGAGGACCTCCTGATATTTTCCATTTGGCGGACATTGCCTCCACCCGAGCCCGGATAGTTTTCCGAGTCAAGAACAGCCAGATTCCCTCCAGTAGACGGAGCCGCGAATGATCAAATCTGCAAAGCAGGCTTTGCAACTCGATCGCCGAGAGGCCCTTCAGACCGTCGGCGCGACCGTCGCACTCGCGGCCGCCTCCGGTGCCAGTGGCCTGACCGGCGGCGCCCACGCCGCGACCCCGTCCTTGAACGCATCCGACCGCGCCGGTTTCTGGCCGAACGGTGCCCGGTTGGCCGTGAGCCTTTCACTCATGTTCGAGGGCGGCGGGCAGCCGATCTCGGGCGCTGGCGGCGTCATCCCGGATCCGATCGAGGGGGGCGTCCCGGACCTGCCGACCAACGCATTCTTCGCCTACGGTCATTATGAGGGCATCCCCCGAGTGCTCGATCTCATGGACAAGCACGGGATCAAGCTCTCATCGTTCATGATCGGCAAGGCGGTCGAAACCTCGCCCGATCTCGCTCAGGAGATCGTGCGCCGGGGTCACGAGGCGGCGGCTCACGGCCGGGTATGGGACAATTCCTATCGGCTCCCGCGCGATGAGGAAAAGCGCTTCATCGCCGACAGCGTCGAGACGATCCATAAGGTCACCGGTCAGCAGCCGATCGGCTGGAACGCCTACTGGATGCGCAACTCCATCTACATTCTGGAGACGCTGCAGGATCTCGGCTTTCTCTATCACATCGACGAGCCGAGTCACGACGAACCGTTCATCGTCCCGGTGCGCGGGCGGGACTTCGTCACGGTGCCATACACCTTTCACCTGAACGATATCGTGTCTTTTCCCTTCGTGGGCTGGAATCCCGCTGCCTACGAGCAGGCGTTGCGCGATGAGTTCGACCAGCTTTACGAGGAGGGCGCGCATCGGCGGCGCATGATGGTGATCAGCCTGCACGACCGGATCTCCGGCCACGCCGGCAGGGTACGCGCGCTCGACCGATTTCTGACTTACGCGCGCTCCAAGCCTGACGTGTGGTTTGCGCGAAAAGACGAAATCGCGCGCTGGGCTCTCGCCAATCGCAGTGCAACGCCGGTCGTGAAACGCGGTCCGCCGCCGGTCACCGGGCTGCCCGGTTCAGCAACCTGACGTTCCGCCCCGGCCGCTGGAACAGCCAGGCGTGAGGACACTTCTATCTTGAGGAACGGACCAATGAGCATCGATGATTGTGCGCGCTGGCTGAGCCGCGTGACATTGGCCGTCGCGATCATCATGATCGGATGGGGCTTGAGCGTCGTCCTTCGCCAACCTGTCACCACGTGGTTTACCGCATCCGCCACGATTTGGATGGCGCTGCTGTTGATATCCGCTTTTTGGCAGCTACGTGGCTCCTTCACGGCCATTGCGGCGTCGGCGCTGGCCACTGCCGTGGTTGCGCGCCTGTTCAGCATTCTGCGTTTGAACCCCCCGGCCAGCATCGCCGGTTTGAGCGCTCAGGATCTCGACCTGCAGGTCGCGACGGGCCCGGGCGTGCCGGGCTTCGAGCTTCTGGGTTGGTTTCTCGGCGCTCTTGTGTTCGTCCATTTTATCCTGCGGGCCGCATCCGCCGCAGCACCGGCGGATTCGCGAGAAGTATCGCTCAATGCCTTGGCACTGACGTTCATTAGAGTCTATGTCGGGTTGATGCTCGTCCCTCATTTCGGAAGTCACATCCTCGGCGGGCCCTTTCAATTCAAGATCTACACGCTGTATTTTGCCAGCCTGGGCATGTCTCTGCCTGCCATGCAGGTCGCACTCGCCGGGTCGATCGAGCTCATTTGCGCGATCGGCCTCACCTTGGGCCTCTTCACGCGCCCCGTCGCCTTGCTCGGATCGGTGTATCTGCTGACGTCGATGCTCTTGGGTGGACATTTTCGGATCGGCTATGTATGGGCGTTGCCGGAAGGAGGCTACGAGTTCGGTATGTTTTGGGCCGCAATGATCGCGGTGTTCGCCGTGCTGGGCGGCGGCCGGTATTCGGCAGACAGGGAACTATGGCGAAGCGAGCCGGCCCGCCGCCTCTTGCCCAGCGTCGTACGGCAGGTCCTGGCGAGCTAGCGAGGCAGCCATTCGGTATTCTCGCCTGGTGCCGCACCAGAGCAACATATCCTGCGCGCTGCGGCGGGCGCTTCTCAATCGGTTACGTGCGGATACTGCGCAACGGCGACATTGCGTCTCGTTCCGCAAAGGGCATTCGTAAAAACCCGCCCGCAGCAATGCCTTGAAGTAGGAGTGACAGATGCCAATCGAAAAACGTGACGTGATGTTCAAGAGCGGCGAGAGCTTCGCCGCCGCGTGGCTCTTCCTACCGAAAGCTGCGGCGCCCGGCGCCCGCGTGCCTGCTGTCGCCATGGCCCACGGTCTCGGTGCCGTGAAGGAAATGTACCTGGAGCCCTTTGCCCGCCGGTTTGCCGAGGCCGGCGTCGCGGCGCTGGTCTTCGACTATCGTGGCTTTGGCGCCAGCGGCGGCGAACCGCGCCAGCGCATTTCGCCGCACGACCAAATGGAGGATTACCGCAACGCTCTCACCTGGCTCTCCCTCCAGCCCGAAATCGACGCCGATCGCCTGGGGGTGTGGGGCAGCAGCTTCAGTGGCGGGCACGTCATTCAGGTCGCCGCCCACGACTCTCGGGTCAAGGCGGTGGTCAGCCAAGCCGGCGCGATGGATGTCGATCAGATCATCCATACGATCGCCGGCCCTGAAATGTTCGCGGGCCTGCAGCGTCTGACCGTGCAGGAGCGCATCCGTCACGCGACCGAAGGCGGAGAGAAATACATCCCGAGCACCGGACGGCCGGGCGAGGGCTTTGCGCTGCAGCCGGATCAAGACAGCTATGACTTCGCGCATCAGGCGCAGGCGACGGTCGCGCCTGCCTGGCGCAACGAAGTCACCATGGGTTCGCTGGACGCGATTCTTGAACATGCGCCGGGCCGGTTCATCGACCTTGTCGCGCCGCGCCCGCTGTTGATGATCCTGGCTAAAGACGATGTCATCGCCCCGCCAGACTCGATCCGCGAAGCATTCAATCGGGCGGGTGGTCCCAAGCGCCTGCTGGAAATCGACGGCGGCCACTACGCCGTCTACAGCGGCAACGGCGCCAAGAAGGCGGCACAGGCCGCGATCGAGTGGTTCACCGAGCACCTCTTGCACGCCAAGCCGGCGGCGACCGCGCCGGCGCGCAGTCCTACGCGGTGGCCTTGCGTATCGGTCTGGCTCGCGTTTTGACTCTCGTTGGCACATCCTCGGAAGTGCCCCTGCGGCCACGATGGCCCCTTTCGAGTACAGAGCAGGCTCCGCCGACGGAACATCTGTGGGTTCACCGCCGTTAGTTTGTGCTGACAAGGCCGAGGCTTTGCGCGCGCGATACAGCCTGTGCCCGCTTCTCGACAGCAAGCTTCACAAAGATGTTCTTGACATGGGACTTCACCGTCTCGGGCGTGATGCCAAGAGCACGTGCGATTTCCTTGTTGGATTCGCCTTTGCCGATACGCTCGAGAATGCTGCACTCGCGGGAGCTCAGCGACTCCGCAACAGCCGACGTAGGGCTCGGGGCAGGCTCGGATCCGTGACGCGCACGCCAGCCTGCAATCAACCTGTCGGCATACGCCGTCAGTTCGCGATCGCCTCCGGTGCGCGGCGCGCTATCCTGGAAGCTCAACAGCAAGGTGCCGATCCACGGCCCTTGATCCAATATCGCCTGATAGATGCCGGCCGGCGCCCCGGCGTGTAGAATCTCGCCAAAAACTTTCGAGGCCTCGACGGGCTTGTTCGCATTTAGCAACGCGACGGACAGATGCGTGGCCAGGCGCAGCGCAAAATAGTGATCGTCGGCGGACTCGGCTTCCTGACGCAGCTTGCTCAGGATGGCAATCGCTTCCGGCTGGCGATTCTGGGCTGAGGCCAGATGCGCACGGCCCAGATTGGCGTAATGATGGATATCCGACCAGGCGCAAGGGGTCGGTGCGGGATATTCGGCCGCGAGGCGCTCGAGGCGATCCACGCATACGCCGCCCTCCGTGATTCTGTCTTCCGCGAGATGAAGCCGTAGCCGTTCCAGCAGGGCCGCGGCTACCAACCGGCTCCATCCTCGCGTGTGGCCGAGGTTCTCCGCCTGCTCCAGCAGGGCGTAGGCGCGATCGATATGCCGGCGCGACACAGCGGTTCGCGTCAGCACGAGATACGCGCTCAGCACGCAATCCAGCGTCCCAGTTGCGTTGATGATCGGCACGCGGTCCAGGACCGCGGCTTCGGCGACATCCAACTGGCCCTGCTCGTAGCGAATCCGAGCGATTAGACTGGCCGGCAACGCCGCCGCCACCGAGTTCGACCCTGCGTGCTGTTCGGCCAACCGCAACGCGTCAACGTAGTGGCGTTCCGCCGCGCCAAGCCGGAGCTGCTGGAAATCCATCAATCCATGCAGGAAAAGCCGATAGACCGACGAGAAGACATTCCTTCTGTCCTCGTCGAGCGAGTAAGGGATCCAGGGCGTTGCATATGCACTCTTCAGATCACCGGCCTTCCAATGTCCAAAACGGGCAACGTTCGATGCAACGTTCGCGGTCCAGGGGTCGGTCGCACGCCCGAGGCAGCCTTCGGCTAAGGACAGGGCGCTCTGGCTGTCGTCTTTCAAAGCGACCGCGACCGAGCGTATGGTCTGGCATTCGCACTGTAGAGCCTCGGTCTCCGGCGTATCCTCGCTGCCGAGGTCCTGCTCGATCTCGCCCGCCAGCTTCATTGCCTCCTCAAAACGCATGGCGAGCGCCATACCCCAGGCGACCGCGATCCTGAGTTTGAGCTGATTTCGCATGAGATCGGTCGGAAACAAACGTTGCCAGCCGAGCAGCGTGAGCATATCGCCCCGCTTCACGAGCTCCATGGCGCAGTTTTCGATCCAGCTGATGGCCTGATCGTCGTCGCCTGCGGCGATCGCGTGCTGGACTGCATCGGTCCACAGCTCGTGCGAAGCATACCATCGGCTGGCACGCCGATGCAGCAACAGGATTTCGTCTGCAAGCTGCTCGGCTTCCAATCTCTGGCACAGATAATCGCGCAGAAGTGCATGGTATCGATACCAATTCCCCTCCTCGTCTAGCGGTGTCACCAGCAATTGGCGAGCTTCCACTGATACCAACATGTCGTGACCTGATTCGATTCCCGTCACGGCTTGAACCAGGGACGCGGAGAGGCGGTCGAGGATGGCCGTCCGCAACATGAACTGAACCGTTTCCTGCGGAAGCGCGTCGAGCATCTCGGCGAGATAGGCGCTGATCGGGCGGAACGCAGCGGACAATCCGCGCACGTACTGCCCAGGATCTTCCCCCTTTTGTAAGGCGATCGACACAACGACGCGCAGCACGGCGGGCCAACCCTCCGTCTTCGCATTCAGATTCTTCACCTCGGAGGAACTCAAGGTGCTAAAGTTTTCATGTTCGAGAAACTGCCGCGTTTCTTCCAGATCGAACCGCAGCGCCGATGCGTCGACCTCGATCATCTGATTCTGCGCGCGCAGGCGGGCAAGCGGCAGGGCGGGTTCCACGCGCGAACCAATCACCAGATGGAATTGTGGCGGGGCATGTTTGAGCAAAAACGACAACGCGTCATGTATCTCCGGATCGGCGATGCAGTGATAATCATCCAGGAATAAAAACCCTTCGTCATCGATTTCGGCCAGCTCGTTGATCAGCGTCGATAGGATCGTATGCGGGCGGATCAAGGATCTCTCCATGATCAGGCCGGTTGCGGTCTTGCCGAGGCCGTTGCGGGCGCGTCGCAACGCCTGCGCCACATAGAAGAGGAACCGTGTGGGCTCGTCGTCCTCGGCATCGAGGGAAAGCCATGCGACCCAGTTACCGTTCTGCTCGAGGCGAGCCGCCCAAGCGGCCGCAAGGGAAGTCTTGCCGAACCCTGCACCCGCCTTGATCACCGTGAGCTGCTTCGTCTCGACCTGGGCGATCAGGCCAAGCAGTCGGGGCCGCTCGATCAGCCCCGTCGCGCGTCGTGGGGGAACGACCTTGGTGGTAAGGAACTCCGGCTGCCTGCCGGTACCAGGATGGAGCTTGGTGGCCTCTGGCACGACACCTCACCGACGGTCCGGGCTCGACCGAATAACTCCGAGTGCCCTTGGGCGCCCCCAAAATACAGGTTCAGCTCGTTAGCAACCGAAATGGACGGCAGGAGGCTTCGGGCAGCTTACCCCTGCATTCCCCCAAAACCTATCCTCGCCACCCCCCGTTCGGGGGATGCCTCGAACGAGGACGCCACGTTATTTGAACTCGTATGACGCCGAATACCCAAGGGAAAGGCATGTTCGATCGATCCCCGGAGAGCCAGGATATGCTCGGGGGCGGGGTTATCCGAACGCGGAACGCTTGAGGTGCGGCGCCCTCAGGCAGTGGTTCGCGAGATCGAAACGCCGCAACCGTTATCCATACTGACAGGTGCGGCGCCCTGAGGCAGTGTCCGCGAGATCGAAACGCCGCAACCGTTATCCATACTGACAGCCATCAGGAGGCAGATCGGCCAGCTCGCCAAACGCAAGCTTGCCGAAGAGGCACTTCAGGAAAGCGATAAGCGATTTCGCACCATGATTGAGCATGGCGCGGACCGTTGCGCTTACTACCAGAGAGGGGAGCGGTCATGACCGCCCACACACCAGCAGTCCGGTTTGGAACCAATAGAGCAGGACGTCCCACTGATACTCGTTCAGGACGGAGCGTTCGCACCCGGATCGATTCTCTCGCCGGTCGAACGCGGAATGAAAGCGGCCACGCCGTTCGCGCTCAGGTCAGCCAGATTCTGCTCAGGCCGGGCGATGAAACCGCTCCGCCGGCCGGGCGCACCTTCTCGTTTGGCCCCTTCCGCCTGCTTCCGACGCAACGGCTCCTCCTGGAAGACGAGAAGCCGCTTCGTCTCGGAAGTCGAGCCCTAGACATTCTTATCGCGCTGGTTGAGCGACCCGGTGAGCTAGTCAGCAAGCGTGAACTGATTGCGCGAGTCTGGCCGGACACCGTCGTGATTGAAGCCAATCTGACCGTCCATGTGGCCGCGCTACGCCGTGTGCTGGGCGACGGTCATGGCGGCAATCGTTATCTGGTCAATATTCCAGGCCGAGGCTATCGCTTCGTCGCGCCGGTCGAGGTCTTGGAGGAACCGACTCCTTCGGCTCTGCACACAACCGCAGCGGAGCGGGTGCACAATCTGCCCGCTCCAGTCACCCGTCTGATAGGTCGTGCCGATATTGTCAGCACCCTCGCGGCGCGGCTGTCCGGGCAACGCTTTCTCACCATCGTCGGGCCGGGGGGAATCGGCAAGACCTCCGTGGCCCTCGCGGCGGCAGAGGAGCTGATTGCCAATTATGAGCATGGCGTCTGGCTCATCGACCTGGCTCCGTTCGGCGCCCCTACGCTCGTGCCCACTGCGCTTGCTTCCGCCCTCGGACTGGAGATCCGCTCGGAGAATCTGCTCTCTAGTCTGATGGCCACTCTCAGAGACAAGCACATGCTGATTGTGCTCGACAACTGCGAGCACGTCATCGAGGCAGCGGCCGCTTTGGCTGCCGAGATCCTGAGAGAAGCACCTGGGGTGCAGATCCTGGCGACCAGTCGCGAACCGTTGCGAGCGAAAGGTGAGATCGTACACCGCCTATCATCGTTGGAGTGCCCTCCCGCATCGGCCCGGCTCGGCGCGGCGGAGGCGGTCAAATTCCCGGCCGTTCAACTATTCGTCGAGCGCGTTGCGGCAATGATGAACGATTTTGAGCTTAGCGACGCGGACGCCCAGGTGGTCGCCGAGATCTGCTCGAAGTTGGATGGAAACCCACTAGCGATCGAGTTTGCGGCCGCCCGCGTCGACGCCCTAGGGGTGCCGGGGCTCGCAGCGCGCCTGACGGATCGATTTCGGCTGCTCACGAACGGCCATCGCTCGACGGTTTCACGGCACCAGACGATGAGCGCCACGCTCGACTGGAGTTACGAACTGCTCCCGGAACCCGAACGTGTCGTGCTGCGGCGTGTCGCAGTCTTCGCAGGCGACTTTGCGCCGGAAACGGCGAGCGTTGTCGCGGGTGACGGGATCGCCGCGTCGGACGTCGTCGATTGCGTGGCGAACCTGGTCGCGAAGTCGCTCGTCAATGCGGATGTCTTTGGCTCGACCGTGCGCTATCGCCTACCCGAGACGACCCGGGCTTACGCGCTCGAGAAGCTCATGGAAACCGGCGAGTTCGAGCAGGTCGCACGGCGCCACACGGAATACTGCGGGGACGTCTTTGAGCGGGCCGAAGACCGGTGGGAGACGCGGTCCCCGGCCGACTGGCTCGCCGATTACGGACCGCTCGTCGATAATGTTTGCAGGCAGCCAAGCGGCTCCTAGACGAGCTAGACCAGAAGCCGGCTGTGGCTGGCCTTGAGATGGCCCTTCCGCCCATGACTACGGCGGGCGCTGCGCGCGCAGGTTCAACCTCCCGGCAGATGTTTGCCAAGCTCGGAACACGCTGATGTCGGTCACGTTGCCACCCAAAGGCCGCGACCTGAGGCTCGACCTGTTTCGAGGCATCGCGAACTGGGCGATCTTCCTGGACCACATTCCGGACAATATCGTCAATTGGATCACCACGAGGAATTACGGATTCAGCGATGCGGCCGACCTGTTCGTTTTCATCTCGGGATACACCGCGTGCTTCGTGTACGCGAGGATGATGCTCGAACGCGGGTTCATCACCGGAGGCACTAGACTGATAAAGCGCGTCTGGCAGATCTATGTCGCTCACGTCTTGCTGCTCGTCGTCTACCTCGCGGAGATCGGCTATCTCGCCCAGAAATCTCGCGCCCTATCGGTTCGTCCATTTCGCGATCGTCGCGTTCCTCGTGGTGCGCTTTGTGCCGCGCAACTGGGCCGGCTTCGAACGGCGAGTCTTCCGGCCGGCGATCGTATGCGGGCAACAGTCGCTCGAGGTTTTCTGCGTCGGAATCTTTCTGTCGTTCGGCGCCCATTTCGTGCTGGTCGAAGTCTCCCATGCGGCGCCGATGCAGATCGCGGTGAGCATCACGGGCATTATGTTGATGACCGTCGTCGCCTTCTACAGATCATGGTCCAAGCGGATGGACAAATCGCCGCCCAAGCCGACATCGCAGCTGCCCGTTGATTTTCAGGTTGCGCGAGCCGGCTGATGTCAAAGTTTCTCGGGGGTTCCATGCCTGCCAGTGAAGTGCTCCGTCACTGCTTGGCCCGTCTGCTTTCTAGAGATTTATCAAGATTTGGCAGACTTTATTCGATCGGCGCTCGCCGGAATGTAACAACTATTCCGGATGGGAAGTAACAGCGGTTCGCGTGCCCGGTTCGCTCCCTCCTCCGTCCCCAAGCCGGGTTCGGAGCGGCCGGTCCGGCTATGTATGGGCGCTGCCGGAAGGGGGCTACGAATTCGGCGTGTTTTGGGCGGCTATGATCGCGGTGTTCGCCGTACTGGGCGGCGGTCGGTATTCGGCGGACAGGGTACTATGGCAAAGCGAGCCGGCCCGTCGCCTCTTGCCCGGTGTCGTACAGGAGGTTCTGGCGAGTTAGCATCGGCGGCCTCGCTTGGTGCCGTAATGGAGTTTACGTCATGCTGGACCACGCGCCCAAAAGGTTGAAATCGCGGCGGCTGGAACGCCGCCCTCCCTTCGAGCGAATTGCCCTCCTGCTGCAGGGCGGCGGCGCGCTGGGCGCCTACCAGGGCGGGGTTTATCAGGCGCTGGACGAGGCGAACCTGCATCCGGATTGGATCGCCGGCATTTCGATCGGCGCCGTGAATTCCGCCTTGATCGCCGGCAATCCGCCGGAACGACGGGTCGAGAAGCTGCGGGAATTCTGGGAGACCGTGAGCAGGTCGCCGTCGGGCGTTCCCTATTTCAAGTCGCTCGAGATCAAGGATGAGACTGCGCGTCGTTTGCTCAATCAGACACGCGCACTCGACATCCTGCTGTTTGGAGCGCCGGGTTTCTTCTCCCCTCGTATGCCGCCGTCGGTGCTCTGGCCCTCCGGGCGAGCCGACTCCGTCAGCTACTATGACGTGGCACCGCTGAAGAGCACGTTGGAACGCCTGGTCGATTTCGACCGCATCAATGCCGACGGCATTCGTTTCAGCGTTGGCGCGGTGAACGTGCGGACGGGCAACTTCATCTGCTTCGACAACAAGACGGACCGCATCGGCGTGGCGCACATCATGGCCAGCGGCTCGCTGCCGCCGGGGTTCCCAGCCGCGGAAATCGACGGAGAATATTATTGGGACGGCGGCCTGGTTTCCAACACGCCATTGCAATGGGTGCTGGACAGCAGGCCGCGTCAGGACACCCTGGCCTTCCAGGTCGATCTGTGGAGCGCGGACGGAGAGCTGCCACGCGATCTGCTGGAAGCCGAAGTGCGTCAAAAGGACATCCAGTATTCCAGTCGAACCCGTGCGTCGACCGACCAGTTCAAATACGCGCAGATGCTCCGCACCGCTTTCAGACACGTGCTCGAGCATCTTCCCGCTCACGTGCGAAAAATGCCGGAGGTGGAGGTGCTGGCAAAGGAGGCCGACGAGAAAGT
>WNGM01006863.1_pt1 | contig 12091 bp, 14 predicted proteins | sample 5400571 | NCBI WGS metagenome assembly WNGM01 (sample SAMN13153378, study PRJNA577476) | soil metagenome | isolation source: 100 cm soil or saprolite under Garry oak tree replicate 2 | place: USA:California | collected 2016-06-15
ATTTCGACTACCAAATTACCGAATGACCCATTGGCCGAGTTGCGATTTAGCAGTTTGGTAATCGCATCAAGTGCATTCGACATCGCACAACAAGCCATCTCACAGTTGACATCTGGCGCTGGTCCCCGTGTCGGGCCAAGACTGATGGGTAAAAGATGATTCCCATAGTAGAGGGTAATTTTCCCTTTTTTTAGCCCCTGGTTCCTTTCCCGCCCCGCCTAACAGCCACAGTCTAAACGCCCGCCTTGTGGAAGCTGATATGCGGCAGGAATGGGTAGGGTTCCATGAAAAATTCCCGAACTGTGCCTTTTTTCATGCTCCTCTGTTTGTTTGCATGTGGCACCGCTGTTTTCTCTCGTGGTGCCGCACGGCAAATTGCAGCCATAAAGGTACGTCCGGGTGAGAGTGAAAGAATTCGGCTACGTTCGACCGATCGCCTGCCCGGTGCGGCCGGCGAAGTCAGGATCGAACGGAAGGGCGGCACGACAGAAATCGAAGTCAATCTCGATGCGATGAAGCCTGCGTCGTTGTTTGGTGGCGACTACAACACGTATGTGCTTTGGGCCGTGCCGCCTGGAGGGCCGGCGGAAAATCTCGGCGAACTGGAGTTAGAAGGGGATCGAAGCAGCCTCCATGCGGGGACCGGTGCTCAGACATTTGCGCTGCTGGTAACAGCCGAACCCCACTACCTCGTGACCACACCCAGCGCTTTTACAGTGTTGATGAACAAGCCGGAGCCGGAGGCCCAGACGATCGAGTATCAGGTCGTCGAAGGTGTATACCACTTTGAACGCTCCAGCCTGTCGGATGTCAAGGAAGCCAAAGGCAAGGTCCATACGGAAGTGAGGCAAGCATTCACGGCGGTACGGCTTGCACAACGAGCGGGAGCCGCGCGCCTTGCGCCTGAAGAACTGGGCGACGCGCAGCAGGCCTTGGACCGGACGCTGGAGTTGTGGCGTCAGAGAGGGGATCGCCTTGGGATTGTTCGTCAAGCGCGTCAGACCGTGCGTCTCGCGCTTGCCGCGCAACATCTCGCAGAAGATCGCGCCTTCCAGTGATGCTCGAATGCGCTGTCGTAACCATCGACGACTCCGCAAATCACAAAGTATACGGAAAAGAAATCAGCGCAGAAGACATCTGTATAACGGTAGAGCCCGAATCAACCCGGCTGTGGCGCCGTTCGTTCGCACATATGAGAAGTATTCGCCGGCCCGAAAACGGATTACGGATTAGCGGAGATCTGGGTTCTGAGTTCTGAATTTAAGGAGGTAAGAATAATGACGAAATTCTTCATTCTTTCTTTGGTATGCATTTTGTCTGGACTGATGCTCGCCGCTTGCCAACGCGAGCAGGGAGTGCAAGCTGGCAACGAACAAGGCCGCGCTAACGAACAAGGCCGCACTGGTGAGTACCAACCACGTTCTGCGCCGAGTGGCGAAGCAGAGCAGAGTCAGGCACAGCAGGGTCAAGCGCAGCAAGGCCAGGAAATGACCGGCGAATTGCAGCGCGTGGACATGTCTGGAAAAACCATTTCCGTCCGCGTGGATAACGGAATGGAACAAACATTCAAATTCGACGACAACACCATGGTGATGGGTCTCGAAGGACAGTCGCAAGCGAATGCTCCTTCCAAGAGCGGTAAGGCAGCAAACGCTTCCATTCAAAACCTTGTCGGGAAAGAAGGATCGGAAGTCGCGGTTCAGTGGCGGGATGAGAATGGCGCGAAGATGGCCACCCACATCAATGTGACACAGGTCAGCACGTCGAAGAAAGGAAAGACCAAGGGGACGTACTAAGTCAATTTGAGGAAATGAAAATTGAATTATTGATTATTGATTTAATCCGATTCAATCAATAATCATTTAATCATTTCTCATTTTACTCCACCGTGCTCGTGGCCGTCGTGAACCCGTTTTTCGCGTGCTTCAGGATCCAGCGAATCACACGGCCGTTATTGTAGACGTAGCTGACGATGTGGTTCAGAGTCGAGAAGCAGTGCAGTTCACATTCTTTTTTCATTTCCGTGAGCTGATGCTTGTCGAACTTCGGTTGGCCCACAACACCCCAGTCGTGTGTCGCGGAATACATCGGAAAGCACGGAGCAAGTGTGCCGTCCGTCCGGATAATCAGCGTGTTCCGCCCGGCGCGGCAGCCCCAAGGCTCGATATAGCCGCGCATGAATTCCTTCATCTGCAGCAGTCGCTTCTTCTGGTTTACGATTTTGTAGCCCTGCCCGTGCTTGTCGACAATCCAGTCAATCAGCTCATCGACCTGGGGATAGTCGGCGGGCGTCAAAAACGTGCTGTTCTCGTTGAGATGTTTGAAATGCGGCGCATCGATGATCGGTGATTCGACGATGTGGTAATCGATTCCGATATCGTATTCCTTCGCAAGTTCGGTGAGCACTTTCACGTCATCCATGTTGGTGCGGCATATGCAGACGTTGAAGAATACCGAGATGCAGTACTTCCGCATATTCTTGATGAGATATTCGAAATACGGCCGGATTGGAGTCAGCGCCTTCGCCAGACCCGGCTTCTCATCAATACAATCCACAGCCAGATTCACCGTGCCCAGGCCCGCATCACCAAGGCGATCGATTACATCGGGCTTCATCAACCGGCCATTGGTGGGCAAGTACACAATGAAATCTTTTTGGGCTGCGTAATAGACGATTTTATGAATGAATTTCGGCCGCAGCAGAGGCTCTCCGCCCATCAATGCCAGGAACCGGTTTCCGAGTGAGTGCAGCCAATCTATGGAGCGCCTGGCCACGGGCTCTGTCATGCCCTTCACGCTGTTGTCGTAGGACCAGCAGTAATGGCAATCGAGGTTACATTTCCATTCACTAAAAAGGTAGGCAATTAGCGGTTGAAGCTCGCCAGGAATGAGGCGATGTTTGAAATACGGTGCCCCCAGGCCTTTCCAGGTCCGCCAGGCCTTGAAATTGTGGTAAGCGCGATCGTTCTTCCACCGCGGGTTCGGATACTGAGGGTAGATAGGCTCCGGCAGACCCTCTTCAACGGCGATGGCCGCTTGCGATCGATTCCGAGTCTCGGAAGAATTCACCAACACGTCGCGAAGCTTCACATCCACACGAAAGTCCGGCGCAGCTTTCTTCCCGGGTTCGTTAGTGATCACTCAGTCCTCCTCGAAGGTTCCAAATGACGGGTTAAGAACTCCTGACAAAGCGAGTTCCAGAGTTTAGCGTAGAAATCCCGACGTGTTCCACAAAAAGGCGCAAGAAACGAGCCACAAAGAGGCGCGAAAAGACACAAATGGACCCTTTGTGAATTTTGTGCCCTTTTTGTGGCTATTCCCTCCGTCATAATCACGCCGTGACCCGGTACGATGAGCAGCCCTTCCTTCGCTGGTTTCACGCTTTGGAACAGCGGCATCTCCAGCATCTGAATTTCTCCGAAGTTCGCCGCGGCATCCAGGCTCGGCGTTGGATGGGGCAGGCAAACGCGCAGCATTCGCCATGTTTTTCGGGCCGCTTCACTTTCTGTTGGTTCGCCGGATCGTCAGAGCTCTCGATGCGCGCGTTCCGCCCCGGACCGCTGTGCTCGACCTTGGCTGCGGGACCGGGGTTGCGGGCGCGGCATGGGTACTCGAGCTCTGTCCGGCACCGAAGCTTGTGGGAGTGGATCGGAATCCATGGGTGCTCAATGAATGTAAATGGACGTATCAGGAGTTAGGTGTGCGAGCGATGGTGAAGGCTGCCGAACTCAATCTTTTGCGCATTCCACAGAACACCGCGGTCATAGCGGCATTTACGATCAACGAACTGGATCCCCCCGATCGCGCACGCTTTCGGAGGGAATTATTGGGGATCGCGAAAATGGGCGCACCTGTTCTCGTGATCGAACCCATCGCGCGGCGCCTGACGTCATGGTGGGACGAGTGGGCTCGCGAGTGGAAGGCCGCCGGCGGACGGGAAGACGAGTGGCGATTTGCCGTAGAACTTCCGGATCGGCTTGCGCTCATGGACAAGGCCGCAGGCCTTGATCACCGGGAACTCACTGGCCGTTCGCTGTGGCTGCCGGGTAACAGCGGCAGCGTCTGATACAATCCCGAAATGTTTTGTCCCCGATGCGGAAAAGAGAATGACGATACGGCCAGGTATTGTCAGGCCTGTGGCAATGGGTTGCAGCCTGCAATCACGCCATCACCAGCAACCGGAGTTGCCCGCTACGCCGCTTTCTGGGAACGGTTTGTTGCCCAGGTGATTGATGCTGTCATCCTCAGTGTCGCGACAGGAACCGTATTTACGGCGACGTTTGGGGCCGGCATGGCCATCGGTTTTTTTTCGCCGTGGCTCTATGAAGCCTTCATGACCAGTTCCGAATGGCAGGCTACTGTGGGCAAGCGCGTCATGTCCATCGTGGTTACGGATCTCAACGGCAACCGGATGTCATTCGCGCGCGCAACCGGGCGACATTTCGCGAAATACATTTCGGTATTTTTGCTCGGCATCGGATTCGTTATTGCCGCGTTCACGGCAAAAAAGCAGGCCCTTCACGACATGATCGCCGAGACTCTCGTCATGAAACACTAGCTTTAAGGCTTGCACTGGATCTGCTTTTGAGTCCACTCTTGAGGCTGCGCGCTGGGCTTCGCGCAAAAATCTGGGCGGTCATAGACCGCCCCTACAACTTTCGGTTTGCGACTGTAGGGGCGCTCTATGAGCGCCCGCGATACGTCCCGTACCACTGCAAATCATTGCGAAGTCGCGCAGGATGCAATTGCCATGCTTGGAAGCAACGTTGCGAGCACACGTTTAGTCATGCGGTCTGTCGTGCTTTGTTTTATAGCAATTCTGACTGCCAGGACCAGGGCGCAAGCGCAAACGGTAACGAGTTCGGTTGCTTACTCGACGCCGGATCGCGGCGGTATTGTCTTGGAGACTGCCGGCGGCAATGCGCCAATCGTGGTTGGTTATGCTCGCGTTGAACCGTCCGCGAGTACGACTCCAGCAGGTTTAGCTATCGTCGACTCGCGCCAGAACGGTGTGCTGGCGGCGGAAGCAGGGATTGCCGGCACGTCAACTCTGGTTTCCGGCCGAACGTATGCCGAGATCAGTGGCTCCGTTAATACAGCGATTGCCTTCGAGAATCCGAACGGTTCGTCCGTCACCATTTCCTTCAGTTTCACGGACCAAAACGGAAACAATTTTGGACAGAGGAACTTTGTCTTGGACGGAAATCAGCTGGCGGCGAAGTTCCTGAACGAAGCACCATTCAGCGCACCGCGGTTTGCGGGCACATTCAGTTTCGATGCCACTGCACCGGTCGCTGCCGTTGCACTTCGTACGTTTGTCAACGAACGCGGTGAATTCCTGTTCATTCCGCAAACGATTGCGTCGATTCCGGATCCTTTCTCAACGGGCACGGTTGTGATGGGACACTTCGTCGAGGGGGCGGGTTGGAGAACACGGCTTAATCTTGTCAATACGAGCGACGTTCAAATCAGCGGAACTGTGCAATTCTTCGGCGAAGGTACTCCGGACACTGCTGCCGTGCCGGTCAACCTCAATGTGAATGGCCAGGTTGCAGCCTCGTTTCCTTATTTGATCCCTGCGCGAGCGTCGCTGAAGCTCGAAACAACCGGGGCAGTGACTGCGGCGATCCAGCTTGGCAGCGTGAGGATCACGCCGGATTCGGGCAGCACCGCGCCCTCGGTATCAGCGCTGTTGTCGTTATCGAGAAATGGCATCACCGTATCGCAGGTCATCCTTCGAACACAGCCGGCAGGCTTGGCGTTCAGGACCTACGTGGAAGTAAATTCCAGCGGTGCGACAGCGGGAACAATTCAGAGCGGCTTTGCGATTACGAACAATTCCGTGGCGTCCACAACCGTCAATTTTCAACTGACGTCGCTTGACGGCACGAACACAGGCCTGACGGCCAGCTTGGTTGTCCCTGGCTCCGGACACGTCTCGAAATTCGTGCACGAGTTGTTTCCCACACTGAGTTTGCCGTTCCGGGGAATCCTTCGCGTGTCGTCCACGACTTCAATCGTCGTCGTGAGCCTGCGCCTGCGCTACAACGAGCGCGGCGAGTTGTTAATGACGCCGGTACCCGTAACGAACGAAGGCGCGCCGTCGACGACGGCTGAGATCGTCTTCCCGATCGTCGTCGATCGCGCCGGCTTTACCACTCAATTTGTCCTTTTTAGCGGTATCACCGGCCAGAGAACGGCCGGCACGATGGAGTTCTTCGGCCCAGACGGCCAGCCCATGAATCTCACAATACGTTAGTCGCCGTCATGTTTTTTAGTCGTGAATTCCCTATTTCCTTTCAAGATTTATCTGTTGGGAAATAGGGAATTTACCCGTCTGACCCCGAATTTCTTGTCATTTGTCATCTTGACAGCAGGAAGACACGAAGAGACAAAGGACGCTACGGAGGAGAACAGAGTATGCGTCTTGCCTGCGTCATTGTCCTTGTTATGGGATTGGTCCTGCCCGCCAAAGCGCAAGAGCGGGGCTGGAGTTTTTCCGGAAGCTTCAGCGGCAGCTCGAATTCCGGCGGTACGGTGATGAAAACCGAGCCCGTGCTGGGGTACGCGGTCAATAACCACTTCCAAACATACGTCGGCCTGCCGCTTTATTCTGTGAATCTGTCAGCGACACCGTCGACAATGACAGCAGCGTCAACAAGCACAAGCGGATTCGAGAATGGAATAGGAAACGCCTTTGTTGGTTTTCGCTACTCTGTTCAGAACGATGTACTGAATTACAGCTCTACGCTCGAGTTGACGGCACCCACGGGTGACAAAAGCCGCGGCTTCAGCACCGGCCGCGTCACGGCGGATTGGTCCAACCGCTTCAGCCACCGATTTGATTCGTTTACCCCGTTCGGTAGTGCCGGTATCGCCAATACCATTTCCGATACTGCTTTCTTTGTTCGGCCTTTCACGTCTCTTGGTTTGGTCGGTCATTTCGAGGGTGGCGGGACTTATGACATTGCGCGTTCTGTACACGTGAGCGGTTCGGCATACGCGGTCCGCGCCTCGGGCGATCAAAGGATCTTCAGCAAAGTCGTGAAGCGGCAGTCCACTACTTCTTCAACATCAACCGGCACTGCGGGACGCGGAACAGGCGCCTCAGACAACAAGAACCGCGTGTTCGAAACGCAGGCGGAAACTCTTGTCCCGGCCGAAATTGCGAACGATCACGGCGTCTCTGCCTGGTTTGGAGTGAGTCCAAGTTCTGCAGTGGATTTTCATGCCGGTTACAGCCGCAGTATTCATTACGACTTCAATACCGTCTTTTTCGGAGTAGGTTTCCACGTCGGAAAGTAATTCGTAGTAAAGGAGAATGTCCATGAAAAAATTCTTTAGCGTTTTTTTTGTGTTCATGCTCGTTTCGTACTTGAGCACTGTAGCGTTAGCTCAAACTAAAGGTATAGGTCATGCGCAGGGCCACGCGCCAGACGTGAGTCCGGATCATGGCCAGAACCATGACAAAAATATCGATCACGATAGCAAGCATGCGGGAACACCAGCCCAAAAAGACGCGAAGCTCGAAGCACGGATCGAGCGAAATCCTGGGCTGAAGTCCAAAATCGAAAGCCTGCTGCCTCCGAATACTGATTTGAAGACAGCGTTGAGCGGTTTCAAAAATGACGGGCAATTCATCGCAGCCTTGCACGTTTCGAAGAATCTCGGTATCCCGTTCGACCAGTTAAAAGCGACGATGCTGGGAACGACTCCTCAGCTAACGGCGACGACGACGGGGTCGACCACGACGGCCTCCACGACGACCGGATCGAAGCCGATGTCGCTCGGCCAGGCCATCCACACCTTGCAACCGAGTCTTTCGGAAAAGGATGCGCAAAAGGAAGCCGATACGGCTGAAAATCAGGCAAAGGTTGATATAAAAATAACCACGGCACCGAAGCCGGTCTCGTAGAAGGGCCGGTGACATGCAGCCTCATGATGGGAGGATGTTTGAAGGCGTTGGACGCTATTTGTCATTCTTTTCATCATGTGGCTGCTTGGGATGGTGACGTCGTACACATTAGGCGGATTTATTCACATAAAAGATAATCAGGAGCTTATCCAACCTTGAGACCCTCACCCGCCCGCCTTCGGCGGTCGCCCCTCCCAGAGGCAGAGGGTTCAGACATCAAATTCTGCCCAAAGAAACGTGTGATCCGATGCTCGTGGTGCGCGTCGCGGTTCGATATCGACATCGACCCGACGGCACTTTTCCGCTAACCGGCGGGTTGCGAGAATGTGATCCAGCCGCCACCCTTTATTTTGTTCGAGCGAGCTGGGCCGCAGGTAATCCCAAAACGTGAACATTTGCCTGTCCGGATAGAGCCGGCGCAGGACATCGACGAAGCCCCACGAGACAGCGTCTTTGTAGGCCTTGCGCACACTTTCATGAAAGCAGACATGCTTCAGGTGCTTCTCGGGGCTGTGGACATCGATCGGTTCGGGCGCCACATTCATATCGCCGCACCAAATCGCCGGGCGATCCGGCGATAGATGTTGCGTAAAGTAAGTCTTCAGTCTTGCATACCATTTCAACTTGTATTCATGCTGGGGCGTACCGATCTTATACCCATTGGGCACGTATGTATTGATGATGGGGATGCCCCCTACAGCGACACGCATCAGGCGCGCGTCGTCAACCTCCGGCAGTTGATCGTCGAATCCGTAGAAGACGCCGTCGGGTTCTACCCGCGTCAATACGGCCACGCCGTTGTACGACTTCATCCCGCGGTAGTAAACCTTGTATCCGGTCGATTGAAGCACAAGTAGAGGGAACAGTTCGTCCTGGCACTTGGTTTCCTGGATGCACAGCACATCCGGCTGGTGTTTTTCGAGCCAGGAGATGATGGCGTCCAACCGGATGCGGATCGAGTTGACGTTATAAGTGGCGATTTTCATCGCAAACTGAGCGATTTTTCGGCCGTCAATTCTAATAGGGAGGAGAAAATGGCTGAAAATTCCAGTAGCAGTGTGGCGTCCGTGGCCATTGTCGTTATTATCCTGCTGGCAATCTTTGCTTTCTACTTCCTTTTCGGCAGGGGCGTCCACGCAAAAAGAGATATCCACATCGCGATATGTCTCTTTATGCTTTTCGAGTATTCTCCAAAAGAGAAGGAGTTCTATGGGGAATCCCCTGTTCGCAAAGAAATCAGTAAAGGTGCTGCTGGAAGAGATGGAAGGCGAGAACCGGCTACGGCGGGTTCTTGGACCAATTCAACTCAGTTCGCTGGGTGTGGGCGCCATTATCGGGACGGGCATTTTTGTGCTCACCGGGATCGCGGCCCACGACAAGACGGGGCCGGCGCTAATGCTCTCGTTTGTCGTTGCCGGTCTTGCATCCATCTTTGCGGCACTGTGCTATGCAGAATTTGCCTCAATGGTGCCGGTCGCAGGTTCGGCATACACGTACGCGTACGCAACTCTGGGCGAGCTATTCGCATGGATCGTCGGATGGGATTTGATCCTCGAATATGCCGTCGGATCTGCAACGGTGGCGCACGGATGGTCGCACTACTTTCAGGACTTCATAGGAATTTTTGGCATCAGAATTCCATTTGCTCTGACCAATGCCCCATTTGATTTCGAACCTGCGACAGGTACTTTGAGTTCCACAGGCAAGTTGATCGATTTCCCAGCCCTGGTTATCACAGCGATGGTCACCGCGATTCTCGTGAAAGGAATCCGCGAAAGCGCCTCGTTTAATGCAGCGATGGTGGCCATCAAGGTGGCCGTCGTGCTGGTTGTCATCGCGGTCGGTGCGCTATATGTCGACCCGCGCAACTGGCACCCGTTCGCTCCGTATGGATTGAGCGGTGTCGCCTTCTTCGGCCAGACCATTATGGGACAAACCGGAAGAGGAGGAGAGCCGCTGGGAATGCTGGCAGGAGCGGCAACGATTTTTTTCGCCTACATCGGTTTCGATTCCGTCTCCACGCACGCCGAAGAGGCGCGAAATCCGCGGCGTGACGTGCCGATTGGAATCATCAGCTCCCTGGTCCTCTGCACTATTCTCTACATCACCGTATCGGCAGTTCTGACAGGAATGGTGCCCTATGACAAGATCAATATCGACGCCCCGGTGTCGAACGCGTTCGCACAGGTTGGGCTGACATGGGCGCAATTCCTCATCTCTCTGGGGGCCCTGACGGGGATCACTTCAGTGTTGCTGGTGCTGATGCTGAGCCAGCCGCGCGTGATGCTCGCGATGGCGCGTGACCGCCTAATTCCGCAGAGCTTCTTTGGCGCCGTCCACGCCAGGTTCCGGACTCCGTGGAAGTCGACGATTCTGACCGGCTGTTTCGTCGGAATTTTGGCTTCGTTTCTGCCGCTTCGCATTCTGGCGGAATTGGTGAACATCGGCACACTTCTTGCGTTCATCATTGTCTGCGCGGCCGTACTCATCATGCGGCGAACGAATCCAGAGCTGCACCGCCCTTTCAAGGCGCCTCTCTTTCCATTTGTGCCAATCGCGGGTATTGCCATCTGCCTGTTGCTGATGTTGTCTTTGCCGAGTGAAAACTGGTACCGGCTAATCATCTGGTTGATCATCGGATTCTGTATTTACTTTACATACGGCAGGAAACACAGCGCCCTACGCCAGGCTCAGGGTCAGCGCGTGGGTACCGTTTGACGATCACGTAAAGTACACGCGCCTCTGAAAAGCATATAAAACGCCGCGATCTGGATAAGGTGGTAGATGTCGTTGTGATTGAAATCCGAGTGGCGTCTGAATCCGGTCTGTTGAACGGTAAGTCCAATCAGAGTTACCAGAACGCCGGATGCAATCCATTTGACGGTGCCGTCTTCGCGCCGGACGTAAGCCGCGTGGATTCCCCCGACCATACAACCGCCGCTGAGCCCCATGACGAACACCACAACATTCCAGATTGAGCGAAGAGTCGAGGCATCGAAATCCGATGCCAATCCGTGGTAAATTCCTCCAAGAAGCGCCGCTACCGCGGATGCAAGGAAGGCGGCGCACCATAACCATGCGGACACCCGGTTCCGCGGGCCCAAAATGCGGGCGAGAAGATAGGCAAAATAAAGACTAGCCGCTGCAAGAGCGTAGTCTGTGAGCATCGTAACAGGTTCGGTGATCTGCATCTGCAGCTTCTAAGTCCCGATACGGATAAGGTCGACTTCACGGGGCGTTCCCGCGGAGTCAACATCATCCAATGCGAGAGTTAAGAAGCGATATTGTCGCTGATTTAAGTCACGTAGATAAAGGAGAGAGAACCATGAACTACTATGGAGCGAAAGAGCTGGCGGAGAGTTTTCGAACTGTTCGCAAAAATACAATTCAAATTGCCGAAGACATTCCCGAGGGCAAGTACAGTTTCAAAGCCGCAAACGATGTCCGGTCGGTCGAGAAATTACTAACGCATATCGCGCTAGCGCCGGGATTCGGTTATCAGATTCACGCCGTCGAAAAGCGGACAACCATGGAAGGCTTCAACTTTCCAGCTTTGATGCAACAGGTAATGGCTGAAGAAGCGAAACCGCGGACGAAGGCCCAGATCCTTGAACTACTGCGGAAGGAAGGTGAAAAGTGGGCCAGTTTCATTGCCGGCGTTTCCGAAGAATTCCTCGGCCAGGTGATAACCATGCCGCCGGGCGGCGCACCCCCTTCGAGAAACCGCTTCGATATGATCGCATCGGTCAAAGAACACGAGATGCATCATCGCGGCCAGCTCATGCTCATCGAACGCATGATCGGCATTGTTCCGCACCTGACGCGCCAGATGCAGGAGCGGATGGCAGCACAGCAGAGAAGTTGATGCGTTGAAAATTGGATGGGAAGATCCCTCTCCCCCTGGGAGAGGGCGGCGCCGCGAAGCGCGAGCCCGGGAGGGCGAAGCCTCAATAAAAGCGCCGGGTGAGGGTTTCAGGATTTGCCGAATCTTGTGACCCTCACCCGCCGCGCTTCGCGCGGCGGCCTCTCCCAAGGGGAGAGGGTCTGAGAGCGAAATCTTTTTTAGTCGAGGATCAGCGATCAAAGAAATTCTGGGAGGGAAACCCCTGGTATTAATCCGGCGGACGGGAAGTCTCGGCATTGAGTTGTCGTGTTGTGTTCGGAGCACAGGCCGCA
>WNGM01005130.1_pt1 | contig 12090 bp, 8 predicted proteins | sample 5400571 | NCBI WGS metagenome assembly WNGM01 (sample SAMN13153378, study PRJNA577476) | soil metagenome | isolation source: 100 cm soil or saprolite under Garry oak tree replicate 2 | place: USA:California | collected 2016-06-15
CTGTACAGCGCGGACGCCGTCCTCGGGGTCGAGGTTCACCGCCCGGATTGCATCCTCGATGACGGTGACGTCGAAGTGGAGACGGCGGGCGTCGAGAGCGGTGTCCTTCACGCAGTAGTCGGTGGCCAGGCCCGCGATGACGACGCGCTGGATGCCGTGCTCCCGGAGGGTGCGTTCGAGGCGGGTGGGGGCCTGCTCGCCGGTCTCGGGGTCCCGCACTGTGAACACCGAGTACCCGTCCTCGCCGCCGGTTCCCTTGCGAATGACATCCGCCGCCACGTCGACCTGCAGGTCGGGATGGAACTCGGCGCCCCAGGTCCCGCCGACGCAGTGCACCGGCCAGATGCCGCCGTCCTTCTTGAAGTGCGGGGTGGACTGCGGGTGCCAGTCGGCGCTGTAGACGACCAGGGCTCCCGCGCCACGGGCCGCGTCGATCTCGCGGTTGATCAGCGGAACGACGTCCTCGCCGCCGGCGACGTACAGGGAGCCGTCGGGATCGGCGAAGTCGTTCTGGACGTCGACCACCACCAGCGCGGTGGCGGCGTCGTAGTCGGGCACGGCCTGTGCGTTCCTAGGACGGCGTGGCCGCCGCCGCGGCCTGGTTGGCCACGTACGCGGCGAGCAGCGTGTTCAGCCCGTAGCTGCACTCCGGGCACAGCAGGAGGCTCGCGATCTCCTCGTCGCCCTCGGCTGCCGACCACCGGATCAGGTCGGCCTCAGGTTCGGTGTCGCATCTTGCACACGGCATGGCTCGTCCCCCTCGTGCTGGTGTCGCCATTGTGACGGTGTGGGGTTCTAGGCGCGCGCAGGGCCGCGGGTCAGCCGACGGCGATCATGCGCTCGATGGCGGTGCGGGCGCGGGCGGCCACGTCCTCAGGCACCGTCACCTCGAACACGCCGTCCCGGAGGGTCCGCAGGAGCTTCGCCGGCGTGATCGTCTTCATGTACCGGCACACCGCATCGTCGTTCGCGGCCAGGTACCGCCCGGTGGGGTTGTCCAGCCGGAGGCGGTGGAGGATCCCGGTCTCGGTGGCCACGATGAACTTCCCGCCCGGGTGGTCCGCCCCGTGGCGGATCATCCCGCCGGTGGACAGGATGTGGGTCCGCTCGGCCGGCAGGTCGCCGGACGAGGCCATCCACAGCGCCTGGCTGGCGCACCCGCACTCCGGATGGATGAGCAGCTCCGCGTCGGGATTCCGTCCGGCCAGGTCCACCAGCTCCTGCGGCCCGATGCCGGCGTGCACGTGGCACTCACCCATCCACAGGTGCAGCTTGCGGCCGGTGACCCGCTCGACGTGCGCCCCCAGGAACATGTCGGGCAGGAACAGGACCTCGCGGTCCTCGGGGATGCTCCGCACCACCTCGGCCGCGTTGGCCGACGTGCAGCAGATGTCCGACTCCGCCTTCACCTCGGCGGTCGTGTTCACGTAGGCCACGACCACGGCGCCGGGGTGCTCGGCCTTCCACGCCCGGAGCTGGTCCGCGTCGATGGTGGCGGCCAGGGAACAGCCCGCCTCGAGGTCCGGGATCAGCACCCGCTTGTCCGGGGACAGGATGGCCGCCGTCTCGGCCATGAAGTGGACGCCGCAGAACACGATCTCGGATGCGGCGGTGCGGGCGGCTCGGCGGGACAGCTCCAGGGAGTCGCCCACGAAGTCGGCCGCGTCCTGGATCCACGGGACCTGGTAGTTGTGGGCCAGGATCACGGCGTCGCGCTCCCGGGCCAGCCGGTGGACTTCCTCGGCCCAGGAGACGTACTCGTGGGATTCGGTGAGCGCTTCCTCGGTTGCGACCATCGGATCTCTCGCCTCAAGGATACCGGCGGCCGGCCCCAGTGGTGGCCGGATCGCGCGCAGGCCCGGCCCTACACTGGTGTCCATGGCAACCCTTCCCCGCGACACCGGCGAGGTGATCCGCCGGGCTCTGGAGGAGGACCTCGGCCCGGCCGGCGACGTCACCTCGCGGGCCGTGGTCGACGGGGGGGCGGTGGCCCGCGGGCGGTTCGAGGCCCGGGCGGACGGGGTCGTCGCGGGGCTTCCCGTGGCGGACCGGGTGTTCCGGGCGGTCGACACGGACGTCGAGGTGTCGTGGCGGGTCGCCGACGGGGACCGGGTGGGTCCGGACGACGTCCTGGGTGAGCTGCACGGTGCCGCCAGATCCATCCTGGCGACGGAGCGGGTGGCCCTGAACTTCCTGACGCATCTCTCCGGCGTGGCAACGCTGACCCGGCGGTTCGTCGACGCGTGCGCGGGGAGCGCGTCGGTGGTGCTGTGCACGCGCAAGACGCTTCCCGGGCTGCGGTCGCTGGAGCGGTATGCGGTGGAGGCCGGGGGCGGGCGCCTGCACCGGTTCGGCCTCTCCGACGGCGTGCTGATCAAGGACAACCACGTCCGCCTGGCCGGGGGGGTAGGCGAGGCGGTCCGTCGAGCGCGGGCAGGAGTGCCCCATGGCCTCCGGGTGGAGGTCGAGGTCGAATCCCTCGATCAGCTGGAGGAAGCCATGGAGGCCGGCGCCGACGCCGTCCTGCTGGACAACGGCGACCTGGACACGGTGAAGCGGGCCGTCGATACGGTGGGCGACCGGATCCCCCTGGAGATCTCCGGCGGCGTGACCCTGGACCGCATCGCCGACATCGCCGGAGCCGGCCACCTCCTCATCTCGGTCGGCCGCCTCACCCACTCCGCCCCCGCCCTCGACATCTCCCTGGAGCTGTGGCCAGCCCCCTGAAACGAGTCCACCTCCACGTCTCCGGCCGAGTCCAAGGCGTCTTCTACCGAGCCGAATGCGCCCACCGAGCCCGAGCCCTCGTCCTGGCCGGCTTCGTCCGAAACCTCCCCGACGGCCGAGTCGAAGCCGTGTTCGAGGGTTCACCTGCGGCGGTTGACCGCATGGTCCAGTGGTGCCGAGAAGGAACAGAGTGGTCCCGGGTCGAGGAAGTGGAAGCGACCGATGAGGAGCCGGTGGGGGAAAGGGAGTTCCGAGTAACCCGCTGAAGGTGTTCCGAGCCGGGGCGGGCCGGGCCGATCGCGAGTTCCGCAGCGAGCGAAGCGAAGCGAGGATGTTTGAGCAGGTGGCCCGTCCCGCCCCGGCCCCAACCCCAATCGGGTCTTGGCTTTCCCGGCCTTCCGAGACTCCGAATCACATCCTTGTTAGCATCGCCCCCGATGTTCCTCCGCTCGCTCACCGTCCGCGGCTTCAAGTCCTTCGCCGACAAGACCTCCCTCGAGTTCACCCCCGGCATCAGCGTGATCGTCGGCCCCAACGGTTCCGGCAAGTCGAACCTGGTCGACGCCATCTCCTGGGTCCTCGGCGAGCAGGGGCCGAGGGCATTGCGGGGTGGGCACATGGCGGACGTCATCTACGCGGGCAGCCCGGCCCGGCCGGCGCTGGGCATGGCCGAGGTCCACCTGGTCATCGACAACTCCGCCGGGCTGATCCCGGTGCCGCTGGCGGAGCTGGAGATCAGCCGGACCATCTTCCGCTCGGGCGACAGCGAGTACCAGATCGGCGGCCAGGTGTGCCGGCTGCTGGACATCCAGGAGCTGCTGTCGGCCACCGGCATCGGGCGGGCCCTGCACACCGTGGTGGGGCAGGGGCAGCTGGAGGACGTGCTGACCGCGCGGCCCGAGGAGCGCCGGCAGTACATCGAGGAGGCGGCGGGGATCGCCAAGCATCGCCGTCGCCGGGAGCGGGCCGAGCGCAAGCTGGCCTCGCTGGAGCAGGACCTCCTGCGGCTGCAGGACGTGCTCACCGAGCTCCGCCGGCAGCTGCGGCCCCTGAAGCAGCAGGCCGAGATGGCCACGCGGCACGAGCAGCTCACGGCGCAGGCCGGCGAGCTGGCGTGGCGCCTGGCGGCGGCGCGGTTGCGAGCCCTCCACGCCGAGCGGGAGGGCCGGCTGGCCGGATGGGAGGAGGGGGTGGCCCGCCGGGCCCGGGCCCGGGAGCAGCTGGAGGCGCTGGACGCCGAGCTGGCCGCCCTGGCCGCCGCCCGTGAGGTCGCGTCGGTCGCGTTGCGGCAGGCCGAGGACGCCCACCGGGAGGCCGAGGAAGGCCGGTCGGCCGCGGAGCGGTCCCTGCGCGCGGCGGTGGACCGGGTCTCCGAGGCCCGGTCACGGCTGGCCCAGGCCGCCACCGCCGCGGCCCGGCTGACCACCCTCGACCAGGACCTTGCCCGGGCCGGCACCGCGCTCGCGGAGACGGTGTCCGCCCTGGAGGAGCGGGAGCGCGAGCTGGAGGCCGCCGAGCGGCAGCACCACGCCGCGGAGCGCGTTCGCCGGGAGGCGGAGGAGGAGCGGCGACGCCTGAGCGAGGACGCCGCGGTGCGCAGGGCCGAGATCGAGACCCTCCAGCGGTCGCTGGCCTCCGCGGAGCGGGAACGGGAACGCTTGGAGCACGGGCTGGCGGAGGTCCGGGCCCGGATCGCCCGGGCCCGCGAAGAGCGGGAGGCCCTGGGGGCCGACATCGAGCGCATGGACGGCGAGGAGACGCCGCTGTCGGAGCGACACACCCGGCTGGAGCGGGAACGCCACGAGCTCCAGGCCGACGTGGCGGCGGTGGAGGAGTCCATCCGGGCCCTGGAGCACCGGCGGTCCCTGCTGGAGGCCCGCCGCGAGGACATGGCGGAGACGCCCGGGTCGCGGTTCCTGGCGGCCCATCGGGGCCGGGCGGTGGGGCTGCTGCGCGGCCTGGTCCGTGCCGAGCCCGGCCTGGAACGCGCGCTGGCCGCGGCCCTCGGTCCGTTCGCCGACGTCGTGGTGTACGCCGACCGGGAATCGGCGCTGGCCGATGCGCCCGGCGGGGAGGGCGCCCTCCTGGGCGTGCCCGTCGACCTCCCGCCGGCCCCGGCGCTCCCCGGCGAGCGAGGCCTCAGCTCGGAGGTCGGCGCGGAGCCGGCCGCCCGGCCGCTCGTGTCGCTGCTCCTGCGCGACGTCTACCTGGCCGCCACCGTGACCGAGGCGGAGGCGAAGCAGCGAGCCCACCCGCGGTGCTCGTTCGTCACCGCCGAGGGCGTCCTGATCGGGCCGGCCATGGTCCGCACGGCGGCCGAGGCCGATGCCCGGGCCCAGGCGGTGGCGGTCGAGCTGCAGGCCGTCGACCGGGAGCTGGCGGGGTCCCGAGGGGCCCTGCGGCCGAAGGCGTCCCGGCTGGAGGAGCTCCGGCGCCAGGCCGAAGCGGTCGGCGCCGACCTGGACCGCCACGACGCCATGATCACCGCGGCCGCGGACCGGATGGGACGGGTGGCCGCGGACCTCTCATCGCTGTCCAGGGAGGAGGAGCTGCTGGCGGAGCGCCTGGCCGGCCTGGACGACGCGGCCGCGGCGTGGCGGGACAGCCTGGCCGCCGCCCAGCCCGTCCATCACGAGGAGCTGCCGCCCCTTCCGACGACGCCGGAGCCGCCCATGGCCCTTCGGGTGGAGGTGGAGACCCTCCGCCGGGACCGGACCCGCCTGGAGGAGTCCCTGGCCCGGCTGCACCGGGAGCGGGATACCCTGGCCGCGACGGACCCCCGGGTCATCCAGGAGGCGCTGGGCAGGGCCGAGGACGAGCGGCGCCAGGCCGAGGCCGAGCTCCGGGCCGCCGAGGACCGGCTGGCCGAGGCGGCGGCCCGGCGCAACGAGGCCGCGGCCGGGGACCGGGAGACCGCCGAGGCCGAGGCCGCGGCGAACCGGTCGTGGCGGGAGCGGGCCGCGGAGCTGGACCGCCTGCGGGAGGAGTACGAGCGCCAGGACCGGGACCGGGCGGACCTCGAGCGCCGCATCGACGAGGCCCTGCGGCTGCTCCGCGACGGGCATCGCCGCGACCCGGAGCAGGCCCTGGCGGAGCTGACCGACGAGGACGTCCCGGACGCCCTGGAGCGGCGCTCCGAGCTGGTGGCCCGCAGGCTCGGGCTGCTGGGGAGGGTCAACCTGCTGGCCGGCGGCGAGTACTCGGCCCTCCAGGAGCGGCATGACTTCCTGGCTCGCGAGATCGACGACGTGCGGGCGGCCCGGCGCGACCTCCTGGAGGTGATCCGCCGGGTGGACGAGGAGATCACCACGCTGTTCGACGCGGCGTTCCGGGACGTGGACGCGGAGTTCCGGCGGCTGTTCGGCGGCCTGTTCCCGGGCGGCGAGGGGCGGCTGGTGCTGACGGACGAGGCCGACCTGCTGAGGACCGGGCTGGAGGTCGAGGCCCGGCCCGGCCGCAAGCGGGTGAAGCGGATCTCGCTGCTGTCGGGAGGGGAGCGTGCTCTGACCGCGCTGGCCTTCCTGTTCGCGATCTTCCGGGCCAGGCCCAGTCCCTTCTACCTGCTCGACGAGGTGGAGGCGGCCCTGGACGACGTCAACCTCCACCGGTTCCTGGAGCTCATCAAGGGGTTCGCCCAGACCTCGCAGGTCCTGGTGGTGACCCACCAGAAGCGGACCATGGAGGTCGCCGACGTGCTGTACGGCGTGTCCATGGGCCGGGAGGGCTCGTCCACCGTGATCTCCCAGCGCCTCGAGCACACCGCCCCGGGCCGGGACGTGGTCGTGGTCCCGGACCCTCAGCCCGACGCGGTTCGCTAACTCGTTCGGTAGCCTGGACGCGTGACCGTCGTCATCGTCGTCGCCGCCCTGGTTGTGCTGGGCGCCGTGCTGTTCTTCCTGGTGGGGCCGCCCCGGCGAGCCCGGCACAAGGGCCCGCCGCCCGCCCGGCTGGCGGGCTTCTTCGCCGAGGCCCGCGAGGCCCCCGTCCCCGCCGAGGCGCCGCTCCCGGCCCCTCCTGAGGCGCCTCCCCTCACCCGAGTCCCTGGTCTGGGGAGCCGTATCCGGGCGCTGTTCTCCGGCGGCGCTCCCACCACCGAGACGTGGAAGGACCTCGAGGACGTCCTGGTCCGGGCCGACGTCGGCCCCAGGGTCGCCGAGCGCATCGTGCACCGGGTGCGGGAGGGTTTCGAGTCCGCGGCGGACCCCGTCGACGTGCTCGCCGACGAGATCGCGGGCGCCCTCGGCGACGGGACCCAGCTGCACCTACGGCGCGGCGACCTCACCGTCCTGATGGTGGTGGGCGTGAACGGTGCCGGGAAGACCACCACCATCGGGAAGCTGGCGGCGATGCTGGGACGGGAGGGCATGAAGGTCAGCCTGGCCAACAGCGACACCTTCCGGGCGGCGGCGTCCGAGCAGCTCACGGTGTGGGCCGGCCGGGCCGGCGCGCACCTGGTCTCGCAGGCCCGGGGGGCGGACCCCGGCGCGGTCGCCTACGACGCGGTGCAGGCGGCGCGGTCGAGGGGCTCCGACGTCCTGATCGTGGACACCGCCGGGCGCCTGCACACGCGCCAGCCCCTCATGGACGAGCTGGCCAAGGTGAAGCGGGTCCTGTAGAAGTCCGCGGGCGACGTGGAGGAGGTGCTGCTGGTCCTCGACGCCACCACCGGCCAGAACGGCATCCAGCAGGCCCGGGTGTTCACCGAGGCCGTCGAGGTCACCGGGATCGCGCTGACCAAGATGGATGGCACGGCGAAGGGCGGCGTGGTCCTGGCCGTGCGGGAGGAGCTGGGGGTCCCGGTCAAGCTCATCGGGACCGGCGAGACCCTGGACGACCTGGAGCCCTTCGACCCGAAGTCCTTCGCCGACCGCTTGGTCCGGGGCTGAGGGCTACCCCGGGCCGCCGCCCACGGAGAGCCACAGGGTCCCGGCCTGCGGGTCCACGGCGATGGCGGTCAGCGGCCCACCAACCGGGATGGCGGTGGTGCTCTGTGTGACCGGATCGACCCGGTACACCGATCCTCCCGAGTCGGAAACCCACACTGCGCCAAGGCCTGCGGCCACTCCCGTGGCGTGCTCACCCACCCTGACTGCAGGCCCGAGCGTGTTGGTCGCGGGGTCGATCGCCGCGACCGTTCCGGAGATCGGGTCGAGCACCCACACGGCCCCTGAGCCCGCCGTGATGGCTCGTACGTTTCCGGGCACTCCCACGGTCGCGAGGATCCTTCCGGAATGCGGATCCACGCGAACGACACGCCCGGCCACCTCGTCGATGACCCACACCGATCCGAACCCGATGGCCAGGGCATCGAGATGGCTGCTCACCGGGTAGTGATGGAGAACTCGGCGTGTTGCCGGATCGACCTCCACGAGGTCTCCGTTTGTGAGCGTGACCCAGACGCTCCCCGCCCCAACGGCGGTGTCGGTCGCTTGGGCGCCCGCACCCAGCCGGATGGGCGAAAGCGTCTGGTCGGTGGCCGGATCGACCGGCAGGAGGGTGTTGGGCTCGGGGTCGTCGTAGAAACCGATCGGCACCCACACGGTGCGGGCGCCGATCGCGACCGCGAGCGGTCCAGGTCCCCCCGGCCCCGTGCCGATGGTGTCCTCCAGCCGGCCGGTGCGCTCATCGATGTGGGAGAGGAAGTTGATGACGTACGCCCACACTGCGCCCTCGCCAACGGCGATGCGTGGATTGCCGCCCCCCGTGAACTGGACGGCGTCCCGGGCCGTGGTCAGGACCTTGCCGGTGGCCGGGTCGAGCTGGATCACCGAGCCCAGTGGAGGCGGCCCTGCGGCCGGGGGGCCGCTTGCCGAGACACCCGGCGAGGTGCGCGCTCCGGTGACGGAGCCCTTGTGGTGAGCGACCAGGAACACGAGCAGCACCGCCACGACGACGGCGACCGCAACGATCGCAGCCGGGACCAGGGGCCGGCGCTTGCGAGAGGCGGGAGCCGGGGGTTGTCGTTCGCGGTCGGCTCCCGATTCGAGCGCGAGGCGGGCCGCCCTCGCCAGCTCACCCGCGCTCTGGTAGCGGTCCTCCGGCTTCTTGGCCATGGCCCTGGCCACGATGTCGTCGATCGCCTCGGGCAGTTCCGGCCGGTGAGCGGTGACGGAGGGCGGCGGCTCTTCCAGGTGTCCATACAGGATGGTGACCTCGAGCTCGCTCACGAACGGCGGCTGGCCCGTCAGGCACTCGTACAGCAGGCACCCCAGTGAGTACACGTCGGCCCGGCCGTCCACGGCGTCTCCCCGGATCTGTTCCGGCGCCACGTAGTCGATGGTCCCCATGAACTGGCCGGTCTTCGTCAATGAGGTGCCCTGGGTCACCCGGCGGATCAGGCCGAAGTCGGTGAGGTAGGCGTGCTCGGCCCCCGCGCGATCGGGCTCGACGACGAGCACGTTGCTGGGCTTCACGTCGCGGTGGATGAGGCCCTCGGCGTGGGCGGCGTCCAGGGCCGAGGCCACCTGCGACACGATGGTGGCCGTCCGCTCCGGCCCGAGCGGTCCGTCCCGGGCGATCAGGGACTTCAGGTCGGTGCCCCGGACGTAGCGCATGGCGATGAACAGCACCGCGTCCGCCTCGCCGGCCTCGTGGATGGGCACGATGTTGGGGTGCTCGAGGGAGGCGGCCAGCTGGGACTCCCGGATGAACCGGTCCCGGAACCGCTGGTCCTCCGCCAGCTCCGGCGACAGGATCTTCAGCGCCACCTTGCGTTTCAGCCCCGGGTCCTCGGCCAGGTAGACCACGCTCATCCCGCCCCGGCCCACCACGCCCTCGATGCGGTAGCCGGCGACCTCCGAGCCGATCCGCTGGTCGCTCATCCGCTAGCCAGGGCCCCCGCCGACGCAAAGCCACAGGTTCCCAGCCTGCGGATCGAAGGCGATCGCGGTCAACAGACCGCCGACGGCGATCTCGATCCCGCTTTGCGTGACGGGATCGACCTGCCACAGGGAGCCTCCGGAGTCGGAGACCCACACCGCCCCTGCGCCGACGGCCATCCCGGTGGGTCGGTCGCCGACCCTGATCGCGGCGCCGAGCGTGTTCGTATCGGGATCGATGGCGGCGACGGTTCCGGAGAACCTGTCCATGACCCACACCGCTCCCGAACCCGCCACGATGGCTCGGACGTTGCCGCCCACGTTGAGCGCTCTGATCAAGCTCCCGGTGCTCGGGTCGATGCGCGAGATCTTGCCGGCCACCTCGTCGACCACCCACACGGAACCGAAACCGATAGTGAGCGCGTCGAGGTGACCGCCCACCGGATAGCTGTGCAGTAGCCGATGGGTTCCGGGATCCACCTCGTCCAGGTTGCCGTCGCTGAGGGTGACCCAGACCCGTCCCGCCCCCACCGCCACGTCGGTCGCCTCCGCCCCCACGCCTAGCCGGATGGTGGGCAGCACCTGGTCGGTGGCCGGGTCGATCGGCACGAGGGCGGCCGGACCACCGCCGGTGCCACCCCCCGTGGGGACCCAGACGGTGCGAGCTCCCACCGCGATGGAGAGTGAGGTGCCCGCTCCGGCGCCTGCGGCGCTCCCCGGACGGCGAGACGCGGGTTGCCCGGCAGCACGTCGGTGTCGATCGCGTTGGTCGCCACGGTCAGCACCTTGCCGGTGCCCGGGTCGAGCTGCACGACCGACCCCAGCGGCAACGCAGCCGGACGGGAGGTGCTCGACGCCGCGGTGGGCGCTGGAGGAGAGCTTGCCGGCGAGGGCGTTCCACTCCTGGATACCAGCATCGCGGCCACCACTACGACCAGGGCGATCCCGGCCGCGGCCGCGATCGCAATGGTCCTCCTGGAACGGGTTGACACGCCTTCGGGCGGAATGGGCAGAGCTGGCCCGGGCCGCAGCGCTTCACGGACGGCAGCGGACAGGGCTTCGGCGCTCACGTAGCGGTCCTCGGGCAGCTTGGCCATGGCCTTCGCCACCACCCGGTCGATGGCCGGCGGAAGCTCCGGCCGGCGCGTCGTCACTCTCGGCGGAGGCTCCTCCAGGTGGGCGTACAGCACGGTCACCTCGAGGTCGCTCACAAACGGGGGCTCCCCGGTCAGGCACTCGCACAGGAGGCACCCGAGCGAGTAGACGTCGGCCCGCGCATCCACCTCCCCTCCCCGGATCTGCTCGGGGGCCACGTACTCGATGGTCCCCATGAACTGCCCGGTCCTGGTGAGCGAGGTCACCTGGGTGACCCGCCGGATCAGGCCGAAGTCGGTGAGGTAGGCGTGCTCCGCGCCGGAACGGTCCGGCTCGGCCACCAGCACGTTGGACGGCTTTACGTCGCGGTGGATGAGTCCCTCGGCGTGCGCGGCGTCCAGGGCCGATGCCACCTGGGACACGATGGCCAGGGCGCGTTCCGGGTCCAGCGGCCCGTCCCGGGCGATCAGCGACTTCAGGTCGGTGCCCCGGACGTAGCGCATGGCGATGAACAGCACTCCGTCCGCTTCCCCGGCCTCGTGGATGGGCACGATGTTGGGGTGCTCCAGGGACGCGGCGAGCTGCGACTCCCGGATGAACCGGTCCCGGAACCGCTGGTCCTCCGCCAGCTCCGGCGACAGGATCTTCAGGGCGACCTTGCGCTTCAGCCCGGGGTCGTCGGCCAGGTAGACCACGCTCATCCCGCCCCGGCCCACCACGCCCTCGATGCGGTAGCCGGCGATCTCCGAGCCGATCCGCTGGTCGCTCACCACGCTCGGTTGTACACCTGCCCGAAGGCGTTGGGAACAGGTCCTGGCCGGCGAGCGGCCGGTACCATGGCGGCCTGATGTTCGACGCCCTCACCGGCCGTCTCGACGCGGTCTTCCGGAAGCTCCGCACGCGGGGGAAGCTCCACCCGAAGCAGGTGGACAACGCCCTCGGCGACATCCGCACGGCGCTGCTGGAGGCGGACGCCTCGGTCGAGGTGGTCGACGACTTCCTGGATCGCGTGCGGGCCCGCGCGCTGTCCGCGGAGGTCATGCGGAGCCTCACCCCCGCCCAGCAGGTCATCAAGGTGGTGCGCGACGAGCTGACCACGACGCTGGGCGGCGAGCACACGCCGTTCAAGCTGCCGTCGGCGAACCCCGCGGTCGTGATGATGGCCGGCGTGCAGGGTTCCGGGAAAACCACGGCCTGCGCCAAGCTCGCGCTGCACCTGAAGGAGAAGGGCAAGCACCCGCTGCTGGTGGCGGCGGACCTCCAGCGTCCGGCGGCCGTGGAGCAGCTGTTCACGCTGGGGGGCGAGATCGGCGTCCCGGTGGTCTCCGAGGGTCGCGACCCCGAGAAGGTCGCGAAGAACGCGCTGAAGCACGCCGGCCGGGAGGGGCTCGACGTGGTCATCGTGGACACGGCGGGGCGCCTGCACGTGGACGCGGAGATGATGCGCGAG
>WNGM01009289.1_pt1 | contig 12088 bp, 10 predicted proteins | sample 5400571 | NCBI WGS metagenome assembly WNGM01 (sample SAMN13153378, study PRJNA577476) | soil metagenome | isolation source: 100 cm soil or saprolite under Garry oak tree replicate 2 | place: USA:California | collected 2016-06-15
AAGGCTCGCCGTGCTCATCGACTTGCGGAGCAATCCGGTCCAGGTTCTGCAATCCCTCCGCGCCCGGAAACAGGCCGTAGAGATTGTCGAAGCTGCGGTTCTCCAGGTACAGCACGACGATGTGCCGGACGCGATCAAGACCTGCCGGCGCAGCGGATGAACCCGCGCCGGAAACGGCGAGTAGCAGTGCGGGCACCAGGATGGCAGCAAGTCGGTGTTCGATGCGGCCCTGCCCCGGAGTGGCCATGGCGCTGCCCTCTGGGTGGTATTCTACACCGAACAGCGGCAGGGGTGAATGGGTCGCCGGGCTGATGCCCGCCCTCCCGGTCTAGCCTACGCGGGTAGACTTCGTGCCCGACAAGACGCTACTCAATCCGTTCCGGCTAGAAGGGGAGGTAGGCCATGCAGGCAGTAGACCGACAATGCGATATCCCGATCGAGTTAATCCGGTTTGCGCATTCGCTCAATTGCTTTAACCAATGCGTCGCCCGGAAAGACCCCGTCAAAATCGTGGCGATCGGCTCTTCTTCCACAAAGGGAGAGGGTGCAAGCACGCCAAGCGCCACATATCCCGCCCGGCTTGAGGCTGAGCTGCGGCTCCGCTTTGCTGGGCTGTCCATTGATGTGATCAACAAGGGAGTCGGTGGCGAAGAGGCTCCCGAGGAGGCTGCGCGACTCCAAAATGACGTTATCACTGAAAAACCAACGCTGGTGGTCTGGCAAGTGGGGACGAACGCGGTTTGGAAAAACTATGATCTTGATGAAGTCGTTGCGGCAATCGAAGGAGGGCTCTCTCGTCTAACGAGCACTAAATCGGATATTGTTCTCATGGATCTGCAATATGCGCCTGCGTTACTCGCAGCGAACCGGAAGCCGAGCGCGAAACGCATGGTCGCTCTGATCGGTGACGTGGCGGAAAAGGCGGGCATCAACGTTTTCAGACGTTTTGCGCTGATGCGGCACTGGAGCATTGACGATCGAATTCCATTCGACCAGATGATCAGCAATTTTGATGCTAACCAGCTACATCAAAATGACTGGAGCTACAACTGCGTGGCGCGGGCACTTGCTGATGCGATTGCCGACGCAAAGGGACGGCTGGTGTGAAAACCGTTTCCTTGGACTCGTGCGGAAGGCGGATAAACCGACCTTGGTAGCGTATGGTGACGAAATACCAAGGCGGTCGCGCGCCGAAGTGGAGGCACTGCCGCCCCGCTGCCGAATATTCGAATTGAGTGACTGCCCAAGAGCAAGCTGTCGATCCACGAATAATTTCCCGAAGCGGTGGCTTCTGTTGTCAGGCCGTTCCTGATGGAACAGTCAAGGTTTTTAGGAGATCGCTAGGCATGGCGCTCCACGAACACCCGCATCACGGTCAGATCATCGTCATGCCACGCCCCGGAGTTTCGGGACCATCGGCACATCGTGTCGGTTCACTGCGTTGCGATCATTCAACCGGTTATCGGAGGCAAAGCAAGCTTGGCTGCCCATCCAACGGAATTTTTATGAGTTCACGCCCTTGCTGAATCATATCAGTCTCCGAGCAGTTCATGCGCGGAGACCCTGAGCCGCCCAGGTGCCGGCACGCCTTCATTCGGCCGCACGAGCTCCGCCGCCGCGATCGACTCGTCGATGCGCACTTGCCCGATCCGATCCCAATCGAACAAAAAGAGAGCCTCGTAATATTTCGCGATCTCAGGGTCGAAAAATATCAAACTCGCATCGCGGTTTAGGGTCGTTCCGGCGCGGGTCCAATTCTGGCTTCCCACTAGAACGATCTGGCCATCGATCACAACGCCTTTTGTATGGCAATTCGTTTGCACGCGGATTTTGGTGGGGCTGGTGTCAAAGCCGAAGTCTTTCAATCCGGTCAGGGTCTGGCGCACGGTCGGAAAACGCCGAAAGATTATCCGAACATCCATGCGCGGATCCTTCTGCTTCTTGAGCAATGCATCCAGGAGCCCTTCATAGATATCGCCGTTCTGGCCGCGCTGCTTGGCATCCAACGACTGATTCTGGAAATAAAGACTTTTGCGCGCGTTTTGAATGAGCGGCAGCACGTGCTCGGCGTAATTATCAGGCGTCAGCAAGGGCTGTACCCGAACCTTACGCGTAGGCTCCGGCGCCGGTAGCGCCTCTGCCACTGCCGTGGCTTCCTGCTCATCGCGTAGAAGGTGCCTTTCGAAAAGGCCGGCAAGACCCGGATGAGAGATCAAGACATGCCAGTCCCGGTCATATTGCTCGATCAGGGGCGGCGTCTGGTCGTTGTCTTTGATGGGGTCGAACGGCGGTTGGTTGGACGAACGCCAGCTCCCGCTCGATAGCCAAGACTCCTGACCGTCACGAACCGCGAGCTTGATGTGGTACGACGTTGCAAACAGGCGGTTCGGTCCGGAAACGGAAGCCCAGGCAAACGACAGACGCTTGCCCGCTGCCGCGGTCAGCCTGTCCACCGTTTCCTGCTCCGTCAGATCGTTCGCCGTCGTACCTTTCTTCTGTTCGTCCCGGTTCTGCAATACGAGGCTTACATGACGTGAGTTCGGCTTGATCGACGCGGTGCAAGCATTCACGATGTGGGGCGCGGTGAATTCATACATGCCTATCGTGAGCTGCTTTTTGATCCGAGCGAGGAACGGCTGCAGAGTTGGCCATCCGGCGTCCGGACTGGCGTGCGCGGTGACTACCATCTGATCATTGAACTCGATCAATGGCAGATCCGGTCTTTTCTTGTAGTTGCTGATCAATTGGCTTCGGGCTGCTTCCAGGGCCTCCAGCAGATCATGCGATTCTCGATCAGCCACGATTGCAACCGCCACATCCGTGGGAATTCCTCCAAATGAGGCCGGGATCGGGGTCAACCCCGCCGCCTCGAGCTCCGCCGTAGTTAGCTTCCTTTTCACGGAAACGACGACGCAACGTTCGTCGGTAATCCAGCCATCCGTGATGCGATAACCGGGATTGACCGAGATCACGTCAGCTCGAGGCGAAAGCAGTTTTCGCGCCTCGGCCACCGCTTGTGCTACGGCTTCGCCGGTTGGCGGCGTTGCGGCTTGAGCGGCGGAAGTATCTACGCTCGCTGGGATCGGGGCCGGTACGGACGCGCTCACGCTAACTTGCGATGCAGTGGACGCTGCAGTTGACGTTCCGACCGAGATAGTTATCTGCAGTGGGATAACGATAGTCGCCTTATCCGAGGGCATGTTGTCACCAGAGATGTTGGAATTGTTCGATGTGTCGGGATTGGCAATCCCAGTGTTCGAGTCCGTGGACACTGTTATGGCGGCCGTTTGCCGCGCGCGCTTCAGCAAAGTCGAGACAACAGGGGCTGGGACCCCATAGTTGGTCTTCAGGAAAACACCCGAGAAGTGCAGCGCAGCCGCTTCTCCGGTCAGCATATCGATCACGGCGGATCCCGAATTTCCGCCGAGGGTGGTGCAATCGTGCATAAGGGCGTTGTTCTCGAGGCCGGTGATAAAGCCCGGAGCAAGTCGTTTCTTGTCGAATACGTTCCCGAAAATCTTGGCCATCAGGTCTTGGTCAGGAATGCGAGGGTCCCGGCCGGGATAGCCAACTACCGCGACCATGGTCTGGCCGGGAAGTAGTTGCTGCGACAGCTTGATCGGTTGAGCGAGTTGTGCGATCTGATTTGGCTGCAACTTTACGAAGGCGACGTCAGGCCCTGTGTCGCTCGCTATGAAGAAAATCTCACTGATCGTGAATTGAGCCGTTGCCGCGTTGCCGATTTCCTCGAGGAAGTCGATGTCGACTGCGACCGGATTGCGGCGATCGAATCCGAGTTGGAACGTGAATCCCGTCTGCCCCCGCTCGGCGAACTCCAAGGCGACATGCCGATTTGTCACGATCAGATCCTGATCGATCAGCCAGCCGGTACCAATGTAGGGCAGACCGAGCGGCCAGTTGGTCGCCTCGACGCGGCCCACAGTCGCGATCGCGGGTCCTAGCGCAGCCGCAGATTGCTGGAGCCGGCTCTTCCAAACGGCGCTTTCCGGTTCTTCGATGTTGAGGTCGACGCTGCCGCCGGAAATCCCAAGGACGGGGCGGCCAATCCGCTGCACGATTGACTCGAGCTCAAGCTCGGGCGCCGGCAGTCCCTCCGTCGTCGGGGCTTCTGCCAGCTCGGGAAGTTTGGCGAGCCGCCTCAGTCCCTTGGCGGCAGCCGGAAGCCAGGCGGGCTTTTGTTTGGCCTGGACAACCTTATCGACGTCCACGGCCAATTCGGAATCGGACGACAATATCCGTCGGCTTGCGTCTGCGATGTCCTGCCGGCTGTAACGCATGGCCCGCTTCTACCCGGTGTTGGCCTCTAGTTCTCCCGACTCAGGACGTCCAGTACGCCGGTCTGGCCGCTTTCGGGCAGTTAGCCTCCCGTACGCAGTTCGCGCTAGATCGCCCCTGGAGCGCACCGCGGTCACGGTTGCCATGGAATGTCCGCTCATCGGCAAACCCCCACTGACGTTAACGTGCAAGCCTGCGCTCTCAGATCCGTTCGCCGAGTCGCAGACGTTTTCCGATCATGGCTGCGGCGCGCAGGGCAAGCGCGGCGATGGTTGATGTGGGATTGGCTGTCGAGCTCGTCGGAAATACGCTGCTACCGAGGATATAGAGATTGCCGAGGTCGTGGGAACGGCAATCCTGGTTGACGATCGCGTATCCCCTTGCAATACCATCTCATTGTCGATTCCCATGGATTGGAAAATGTGCTTGTGGAGCTCGACGATGGTGTCGAACGACTTGCGGACATAATGCCGCTCGTCATCAACCCTGTACTGGATTCTGGGAAGCTTGATACCGAATTTGAGCAAATCCGGATTAGCTGCCTTATCCGATTCGTTGACGCAGTTTTCTTTGACTGGAAGTTGTTCGCAAGCGCTGTTGAGCGTGATTTGCCGCACAGCGTGATCGGATATCCTATCGCGGAGCTTGGTTCCGAAGTAGCCACGGTTGGCGACGAAGTCGAGTAGCGTCCCCGGCCTCCACTCCTCAGGTGCCGTCGTTGCTGGAATGTTGCCCCCGCGCGGTGCGCCCGAAGCCGGCACTGTCGACCACCCATCATTCTTGATGGAAACCTTGAAGGCGGCAAACTCGCTGCGAAATGCTCCATCTCGAAATCCCTCGATATCCGAGGTAGTCTGCGGGCCGCGGAACGGAAACAGCGGCGCCGGCGCTAGCGCGAACGATTGCTTGATCGGATGATCCATCAAGTAGCGGCCGACGAGGCCGCTGGAATTGGCCGCCCCGCTAGATCGAAACAGGATCATCGGAGTTTCGATGGCGTTAGCTGCCAGGATTACGATTGTTGCGGAAACCGACTGCTCACCGGCATCCACTCCACCGCTCGATGACCACCGCCGGTACCAGACGCGTCGCACATTGCGGCCGTCCTGATCGAGCTCGAGACGGCTGACGATCGCCTGCGTCCGTAACTCGACCCCCGCGGCGAGTGCTTTCTCAACGTGGGTGACGGCATCGTAACGGGCCCGAATGGGGCAAAGTGGCACGCAAGACGTGTGGCCGTCACATGCAGGCCGTCCGTCGTAAGGTTGGGAGTTGATCGCATGCGGAACGTTGGTAACCCGCAGCGACACCTCGCGGAACGGTTTTGCCGAAACGGCGCGGGAGACGTGAGCATCGAGATAGCTCGGGACGAGCTCTGGCATCGGAAACGGGCGACTTCGGTACGCATTGAATTTTGGTACGAAGAATTCATCGACTTGCTTATCGTTGCCTGCGACACCCATCTCGTATTCTGCGTCGACGTACCATGGCTCCAGATCGTCGTAGGTGATCGGCCAGTCGAAACCCACGCCGTAAAGAGACCGCATCCGGAAATCGTTGGGAATCATGCGGATGAAGATGCCCTGCCAGTGCCAGGTGGATCCCCCCACCAGCCGCTCGTAGTAACTTTTGAACAGGTCACTCTTCTTCGGGTCGGGATCGTAATCGTAATACGGCTTCCCTATCGCCTGGTTGGGCTGCGGCGCCAGGATATCATCGCCGCAAAACGGCGAGTCGGGCAGCTTGGTGGGGGAGGCCATGTAGCTGCGCGCCAAGGCGTACCGCCCGAGCGAATCCGGGGCGACCCCTCCAGCCTCGATCATCAGCACGCGAAGCTGCGGTCGCGCTTGTGCCAACCGGTAAGCGGCTAACGCACCGGCTATACCGGACCCTACGATAACTACATCGAATTCTGGTTCGGTCTCGGGCATGACTTCCTCTCAGGTGGAAATTATCCGGCCATGATCACAGGCTCGCAGCATCTGCCCAATATCCATAGGGCCCGCCGCGTGTCATCGGCGCATGCGCATGGATTACCCGCCACAATAGAGCCTGTTCGTAGTGTTCCGGCGGGCCGTATACCCAAACGAGGGCTTTTGTCTTGTCATCGGGCAGGAAAAATGCGGATACGTACCACAGATAAATCAATTGTTGCGCCGGCTCTTTCGCGTCCGGGTGCTTTGTCAGCATTGCCGAGATCACGCTGTCATCGGCCGGGCCGGTTTTCGGCGCAACGTCCTGGAACGCGCTGATGAGGGGCATCAGCTTGCCGGCCAGTTGCGGATTACTGGCAAAACGCTCAAGGTATTGCCTCGCCAAGTTCTTGTTCAGCGATTCGACCCCAGTAATCCCTTCCGACAGTCTGAGAAAATCCGGTTCGATACGCTCGAGGGCCTCGTAATTGAACGGAACCGGCTGGAAGTTCGCACGGCACCCCGGCTCCTGGCCTTCGAACGGTGTGCCCATTTGGGCCAAACCGTTCTCACTCCGGCCGATGATACCAAGCATTCCCAACGCCGCGCCACCCCGCAACACCGTGCGCCGAAGAATCGGTGCGGCTCCCACCTCAGACTGATGATGGTTTCTGTCGTCATCTTGCATGTGATTTCCTCCTCACAACCCGAAATCTCGGGGTCCTTCGAATCTAGCTTGAGCGCGCCACTTGGGCACAAAACTGGGCGCCAACCCGAGGACAGGATCTCCGCTCGATGTGGTCACCAACGAGATTGTCGGGCTTCTCCATCGCACCGTCGATCTTACCGCGCTATGTAGCAGGGCGCGCTCGGGCCTATCGCCCTAATCTAAGTTGCAAACCTGCACACGACGATATCCAATGATATTGCCGGACGCATTGGTGACTGGTTTGCGGGAGATGGAGCAACCGCTTCCAACTGCGCGACCAGCAGCGGAGCCTTCCAGAAAAACGGGCGGCGGAGGGCGCCCCGGTGAACCGCGCGAACCGCCGCCACCCTTGGCCAAGACTGGGGCGGACATGGCCAGGACGTACATGACCATGATACCGACGGTGAAGCCGCCTGCGATTGGCTTATGGAAGTTGATCATGATCTGCCTCTTTCGTTCGTATTAAGCTGAGGTTCGTCTCTTCCAAACAATAGCATTCCTGAATCCTACGGTTGTGAACTAATTCACAGCTGCGAGGATTTTTTCGCGGAGGCGCCTGGCTTTCTCAATGTAGAAAGTGGCTTTAGCATTGCGATATTCTTCGAGAGCTCCGCCGATGGCGTTGAGCGCATCGTCGCGTTGGGTTAGGTCGCTGCTCTTATCAAAAAGGGCAAGATGGGCGAGTGCGAGCTTCTCTTGCGTCTGCGCCCAAAGGAATGGGGTATCCCCGCGAGTCCTTTCCTTCAAGGCCTCATGCAGGGCGGCAACGGCCTCCCCCAGCCGGTTCATCCCCTTCTCGCGATCGCCGAGGATCACAAGCGCGGTGCCCAAACTGGTTTCGGTAAAAGCCCAGTCCAGCGGCGCGCGGTCGCGGGGTTGTTCCGCCAGCGCCATCCGATAGGCATCGATCGCCTCCTCCAACCTAGCCGTTCCGCTCTCACGAGCTCCGATGGTTCGAAGCGCATTGCCGAGACTAGTCTGGATCTTGGCCCAGTCGAGCGGGATACGCTCGCGGGTGCATTCCTTCAGCGCTTCGCGAATGGCTACCACAGCCTCGTTAAGCCGTGCCGTCCCGCTCTCACGTTCTCCCAAAGCTCGGAGCGCGTTGCCCAGGCTAGTCTGAGTCTTCGCCCAGTCGAGCGGCACGCGATCGCGAGTGTTTTCCTTTAGCGCCTCACGAAAAGTGCCGACGGACTCCTCCAGCCGCGCCGTTCCTGCCTCGCTCTCTCCAAGCGTTCGGAGCGCATTACCTAGATTGATCTGGGTCTTGGCCCAGTCGAGCGGCACGCGCTCACGGGTGTTTTCCTTCAGCGCCTCACGAAAAGCGGCAACCGCCTCCTCCATTCGCGTTATTCTGCCTTCCCTCTCTCCGAGAATCTCAAGGACCGCGCCAATGTTATTCTGGGTCCGGGCCCAGTCTAGCGGAACGCGTTCACGTGTTCTTTCCTCAGCAGCATTGCGATACGCGGTGAGGGACTCTTCGAGCCGGGCCGTCGTGGTCTCGCGCGCGCCAAGTGTCTGAAGGGCGGCACCCAGGTTATTTTGGGTCTTGGCCCAGTCGAGCGGGACACGCTCGCGAATCCTTTCTTTCAGCGCTTCACGAAAGGCAGCACTGGCCTCCTCCAGCCGCGCCGTTCCAGCTTCCCGCTCGCCATGACGCAGGAGCGCATTCCCCAAGTTGGTCTGGGCCATGGCCCACTGGAGCGGGACGCGTTCACGCGTCCATTCTTTCAGCGCTTCGCGACAGGCGATGACGGCTTCTTCCAGCCGGACAGTTCCGCCCTCGCGCTCCCCAAGAGTGCGGAGTGTATTGCAGAGGTTGTTTTGAATCATCGCCCAATCGAGCGGCACAAGCTCGCGAGAATTTTCCTTAAGCGCTTCACGAAAGGCAACGACGGCCTCTTCCAGCTGCACCGTCCCGCTTTCGCGCTCACCGAGCCGCATGAGTGCGCTGCCAAGATTGTTCTGGGTGACGGCCCAATCATCTGGCATGCGATCGCGCGTCCATTCCTTTAAAACATTGCGAAACCCTGTGATGGCCGCTTCCAACCGCCCCGTTCCGCTCTCACGCTCCCCGAGGGCCCAAAACGCGAGACCCAAATTGTTTTGGGTCCTTGCCCAATCGAGGGGCGCGCGTTCCCGAGTCCACTCCTTCAGCGCATCGAGATAAGCGATGATCGACTCTTCCAACCGCGCTGTCCCGCTTTCCCGTTGCCCAAGGGCCAAAAGCACATTGCCGAGATCATTTTGAGTCGAGGCCCAGTGTAGCGGCGCGCGCTCGCGGGGTGTCAGATGGACTAGCTGGTTGTATCGCTCAATCGCCGAAAGCAAAGCACTGTTATCACCGAGTTCGTCTCCCTGCTGATAGAGGGCGCTTGCCTCTTTTTGTAGGTAGCTGATCCGCCTGTCCTCGTGAGCGCTTTTTGGAGGAAGCAGTGCAGCAGCATTGGCGAAATGCTTTGCGGCTTCGCCATACCGCAACCGGGTAAGTGCAATGTCACCGCGTCGGGCTGATGTCTCAGCCGCTTGGACCGTGAGGCGGTCGAAATCGCGTCTCTGCTCCATCTCGACATCCGCCAGCATAGCGTCCGCCTCTGTCAGCTGGCCGCCTTCGATTGCTTTCTGCGCATCGGTATTCAGGGCAGCGATTTTGGGATCGTCGCCGGGCTGAGCCGATGCCGTTGCCTGAAGTTCCTTGAAGCGCTGTGCGATTTCGACAAGCTTCGCAGTCAGGCGCTCCGGGGAAATGTCATTCTCGCCGAGAATGGCAAGCGCGGCACGCACTTGGCGTCCATTAAGGTCCAATTTTTCCTTGAGTAGGACGATGTTCTCTCGCTGTTGAGCGGTCAGTTCTTCCAGGGGACGTTTTGCATCGCGAACAAGTTCATCCACCTTCTGTTGCGGTATGCCGATGATTACCGTGGAGCCGGTGACACTGCCCCCAATAGCGATGCTACCGGTATCCGCCCTGATCTGAGCATACGCGGCGGTAATCGACCCGAAGAAGCACATGCCCAATGCTGCAATGAAGGACGAATACCGCTTCATGGCCGGGCTCTCATTTCGGTTTCGACGCGCACTCCGTATTGGTCGTGGCGCCCGTCGTGATAGTCGCGCCGGTCACATTGCCGCCTATGGCGATGCCACTACACTCTGCCTGGACGTTAGCAGGCGCAGGCTCCGAAGCTGCAGGCTGCTCTGAAGCTTTCGTCTCAGCAGGTTTCTGGAGAGGAAAGAAATGGATAAAAGCCGCCCAAAGTCCCGTCGCCACAAATACCAGCCCGCCTCCGATCCAGCCCAGAACCTGCTGATTGCGCTTATCACGCAAGAACCGCCAAAACGAGTTCATGACAGTTGTCCGGCACGGGAATACGTACCTAGATTAGCACAAACCAGCACTCTTAGCACCCCTCCCGCCGGGGGCGGCCGGGCGTTCCTGGGGTGTGGTGGTTAAGGACACGTAACCTGCCCGCCCGAGGTGACGACCTAACGGGAGCGGCCGACCCTAGCTAAAGCAGGTTGCTCGGCGGCTTAGGCACTCGCGGTACCTGCAGTAGACTGCCGCATGCCATCAAGTTCCGGGCACGATTGAGACGTCGCGCGATGGCTCTTCGAGGGTCCCCTGGCGATGCTTAAGCGGAAATGCCCGAGACAACGCCACAGGACCGCGTTTGACCCGGAACGATAGCCGCCTACGCCGCATGCCCATGGGTCGGTAGTGCGTCGTGCGAATGCGGCCCGATGCGGTGTTGCCGTTCGCCTGACTCGTCAATCGGATTGACGTGCACAAGGACCAACGACAGATGAGGAACCGCGTGCAGCAAGCGATACCGCACCGCGACTGCCACCGCGTGCGGGTCAAGGCGGAGAACTATTTCACTTCGAAGACATTACAGCCCTGGCCAAGTCGAAACGCTATGGGCGGTGGTAACGGGGTGGAACATGGCCGAAACCACGAGGTCGTGAACCGATTTTCAGCCCTGAGTCGGACAGGCCCTTGCGGCCGATGACCCGCTTGGATGTGTTTTACCGGCACGGGGAAACGCAGGCTCCCCGTCAGATGCCGCTGCTCTGGCCATGCCTTCTCGGCACGATCCAGATTGTTCGACCCGAGACGGTTCTGCGCTGGCATCGGTCCGGGTTTCGGGCGTATTGGCGCTGGAAATCGCGAAATCGGGGTGGGCGACCCAAGATCGAGCGGGAACTGCGGGATCTCATCCGCCGCATGAGCAAGGAGAATCCGCTCTGGGGCGCGCCCCGGATCCATGGCGAACTTCGCAAACTCGGGTTCGAATTGGCCCAGTCGACGGTCTCGAAGTACATGGTCCGAGGTCGAACGCCGCCCGCCCAGAGCTGGAAGACATTTTTGCGCAACCAGGCCGATGGCATCGCCGCGATCGATCTCTGCGTCGTCCCGACCCTGACCTTTGAGCGGCTGTTTGCGTTTGTGGTTCTCGGCCACGCCCGCCGCCGGCTGCTTTGGTTTGCGGTGACGCGGCAGCCGACGGCGGAGTGGCTGGCGCAATAGATTACCGAGGCATTTCCATGGGATTCGGCGCCAGCCTATCTGGTGCGCGATAATGATGGCGCGTATGGAGAAGTCTTCCGGCGTCGCGTCAGATCGATGGGGATCCGCGACCGACCGGGTCACGGGCGAGGAAGTCAATCCTCTGATCCGGACCCACCTCTCCCCCTCGGGGAGAGGTAAAACTCCGCTCGGCCCTCACATGCGATTGCCCTGCGGCTCACCCGGGGCCTCTCTCTCTGTTTGGCCACTTGGAACTTTTCAGCCGGTAATCCGATAATCCGGAGAGGGTCCAGGCAATGACCGCAGCATCGAAACGGATCTGGGATCGAATTGCGGATCGTCTCAAGGAATTGGGACGAAGCCCCAAACGCGACGAGCAGCTGCCGCAATGGCTGTTGGACGAGGTCTTGAGAGCGCGGGACCCCAGATTGTCCGAGCTGGTCGGCAAGCTCATGTCGCAAGGTTTGGACGAGCTTCAGCCGGACGAAAGGGAAGCTCTGTTCCGCGCGATCGTAGGCGAGGGACCGAAACCATAGACAAGGTCTCTGCAGCCGACGCTCGCCTTCTCTACGGCTGATTCCGAACCCCGGGGCCTCCATTTTCATCGCCGATTTCCGCCGCGCCCTTCTTGGTTTATCGAGC
>WNGM01005561.1_pt1 | contig 12083 bp, 6 predicted proteins | sample 5400571 | NCBI WGS metagenome assembly WNGM01 (sample SAMN13153378, study PRJNA577476) | soil metagenome | isolation source: 100 cm soil or saprolite under Garry oak tree replicate 2 | place: USA:California | collected 2016-06-15
CCTCGCTCGTCATGAGCCACAACTGATTCCACTGCCGGCCGAGGTAGGAGCTGTACACGACGCGCGTGCCGTCCGACGACCAGTCGGGGCGCGCCTTCCAGGTCGTCTCCTCGTAACGCAGCTCGCGCGGCGCGGCGCCCGGGCGCGACTCCATCCGCCAAAATCCTCCGGTGCCGTGAATATGCCCGCGGTTAGAGACGAGAATGAGCTCCTTGCCGTCCGGCGACCACGTCGGGGAGATGTAGTGGTCCCACGTGCTGTAGTAGTAGCGGGGCAACTTGCTGTCGTTATCGTCAGTGAGACGCACGGGATCCTTCGCCCCTCCGGGGCTCAGGACGAAGATGTGCCAGCGGCCATGGTAGACGGAGGAGACGAACGCGATGCGCGAGCCCCCCCCATCGGGCGACCAGCGCGGCTCGAGGTTTACGGCGCCGTTGGATGTGAGGGGCGTGATGCTCGCCGACGCGAGATCGAGTAGCTCGAGCTCGATCGCATCACGCGCATAGCGCGCGAACACGACCGAGCGTCCGTCGGGCGACCAGTCCGGTTGGTAGTCGTATACTGGGCCCGAGGTGAGTTGGACAGCCGTGTCCGACCCAATCCGTTGGCGCCACAGCCATCCTTGCATGGAGTAGATCAACTCGCTGCCATCCGGTGACCAGGTCGCCGAGCTGGGGCCAGTGGTCGCCTGCGGCACGTACATCTCGCGCCAGTAGTAGGCGTGGGGGAGATCGACCTGTTTGAGAACCGGTGCCCGTTGCGCGTGCAGGCCGGCGGGAATCAGCGCGCAGGCTAGCGCGAGGCGTCGATCCATCGCTCGATCGATGCGCGCAGCATGGGCAGCGGGACGGCGCCGTTCTCCAGTACGCGATCGTGAAACTCCCGGATGTCGAAGCGTTTGCCGAGCCGCTGCAACGCCATGGCGCGCAGCCGCCGGATCTCCAGACGGCCGAGGCCGTATGACAAGCCCTGCGCCGGCCACACCGGATAGCGATCGACCCCGACTTCCGCGCGGAGCAACGGGACGTGCGTGTGCTCGCGGATGTAATCGATCGCCTGCTCGCGCGTCCAGCCGAACGCGTGGATTCCCGTATCCACGACGAGCAACGCTGCCGAGAGCGTGATGTCGGCGAGCATGCCGAAGCGCGCGGTATCGGACGAATACAACCCCATCTCGTCGGCGAGCTGTTCGGCGTACTCGGCCCACCCCTCTCCCATGCCGGGCGACCAGAAGTAGCGGGCGATCGCGGGAATCGCGTCGCCGCGCTCGAGCGCAATCGTCCCCTGGAGATGGTGGCCCGGGATCGTTTCGTGGAACGACAGCGGCTCGAGATCGGCCCGCGACTTGTGCCGTGGATCGTAAGTGGACAGGTAATAAATCCCCGGCCTGCTGCCATCCTCGGCCGGCGGATTCCACTCGCCGACGCTCTGCCGCTCCCGGAACGCGGGGTACGGCTCGACGACGATCGGCGCGCGCGGCAGCCGTCCGAAATACGCGGGGATCGCGTGCTGCGCCCGCGCGAGCGCATCGCGGGCACGCGCCAGCATTTCGTCGCGCGTGTGGAACGTGTATGCGGTATCGCTGCGCAACCGCTCGAGGAGCCTGGCGACGTCGCTGGTGCCGAACGACCGGATCGCGATCAGCTGCATGGCATGCTCGAGCTCATCCAGCGTCGCAAGCCCGATCTTGTACACGGAGTCGGGCGAGAGCGTCAGGCCGGTCGTCGTGCGAATGCTCGCGCGGTAGCAGTCGGACCCGTGCGGGTTGGCCGAGACACCGATCTCTTCGCGTGCGTGGTCGAGATACTCGGCCGCCAGGAAATCGCGATACCGGCGCGCCGCGGGAAAGATCTCCTGCTCGATCACCCGCCCCAGCTCGGCGACAAACTCTGGGGTCGAGTCGCGGCGCGCGGGATCGGACAGCGGCGAGCTGGTCAGCGCCGTGGCGAGCAGTGTATCGAGTTGACGGAGTGCAAGCTCGACGTTGTGGCGGGGAGCCGTGTAGCCGCGGCGCAGTCCCTCCCGGTGATTCGCCATCTCCGTCGCGATGTACGTGGGTACCGCGCGCCAGCGCGCGAGGGTTTGGCGCCGCGCTTCTTCAGTGCCGACGCCCTGCAGCGTCGCCAGGGCCGTGATGGTGGGCAGCCAGCCGCCGCCCGTTTGCGCCACGCTCCAGAGCTCGAAGCGGCAGACACGCGTCGCCATGGAGCCCTCGATGGCGTCGCGCATGATGCCGTACGCCACCGCCTCGGGCCGGCCCTCGATCCGCCGCGGGTTGATACGCCGCAGCTGCGCCAGCCAGGCATCTTCGCGCGCTTGCCAGCGAGCGATCGCGTCAGGCGAGTTGTCGGGCAGCCGGTCATGCGGCCCGTTCGCCACGCCATCCAGCGTCGCTTCGTCGGGATGGCGCTCGAAGTAGGCAGTGACAAACGAGTCGGCAAGTTGCCGCACGCGGAGCGCCAGCGAATCGGGATTGCCCTGCAGAACGAGCACGAGTGCGAGCATCATGATTTGAGGTACAGCCGTTTCGGGTCCAGAACTTCACGGAGCAGCTGCAGCTCCGTGGGCGTGGGTGGATCGAGGCGATCCAAACGCGGCTTGGCCCGCAGATTCCACGCGACGCCGGCTTTGACCTCGGCGGCTTCCACGCCAGGATACAGCGCCGCTAAGACGAGCTCTCCCTTCTCATCCGGCTCGAGCACCCCCTTGTCGGTGATCACACGCTTCACCCGCTGCCCCGGACTCGTGAGAAAATCGATGCGCTCCGGGAACGCGCGCGGTGAGAGCTTCGCGATGATCACGATACGCTGCGCGTGCAGCGCGATCTCCGCGGCGCCTCCCGACCCCGGCAGGCGCACTTTCGGCCGCTGGTAATCGCCGATGACGGTGGTGTTGATGTTGCCATGGCGATCGACCTGCGCGCCGCCCAGAAAACCCACCTCGATGCGGCCGTTTTGGAGAAAGAGCTGAAAGACATCGGCCATGCCGCACACCATCAGCGAGCCGGTGACGAGCGCCGGATCGCCGATCGAGACGGGGAGCCGCGACGGCGTCGCGCCGACGGCGCCCGATTCGTAGATCAACACGAGATTGGGCGCGTGCGTGCGCCGCGCCAGATTGCACGCGAGGTTCGGTAACCCGATCCCGACGAAGACGACCTCGCCGTCCGCAAGCTCGCGCGCTGCGACGGAGGCCATCATTTCGTCGGCCGTGTAATCAGAAGCCGTAGTTCACTCCGGCGCAGCGCTGCTCTCCGGCCTTGAGCCGCTCCATCAACCGCGGCTGCTTCTCCATGTACTGCGCGCGATCCTGCACGCCATAGACGAACTCGTCGAGATAGCTCGCGAGCTCGGCGCGCTCGCGCGAGATCGCCTCCCAGCCGACGTAGAAGTCGTTGTCGCGATCGTAATGGCCTTGCGCGTAGGACGGATGCGCGCCCCAGGGCTCGACGACGACGGCGCTCACGATGACCGCGGGAATGAGCGTGCGATTGGGATCCGCGCGAATTACGCGCTCGTCCACCAGCTCCTCGACGACGACGATCACGCGCGCTGACGCAAAGGCGGCTTCCTTCTGGACGCCGAGCAGTCCCCAGATCTGCGTGTTACCATGCGCGTCGGCACGTTGCGCATGCACGATGGTGACATCGGGGTTCAGCGCCGGGACGGTGGCGAGCACCTCGCCCGTGTAGGGGCACGTCACCGATTTGATGCGCGGATTCGCTCGCGGCAGATCGGTGCCCGCGTAGTCGCGCAAGGTCCAGAACGGGAGGCGTGCCGCGCCCGCCGCGAAGCGCGCCACCATCCCGAAGTGCGAGTACTCTTCGATCTCGAGTGCACCCCCCTCCACCGCGCGGCGGAAGGCGTGCAGCGAGCCGACGCCGGGATTGCCGGCCCAGGAGAACACGAGCTTCCGCGCGCAGCCCGCGGCGATCATCTGATCGTAGATCAGATCCGGTGTGAGCCGGCAGAGCGTGAGATCGCGGCGCCGCTGGCGAATGATCTCATGCCCCGCAGCGAATGAGATCAGATGCGTGAATCCCTCGATGACGACGACGTCGCCGTCTCGTACGTAGCGCGCGACGGCATCCCGCATCGACATGACTTTTGACCCTAGTCCGACATCTCGTGCAGGCACTCGTCGATGATCCGGAGAGCGGTGTCGACGTCATACTCGTCGATGACGAGGGGCGGGGCGAGGCGCAGCGAGCTCTGGCCGCAGCCCAGCAGCAGCAGGCCCTTCTTGAAGGCGCGATCGACGAGCTCGCGGACCACGTCGGGCGCGGGCTCGCGCGTGTCCCGGTCTTTCACGAATTCGACGCCCACCATCAGGCCGCGGCCGCGCACGTCGCCGATCGCGGCGTACTTGTCCTGGAGCTTGCGCGCGCCGCCAATCAGGCGGTCGCCCATTTTCACAACGTTGGGGAGCAGCTCCTGCTCGACGATGTCGAGCGTCGCGAGCGCGGCGGCACAGCACACGGGGTTGCCGCCGAATGTGGTGCCATGGGCGCCCGGCTTCCACTTCATCACCGATTCTTTGGCGATGATCGCGCCGATGGGCATGCCGCTGCCGAGGCCCTTGGCGGAGAGGAGGATGTCGGGCTCGATGCCTTCGTACTCACACGCCCACATCTTCCCGGTGCGACCCATGCCGCACTGCACCTCGTCGCAGACGAGCAGGATACCGTAGCGATCGCAGAGCTCCCGCAGTTCACGGAGATACCCCGCGGGGGGTACGACATAGCCGCCCTCGCCCTGGATCGGCTCGACGAAAATGGCGGCGACGCTCTCCGGCGGGACTTTCTTGGCGAAGAACTCGTCTTCGATCCACGACGTGCAGCGCCTCGTGCACTCGGACTCGCCGCGGCAGTACTCGCACCGGTAGCGATAGCCGTAGGGGACGTGGTGGATCTCGGGGAGGAACGGGCCGAAACCGGAGCGCTGCACGGCCTTGCTCGCGGTGAGACTCAATCCTCCATAGGTCCGCCCGTGGAAAGCGCCGAGGAAGCCGATGATCGCTGGCCGTCCGGTCGAGTGACGCGCGAGCTTGATCGCGCCTTCGACCGCCTCTGTCCCGGAGTTCGACAAGAAGACCCGCTTCTTGCTTGGCCCGGGCGCGAGCTGAGCGAGCCGTTCGCACAGTGCCGCGAAGCTCTCGTAGTAGAAGTCCGAGCCGCAGATATGAAGGAAGCGGGCGGCGGCCTCCTGCACTGCTTTCACGACCTTGGGATGGCCATATCCTGTCGATGCGACCGCGATGCCGGCCATGAAATCGAGAAAGCGGTTGCCGTCCACGTCCTCGACCACGGCGCGCTCACCGCGCGCGACCGCCAGTGGATACTCTTTGGGATACGACGTCGAGGCGAAGCGATTTTGGCGTTCGACGATCGCACGGGCCTTGGGGCCCGGCGGCGGCACGACGATGCGGGGATAGTCGCGGCCCACCGTCATGCGCGAACCGCCAGCTTCGAAATGGTCTTTTCGAGCGCGATCGTAAGCCGGCTCACGATCTCGTCGATTTCCGGCTCAGTAATAATGAAGGGCGGCGCGATCAGCGCGGCGTCGCCGGTCGTGCCGTCGGCATGTCCCACGTTCGGCCACACCGTGATGCCGGTATCGAGCGCTGCGTCAGCAAATCGCTCGGCGAATTTTGCCGAGCGCGGGAATGGCACTCGACTCGCCTTGTCTTCGACGAATTCGATGCCGCCGAGCAGCCCGCGCCCGCGCACGTCACCCACGTGGGGCAGATCGGTCAAGAACCGCAGCCGCTCGTGCAGCACGCGACCCATCTGGGCGCAGCGCTCGACGAGCTTGTGCTGCTTGAGGTAGCGCATCGTCGCCACACCGGCCGCGCAGGCGACAGGATGATGCGAGAATGTCTGCGCGTGGATGAAGCTGCCCGAGCCATTCGCCATCACGTCCACAATGCGCTCGGGCGCCGCGATGCCCGACAGGGCCGCGTAGCCGGCCGAGACCCCTTTCCCGAACGTCATGATGTCCGGCGTGACGTCGTACGGCTCGATCGCCCACCAGGTACCCGTACGGCCGATGCCCACCAGCACCTCGTCGGCGACGAAGAGCACGTCGTGGCGATCGCAGATCTCCCGGACGCGCTTGAAGTATTCGGGCCGCGGGGTGGAGGCTCCCGTCGAGGAGCCGCCTACAGGCTCGGCGATGAACGCCGCGACCTGATCGGCGCCGAGGTTTTCGATGGCTTCTTCGAGCACGGCCGCGCTGCATACCGGGCAGGCGGCGCCGCGGCCGCCGCATTCGCAGCGATACGGATACGGCGCGGGGATGCGGTGCACATCCACGAGCCAGGGGCGGAACGGCGCCTTATGCGCCTCGCGGGCCGAGGCAGAGAGCGCGAGCAGTGTGCTACCATGGTAACCGGGTCCGAGCGCGATGATCTTGTGCTTGGAAGCGCGCCCCCGCTCCACCCAGTACTGCCGCGCCAGCTTCAGCGCGGCTTCGACTGCCTCCGATCCACTACAGAGGAAGTAGAGCTTCGAGAGGTCGCCGGGCAGCGTCTCGGCAAGCTCGTCGGCAAGGTTCTCGACCGGCCCGTGCGTAAACATCGTGCCGGAGAGGTAGCCGAACTGTCGGCACTGCTCGGCGATCGAGTTTGCAATCTCGGGGTTGGAGTGGCCGAGGTTGGCGACATAGGCGCCGCCGACGGCGTCGAGGTAACGCTTGCCGCGGGAATCGATGAGCCAGCACCCTTCCCCGCGCACGATGTTGGGGTACTCGTAGCCGAGTTTGCGGTAAAAGACATGGCTGCTCGGATAACGGTGAGTCGTCATCGGGGAAAAGGTACGACGCGCGACCAAAAGGAGCGAGCGAGCTGTCGCGCGCGCGCAACACGAGGTTCCTTGCCGGTTGGCTGCGCGGACGGTCTCTTTGTAGCGCCACAATCACAGAGGCCTTCCCATGTTCCGCGTCGCGTCCCTCGCCGCCGTTCTTACCGTCCTCGTCCCGCTGCCGGGCCACGCCCAGGGCGGGCGTCGGGCGGCGCGCACCGCGCGTCCGGCCCAGGCGCCCGCGGCGGCCGCGCCGGTCGCCGATACCGTCACGTTCAGCCAGCTCCGCTACCGCTACATCGGACCCGTCGGAAACCGGGTCGCGGCGGTCGCTGGCGTGGCGGGCGACGCGAGCACGTACTACGCGGGCGCCGCGTCGGGCGGCATCTGGAAGACCACCGACGGCGGCATCCACTGGCAGCCGATCTTCGACGACCAGCCGGTGCAGTCGATCGGCGCGCTCGCAGTCGCGCCGTCAGACGCAAACGTCGTGTGGGCGGGAACGGGGGAGGCGTGGATCCGCAGTCACATCTCGATCGGCAACGGGATCTACAAGTCCACTGACGCGGGGAAGACGTGGCAGCACGTGGGGCTCGACCTCACGGGCCGCATCGGGCGCGTGGTGATCCACCCCACCAACCCCGACATCGTGTACGCCGCCGCGTTGGGACACAGCTACGGCCCGCAGCAGGAGCGCGGCGTGTACCGCACGATGGACGGCGGTAAGACGTGGGAGCGCGTGCTGTTCGTCGATGAGAACACAGGCGCCGCCGATGTGGTAATGGACCCGAACAACCCGCGCATCCTGTTCGCCGCGATGTGGCAGCTCGTGATCCACACGTGGGGCCGGGAGAGCGGCGGGCCGGGGAGCGGGATCTACATGTCGAAAGACGGTGGCACGACCTGGAAGAAGCTGACGGGCAACGGGCTGCCGGCGAAGCCGTTCGGCAAGGTCGGGCTCGCCATCTCGCGCAGCAACTCGAGCCGCATCTACGCGCTGATCGAGACGGGCGACGGAGTGCCGGTGCACGGTCAAGACACCGATCGCGGCGAGCTGTGGCGCTCCGACGACGGCGGTGAGAACTGGCGCGTCGTGTCCTACGACCGACAGTTGTCATGCCGCCAGCCGTACTACACGCGGGTCGCGGTCGCGCCCGACCGCGACAACGAGGCGTACTTCCTGTGCGCGGCCTTCTCCAAGACGCTCGACGGCGGGGAGACGACGACGAACGTCCCGTTCCCGCAATCGCCCGGCGGCGACAACCACGACATGTGGATCGACCCGACCGACGGCAACCGCATGGTCGTGGGCAACGACGGGCAAGTTGCGATCTCCACCAACCGCGGCCGCAGCTGGGATCGCGTGCAACTCCCGATCGCGCAGATGTATCACGCCACCGTGGACAACCAGATCCCTTATTACGTGATGGGCAACCGCCAGGACGGGCCGTCGTCGCGCGGGCCGTCGAATTCGAAGATCGGCGGCTTCGGGGGGGGCGGAGGCGGAGGAGGAACGGGCATCATCCCGCGCGGGGAGTGGCATTCCGTGGGCGGTGGCGAGAGCGGCTGGGCGACGCCCGACCCCACCGACGCGAACATCATCTGGTCGTCGGCGTCCGGCTCGGGGAGCGTGGGCGGGATCGTGGTGCGCTACGACGAGCGCACGCGGCAGGCGCAGAACGTGGAGATATGGCCGCAGAGCACGATCGGTTTCCCGGCGGCGGACGTGAAGTACCGCTTCGTGTGGACCATGCCGCTGACGATCTCACCGCACGATCACAACCGCATCTACGCCGGCAGCCAGTTCGTCCACATGACGACCGACGCCGGCAAGAGCTGGCAGGTGATCAGCCCCGATCTGACGCTCAACGACAAGAGCAAGCAGCAGATCTCGGGCGGGCTCACTCCGGACAACATCGGCGTCGAGTACGCCGACGTGGTGTTCGCGATCGCGGAGTCGCCGCTGAAGGCGGGTTTGATCTGGGCGGGCACGAACGATGGCCTGGTGCAGCTCACCCGCGACGGCGGGAAGAACTGGACGAACGTCACGGCCAGCATTCCGGGCATGCCAGCGTGGGGCACGGTCTCGAACATAGAACCGTCGCGCTACGACACCGGCACTGCGTACCTCACGGTGGATGCGCATCAGGCCAACAACCGCGACCCGTTCGTCTACAAGACGACCGACTACGGGCGCAGCTGGCGACTCATCGTGAACGGCGTCGCCAAAGGGCCGGCGAGCTACGCGCACGTGGTCCGGGAGGACCCGGTGCGTCGCGGACTGCTCTACCTCGGTACCGAGAGCGGGCTGTTCGTGTCGTTCGACGACGGCGAGAGTTGGCAGCCGCTGCAGACCAGTCTCCCGCACGCGCCCGTGTACTGGCTGGTGATCCAGGATCACTTCAACGACCTCGTGGTCTCGACGTACGGGCGCGGCTTCTGGATCCTCGACGACCTGACACCGTTGCAGCAGCTCACCGGGGACGTTCGTGGTCAGACGGCCGCGCTGTTCAAGCCGCGCGCCGCGTACCGGTTCCGCTCGATCACGTCGCCGAACGCGATGACTGACGATCCCACCGCCGGGCAGAATCCACCCTACGGCGCCGCGATCAATTACTGGCTCAAGTCGGCCCCCTCGGGGGGCGGCGACGCCACTCTCGCCATTCAGGACGCGGCGGGCAAGACGATCCGCACGCTCAAGGGAACGAAGAACGCCGGCATCAACCGGGTGTGGTGGGATCTTCGCAACGATTCCACGCCGCCGGCCCGGCTGCGCACGCCACCGCTGTACGCGCCGGACGTGCGGCTCGGGAACGAGGGTTGGCGGCCCGCGCCGGGGATCGCGACGCTGACCGTGTTGATGCCGCCTGGGACGTACACGGCGAAGCTATCGGTGGGAGGCCAGGAGTCCTCACAGCCATTGGTGGTGCTTAAAGATCCGAATTCCGGCGGGAGCGAGCAGGAGATCGCGACGCAGGATTCGCTGCTGTTCGACTTGCAGAGCGATTTCGGCGCCACGGTCGGGCTCATCAACCAGATCGAGATGGTGCGCAGCCAGCTGGTCGCGTACCTCGCTGGCGGGATCGCGAGCTCCGATTTCGCGCCCACACGCCAGCAGCTCGAGGTGCGGCAGCTGCTCGGCCAGCAGCTGAGCGCGTCACGCACGCGCTTCGATCAGCTCGTGGCGCAGGACCTGGCGCAATTCAACGGGCTACTCAAGCAGAAGAATATCGCGAATGTGGTCGCGGAGACGCAGTAGCTAAGGGCCCGCGACCTTGGCTGTGTTGCCCTTGCGTCCCGTGGTGCTGAACGCGGCGACACGAACGGTTCCCCCGCCCCCGCCCACGCCCCGTAACGGGATCGGACCCTTGACCGCTGGGCTGCGCACGGTGGGCTCGCTGCCGTCGGTTGTGTAGCGCAGTGTGAAGCCCGGCAGTTCAGCATTGCTGTACACAACCCCGCCCTCAGCCTTCAGGCCGGGCGTCGGGATGCGGTAATTCAGTCCCGGTACGTCCCGATCGAGGCGCGGCAGCTCGCGCTTGCCAACGATGTTCGCCAGGCGCGACCAGGCTTCGCGGTAGAGCGAATCGGAACGGGCCGCGTCCGCTTCTTTGACCCAATCAGGAACAGGCGCCCACGCCCGCTCGGCGAGCCCGAAGAGCTTCGGGACCAGCATGTAGTCGAGCCGCCCCTCGCCCCCCAGTGTCTCGGACCACAGGTTGGCTTGGATGCCCACGATGTGGCCGCGGCCGTAGTCGGTGAGCCGATCTTTACCGGTGAAGACTGCCGGATCGAGCGGTTTGCCTGCACGGTCGACGCGCGTGTTGCGATAGTAATCGAACGGGATGAATCGGAATGGCTTCTCCATGTCGATGAAGCCACCCCAGTCGAGTCCGATCTCCTCGGGGTTCTGATTCCACGCGAGGTCGAAGTAGTAGTTCGTCACCGGGCTTAGCACGACGTCGTACCCGCCGTTCGCAAGCCGGTAGGCGAGGTCTTCGGCGCCCCAGCCGGGGACATTGTTCCAGACATAGGCGCGCCAGCCCCGCGCGGCGAAGTCGGGATTGGGAATGTTCGTCCGGCGTCCGTCGCGGCTGGTTTTGCGTACCGCGATCTCTTCCCATCCCGAGGGGACGAGGCCCTGCGCCTTCAGGATCTGCTCGATCCGGCCATAAAAGACGAACCAGAGATCGTCGACACTCGTGAGACCGTGCGCCTGCATATAGCTTCGCACCGCCGGCGACCCGACCCACACTCCTGGCGGGACTTCGTCTCCGCCCATGTGGATGTGGCGGAGCGGCCCACCGGCCTCGCGGTGCATCGCAACGAGATCGCCCACCACGCGCTCGATGAATCGATACGTCGACTCGAGCGCCGGGTTCATCACGTTGTCGGGGTAGCCCTGTACGGACGCATACCTCGACGTGTCTGCGGGATCGGTCAACCGGTACTGCTGGTCCCCGGTCGCGCGGAATCGCGCCTCCATCGCCTTGATCGCGGCACGCGCGTGGCCAGGCATCTCGATCTCCGGGATGATCTCGATGTGTCGGGCGGCCGCGTAGCGCACAATGTCGACATAGTCGGCGTGGGAAAAGAATCCGCTGCCGAACGGGCGGCCCACTTGTGGACCCGAACCAAACGCGGGCTGCAGGAATTCGCGCGAGTCGAGTGTGTGGCCGCGCCGGCCCCCCACCGCGGTCAGGTCCGGAAGGCTCGGAATCTCGACACGCCAGCCCTCGTCATCGGTGAGGTGCATGTGGAAGACGTTGAGCTTGTAGCGGGCCATCAGGTCGAGCGTGCGCAACACCACCGCTTTGGGATGGAAGTTGCGCGCGACGTCGAGCATGAAGCCGCGGTAGCCGAAGCGCGGCGCGTCCACGACGCCGAGTGCCGGCAGTACGAGCCCGCCGCGAGGAGATGGTGGCGGCAGCAGAGTGCGCAGGGATTGGAGACCGTAGAAGACGCCTGCCGATGAGACGCCGACGATGCGAATACCAGCCGCCGAATCGATGACCAATTCATACGCTTCAGGCGACGATTGGCCCTGCACCGTGCCCACTTCGAGTCGCAGCGGCACCGCTGCACCCTGCCCGCGCGCGCGGAAGTAAGGCCGCAGATACTCCGCGGCAAGAGCCGCTTCGTTCGCGAGCTCAGCGGGCGCCGTCACCTGCGGCATCGCGGTGAGTCGCAACTCCCCCGTTCCCCTTGTCACCTGCACCGGCGTCGGGAACACGGCCGGCAGGTCGCTCGCGGGGATGTCGCGGATCGCGGAGTCGAGCGCGAA
>WNGM01003772.1_pt1 | contig 12077 bp, 9 predicted proteins | sample 5400571 | NCBI WGS metagenome assembly WNGM01 (sample SAMN13153378, study PRJNA577476) | soil metagenome | isolation source: 100 cm soil or saprolite under Garry oak tree replicate 2 | place: USA:California | collected 2016-06-15
CATGTAGCGTGTGCGGGCACGATCTTTCGCCTGAACCCTCCTGCGGGCAGCATCCAGATCCAGTCCTTCACGGTGTACGACATAGGCGACACGTAGCTCCAGCGGGGCCACCACGCGGACATGCAGCACATCGCGCTTGTCCGCCAGAAGCACCTGTCCCCCGCGTCCGATAAGCACGACGTGCCCAGTGGTGGCCGCAGCGGTGATGATGTGGCGCAGGGTCTCCTGGTAGGCTCGTGTCTCTTCCGTTCGAGGAGGTGCAGCGAAGAGGACTGGCTCCCTACTAGGCGTGAACCCTCCAGAGGAAGCAGGCCATATCCTGTTCAGGATACGTGAGAGGGTGCTTTCGACGTACTCCTCGTCGTGTTTCTCGACATCCGTTTCGTAGACTTCTAACTCCCGCGCGGCCTGTTCGATGATGGCATGGTCAATTAATCGCCAGCCCAGCTTTCGTGCCAGACGTGTGGCAATTTCGCCGCCCCCACTGCCATACTCGCGGGAAATCGTGACAGCACGCATGACAGCAATAGCTTGTTGATTCACACTCATGGTTTTGCCTCCCTTGGTTTCAATACCAGGCTATGGACCTGCGGAGGTCCCCCCTGCTCCCAGCCACCGTACGGGTTCATGGTCGTCATATCTGAGCGATGCGACCAGACCTCCAGCAGCCCGGCATCGCCATGCAGCAGGCGGTTCAGCGCTGCGGAGAATTGGTCTGAGGCTTGGGGGACTTCGTCTTCTGTTGACATGGAACCTCTTCCTTTCGGGGTGCTGCTTCCTTTCTCCTACACACGTGGTTGCGCTCAAGATGAGCTAGGGGATCTCTATCCAAATAACAACAGACGCACAGGTCACCGTGGGAGCAGGGTGCGCATGCACGGCAGACCTGGTGGAACGGGGTGCACTACAGTTGAGACACGACGAGGGCAGCCTGAAAACGATAGTATGCGCAGAAAGTAGGGTCTCCATCAGCGAGTATACACGAAAACCACAATCCATGCAACAAAGGAGCAGTTTTCACATGGCCGATCGTTCTGGTGGGACAGTTCATCATGGCAATACGCTCTCTTGTTTATCCACCGTGGAGAAATAGGCGTTGGATGGGTCTGGGAATACTGACGATGCTGGTGTTGCTTGCAATAGCATTGATACTAGGATGGCTGCCTCCTCCTCCAGCGATTTCGATTTTGTGAAAAATGCAAATGCAAGGTGAGTATTTCCCAGCTTCAGCGCTACTGTCCTTTCCATCGCCTTGATTCCCCGTATAGCAGAGCGTTTCATCCTGTATGTGGCCGAGCGCCGTACTTCGCTGTTTTGTGATAGGATATGTACAAGAGTGTTGATTTTCGTGTTTTTTATTGGCGTGAGTATACACAGAGTATACTGCACACATCATCTATGCAACGAGGCCCTCTCTGTTCCGGGCTACGTGCATGATGCATTGTTTCTAAGGAGGAAAGACAAGAATATGGATCCAAAGAAGACCGCAGTTGTGCTGATCGAGTATCAAAATGATTTCACCTCAGAAGGCGGCTCACTGCACCCCGCTGTGAAGGATATGATGGAGAAGACGAACATGCTTTCAAATACGGCTGAGACCGTGCAGAAAGCGCGTGAGATGGGCGCCACCATCATCCATGCTCCAATCACGTTTACTCAAGACTATCACGAGTTGACTCCCAATCCTTATGGTATTTTGAAGGGTGTGGTAGATAGCCAATCGTTTCGTCAGGGAACATGGGGAGCAGAGATCGTACAAGACCTGACTCCTGTGCCTCAAGATATTGTCGTTGAAGGCAAGCGCGGCTTCGATGCCTTCGCCAGCTCCAACCTGGACTTTATCCTGCGCAGTCGTGGTATTACGACTATCGCTCTCGGCGGCTTCTTGACCAATTGCTGTGTCGAGTCCACGATGCGTACAGGCTATGAGAAGGGCTTCGATGTTGTCACCCTCAGAGATTGTACCGCTACCTTGAGTGAAGAAGAGCAGCGCCTAGCCATTGAAAAAAACTACCCGATGTTCTCACGCCCGATGGAGCATGATGAGTTCCTGAAAGAACTCGGAGGACAAGAGACAGCCCAGGGTCAAGCGAGCGGACGCGGCTATAGCAACGAGTAGTCAGTCCAGGGTTCCACCCAAAACCGAGTGTACTGTTTACCCAATTCGTAGACTTTTAGAGATGGTTCCATTAAGGAGTAGAGAGCCCAGAGATACTTCCGGGAGTCTACGATGTAAAGTAAACAGTACACCCTTTCTTGTTCATGCATTTCTAACGTGAGCTAGACAATCATCGTGAGTCTCACTGTCGCAATTATAACGTAGGAACGGTGAAGGACAGTGTAGGGAACACTAGCTCAATCTTTCTGATGTCTCTACATTCGCCTGCACCGCCACCGCCACCGCAATAGAAAAATCCACCAGATCCGCCATACTCACGTCAAAGGCGCTAATGCCAAGCAGTTCGGCGCGGCGTTTGGCATTGCCGTGCAAAGTCACCGTCGGACGACCGCTGCGTAACTGGACAATCTCCATCTCACGCCAGGCCACGCCATGAATGCCCGTACCAAGGGCCTTGCTGATAGCCTCCTTGGCAGCGAAACGACCGGCCAGCCGCGTCGCCTTCCCACGACACTGCATCACCTCAACCTCTGTAAAAACGCGCTTCAGAAAACGCTCACCATGATGCTCATAAACCTTGCGTACGCGCGCAACCTCGATGATATCGATCCCAACAGCAATATTCACGCCCCGCGGTAGACTCAATGGCGCAGGCAAACCCGCCACACCCGCCGGCCCAAACAACCAATCGGGTATAGCCACACCCGCCTGGCGCACCAACGGCGTAAAAATCAATGGCAGGTCTTTCTCCTCCATGCAAATCTCCTCCCATCACAGGTTAACTACTCGTACGCCACTCATACGCCGTAGGTTGACCGCAAGTTCGCCATAGGTTGACCGCAAGGGTCAACCCTACTATATACGTCCGGGTATATGAAATACTTGTAGGCAATCGATCGTAGGGGCCGATTTATCGCGCCCATCGCCGATTTATCGGCCCTCCGTGCTCTGATCGATATCCGGATGATTTTGTGAAACCTCATTATCGGCCCTTGATGGATTTTCCGCTCTCCAGGTGAATAAGTTAATAAGCATAATCGGCCCCTACTATTTTGGCGCTTCGATACTGACCGGTGGCACACTGGTGCTATCTCCCGGCGGCAACACCGAGGGCGCCGGACCCGTTCCTCTACCCATGCCGCGATAAATGAAGCCAAGCCGGTTCATCTCTGCCGCTTCATAAATGTTACGCCCGTCGATCAACACGGGGCGGCGCATGGTAGTGCGAATCTGCCGCATATTCAGCGATTTAAATTCGTTCCACTCCGTCACCATGACCAGGGCATCAGCATCTTCCGCCACCTCGTAGGCACTATCGCAGAAGGTTACCGTCTCGATGCGAATACCTTCGCGCTCCAAAGCATCACGCCCGGTCTGCATCGCCACGGGGTCATACACTCGTACCTCTGCCCCCTGGCTCGTGACCCAGCGGATGATGTCTACTGAAGGCGCCTCGCGCATGTCATCGGTATTGGGTTTGAAGGCCAGGCCCAGGATACCTATGGCGCAACCACGCAGAGAGCCGAGAATAGAGGTTAACTTTGTGACGACGAGGCGGCGCTGGTCATGGTTAATATCCATCACAGCATTGAGCAGCTGTGGATGCAGCCCAGCTTCACCCGCCATATGGGCCAGCGCACGCACGTCCTTGGGAAAACAATTATGGCTGATCAGCCCGGACGACGCGATCAGCGTTCCAGTACTGGTCTCCATGCTATAGACGGTTATTTCAACGTCTTCATGCTCGACCTCACGGACAACAAGCGTCGCAAAAGCTCCTTGCCGCTCATAACCATGAGGTTGAATATGGCGTTGATAGCCCGCCAGTATACTCTCAATGCGCGCGAGACGCTTGTTGCCAAAGGCATTTTTGAGCGCGGCTATCTGATCGTAGCCACTCACGCGCAAGATATACGCCTCTTGCGTTGATTTGTTCATCCAGCGTGTGCGGATGGAAGGGATGACGCCAACTGTTTGCAGCAGCAGTGTCATACCATCAGCCAGCACTTTGCTGACGGTCGCATATTCCAGCATCAAATTCTGACCATTCTGCACCGTTGTGACTGCGCCATCGCCGCTGAAGGCACCGCGGATTAACTCCATCCGTAACTCAGGTAACACATTAAACGCCAGACGAGGTAGTGCCTTGTTTTCTGAACGAGTCCCACAGCGCAAGATATCGCGTAGCAGCCAGGAGAAGATGCGCGAAGAGACAATAGTTGTCAGGGCGTTGGTGGCATGCCGCTCAATGAACTTGAGACCCCAACGGCGCAAAATGCGCTGCGTATCTGCGATATATTCAGCCTCTTGCTCGTGGAAGCAGATGCCAACTCGCTCTCGTACCGCGCCAGCGCGCCCCGTATCCTGGGCAAGATAGCCTTCGGCAAGATAATAGCCACACAGCCGCAGCAGATCCCCATCAACCGGAATCAGCGCATTAATCATCGACACCGCGCCTTTCGCGGTATACAACTGGAGTTTCTCAGGCGGAACGTTGAGTACATGCGACTCGCTCAGGTAGTGGAACAAGCGCAGCGACATGCGGTTATGACGCTTGATCTCGTGTGGATACTTGAGCATGTCCTGTGGAATCGCAGCGGCAAATTGCTCATACTGCTCGCTGAATGTGTTATCGATAGGCTTCACATAAACATCAGCCGCCAGGTCGGTATCTCGGAGCAGATCGATCAAGTTGAGGTGTGTTGCCTGCTCTATGGTGGGCAATTCGCACAGGGCCATGAGTTGATCCCCCGGTACAACCGCTGCAGCCGGCAGGATGGTGAACTGCTGATTCTTGCGCAAGATGACTGGATGGTCAGCAGTAACACGTAGTGTGCGCCCCATGCTGGTGGTAATTTTCACCATTGTGCCTTTATATGGCCGCCGGGTGATGGCTTTCACGTCAGCAAGGATGGGCTGTCCCTTCTCTAGATCAAACGCAAGCACTCGCTGATTGGAGGGCTGCACAAGCTTCACAACATCCCCCAGAAATGGCGAACCACCTTTAGCGAACAGAGTATCGAAACGCTCCGCCGCCACGTTAGGGCTATTGAGCGTGAAAACCGTCTCATCGGCCTCAAAGCAGCTCCCGCCATAACCCAGGCCGGCATCCAGGAAGGCTCGCCCGATGCGCTTATCGTAGCCCATACCTATGGCCACTTCTTTTACATCGGCCCCCAGGCGTTCGCAAATCTGGGCTATTTCGTTAATAAAGGAGATCTTTGTCGCCAGGAAGGCGTTGGACGCGTACTTGATCATTTCAGCCGTATACAGGTCGGTGATCTGTATACGCGTGCGCAAAGGCAAATAGAGCGCAGCAACCTTGCGCGCAGCCTCCGGATCTGACGAACCAAGCACGACGCGATCTGGAGTCTGGAAATCCAGCAAGGCAGACCCTTCGCGCAGGAACTCCGGGTTAGAGACAACGGCAAAAGGTACATTTGGCCGCGCAAGATTTTTACGCACGATGCGCGATACAACATCGCCGCTCCCAACCGGTACCGTACTTTTATTGACAATAATTGCGTAATGGTCGAGTTCCTCCGCAATGCTGCGCGCCGCGCTCTCGACATAGCGCATATCCGCCCCACCCTGGCTGGTGCCGGTGGGAGTGTTCACCGCGATAAAAATATATTCGCAGTTATCCAGGCCTTCTTTATAGCTGGTCGTAAAACGGAGGCGCCCGGCATTGACGTTACGCTCTACCAATTCCTCCATGCCTGGCTCGTAAATGGGCAGTATACCCTGCTTGAGACGTTCAATCTTCTCCGGGATAATATCAACGCATATCACCTGGTTGCCCAGGTCAGCAAAACACGTGCCTGTCACCAGGCCTACATACCCTGTTCCTATAACACAAATGTTAGACACAAAGATTTACTCCTCTACAGTGACGAATGGGTTTTCGTATTTCTCTTCTAGAATAGTGGTCGGTGTACCATGCCCCGGAAAGACAACCAGGTCATCCTCCAGCGTATACAACTTTTCACGGATTGACCTGACGATCTGTTGATAGTTTCCTCCTGGGAGGTCTGTGCGCCCTATACTACGGTAGAATAGGGTGTCTCCACTAAATACGCAGTAAGGGCGACTGACCAGGCATACACCGCCAGGAGTATGTCCGGGGGTATGCAAAACCTCAAGGGTGAGCGTACCGAAAGAAAGACGATCCCCCTCTTTCAAGAGTATGTCTGGTTTTCTTTTGACCAGCGGCGCTTGACGCCCAAAAAACATTGCACTGAGTTCATCCGTATACATAGCAACATCATCTGGATGAATCGCTAGCGGCACCGGATAGACAGCGCTCACCGCGTCAATCGCACATATGTGATCGATGTGGCCGTGCGTGTTTATGATATATTGAGGAATTAACTCCAGTTCTTGAACTCTTTGCAGAATACGTTCCGCCTCATCACCAGGGTCAATAATAACCGCGTGGTGTGTTTGTGGGCAGGCATAGAGGTAGCAGTTCTCCTGGAAAGCGCCAACCGTCACACATGTAATGATTGGCATTGCACTTCCCGGCTCCTCCTTATTAATGTCAGGCATATTGTCTTTTTTCTCCCCTGGCAGACGACCGTCAACAGCGCATCCATAACGATGCTTTATGGGCCGCGCCAACACATTTGGTACATTATAACATAGCAATGAACGGTAGCGACATCTTCTTGCTTGAAATTAGGACATACATATGGTATATTTAAGAACACATGTTCTTATATGTGACCAAAAATACGTAACGTACGTCCAAAAACTAGCGTACTAATAGTCCTATCCTGGCGCAAAACATCGTGTACGATTGAGTATATTGATTAGTAATAAGCCCTGACAACTAAAACGCAGAGCGCCGTCCTGTCATGCTGAGCGCAGCCCTGTCATGCTGAGCGCAGCGAAGCATCTCGTGCGCCACGCGAGAGAGACCCTTCGCTGCGCTCAGGGTGACAGGACGGCGCTCAGGGGGACACCCGGGGGAGCAGCGGCAGCACGACAACATTGTCATGCTGAGCGTAGCGAAGCATCTCGTGCGCCACGCGAGAGAGACCCTTCGCTGCGCTCAGCACGACAGCAGTGTCATGCTGAGCGTAGCGAAGCATCTCCCTGCCGAGCGAGACAGACCCTTCGCTTCGCTCAGGGTGACAGGGCGGCGCTCAGCGTGACACCAAAGGGAAACACGAGTCCATTGAGGCTGAATAGACCCCATGATAAGCACCAGCCAGGTTGGGCGTACACCAGGAGCGCTTATCATGGATATGTTTACGCCTCAATGTAGTAGTGATGAGGCCTCAAAAAAAGCAGCCACTAGACTATATGACAGAAATAAGGTAAAATCGGTAGAAAAGGTGTTACAAAAATGTCGTACCGTATAACAACTGATTGAGGCTTTAGGGAGAGCGAGGAATATATGTCAAAGGATCGATTCGAAAGAAAGGCTTATCGGCGCAGTCCTGGACGGCAATATGGCTATGACTATGATCCAATGCGTTCGTCGAACCAGAATGGATCAAGCCAGAATGGACGAGGAGAGGCTTCTCTAACTGGTGACCGCTGGTCTTCCAACGGCGGAGCCGTCAATCACTCCAGTGGGCCACTAGCACCAAGACCTGATCCTCGCCGGACGCGCCAGTTACTCCGTCAGAGTATCATAGCCAGTAAATATCCATCCACAACAATCACTGAAGATGATGCAGAGCAGGGTTACGATGCATTAGACGCTCGTGCCCAACAATACGCGAACGAAGAAGTTGATTATGATGACTATGAAGAGCGTGAGGATAACGCGCTGTATAGTAATCGCTTCCGTGCCCGCAATGGTGGAAGCGTGCCCCTTGCCGATGCCCGCCGCTCTCCTCAACCACCCGCGTCGGCCTCACAACAGTATATCGAAACTCGTGATAGCGAAGAAATAGGCGAGTGGAACGAATTTGAGTTTGTGGATCCGGATATTGGGTACGAAGATCCACTTGATCGACGCTCAAGCTACGCACAAGGCCCCTCGCTCAAAGCACCAGTACCTCGCTCTCCTGCGCCCGTTCGCCGCCGCGAAGTCCCGGAGGAGTATGAATACGAAGAGGACGAAGATATTGATGAGCGCCCGGCACGTGCGGTACGCCGCAAGTCCAAAAAGAAAGGCCTCACACGGCGCAAATTATTGGTAGGGCTTGGCGTCGCTGCCGTCGGCGGCGTCGCTGCCTATGAGCTTGGGCCAAAGGTTCCACAGGCTATCCATGATGCCAGTGTCAACATCGAACATCAAATAGAGGACGCCTACAACAAAGGGTTGGCCGCTGGTGCAGCGGCTGTGCGCAAAGAGTTTATTACCGGCCTGGATACCCTGGAAGGCATCTCGCTTTCAGGGGCAATCAATGCCGCCAAATTGACACGCGTTGCCTACGATACATTCGTTGCGCCTTTGATCACTCTGGCCGCTACCGTTACTGGCGATTTTCTCAACGTGACCCTCAGAGCGCTTATCCAGGGAAGAGGCTGGCTGGCGAGAATCAACCAGGATAACGATACACTTGCGGCACTGCAATCCGTCCTCGAAAGCTGGGTGAAGCAGGTGAACAGCGTGCCCAAGGAGTGGAAGACGATGGCCGATTCCGACCTGGATGCCGCGCAGGCCTACCTTCGCGCGCTCCAACGCAAAATACAGGATGAACAGGCGAAGCTGAACGCGCCCGCCACAACGAGCACACCAACGTCACCCAACCCAACAGCAACGCCAAAACACTAACATTACTACTATATGTGTGAGGTTGCGGATTGGCTGCCGTCGGCAGCCAATCCGCAACCTCACAAAAAAATCAGCATTCCCACTTGACGTAACATCTTTCAGCAACTATCATAGAATTACTTCATAAACATATGTGGCTAGTTGGGCGTTTTCCACCTGATCGACTGATGGATTGTACCGTTACAGCATGGTAACTATGCTGTCTATACAGGAAGGAGATGCTCTTTTTTTCTCACCCAGAAACCCTCGCGCAAAGAACCGTGTGAAAACGCTCATTACAACAGCACCAGTCTCTCATCTGTAACACCTCTGGCACAGAATCGCCTTTCATGTTACAGACATTCTAAGGAGGTAAAGACGCATATGGCATCAACTGCTGAAAGCGGAAGCAGCGACGTCCTACGTTCTGAACGTATTGCAGGGGGCATCCTCCCCAAAGTCTTAAACACGTTTGACATGGTTGCCATCTTTGTTGCAATCGTCCTTTTTATCAGTAACTCTGCTGTTATGGCAGGCGGCGCTGGCCCGTCCGCATACTTCTACTGGGGCCTGGGTTTCATCACGTTCCTCATCCCTGGCGCCATCGTGACCGGACAGCTTGGCCTCATGTTCCCGGGCGAAGGCTCCATCTATGTGTGGACGAACAAAGCGTTTGGCGCTTTCCTGGGCTTCTTCGCCGGCTTCTGTGCCTGGTGGCCCGGCGTGCTCGTCATGATCGCCACCGGCGTTGCCGTCGTTTCCTTGATCCAGCAACTCAATGCCAACTTTTTGACTGAGCCATGGCAGCAAGGAGTGATCATTATCGCCGTCATTGCTTTCTCGTTCGTCCTCTCCATCTTACGCTTCCGTGTCACACAGAACTTTGTCAATATTGTCTTTGTGGCCTACGGTGGCGCAATCTTACTCATCGGCCTCGCCGGCCTGCTCTCACTTGGGCACCCGGCTCCAGTCGACTACTCCCCACATGCCTGGTTCCCGACCTGGGCCACCGCCACGTTCTACGGTACCGTCATCCTTGCCCTGCTGGGTATCGAAGTCCCCCTCAACATGGGCGTCGAAATCACTCATCCACGCTCGATTACACGTTATCTCCTCTGGGGATCAGTGGTAGTCATGGCAGCCTATCTCATCGGAACGTTTGGCGTCATGGTCGCCGTTCCCCTGAAAGATCAGGGCAGCCCGTCAGCGATCGCGGAAGCCGTACAGTTGGGCTTTGGCGCGGCAGGCAATTTCCTGGGCACACTCGTCACCTTCATCTTTATCGGTTTCTTCATCTTCAATACCGCCGTCTATAATTACTCGTTTGGACGCCTGCTCTTCGTCTCCGGCCTGGACCGTCGCATGCCGGCATTCATGAGTAAAGTCAATGCCAACAGGGTGCCGTGGGTCGCCGTGCTCGTGCAGAGCATTATCTCTTCTGTCCTGACGGCGGTGACCTTTATCATTGCCCCTTACTCTTTAAGTACTGGCTTCAGGCCAAGCGACCTATCCACGATTGTCTATGTTATCTTGCAGGCAGCGGTCACTGTGATCTGGTGCATCTCAATGGTGATTCTCTTCATTGATGTGATCATCATTCGCTACAAGTATCATGAAAACTTTACCCGCAGTCGCCTGGCGCCCGACTGGGTATTCTATCTCTGTTCGGCAATGGGCCTCATCGCCAGCGGCTTTGCTGTCTATGTGGTCTTTACTGGCTCCTGGACGCCATTACTCAGCAGCCAGGTCTGGATCGTGTGGATCGGCAGCATCGCCGTCATATCGCTCATAATCGGCGCGGCCCTCTTCTTCATCGGTCAAGCCACCATCAAAGGCGACGTCACCGACGAAGAAATCATCACCAAAGTTACCAGCTAACGCCCATTCCCCCTGCCGCTTCGCCCATGGGGGGCAGGGGCGAAGCGGCAGGGGGAATGGGGTCTTTCAACAGTAGTTTTTTTGGGGCAGATCGTCACAGTCGTAGGGGCGGGAGAGGGGCGCAGTGGAGTGGGGACGCTTGCGTCGCCCATCGTAGGCTGGTGCAATGCGCCAGGGGGGAACAGGACGCGGGCGACGCAAGCGTCCCTACGGATGGCTGGTTCAAAAAAAACTACCACAGGGGGGTGCGATATATCGCACCCCCCTGTCTATTTTAGCTTTTATACAACAGTTACTCTGTAACATTTCGTGAGGTACAGTTCAATTGGTAGACAACAGCACACAGCAATTATTGCGTATTGATGACTTTGCCCACATATCAGGCGTCCCAAGCAGAACCATCCGTTTTTATAACACGCAAGGTCTATTACCTGCTCCACTCATGCAAGGCCGCGTTGCCTATTACAACCAGGAGCACCTGCTGGTACTCAACATCATCAAAGAGTTCAAAGAGCAACAAAACCTACCTCTCGATGTCATCAAGCAATTGCTGGAAATTCGCGCGCAGCACGGGGACGTACAGATGAACCTGGCCCTCAAGCAGCGGCTCCTGCGAGCACTCACCTCCGGCGGCCAGGATGTGAAGTTATTAAAGGAAGAATTGATACGGCAGACAGGATCGACCGGGGAACAGGTTGACGAACTGACCAGACAGGGCCTGCTCTTTCCCATCGAGCAAGACAAAACGCTGCTCTATACCGGAGATGACGTATTGCTGCTACAGCTTTATCAACGGCTCACGCAGGTTGGCTTACCAATAGCACTGCCCTCGTTGATCCGTTTTCAACTGCGCCAGCTTGTCCGCAGCGAAATGGCCGCCTTTGAGCAGCACCTGTTCTCCCGCTGGCGCGCAAATGGCCTGCCGCCAGAGCGACAGGCCACACAGTTTGAGGAGATACTCACCCTCACCGATACACTCATCTCAGTGCTTCACCGCAAGCTGTTGTACCAGGTGTGACAACTCCCCATGTCAAAAGACAAGGGGCTTCTCAGGAAACGCGGCACCCATCGGTGTACGTTGGCTCCTGAAGGCCATGCCCTGGCCTTGCACGTTGCAGAATATTCTTTGCGGCATTGACATCACGGTCTGCCACATAGCCACAGCAAGGACAGATATGGGTCCGCACCGACAGAGATTTCTGCACGATCTCGCCACATTTGAAGCACTTCTGCGAGGTGAAGCGCGGGTTCACTCGGATCACTGCGTGCCCAGCTCTTTCAGCCTTTTCACTCAGGATGTCGAGGAAGGCGCCCCAGCTGGCATCACTGATGCTCTTGGCCAGGGAATGGTTCTGGACCAGGTTGAGA
>WNGM01004950.1_pt1 | contig 12077 bp, 9 predicted proteins | sample 5400571 | NCBI WGS metagenome assembly WNGM01 (sample SAMN13153378, study PRJNA577476) | soil metagenome | isolation source: 100 cm soil or saprolite under Garry oak tree replicate 2 | place: USA:California | collected 2016-06-15
TGTTTTCTGGCCTCGTTTTCGCTCATGCCAACCCGCCCATCGCTGAGCTGCTCAACCTGTTGCGGCGTCGTTGCGGTCAGGACCGTGATCCCATCCTCGCGAAAAATCTTCGCTATTGCGTCACTCACGTCTTCATCCTCGCTCATCAGCAAGCGTGGACTGTGCTGAATGAGCGTGACCTGGCTACCAAAGCGACGAAACATCTGTCCGAACTCCAGCGCGATGTAGCCGCCGCCGATGATGAACAGGTGTTCGGGGAGCGTGTCCAGCTCCATGATCGTGGTTGAGTTGAGCACGGAGACGCTCTCGACGCCTTTGATCGCGAGTTGCTCTGGTCGGTCGCCGGTATCGATAAAAATCAGTGGCGCGGTGATCTCTCGCATCTCGCCACCCTTGACATAGACCTCAAGCGTTTTTGGGGCGATAAAATGGGCGAGGCCCCTGAGCAGATCCAGCCCTTGCGTCGCTTTGATACGGCTCTCGAGGTCGCTGCGAGCGCCCTCGATGATGCCTTGTTTGCGTTGGCGTATGGCCTGCAGATCGACCGAAATGGGGCCAGTGTGGACGCCGTAGTCAGCGCCACGCCTTGCCAGATAGGCGAGACGTGCGCTGGCGACCATCGTTTTGGTGGGGGTACAGCCCACGTTGATACAGGTACCGCCTACGTGTCCGCGCTCAATGAGCGCCACTTTCCGGCCTGCCTTCGCTAATGCGATTGGGAGGAGTCTGCCGCCCCGACTGCTACCGATCACAATCGCATCATAGTTTGTGGCTTGTGCCATCCTAATGTTCTCCTTTTTTCAGCGCAGGCGCTTATGTGCCTCGGGCTTCCTCAAAGATGCGGATCCATGCTTCAAAATTGTGTGCAATCTGTGCGGCTGCCTCCTCTTGAGAGATATGTTTGGCCTCAAAATCGACCAGGGGCTGCCAGAAACTCGTTCGTCCTACCGCAAACCCGATGAACCCGGGAACGCTCGCCGCTGTCTTGAGCCAATGCTCGACCCGGTCTCGCGCTGCACCGCGTCCGAGCACAATGAGACCCATGGTGTCCCGTCCATCACGCCGAGCCACCTCCACCACCTTGACAGCATCTTCCTGGCGATCAAGCCCTTCGATCTTCCAGACATCCGGCTCTACCCCGGCATCCTGCAGCGCCTGGATGGCTTGCATCATCAAGCGTGGGCGTAGCTGCAGGTCATAGGCGTTCTTGTCCCCCTCAACCTGTTCCAGTTGCATCGACTCAGGTGGGACGAGCAGTTCAAACATGAACAGCCTTTGTGTCTGGTGCAGATAGTCCGATAAGCGTCTGAGGCGACTGGTCTGGCGCTGGTTGAGAGCCGCATCTCCTTCAGGATTATAGCGCACGAGCACTTTGGCGAAGGTGGGATGAAAGGCCTCAATATGCTGCGCAAAGTCCTCCCCATAGGCGAACTCGAACTCCTCCTGGCCGCTCTTCTCGACGGACATCGCCGTAATATAGTCCTTGCTCACCGCATCACGCAGGATGGCAGAACCAAATTCCTCGTCAACCAGAAGACCAACGTGATCCTGCGGCACGTGGTCCGCAATAGCCTGCTGGAAGCCTGCATAGATGACGTGCTTGCTGTTTGCAACGGTGACCATCTGCTCCACATTCAGCGGTTCATTCCAGCCAAAGAGCCCCGAGATGTAGGACGCCCGGTGGTCGAACGGGAGGAGATAGAGCGGTCTTGTATAGCCCGTGATCATAAGTAAAGCTCCTTCTTCGCAAGGAGGGGCATCTCCCTCTGTCGATGGCAACGGCCGCCGTCGATCGAAAGGAACGTGCGGAGGCGACCAGTGTCCTCCGCCACGCCTTCCTTAGCGTGTGCCCGACACTTCCTTCACCTTGACGGGGATCTGCTTGGGTTGGGCGCCCTCAGCTTTAGGAATGTGCCGGATGGGTCTCGCCATATCATCGACATGATTGGTTCTCCCTTGCTTGATACTGGGAAGTGCGTTCAACCAGCACTTCTCGAAACACTACTCAAACAACACTGCCTGATGCGCGGCGCTCTCCATCCACCGAGCACCGCCCTGGGATGCTTGCCTGGTGTTCACCTCCTTCCTTTTTGTTCTCCTCATTCCCATTGGCCAACTGAGACTACCAATGCTAGTGGTGTGAAAACAAGGGCACGTATCAGTCCTCTGCGTCACGGCTCAGCTCGTTCTACAACGTTCTCCTGGCTTCAATGAGGGCCGCCAGGTCCTGCTCCAGGCGGCTCCATTGCCCCCATTGATAGCGTTGATGGATGCCAAAGCTCACCAGGAAGGTGAGGACTCCAGCGCTCGTACAGGCCAGCAAGGGGAAGGTGAACAGGGCAGACAGCAGCAGGCCCACAAAGACCCCCACCAACACACTGTTGATGGCGGCGATCATCCCCGCCGTCGTGAGGAAGACCTGCCACCACGATGGGTGGATCCCCACTTTGAGCATGGGCCGTCTGCTCTTATCATCAGCTGCAAGGAGGAAGTACGGTTGCAGTTGGGGAGCAGATTCCAGGTAGAGGCGCCGGATGCGCGTGATCCCGCGGGCGTACGTGAGGTCTTGGATGCCCGATTGCAGCACGCGCTCAAAGGTGATCAGACCCATCAAGAAGAGCGAGGGAAGCAGCACCAGGCTAAACACGAAGAAGGCCGTGCCCATGCGGGAGACTTGCCCGGTAAAAGCGATGGCAATCAAGGCGCCTGAGACGGCCCCGATAAAGAGCGTGCAGCGGCCATTGGCGTCTGCCACGCTCATCGATCGTCCCGTTTGCAAATTGTAATGTTCCGTTGTAAGTATCGTGACCAGCTGTGAAGACAGCTCCGGGAGCGACTGTTCGTCTTTCATGCGCTCCATTCCTGGCATGTGTTCTTCTACAGGCATGTAACACCTCCCTCTGGTCCTGTTAGGAGAGTAAAGTATGCTTCGCAGTGAGTATCACTAAGACGGCTCTTCTGACTTGCTCTTTACTCTCTACACGGTTTCAATTGCTGATTGGCTGGCTTAATGAGCTGGTAATCCTGTTCGCTGCTGAGAAGCAACCTTTGAGTGCCTCCCTCCGGATAAAGAGTACTCCAGAATTAGAGAGAGATCAAGGTTGTTGTGTGTCATCACATGGGCACCCTTTTGCGTCCTGTCACTTCCAAGAAAATGTGAGGCGACGTTTCTCTCATTCTGATCGCGCATTGCGGCGTCCATAGGCCCAGACTGCTAGCGGGATGAAGACCACGAGCAGGCCCACTAATTGACATAGCTGGTGCCAGGAGGAACGGCAATGGCTCCGCCAAAAACGTAGCGGAACAGCACGAGGACCAGGACCGGTGTCAGCGTCGCAGACCCCAGTTCCTGGGGGCTACGTGGAATACGCATGAGCTGGCGTTTGGCCAGGACGAGCATATCAGCCAGGGTCCAGTAGAAGGCGGGACGGGCCTGCGGCGTGACGCTTGCGGGTAGAGCGAGCTTGCTGCTGTTCATCGTGAACTCCTTTCCAGGGATTGCGGAACTGCTGCCGCTTCGGGGTGAGAGGCTTCGGCCGTAGCGCTCCCGGTGAGCGAGAGAAAGACTTCATCTAACGTTGGGCGACGCAGGGCCAGGTCGTTCAGGGGAACGTGTGCGGTATCGAGATCGCGCACGATCGCCTCGAGTTGTTGCGCCCCGCGCTTCACCGGCACGGTGAGGTGCCGGTGCACACTGTCGCTCTGCGTCTGGCCCGAACTGTGCGGGCGCAGCGCTTCGAGCGCTGCCTGTAGGTCACCACCGGGGGTTGGGCTGCTCAAGCAGGTCGAACTCCAGAGAGGAGTGCGAGCCCGTCACGAGCCGCGGAGATGCCACTTTGTGCGACATGCATCGGCAGTTCTCCTGCACATGAAATTTCAGACAGCGAGACCAGGAGGGAGGCCTAGGCCTCCACGCTGATCTGGAGGACGCGCACGCCCCGCATATCCAGCCAGTAATGTCCCTTCGCATGCACCAAGCGGATAAGCGCGGTATCGCAGACGGGGCAGCGCACGATCGTCCCCATGCCATGCATATAGGCGGCAAGCGCCCCAATCATATTGGTGGTGCCGCAGCCCGTGCAGGTGATCTGGGCAAGTGTCATTTCAAAGGGGAAGATCTCTTGCAGGGTCCCTGCGGCAGCATTGCCATCGAGCTTGTACTCCATCATCCTTCTCCTGTCGGTCCAAATCGTTCGGTCTTGATGTGTACTGGCTCGTGTCCAAATGCGACGAGACCGGCTGCGGCCGTTTCCACGAACGGGGTGGGGCCGCAGATGAATGTCAGGGAATGCTGATCTGCCGACCAGGCCACCTCACGTAGCATCTCGGAATCGATGCGGCGGGCATAGCCCGTCCAGCCGGGCGGGTGTGAACGGGTTAAGGTATGCACCACCTCCAGCATCTGGTCTGCCTCGTCCAGGCGCGTGAGTTCCTCGCGGTAGATGATGTCCTCAAACGAGCGCGAGGAGTAGAGCAAGCGGGTCGGCACGGTGCTGCCTATGGCAGCCCGGTGGCGCAGCATGGCCATCAAGGGCACAATGCCTGATCCCCCGGCGACCAGCAGCAGAGGTCCACCCATCGGCATTTCCCAGACGAAGTAGCCGCCGATGGGGCCGCGCAGTTCCAGCTTGTCCCCGATGCGCAGCTCCTCGGTGAGGTAGGGCGAGACCTCTCCGTCATCGAGCCGTTCGACAGTGAGCGTCACGCGCGGTGCCTCCTCCGGTGGCGTAGCGATCGAATAGCTGCGCTCGGCCTGGTAGCCGTCCTCGGCGGTGAGGCGCACATCCACGTGCTGACCCGCTCGATGCCCCATCCAGTTGGGAACCGTGAGGGTGATGCTTTTCGTGCGTGCTGTTTCTGGCTGCGTGGCGACCACCTCGCCGAGTTGCCAGCTCAGTCGCCCCAATAGCGTTCTTCTTTCCATGGATCACCGTGATTGTTATAGCCCAGCGACTCCCAGAAGCCAGGCTCATCTTCAGCAACTAAGCGCAGACCCCGTACCCACTTGGCGCTCTTCCAGAAGTAGAGGTGCGGCACCAGCAAGCGTGCCGGGCCGCCGTGTTGCGGCTCGATCGGCTGGCCTTCATAGGTGTCGACCACCCAGGCCTGCCCATTGAGCACCTCGTCTAAAGGAAGGTTGGTCGTGTAGCCCCCATCGCTGAAGGCGATCACATATTTGGCGGCTGTGGTGACCTGCGCCAGCAGGGTATCGAGGGAGACGCCTTCCCAATGCGTATCGAATTTCGACCACTTCGTCACGCAGTGGATATCCTTGGTCACCATCTCGCGCGGCAGGGCGTGAAACTCCACCCAGGTCCAGCGTTTGGGTTGATCGACCTCCCCTATAATGGAAAAAGACCAGTTCGCGAGCGGTGTATGCGGCGTCGGCCCCGCCGAAAGCACGGGGAAGCTGCGCTCCAGATATTGTCCCGGCGGGAGTCGTCCGCTCTCGTCACCGGGCTTGCGGCGGCTGCGAAACCCGCGCGAGATGAATCCTTCACTCATGTGATTACCTCCTGCTCTCCTTTCTTTCAGAACTGATATCAAATCCGTTTAATTAGTGTCCATCAGTGTGGACTTCAACTCTTTTAGCCATAGCTCCATTATACGTTATCTAAACGGATTTGATAAGATGCACCTGTTGCCTTCTTCGCCCCGGCTGAGGCGCCTCAAGCTCTCTGCTGCATAAGTATAAGCTGGAAGTGCCAAGAAAACGTTATGAGCAGCGTTATGAACGGAAAGTTTTTCCACGATGAACAATAAAAAAAGCGCCGTCGTCCTTCGCAATGGACGACGGCGCGTAATGCGTATCAACCGTGGTATTACCTTGATTTTTCAATCCCCCAAGGATGAGCCGAGGTGCAACTGCTCGGCAGGTCAGGCGGCCCGGGTGCCGCACAAGGATCGTCACCCGGGCAAGATCACGCCGCAGTTGCACCGACCCCTGGGCTGGCAACGGCGGGTGCCGCTGCAAGTCGGACAGTTGCTCGCCGTTGACCAGCTTGCCGTTCTCGCCCCCGTTGAACAAAGCCCGACCCTGCCGGAATCAGCTTGCCAATGATGACATTCTCTTTGAGGCCCACCAGGTGATCCGTCTGAGCCTCTATTGTTGCCTCTGTCAGGACGCGCGTGGTCTCCTGGAAGGAGGCTGCCGCCAGGAAGCTATCCGTATTGAGCGACGCCTTGGTGACCCCTAATAGCACCGTTTGTGCGGTCGCAGGCTCACCACCTTCTGCCAGGACTCGCGCATTGGCATCTGTATAGACAAAACGATCAACCAGATCATCGGGCAACATCTCGGTATCCCCGGGTTCGTCCACCTTCACGCGACGGAGCATCTGCCGGATAATCACTTCGATGTGCTTATCATTCAGGTACACACCTGTGTTACGGTAGACGCGTTGCACCTCTCTGACCAGGTACATCTGCACAGCATCGCTTCCCTGGATGCGTAAGACATCCTGTGGATCGAGCTGGCCCGACGTGATCGGTGTCCCTGCCCGGATCTTCTGGCCATTGCTCACCGCGATGTTCCGCGAGGCAGGGATAGAGTATGAACGCTCCTCGTGCTCCTCGAAGCGAATACTCAGCAGGCCATCGGTGTCGATGAGCACCTCACCTTCGGTGCGCGCCCGTACAGGTAGAGGGTCTCCGCCATCTTCGGCAGGCATGAGCGCGATAATCTGATCCTTGTTTACCCGTTCCTGATTTTCGGCCAGTACCCGACTGCCTTCTGGCAGTGGATACTCGTCAAAGAAGACATTGGTGGAGACAACGCGCACTGTGCTGGCGCCTGAGTTCTCGTCCTTTATGATCTCTACCACACCATCGATCTCACTCATCTCGGCCTTGTCTTTCGGCACACGCGCCTCGAAGAGTTCCTCTACGCGCGGCAAGCCTTGAGTGATGTCTCCTTGCGCTCCTGCAATGCCACCCGTATGGAAGGTACGCATCGTCAACTGCGTGCCAGGCTCACCGATTGACTGCGCTGCGATGATACCCACAGCTGTGCCCGGTCGCACTATCGCATTGGCAGCCAGGTCGCGCCCGTAGCACTTGCGGCAGACTCCATGGTGGGCCTGGCAGCCCAGCACCGAGCGCACGCGCACTGTCCTGACCCCCGCATCGACGATCTGGTCGACCAGATCCTCGGTCAGTTCGTCGCCGACCTCGATGTGCTCGAAACCGGGGATCGTCTCCAGTAGTACGCGGCCAATCAAACGAGAGCGCATATCTGGCAGCAGCATCTCTTTGCTCTCTTCTTCGGTGATCAGGATACCCTCCGTGGTACCGCAATCCTCCTCCGTCACGATCACATCCTGGGCAACGTCGATCAGCCGGCGCGTCAGGTAGCCAGATTCAGCCGTACGCAGAGCCGTATCAGCCAATCCCTTACGAGCGCCGTGGCTGCTGATGAAGTACTCCAGCACCGAGAGACCTTCGCGGAAGTTGCCGCGAATCGGGACGTCGATGATCTTGCCTGACGGACTTGCCATCAAACCGCGCATACCCGACAACTGGCGAATCTGCTGGAACTTCGCTTTCGTCGCGCCCGATTTTGCGATAGTGTAGATCGAGCCATACGGATCGAGCGATGCCTCAACCATCCTGGTCACATTCTCGGTCGCTTCGTTCCAGGCAGCAACGGTCTGCTGGTACTTCTCGTTTTCAGTGATCAACCCCTCGCGGTAGTGCTCTTCCAGTTCGGCGATCCTGGCGTCTGCTTTTGCCAGTTCCTCCTGCTTGCCAGATGGCACCCTTGCATCGCCTATGGCGATGGTGACACCGGCTTTGGTAGCGTAGGCAAAACCCAGGCGCTTGATCTCATCGGCCAGTTCAACTGTCCTGGCTCGACCGTACTCCCTGAAGCAATCCGCGATAACCTGTCCGAGGTTCTCCTTCTTCATCGGATAGTTCTTGAAACGCAACCGCTCTGGCAGGGCCTCGTTGAAGATGATGCGCCCGACGGTCGTTTCAACCAGCTTGCCGTTGGCTCGCACGGTTGGAGGAGCAGGCGGGTCATCGTCATAAACGTTCACATCACTCAGGCGGACCGAGATTGGCGCCTGCAAATCAATCACGCCATGCTCATAAGCCAGTAACGCTTCGGTGGTATCGGTAAAGACCCGTCCCTGTCCCTTCATCGCCGGGCGATCCTGCGTCAGGTAGAAGCAGCCGAGCACCATGTCCTGCGACACGCCGATGGACGGCTCGCCCGTGGCCGGGGAGAGCAGGTTGCGCGTCGCCATCATGAGCTGGCGCGCCTCCTCCTGGGCTTGCTCGGAGAGCGGCACATGCACCGCCATCTGGTCGCCGTCGAAGTCAGCGTTGAAGGCCGAGCAGACCAGCGGGTGCAGTTGAATGGCGCTGCCTTCAACCAGCACCGCTTCAAAGGCCTGAATACCCAGGCGATGCAGCGTCGGCGCACGGTTCAACAGGACCGGGTGATCCTTGATGACCTCTTCGAGCACATCCCATACCTCCGGCTTCACCCGCTCTACAAAGCGTTTCGCGCTCTTGATATTGTACGCGATGTTCTGCTCGACCAGCCTGCGCATCACGAACGGCTTGAACAATTCCAAAGCCATACGCTTGGGCAGACCACACTGGTGTAGCTTCAGGTCTGGCCCCACCACAATTACGGAGCGGCCCGAGTAGTCCACACGTTTACCGAGCAGGTTCTGGCGGAAGCGACCCTGCTTGCCCTTGAGCGTGTCTGACAGGCTCTTGAGTTTACGGCTGCCTGTACCGGTGACGGCCTGGCCACGCCGTCCGTTGTCGATCAAGGCATCGCAGGCTTCCTGCAGCATACGCTTCTCGTTCCGGATGATGATCTCCGGCGCGCCCAGCCCCAGCAGCCGCTTGAGCCGGTTATTACGATTGATCACACGCCGGTAGAGGTCGTTCAAGTCAGAGCTGGCAAAACGACCGCCATCCAGCTGCACCAGCGGGCGCAGGTCGGGTGGCAACACTGGCAACACCGTCAGAATCATCCATTCTGGCGATGTTCCTGACCTGCGGAAAGCCTCCACCACCTTCAGGCGTTTTGTGGCTTTCTTGCGCCGCTGGCTCGCGGTCGAGCTGATCTGGCGGCGCAGGTCGGCGGCCAATGCATCCAGGTCCAGGCCAGCAAGCAACTCGCGCACCGCCTCCGCGCCCATTCCGGCGCGGAAAACGCTCCCAAAGGCATCCGAGAGATCGCGGAAGCGGCTCTCCTGCAGCAGATCCAATTTCTTCAACCCCTCCAGGTCACGCCGCAGTTGCTCCAAACGCTGGCGCTCGCTGACCCGGCCATCCGGGTCCTGCTCGAGATTGGCCAACTCTTCGTCGAGCCGCATCAATTCGCGCTGGCGAGCGTCCTCATCGATACCGGTCACGACGTAGAGGGCAAAGTAGAGGATGCTTTCCAGGTTGCGCGGGGAAAGGTCCAGCAGGAGACCCATGCGACTGGGGATCCCCTTGAAGTACCAGATGTGGCTGACCGGCGATGCCAGCTCGATGTGGCCCATGCGTTCACGACGCACCCTTGAACGCGCCACCTCGACGCCGCACCTGTCACACACGATCTCCTTAAAGCGGACGCCTTTGTATTTACCGCAGGAGCACTCCCAGTCCTTGGTAGGGCCGAAGATGCGCTCAGAAAACAGCCCGTCCTTCTCCGGTTTGAGCGTGCGGTAGTTGATCGTCTCCGGCTTCGTGACCTCACCATAGCTCCAGTCAAGAACCTGCTCCGGGCTGGCAAGACTGATATGAATAGCGTTAAAATCGTTTACTTCGAGCATTACTCCCCTCCTTCGAAACCGGATACATTGATACCCAGCTCTGGCCTGACATCATTTGAGGTATCCTCGACGAACTGAATCTTCTGTTCATCATCGTTAAGCACCTCGACGTTAATGCCCAGGCTCTGCAACTCTTTCACCAACACCTTGAAGGACTCGGGCACCCCTGTCTCCACGATGTCCTCGCCCTTGACGATGGCTTCATACGTTTTCGCGCGGCCTGCCACGTCATCGGACTTCACCGTCAGCATCTCCTGCAGGGTATTCGATGCGCCATAGGCCTCGAGTGCCCAGACTTCCATCTCGCCGAAGCGCTGCCCGCCGAATTGGGCCTTGCCACCCAGGGGCTGCTGGGTAATCAGACTGTAGGGGCCGGTTGAACGGGCATGCACTTTGTCTTCGACCAGGTGCGCCAGCTTCAACATGTATGCGTAGCCAACCGTGATCGGCTGATCAAAGGGCTCGCCCGTGCGACCGTCGAACAACTGAACCTTGCCTGTCTCGGGCAGACCGGCGCGGCCCAGGTATCCTTCGATATCCTCTTCCGTGGCGCCGTCGAAGACCGGGGTAGCAATCTTCATCCCCAATGCGACAGCGGCCCAGCCCAGGTGTGTTTCCATGATCTGCCCGATGTTCATGCGGTGCGGCACGCCGAGCGGGTTCAGGATGATGTCGACCGGCGTGCCGTCCGGGAGGTATGGCATGTCCTCGACCGGCAGCACGCGGGAGATGACTCCTTTGTTGCCGTGCCGCCCGGCCATCTTGTCACCGGCACCGATCTTGCGTTTCTGGGCAACACTGACACGTACCCGCTGGTTGACCCCCGGCGGCAACTCATCGCCAGCCTGGCGCGAGAACACCTTGACCTCGACAACCGTGCCGCGCTCGCCGTGCGGCACGCGCAATGAGGTATCTTGTACCTCGCGGGCCTTCTCACCGAAGATGGCACGTAACAACTTTTCCTCAGCCGTCGGTTCCGTCTCGCCCTCGGGGGTGATCTTGCCCACCAGGATGTCTTGCGGTCCTACTTCGGCACCCACATAGATGATGCCGTGCTCATCGAGGTTGCGCAATCCTTCCTCGCCGACGTTGGGAATATCTCGCGTGATCTCTTCGGGTCCCAGCTTGGTGTCACGAGCATCAATCTCGTACTTCTCAATATGAATAGAAGTGAACAGGTCCTCACGCACAATACGCTCGCTGATGAGGATAGCGTCCTCGAAGTTGCCACCCTCCCAGCTCATGAAGGCCACCAGAATATTTTGACCAAGCGCGAGTTCACCGTTCTCGGTCGATGAGCCGTCAGCAATGACCTGCCCGGCTCTTACCCGGTCACCCCTGCGCACAAGCGGCCGCTGATTGATACAGGTACCAGCGTTTGAGCGTACGAACTTGCGCAGGCGGTACGTATGGACTTCGCCCCGCCCGTCTTTGATTTCGATCTGACGGGCGGAGGAACCGACAACCTCTCCGTCGACCTGGCTCACAAGCACCTGGCCGGAGTCGATGGCCACCTGGCCCTCAATGCCTGTCCCGCAGATGGGCGACTGCGGGCGCAGAAGTGGCACGGCCTGGCGTTGCATGTTCGCCCCCATCAACGCACGGTTCACATCATCATGCTCCAGGAAAGGGATGAGCGCCGTAGCCACACTCACAATCTGGCGCGGCGACACGTCCATATAGTCCATGCTATCCGCGCTTTCCATGACAAAGTCGCCCTGATAGCGGGCCAGGACACGCTGCTCTGCAAATTCGCTATTCTCCGCTAATTGCGCATTGGCCTGGGCGATGTAGAAGTTTTCCTCGTCGTCGGCGGTGCGGTACTCCACTTCGTTGGTGACAAAAGGCTTTATTCTCACCTCTGAGTCGCCCAACGCCTGGGATAAACGTGCGAATAGGACCTCATCGACGCGCACGCGTGTGCGTGCAGGGATCAGCACTTGACCGTCAGCATCCTTCACATCCTCTCGTTCTCGCCCATAGATGCCACGGAACTCACGGCCTATCAGGTTCGTGTCATTTGCACGCAGCCTTTTGCACACCTTACGGTATGGCGTCTCGATGAATCCATAGGGATTGACCTGTCCATACGTGGCCAAGTTGCCGATCAAACCGATGTTTGAGCCTTCCGGCGTCTCAATTGGGCAGATACGACCATAGTGCGAGCGATGCACGTCACGCACATCGAAACCCGCTCGTTCACGCGATAGACCGCCAGGGCCAAGTGCCGAGAGACGACGTTTATGGCCAATCTCCGCCAGGGCATTCGTCTGATCCATAAACTGGGAGAGCTGG
>WNGM01011186.1_pt1 | contig 12074 bp, 10 predicted proteins | sample 5400571 | NCBI WGS metagenome assembly WNGM01 (sample SAMN13153378, study PRJNA577476) | soil metagenome | isolation source: 100 cm soil or saprolite under Garry oak tree replicate 2 | place: USA:California | collected 2016-06-15
CGGAACCACCGGCCCCCCCATCCGCCTCGGCGCAAGGCCGGAAATCACGGTAGTTGAATTGACGCGCCGGGTATGAGATGCGGAGGTCCAGAACTTTCCAACCTCCCCGTCGGACCCGTGCCGCGAACGCTGGAATCAGAGGTTTTGTTAGAGGCTCTAAGGCGCTAGCGAAACATCCCTTCGAAAAGCTGCTCATACTGATCGACAATTTTCTCCCAGTTGTAATTCTCTCGTGCAAAGCGCTGCGCTCGTTCTCTTAATCCGTCGACCTGCTCAGGTGACGCGATCAACTGACTCACTTTCTCCGTCAACTCACGTTGCTCTGGGCGAAACGAAATCCCGCATCCTCCGGTCGTTTCGTGGTTGGTAGGCGTATCGAGGTAAAGAATGGCATTAGGGGCCGCCATCGCTTCCACCAGCGCGGGATGGACGCCGCCAATTTCCCCAGCGAAGACAAATAGCCCGGCATTATTTTGCAACTTCCAATAATCATCGCCGTAGATCGGACCTGTAAAGATAACCCGATTATCAGCCATGGACTTCAGCTGCTGCACGTAGGCGGGCCGATAAGGATTTCCTCCAACGACCACCATAGGCCAATCGGTGTCGACGTCGCGGTAGGCCCGAATCACGAGCTCGGGGTTGTTCTCCGGTTCGAGCCTCGCAACATATAAGATGTATCGTCGGCTCGATAATCCAAAATCGGAAAACTCACTGTTGTCAGTGCGGACAGGTTCGGCGCCATAAGCAATCATTTCCGATGTCTTGTGATAACGTTGGCGGAAGTATTCACGGATTGTGCCAGCGTCGGTAACTAAACGGGTGGGAGTAAATGCCGCCACCACCTCACAAAAATGCAAAAACCATTGTCCCAAGAAATTCCATTTACGGCGCTTGCGATCTAATCCATCGACATTCAGGGCGGTAGGTTTGCCCACCAGACGGGGGATCCACGCCACCGGACTATTGGCAACATTGCAAATCAATAACACTTCCGCATCGGTGAACAGTACATGCAGCACAGAAAGAAAAGTATGAAACAGGGTATCGAAATGCTTATTTGAGATAGTCGGAAGAATGATTCGTCTGATTCGGTGATCGAAATCATCGTCAGGTTTTACGAAAGGCTTCCTGCAATACACCGCTACTTGATGTCCGCGTTGAACCAAACGTTTGGCGAGCTGATCGGCGAGCGTCTCAAACCCGCCGTAGCGGGCGGGGATACCGCGGGTGCCTAAAATTGCTATTTTCATTGCTGGAGAGCGGTTCGAAAAATCCGGAGGGACTCCTCGACAACTCCGAAATTAACTGACAAACGATCCGACCTTGTGGCTTTTGTTCTCGGTCTCACCGCTGCCGCCATGCAGACCATAACGCCACAGAACATGGGTATAGGCGCGCATGGCTTCGCTCCTACCCACGCCGCTTGGTTGAAACCCTGCCAGCGACATCAAGGCACGCAGGATGATTCCGATGATTAGACCAAAACGCAAGATGGTCGTTTCGCGATGACTGTGATGTTTCGCGAAGTAGTGCAACATATTGCGATACCAAAACACCTGTCGATCGTAGAAAGAAAGCTGATTGACGCTGTGTCCGCCACTGTGAATAAAGACCGCCGCTGGACAATAAATAATTTTCCAGCCGTGTAGACGCAGACGGCGGCAGAAGTCCACGTCCTCGAACCACACGGGATAGAAAGTTTCGTCGAAACCACCCAAGCTTTCCCATACGTTGCGCTTTACCGCCAGGCAAGCGCCAGCAGGCTGCTCGATTTCCTGAAGCGAGCCATGGTCGAGGTCCAGACATCGGTACTGCCGATTAAGCGGGTTTTCCTTCCAAAGCCGGTTGAGGAGAAGTACTTCCGCTAACATGCGGCCGAGGGTTGGAAATCGCCGGACATTGAAACCCAGGGCCGGGGAGCCATCCACGGCGACCAGCATTCCAGTTGCGCCTCCGACTCCATCCTGCGACAAGGTCTCCGCGAGTCTACTTAGCGATCCGGCCGTGACGATAACGTCTGGGTTTAGGACGAGCAGGACTTTTCCGGTTGCCATCTTTGCGCCTTGGTTGAGTGCGGCGGCAAATCCGACATTTGCGGGGTTCGACACAATGCGTACATCCACTCCACTTTCGCGGGCCCGTTGGATCGTGGAGTCAACGGAAGCATTGTCAATCAGGATAACCTGCCATTCTGTTTCGCCAGCCAGCGCTTTCAGGCAGCTCGCGATGTTCTCCTCAGAATTGTATGTGACAATGATGACGGAGCCGGCATGCATTCTGGGATGAGATTATAACTTCCAGGTTTAGGTCTCGCTTCCCTCCAGACGCCAATCTAAAGATAAAATAACTGCCATTATCGGGTTAACGGCCAATGTCTACAAGAATCCAGAGCGGTACACGCCGCGACAGCTGCTTGCGGCAGAAAGAGTATTCATGATCGAGTTTGCACGAGATACGTACCGATACCGGGAACTTATTTGGGCCCTCGCCCTTAAGGAGCTCCGTGTACGCTACAAGCGTTCGTTACTGGGTTTTTTCTGGGCATTGCTCAATCCCGCGCTGCTGATGATTGTGCTGACATTGGTTTTCGGTACGATCATGCGTTTCTCGATAGATCATTACGCAGTTTTCCTTCTCAGCATGCTGCTGCCATGGACTTTTTTCTCCCAAGCGATGTCATATTCGGTGGATTCTGTCGTCGGTAACGGCCCACTGTTAAAAAAGATTTATGTAGCGAAGCTGGTTTTTCCGGTGGCTGCAATTGTTTCGAATGTGGTGAACTTCCTGCTCTCGCTGATTCCCTTGGCGCTTTTGATCGTACTATTACGTTTCCCGCTACACTGGACATGGGTCTACCTCCCGGTCCCAATGCTCGGACTCTTCCTGTTTACGCAAGGAGCCGCGTTTTTCTTTGCGACCGCCAACGTGTTCTACAGGGATGTCAGTCATATCGTTCAGATTTTGCTCTCCGCCTGGTTTTATTTTTCCCCGATTATCTATTCGCTTGATTTCATACCCGAGAAGTATCGCTGGCTTTTTCGCCTGAATCCGATGCTGTACGTCTTGAATGGTTTTCGGCTCAGTATTTATTATGGGCAATTGCCGTCTTTGTATTCAGCCGCGCTGTCCCTGGGTTGCGGAATCGCCGCGTTGATGATTGGGTTCTCAATTTTCCGGCACTACCAGAATCGTTTCATTTATTACATCTAAGTACGTCGAATGAGGGAGGCTGCCGTCAGAGTTACCTTTGATAACGTTGTTCAACGGTTTCGAATCATTCAGGAGAGGCCCGATACGCTACGCGAAGCCTTCGCCAAGTTTCGGCGCCGAACCAGCTACCATGATTTCGAGGCACTGAAACATGTCTCCTTCCAAGTCGCGGAAGGAGAGATGGTCGGCATCATCGGTCGAAATGGTTCGGGTAAGAGCACCATCTTAAAAATCATTGCGGGGGTGTACATTCCCACCAGCGGTGAAGTGGCCGTCAACGGCAGCATCGCGCCACTGATTGAATTAGGTGCAGGCTTTCATCACGAGCTGACGGGTCGGGAAAATATCCTCTTGAATGGACTCCTTCTCGGACTGTCCAAGCGCGATGTAATGAAACGCGAATCTCAGATCATCGAGTTCGCGGAATTAGGTGAATTCATCGATGTGCCGGTAAAACAGTATTCTTCCGGCATGTACATGCGACTAGCCTTCGCGATTGCGACCGAGGTCAATCCTGACATTCTCCTTATCGATGAGATATTGGCTGTGGGGGACGGGGAATTCCGGCGCAAATGCTTCGAGCGGATCGAGCAATTTCGGACTCTGGGCAAGACCATTCTCTTTGTATCGCATGATCTGGGCAGCGTCCGCCAGTTTTGCGACCGGGTCTTGCTGCTTCATGGAGGTGAACTGATTGAAGATGGCTCTACGGATTTCGTAATCTCGCGTTACGAATCACTGTTATCACAGCATGTTGATAGCCTGCGGACACAGGCCTGGTGATAGCTGGAAAAGTAGCACTCTAGTAAAGTCGCTCCTGCCGTTTCATGTTTCCGAAGCTTCCCACATTGCTCAAGTTAAAGCTGAAGCGGTATTGATTCTCGTTACGCACCGCACCGAGTGCGAAGCGCCGATATTCCATACTGACTCCGCAGCAATCCCAGTTGTAGCTCGTCTGCACCGCGCTGTACTGCAAAAACCCAACGTCAGCATCGAACCCCACCGCGCCTGCTCCGCTCAGGCCGCGCTTGTTGGGAGTACCGTATGCCAGCAGGATCCGAAACTGATGAAAGTGGAGCGGGCTCGAAATATTATTGGAAACCAGATTCTCTCCCGGGACTCTGAGATATACATCGGCACCTCCGAATGTGATTCGCCCTAGCTGGTAGTTGACCAGCGCGGTGCTGGAACTGATTCGGCTGCTCTTGAAGTCGTAATCCAAATCCCACTCAGCATCTACGTGAGCTCTCGGAGCGATCCGCAGTCGCGAAATCAAAGGCGATAGATGTCGCGGACTGGTAAGAAAGGCAATGCCGGTGAGGTCGGCGGTAGTCGTGAAAACGTTGCGACGACCGTCAACTAGCGCTCCACCGAAGGTGGTATCGAGGAAATACTTCTGACCCAGTTCCCAACTGACCAGTTCGCGAGCTTCCGATACCGCAGGACAAGGCATAGCTTTCGCTGCTTCGTCCTTCTGCTGCGCTAAGGGAGAGTCTAGGCCGGATGAATCTGCCACAGAAAGGAAAGGATCTGGTGTGAATATCTGGCTGCTTGTGCCGCAGTTGCTTGAAGAACTGGAACTAGGCTTGGAGTAAAGGCGGTTGACGACCCTATACTCGACCTCATTGGTATTGCTGAGAATATCGCGCTCGTCGAAACGAAGAATATTCGGGAAGTTGTTGACACCCACAACCCGGCGATACACTGCCTGGGGCTCGAATACATGCTTAAGTTTATGGCCGAAGAGACCTCGATTGAAGACTCGCTCCAGCGATGGCGGGCGAACCTCAACAGAAGCCTCGAGAGCGCGACGATTGGTTAGATCATTGGACGCTACCCCAACCCCGCTGGTAGGCAGGAGTCGCTGAGTGTAAAAAGTGTCGCGGACCCCGAGCTCGGGGCGAAGTGACCATCCGCGAAACAGCAAAGGTAGAGACATTGTAGGGACAAAATCGAAACGTCCGACCAGAGGTGCCGTGCGAAATGAAGGCTCACTGCGCGACAAACCCTCAGCGGCGACGTCGATGGATAAAAACAATGGCGATTGGCTCACCCGGTGGTCCAGGCTTGCATATTCGAAAGTGGGCGCATGAAAGATCACAATTCGATCTGCGTTGTTAGTGCTCTCGAAGTTCTCGTAACGCCTTACTGCGGCGTTAAAGAAAACTCCTGGGGATGTCTTGGTCAAAAAGAGATTGGAAATAGCTTCCGAAGACACGGTTTGCGTGAACACTTCATTGAAGGCGAGCCGAAAAATAAAAGAACTCAAATAATCAATATTGGCCACTCCACGGAAGCCGTCGCCGAACCTGGCTTGTGCATTGAGGTGAACTTCCTGACCACCCTGGCTCACCTTGGGTGTTCCAATTCCCCGGTCGGCAACACCGAAGAATCTCAGGTCCACGAACGACCTATCGCTGGGTCGAGCTCGGAATAGGGCGTGCTGAGCCCATCCACGTTGCGAAAAGTACTCCGCTCCCAGCAAAACATCCATACTGCGGTTGATGGCCCAGTAGAAGGAATCTCCGAGGATGGTGCCTTTCGTGGAAGAGCGCCCCAAATTAGGGATCAGGAATCCAGATTGGCGAGGCTGGCGCTGAAGCGGATGGGTGGCGATAGGCAAAAAAAGCACCGGAACGCCTTTGACACGAAAGGTGCTGCGATAGATCACAGCATTGTGGCCAAGTTCCATGACCACACGATGAGCGTTAAATTGCCATTTAGGATGCGGCAGTTCGCAACTCGTGACCGTGCCGTCATGCACGATATAGTGATCAGGACCAGTTTTTTCCACTAACTTTCCTGTGAACGCGAACGGACTAGTGGAGGTCAGGATCAAATGATGCAGCACCGGTTTTTGCAGACCGATGGTCCCGACCACGTTGTAGAAAAGCCCTGTCTCATTGCGAACGTTGTATACGGCCTTGCTTGCTTCAATGTGCTCATCGTTCGGACCGCCATTAAGCACAACGTGGCCGTCGAGGTGGGTTTCCCCCGTATCGGAGTCATGGGTGACTTCATCGGCCCAAAGAATGAAGGTGCGATAAGAAATCCTGCTGCGAACGTGAAGCTTAAAAATCGGCCCATCCTTTTCCTGCTTCACAGCACAAATATTCACTTCGTCGCTATTCGTACTGGCGGGCGGCGAAGGGGGACAGACCAACTGCGCGGTAAGGGTGGATGGCAGGAGGAGATGAGCTCCGAGTATGAACGCGGCTAGAACTCTACAGCGGAAGATGCTGGCAAGGGCCGGAACGCTCTCAAACATCATCGTCCTTGCTGCCTGGATCGCCAGAGACTTTCCTCAGAGAAGAAGCGTTCCATGGTCATAGGGTGATTATCTTGTTGTGGTAGAAGGAATCACGACTTTCATCCGATCTTCCTTAGAACGCTTTTCAGATTCTACAATAGCGTCGGCTAGGGAAACGGGCGGGGAAGGGGTTGAGTCTTGCAGTTGAGTATCGTCATTCCGACTCGAAATCGCGCCACCAAGCTAGAGCGCACCCTGCAAAGTCTCCTTGCACAAACCGTTCCGCGCAGACAAGACCTGGAGCTGCGGCCGCAAGAAATTCTGGCATTGAAAGTTGCAAAAGCCAGATTTTACTTTTTCTCGATGACGACGTTATTGCGGAGCCAGATCTCGTTCAACAACACCTCAACAGCCATCTTCTGCATCCGGGCTCCGCTGTCTTGGGATACGTGCGCAGTGGGTGGAGCGAAAACGATTGTGCCTTTCACTGGATCATAAGCCATAAAGAATTGATTCACTCCTTCCAATTTCCCGACTCGTTGAACGTGCCGTTCCAACATCTGTACACCTGTAACGCGTCCGTCCCCCGAGGTGCACTGCAGAAGGCCGGGCTTTTCGACGAGCGCTTTGTGGGGGCAGCTTTCGAAGATACGGACCTCGGCTACCGGCTGACGAGATCCGGTTGTCGGTTAATCTTTAATCCGCGTGCGACCGTGCTACACAACCCCATACTGTCGCTAAAATCATTTATGCAGAAGCGCTTGGACGCTGGCAGTGCTTTGCACCAGTTATTGAGCAAGCATCCTCAGCTCGAAGAGACCTTGTTGCCATCCACGTGGCGTCGGATTTTGCACTGCTCCCTAGGTTGGATCTCATCCCCGCTGACTTTCACCTACGAAAGACGAGTGCCTTTTGCTCCTGTACTGCTGCCGCTATTAGGTAGGGCTTGCGGGTACCACTTTGAATATTTGTTTTGGACTGGCTACTATAGAGCAGCCCGCTTGGAAAACAGAACAACTGAGACTGCGGTTTGCAGACCTGCCAGTTGAATCCTTGCCAAGGAAGTTTCTTAATTTTGAACAGTTGTCTAAAGCGTGGTGAGCAGTAGCGGATATCATGCGTGCGTAGAAGTGCTGTGAGTGCCCTAGGTTCCGAAACACAGCGATTTTGTAAGGTCGATTTTACGATGAGGTGAAGTGCCAAGGTGCTTTCGGTCATTACCTACGGTAGAAACGATAACTACGGTTTCAACCTCCACAAACGGACCGCATTTGGCTTTAATTGTCTGGCGGAGACGCTGACCGACGAGGATGAAATCCTGTTCGTGGACTATAACACCCCCAGACATTTGCCAACGTTGCCGGAATTCATCTGGGACACACTCACGCCGAAGGCGCTTAGTCTTCTCAAAGTTATCCGCATTTCGCCCGAGATCCATGAACAGATTAAACGAGATTCTCCGTTAAAAATCCTGGAGAATGTGGCCCGGAATGCGGCCATAGTGCGTTCCAACCCACTTAACCATTGGGTCCTTTCGACCAACCCCGATGTGCTGTTGGTGTTGGCTTCCAGTTGGCCTAACATGGCAGCCCTGCTGCGAAGCCAGCCTGACAGCTTTTATGAGATGCCGCGTTTCGATATTCCGGAGAGCGTCTGGTCTGCATTACCACGCGGCGAGCCGCGGAATAACCTTCATTTGCTGCGCGATTGGCTGGTGCACAATAAAGCCGCAATTGCCGAAACTGTCCCCGACTATCGTTTTCAGAAATTCCTCTTGTTTGACGCACCTGGGGATTTTCAATTGGCGCCTCGCGAATATTTCTTTCGCTTACGCGGTTTTGACGAGTCAATGAACCGGTATCTTCATTCCGATTCAAACCTCGCGAAACGAATGTGGCTGCTGAATGGCGAGCGCACCGATCACCTTCTCGGCCATCTCTGGATTCTCCACCAGGACCATTACTTGAGCGGCGAGTGGGCAAACAATGTCGGCACGATCGTTCACAACGATTACCATGGAAAAGTGCGTCTCCAGACCCAAATCGAAGCAAACGATTCCGATTGGGGCCTGCAGGGTGTGAGTTTGCCGATGTTCTCACTGGGGCAACGCGCCGAAACTGGAAGCCGGTTCTTTCCTGAACTCAACGTGTCAGTCAACGGCGACCTGCCACTGAGCCGCGAAGTAGATTGGGGGTTACAACCTCTATACCGACTTTGCCACTACGAACCGGAAGTCATTGCGCTCTATGTCCGGGAGTTGCTACAGATCCTTCCGCCTGAGTCGGTGATTTGTTACTTGGGAGAGCACTCTGAAACCCTGAAGCAACTTAACCGCCGCTGGCAGGAGATTTCCCCAGCGTCGACCGTAGCAGACCTTTGTGGCAATGAGATACCGGCCGAAAAGCTCACGCCGGACGTGCTGCTGGTGGATTGTTACTATGAGCGTTCGAGCGAGTGGGATCAGCGCCATCGTACTTTTCAACAACAGCTGCAAGGTCAATTAGCCAAAGGACGTATTCGGCAGGGCGAAATGGACGAAGAACTGACCCGCTTTACCGATAATTCCGACGAACAGCAACTACGCACCCGGCTCCTCGCTATTTGGGAAAACTATCTGTGTCGTATTAAAGCGCGGCCAGGAATGCATATCGTGTTGATGGGATGCAATAATTATGCCGCACATTTTTTTGCCTTTCAGGAAACTTTTGCGAAGCTTTGCGCCGAACGCGGCGACGATAGAAGCTGGTTGTCGAGATGGCACGACTGGTATCAAAAGTTCAAAGGTCGTTTACAGGTCGATGCAGCCCCTAACATTTTCTTGAAGGCCGCTTGGGGCTTACGCCTGCTCAAGCGCAGGGCCTTCCGCAAATACACTGGACACGAAAGTCTGATGGGATATCTCTATTTCGATCATTTCATGCGTAATCGCGGCCGCCTGTTGAAAACTCTAAACCTCCGCACTCTGTACGTACATCATCGCCTGGTAATTATGCGATTGGAGTCATAAGTGGCGCCCACTGTTCAGGATGTCAAGCAGTATTGGGATCGCCGGCCGTGCAATATACGGCATTCTGCACGCGATGTCGGAACCCGGGAATATTTTGATGAAGTAGAGCAACGCAAGTATTTCGTTGAGCCGCACATTCCCGGCTTTGCGCAATTCGAACGCTGGCAGGGCAAAGAAGTGCTGGAGATCGGATGCGGCATTGGCACAGACTCCTGCAATTTTGTACGCAGGGGGGCTAACCTTACTGTGGTCGAGCTCTCGACCGAGAGCATATCCATCACCAGGAAAAGGCTCGAGCTGTATGGTCTGAATGCCAACTTAGTCAATGGAAACGCGGAGGAATTGGATCAACTGCTGCCTCCGGATCAGAAATTCGATCTCATCTATTCATTCGGGGTAATCCACCACACCCCGTACCCTCGGAAAGTGATCGAGGCCATCGCCAAGCGCCTCAAGCCTCAAGGTGAACTGCGTTTGATGCTCTATACCCGTTTTTCTTGGAAAGTGTTGTGGATCTACCTGCGATACATTTGGTTTGAGCCCTGGAATTGGCGCCGCCTGCCAGCGAAATATTCCGAAGCGCAAATTGGTTCGCCCGTGAGTTATGTTTACTCCTTTCAGGAAGCACGCGATCTGCTTCGCAGCTTAAAGATCACAGATATGTGGAAAGACCATATCTTTCCTTACAGGATTCCTGACTACGTGCAATATAGATATGTTAAGAACTGGTACTTCAGGTGGATGCCAGATGCGTGGTTTCGCTGGCTGGAGAGGAAATTAGGTTGGCATCTGCTGATAGTTGCCAAACATCTCGCCAATGAAGCGTCCAGGGTTCGTGAGCGGTAGGTTGGTTCTTTGTTGTGTGCCCCGTCTCAAGGACGGTGGATCTCTTGATTGTAAGCGGCCAATTTGAAGTGAAGTCCGATCCGCAAAATCGATCTGTGTCTCAATTGCAGCCCGTCAAGACACTGCTTGGATTTGATTTGTTGCTTAATCCAAGCGACTACTTCAGCTACTTGCTAATACGTGATGGCATATTTGAGGCACCCGAGAGCGATCTCGTAAGCCGGCTCGTACGCCAAGGGGATACCTGCATCGATACCGGTTCCCACGTTGGCTATTACACCTGCTTTCTTGCCCACCTGGTCGGCGAGTCGGGCCGTGTGTATGCATTTGACGCCAACCCCGAGGCATGTGATGCGGCAAAGCGCAATCTTTCACTCAACGGAATGACCTGGGCGGAAGTCACTAATATCGCCTTATCTGACCATGAAGGCTCATTGTCCTTTCATGTCTCAAGCGACGACCAGACTGGCCTGAGTTCCGTCGGATTAATCCCAAATTTCAAGAAGACCATTCATGTTCCTTGCGGGCGACTGGAAACGTCGTTGGACAATCGTGGGATTAATCATGTACGCCTGCTGAAAATCGATGTGGAGGGTTCCGAAGAACTGGTGCTCTCTGGCCTCGGGCGCTTTCTAACTGATCACCTCACCGATTTCATTCTCGTGGAACTTTACGACGAGCGTCTGCAGGTGATGAACACCAGCACCGAAAAGGTCCGACAAATTCTTCGGAAAGCTGGCTATCTGGCGTGGACCTATGAAAGCACATCAGGATGGCTCATGGCGGATCAAGTACAAAGCCGAGGAGACTGCAATTACCTTTTCGTCAGCCCTTCCGTCCAGGAGACTCTCCCGCCATTTTCCTTGGCGCCAATTCTTACACATACCCTGGCTGCTTGGCGGCGAGAGAGTGAAATCCTTCAGACTCGCGAACGTGAGACAGAGGAATTGAGGCACGAAGTAGACGCACTACAGCAAGAGACGCAACAACTGCGAGAGGAAACACACCGACTGCAACAGGAGGCACTGCGATTACAGGAACGGTTGCTCGCAATAGAGACTTCCCTCGGCTGGCGCGCTTTGAATGTCTACCGCAAATTTCGCGATGAATTGGTTCCGGAGAAGACCTTGCGCCGTAAGCTGTATGACTTCTTCACAGGCTGGACACACCGCTAACTGCGTGCCCATAGTACAATCCTAAATTACGAAAACATTTCTCTTAAGTGAGCGTTCTATGAGTGAAGCGCTGCAACGAATTACTGTATGTGGTTTGGGAAAGCTTGGCACCTGCGTGGCAGCTTGCCTGGCCGCGCGTGGCTTTGAAGTTGTCGGCATTGATATCGATCGTCAGAAAGTAGAGTCTTTGCGTAAAGGGGTAGCTCCGGTCCAAGAGCCCAAATTGCAGGAAATGATTGAGGCTAGCGGGGACCGGTTAAACGCTACCAGCGACTTCAGCGAGGCGCTGGCGACGTCGCAAGCCTGCTTCTTCGTAATACCCACTCCCAGTTTGCCGGACGGCAGTTTTAGCAACGATCGCTTACTTAAGTCCCTCTACGAGGTCGCCAGGCAGGTGAGGGAACTTGGTCATGAAAATTTTCTGTTCGTGATCAATTCCACGGTGACGCCGGGATCCTGCGACGCCGTCGTAAAGCCTTTACTTGAGCAACTTCTAAACGGCAAGTGTGGCCAGGATTTTGGCCTGTGTTATAACCCGGAATTCAGTGCTCTGGGGGGTGTGGTTCGAGGCTTGTTATAGCCC
>WNGM01012299.1_pt1 | contig 12073 bp, 9 predicted proteins | sample 5400571 | NCBI WGS metagenome assembly WNGM01 (sample SAMN13153378, study PRJNA577476) | soil metagenome | isolation source: 100 cm soil or saprolite under Garry oak tree replicate 2 | place: USA:California | collected 2016-06-15
TTGAACTGGCCGATAATATCAGGACCCTTAGACGGTCTCAGTCTAAGGGCGAAGAGCTCCGTCATCAGCTGGTTGACTTTGTCATAGCGTGGGCTGAGGCAGTCTCTTCTCCACAGGAAACCTCTGACCAGCGGAAACGATCTACCTGGCCACTAACTACTGTGTAGCTGTTGACCCGGGAGAATCCATAGAAGACTCCCATCTCAGAACCCGTAAAAATTAGGTGCTCGCTCACTGTGACTGAGTTTGAAAAGCCAATGAAAGCAGTACAAAGTCCATGACGTCAAAGCGGGACCGGTGGGATTTGAACCCACGACCTTCGGGTCTCTCCACTTTATGGGTGCCGGAGCCCGATGTCCTATCCTGGTTGTCCTCGCGGGGGATCTGTTGCGGTCGCCCGTGATCTAGACTACGGTCCCGTTGCGCGTTCTTCTCCGGGCGGGGTCAATAAAAACTAGTAATGGGACGCTGAAACTCTCTGAGGATTGAGTCTAACTAGAGAATGTCCATGTCGCGGCATCAGCCTCTGTGACTTGTTCTTGGTAGAATCCCGCGCTCACCGAGGCACTCATCTGGACAAACAAGTTGTTCGGGCTTCTGTTGGAGATTGCGTACTCCGCCAACGTATCGCTCGATTGGAATTTCAGGTTGTATGAGACGTATCCGCCAGGTTCAAACGAACCGCTTAGCGCGGACACAGTCTGAATTGGAAATGAGTCAACCACCAAGTTGAAGATTGGATTGCTGACATGAGTAGAGATTGATGTTGCCCACGACCAGACGTGAATCTCCAAGTAGAAGGTGACACCGAGATAGAAACTGCGGCGACCGCTAACAAGCTGGACCGCTGTCCCATTCACCGAATTGTAGCTCATTTCGTAATAGACTATAGTGGGAGTAACAGTCAAAGCAATTAGTCCCGCGACAATCCAGTAGAATCTCTTGATACGGTAGAACTCTGTTGGAAGCTTTGGGGTGGTCTCGCTCATGGGAATAGAGCTACGCTACAGCCGATATTAAGAGTTGGACGCGTTACCAAATTTCGACAACTTGAGAATGTCCTAATAAGAAACTATGGGCGGAATCATGTGACCTTCGCGTGACTCGAACTTGGCACAGGCAACCGGACAAATGAAACCTGATCACTCCAACCCTTTCGGATCTCTCAGGCGCGAATGTGAGAGTGCGCTGAACGCGGGATACTTATCTCTCAAGAAAACCTCGGGACTCAGTCTTCCAAATCTCGATATTGTGTCTACTCTCGAAGATCCGCCTAATCCAGCCTTTGGTCACCTGGCGAGCTCGCTAAGCTTCGAATTGGCGAAGATCCAGAAGAGAAAACCAATCGAAGTCGCTACGACTCTAGCGGAGACAATTCGGAAACTCGCCAAACTGGACCTTATTGAATCAGTTGAGGCGACCGAGCCTGGTTACGTGAATTTCCGGGCGAACCTTGCAAGACTCACGGAAGTCACTCTGAAGTCGGTTGAACAGGCCGGTTCAGAGTATGGACTCCTCAAAACACATGCTCCAGAGAAGACGATTGTAGAACATACTAGCGCAAACCCCGCGAGACCTATTCACATAGGTACCGCCAAGAACTCGATCTTCGGCGACACTGTAGCACGTCTGCTAAATGCCCGAGGACACGTTGTCCAGACCCATTTCTACATCGATGACACGGGCAGACAGTGCGCTATCATGGCCTATGGCTACAAGATGCTCAATGAACCAGTTCCGAAAGAAAAGCCAGACCATTTTATCGGAAAAATCTACTCGGTAACCGCAACGCTCGTTGAGATAGAGGAACTGAAGAAGCGGCTCGCTCTCCTCAAGAAGACCAACGCCGCAGACACAGATATCGTTGCCACAACCAAATCTCTCGACAAGTGGGTCGGTACAGCTGCAGATCTTCAAAGCAAATACCCCGCAGAATTCGAGCAACTAAGCAAGCTGATCTCTAAGGACCCCGACCCTGAGAATTCGATTAGCGAACTCATCAGAAAGTACGAGAAAAAAGACCCCGAGACTACCGCTCGGATGAGACGTGTCACCCGGATAGTATTGAGTGGGTTCGAACAGACCCTGCAGAGGGCGCACATCCACTTCGACCATTGGGATTGGGAGAGTGACCTGCTCTGGACTGGACAAGTCGCTGAAATTGTAGGCCAGCTGAGGGAGTCAGGTTTCACCTTCACCAAGGGAGGAGCACTTGAGCTCGATGTAGCCAAGGCAGTTGAGAAATTTGGATTACGGGACAAGCTAGGCGTTAGTCCCACGTTCGAGTTTCCCTCGCTCACCCTGACCCGATCAGATGGGACCTCTCTCTACCCGACACGGGATATTGCTTACACGCTTCACAAGTTCAGGATAGCCGAGAGGGTCATCAACGTGATCGGAACTGAACAGTCTCTTGCACAGTTTCAGGTCAAAGTCGCATTCTGGATTACCGGGCACCGGAAAGAGGCTGAGCAATTCATCTACTTCCCCATCGGCCACCTCTTGCTCGAAGGACAAAACATGTCGGCCCGTCGAGGCCGATTCGTAACCTTTGACCAGGTCCTAGACGAGACGGCCACCCGCGCCAAGTCAGAGGTCGACAGACGGTCACCAAACATCCCGGACGAGATTCGAAAACGAATAGCCGATAGAATCGCGATTTCAGCCGTGAGATACGCCATCCTCTCGGTAGACGCCATCAAATCTACGAATTTCGTCTGGGACAGGGTTCTGAACTTTGAAGCGAACAGTGCCGCCTTCATCAACTACGCCTACACCAGAAGCTCAGGAATCCTCAGGAAGCTAGGGAAGCTAGCGGAGCCGGAGAAGCTCGATCTCCTGAAGGACCCGGTCGAACAGGCATTGGTTCTCGAGCTGTCCAAGTTTCCCGAAACCTTCGCCAGGGCAGCTGATGACCTCAACCCGACCTTGCTATGCCTATACGCCAACCTGCTTTCCCAGAGGTTCCACGAGTTCTATGAGAAATCCGACATATCCCACGTCAGCGACAACGAACTCAAATGGCAGAGGGTGGCACTTGTCCTGGCTGTCAGGACAGTCTTGAAGACTGTTGCTGGGCTTCTTGGGCTAGAACTCGCAGAACGAATGTAAATCCTACTTCAAGGACACGACTTTCTCAGCTATGGCCTTGCCCGTGTCACTGGTTCGCGCGTTTCCGCCAAGGTCGTAGGTCAAGACCTTTCCTTCCTTCAATACCTGAGTCGTTGCCTTCTCAACTAGATTCGCAGCCTTGCTCTCACCTAGATAATCAAGCATCATTCGCGCCGCCTCAATAGTCGCGACTGGGTTCACCTTGTTCTGGCCAGTGTACTTCGGCGCAGAACCATGAACAGGCTCGAACATGCCGTAGGTCTCACCAATGTTCGCGCCGGCAGCAACCCCGAGACCTCCTACCGCTGCCGCGGCCTCGTCGGAGAGAATATCTCCGTAGAGATTCATGGTCACTATTACATCGAAGCTCTCCGGCCGTCTGATCAGCTGCATGGCTGCAGCGTCCACATGGAGATCCTCAAGCTCCACGTCTGGATACTTCTTAGCGATGTCGAGGACTGATTGTTTGAAGATGCCATCGGTAATCTTCAAAATGTTCGCCTTATGAACGAACGCAAGCTTCCTTCTCCGTTTCATCGCCAGCTCGAAAGCGAACTTCGCGATTCTCTCCGAGGCGGCTCGGGTAATAATCTTCATTGCCACACCGACCCCAGGAGTAACTTCGAATTCCTTCCCAGAATACAACCCTTCGGTGTTCTCCCTCACCACTATCAAGTCAATCCCGGGATTCAGAGCGGTTACGTTTGGAAGGGTCCGCGCAGGGCGAACGTTGGCGTACAGATTGAAGAGAGAGCGCATCGTCACCGCAGCGCTCCGCGGGGTTCCAGGCTCCTCCGGAGTCGTCATTGGGCCCTTCAGACAAGCAGACGTTCGCTTCATCATCTCAACCGTTTTCTCCGGCAGGTTTGTGCCGAATTTTTTGATGGAGTCGAATCCGGCATCGCCCTTCAGATATTCCAAGTGTACTAGTCCCGTTTTCTGGACAGCGTCTAAGACCATAAGCGTGGCATCGACGACTTCGGGCCCTATTCCATCTCCAGGTAGAACTGCGATCTTGTGCACTCTTGTCGTCATGGAAGTTCTCTCGGTGGGAGGGTCGTCGAATTGCCGTTGAAAAAGGCTTTCTCACAACATGTGGCCGAGTTGAAGCTTCGACGCGTTCCTTTGTGTCATTGATATTCCTTAACTAGGACTAGAATCCGTGCTACCAGCAATACCATTCCAACGGTTCGATGGTGAGACTGATAACAACTGAGATCGAGAAGGGCCTGGAAGGGGTTGTTATTGCGAAAAGTTCTATCACGTTCATCGATGGGCAGCAAGGAATCCTCCGGTATAGAGGGATTGACATCAACGAGCTTGCTGCGAAATCGAACTTCGAGGAGGTCACCTACCTGCTCTGGAACGGAAGCCTTCCAAACAAGGCCCAGTTTTCAGAATTCAAGCGACAACTCGCCGCTCATCGTCCCCTTCCGCCACAAGTCCTGAAACTTCTAAGGGGCATACCGAAAGGGGCGATACCGATGGAGGTTGCCCGAACAGCTGTCTCCTACATGGCAACGTTCCCTGTAGCCAGCTACGAACGAATAAGAAAGGGAAAGACCCCGATCAGGCCGGATCCGCGGCTTGGACACGCGGCGAATTTTCTCTACGGGCTATCGGGAAAGAAGCCCGATGAAGTGTCAAGAGCCGCCTTTGATACGCTCTCCATCCTCTACGCGGACCATGAAATGAACGCTTCTACCTTTGCCGCCGTCGTCGCAATTTCCACTCTAGCCGACCTCGGAGGAGCAGTCACAAGCGCCATCGCTACTCTCGCGGGTCCCCTCCACGGAGGCTCCAACCAGCGCGTAATGGAGATGCTCGAAGAGATCGGGACCGTCGAAAAAGTTGAGGGGTACGTCGACAGTGAACTAGCGGCGGGCAGGAGGATAATGGGGTTTGGCCACAGAATCTATCGGACCTACGATCCAAGAGCCAGAATACTGAAGAACATCGCGGAAAAATTGGCTGAAGAGCGCGGCGGAAGCAGGAAATGGCTCGACATTGCCGAAGAAGTAGAGAGGATCGTCATGGACAAGAGGAAGCTGTGGCCTAATATCGAGTTCTACGCGGCAGTCGTCCTAAACGAGCTTGGAGTCTCCAAGGACTTGATGCCAGCCGTATTTGCATGCAACCGAATATCCGGTTGGATCGCGCATATCTATGAGCAGTACGCCGACAACAGACTCATCAGACCGCTTACAGAGTATGTGGGACCTGCCCAGGTCCCGTATGTGCCGATAGACCAGCGGGCTTAGACGGTCAGCTATCTCTTCGCCGGAATCCATTTTTCCGCTTTCCAGTCCCAAATGATGTGCTGATTGGGATCGGAAGCCTCCACCCTAGGCCGCTTCTCTGTTACAGTATCCATGATGAAGGAGCCACCACAGGATGGACATTCCGCGAGCAATCTCATCTCCGAGAGCTGAGTCAGCTGGAATTCTCTCTTGTCACACTTCGTGCAAGTGAACATTTCAGAACCTACAATCGTTGGAGCAAGTTAGGTCTTTTATCAATTTGCGCCTCGATTGTCCAGTATCGCAATTGACTAGCGTTTTGATTGGCGATCATTGATGACTACAAGTCTTTTAAGCGTGGTCCGCTGCTCTCGCCGGCAATGTTAACGGAAGTAGAAGAGTCGAGACGCAGGGACAAGAGTCTTCTGCTTACTGCAGGAGACGCAATCTACCTGGTCGGTGACATGTTGTGGATTGCCTTCTTCGTTGCATTGTATCGGGCGCTCCGCGGGACAAGCCTCGCACCCGCTCTCTTCGGAGGAGCCCTAGGTCTTGTTGGTGTCATAGTGCAACTCGTCGGAGGTCTCCCGCCTGTCGTTTTCGGCCGGATCTCAGACCTCTACCATGCTAGTGGAACGAGTCCTGTTGATCAGGCGACCCTCGGCCTTTTGTGGCAGGCGGCCCAATCGTCGTTCAATGAGACTGACACTGTAGCTTTCATCCTCTGGAACGTCGGCTTCATCCTCCTCGGAATAGCCATGCTCAAAGCCCCGGCATTCGGCAAGGTCTTTGGCGCGGTAGGCTTGCTGTTGGGGCTGGCTGGGGTGACGGGAATCTCTTTGTTTGCCATAGATTCCGTCTCATTCGCCCCATTTGGCATTCTCGCCTTCATCATCTTTCCCATACTCTTCGGATGGAAAGTCTACACTCTGTCAAGAGCCGCATAAGAAAGTCAAGTTGGACACTTCAGGTAAGAGCGCGGAGTACTAGTTTGTCTGAGGAATCGAGACCGGAATAGATTCCCTTTGGTTCGCTGAGTCATTAAGGGAGACCCGAAGCACAGTTGAAGTGGAGAGAGAAGTCGGTATTGACTCGGCTTTCGGATCGGATCTTGCTTGTCGTCTGCCATTGTGTCGAACAAGTGCCTTGGTCAATGCTCTAGCGAGCTCGAGATTGGTCACGATCGGAATCCCGAACTCAGCCGCCTTTCTTCTGATGAGATACTCGTCCTTCAATATCCGATGAGATGCCGGGTCTCCTTCGTGGCTCGGAATATTGATCACTAGCCGAATCTCTCTGTTTTGTAGGTAGTCCATTATGTTCGGTTTCTTCTTCTCGCTCACCTTGTACAATATCCTGCACTCGATTCCGTTCTTCGAAAACTCTTCCGCCGTATGTTGTGTTGCGAATATTCTGTAGCCTGCTCGCGCCAACATTCTAGCATAGGGGAGAATTCCTTTTCTCGTTTCACCCATCGAGATGAGGATGGCATCGTCTTTCTTTGGAATATAGAAGTTGCTTGCGGTCAGGGCGTTGATGAACGCGTCCTGGAAGGTCTCGCCGAAACAGGCCACTTCTCCGGTCGAGACCATTTCGACCCCGGTGACCGGGTCGGCCTTATCCAATCTTGTAAAGGAGAACTGTGGAGCTTTCACTCCGATTCTTTGCGGAATTCCTTCGCCGGGCTTTATGGTCCCGTTGGTTATTGCCTCAGCGGCCAAATCCATCAGGTTTGTCCCAATTGTCTTGGATACGAATGGCATGCTTCGAGAGGCTCGAAGGTTGCATTCGATAACGAGGGCTTGTCCGTTCTTGACGAGGAATTGGATGTTGAAGGGTCCTTGGATATTGAGACTTCTAGCTATTCTCCCCGAGTAGAATAGGAGCTTCTTTCTCACAGCCTCGGTTATTGAGAGAGTGGGGATAGTCATCGTGGCATCTCCAGAATGGACCCCGGCGTTTTCTACGTGCTCGATGACTGCGCCGATGAAGACCCTTGAGCCATCACAAACGCCGTCAACTTCAACCTCTCTTGCCCCCGTTAGGAACTTTGAGATGACGACTGGATTCTTCCGAGAAACGCGCGCGGCCTCTCGAATGTAGCCTGTGAGTTGTGCCTCGTTGAATGCGACGTTCATCGCCGAGCCCGAGAGAACATAGGATGGACGAATTAGAACAGGGTAGCCTATTTGTTTGGAAAATCGTTTGGCGTCTTCGAGAGATCTAAGCTTGTCCCATTTCGGTTGTTCGATCTTGAGCCTGTCCAACAACTGGCCGAATCTTGCGCGGTCCTCCGCGGCATCGATACTGTCGGGGGATGTGCCTAGAATCGTTGAATGTTCTGACAATCCGTTGACCAGATTGTTTGCAGTCTGTCCGCCGACGCTTACGACCACTCCACGTGGCTGTTCCTTGTCCAGTATGTCCGAGACTCTTTCCAGACTTAGTTCTTCGAAGTAGAGCTTGTCCAGTATGTCGAAATCTGTGGATACAGTTTCAGGATTACAGTTTATCATGATGACCTCTGACACTCTCTTCTTCAGGGCGGTGGCCATGTTGACACAGCACCAATCGAATTCTACGCTTGATCCGATTCTGTAGCAGCCGGAGCCCAAGACGACCACTTTGTCTCCAGCCACGTATGCGACATCGTCCACCTCACCACCGTATGTTAGATAGAGATAGTTTGTCGTAGCCGGCCACTCGGCGGCCATAGTGTCTATTTGTTTCGTGACCGGCAGTATGTCGTGGGCTTTTCTGTAGTCACGGATTTGAGCTTCAGTCTTTCCTAGAAGTTTTCCTAGCTTCTTGTCGGAGAAGCCGAATTGTTTCGCCCTTCTGACACTACCCGGGTTGATTTTCTCCTTTGCGATCCGTTTTTCCATCTCAAGGATATTGTTGATCTTGTCTAGAAACCATCGATCGATTCCGCTCAGCCTAGTTACCTCGTTCATGCTCATCCCAGATTTCAGAGCTTTCGTTACGTAGAAGATTCTCTCATCAGTGGGTTCTCGAAGCTCTCTTCGAATCCTCTCGACACTTCGTCCCGCAATTCCGTTATCCGTCAACTCCCTTCCAATGTCGAGCATCCTGATCGCTTTTTGCAGGGCTTCTTCGAAGCATCTACCGATCGCCATTACTTCCCCTACGGATTTCATCTGGGTCCCGATTCCCTTGCTGACCTTGCGGAACTTTTGGAAATCCCAGCGAGGAGCCTTGACAACAACATAATCAAGCGCGGGCTCGAAGCACGCCGAAGTCACCCCAGTTATTTTATTCGACAATTCTGGGAGAACGTAGCCGAGGGAGAGTTTTGCCGCAATGTATGCTATCGGATACCCTGTAGCTTTCGACGCTAGCGCGGAACTTCTAGATAATCTAGAATTGACCTCTATTACCCTGAATTCCTCGCTCTTCGGGTCCAGCGCGAACTGGATATTGCACTCTCCAACAATACCAAGTGTTCGAATGACCTTCTGGGCCGTTTCTCTTAGCGTGTTGTACTCGCGGTTCGTGAGTGTCTGGGAGGGAGCGACGACGATGCTGTCGCCAGTATGGATCCCCATCGGGTCCAGGTTTTCCATGTTGCAGATTATGATGCAATTGTCATCGCGATCCCTCATGACTTCGTATTCGACCTCCTTCCACTTCTCGAGGTATTCCTCGATCAAGACCTGCTTGATCCGACTGTACGCCAGTCCTCGAAGAGCAATCTCTCCAAGCATCTTCTCATCGAATGCCACTCCTGACCCTTGACCTCCAAGTGTGTAGGCGACCCTGATCATCACCGGGAAGCCTATTTCGCGGGCGGCCTCGAGGGCCGTTTTCAGATCGACCGCCGTCCGGCTTTTCGGAACCGGGATACCATGCTCGATCATAGTTTTCTTGAACAGTTCACGGTTGTCAGCGATCTCGATGCTCTCGATCCCGGTGCCGAGAACCTTCACGTTGTATTTCGGCAAAATACCGCGTTCTGCAAGCTCAACACCACAGTTGAGGGCAGTCTGTCCCCCAAAGCCTAGAAGAATGCCATTCGGTCGTTCTTTGGCGATAATTTCCTCGAGAAAGTCCGTCCTTATGGGAACTGAATACACCTTGTCAGCAAACTTCTCGTCCGTGTGGATAGTGGCAATGTTCGGGTTGACGACGATTGTTTTGATTCCCTCTTCTCTCAATGCCTTGATGGCCTGAGAGGTTGAGTAGTCAAACTCGCCAGCCTCTCCAATCTTGATGGCACCGCTTCCGACAATGACGACGGATTTGATGCCGTCTATCTTCATGTCTTCAAGGCCTCTTCGAAGAATCTGTCAAAGAGGAATCTAGTATCGTACGGCCCCGGTGAGCTTTCCGGGTGCCACTGAACACCTAAGAACGGTTTCTTCCGGTGCTTGATCCCTTCCACGGTCTTGTCGTTGATGTTAACGAAGTTCGCCAAAAAGTCAGTATTCTCTAGGGAGTTTCGATCGATTGTGTAACCATGGTTCTGGGTTGTAATGAAACACCTACCAGTTTCAAGGTCCATACACGGGTGGTTGACAGCTCTATGACCGAACTTCAGCTTGTAGGTCTCGGCCCCGGCTGCCAGCCCAAGAATCTGAGCGCCTAAGCATATGCCCATTATCGGAATCTCAGTCTCTATCAAACTCCTGGTCGTCTCTATCGTACTGAGGTCGATCTTCGGGTCCCCAGGTCCATTGCTGATAACTACGCCTCGGGGATTCAATTCGAGGATCTTGTCCGCGGAAAAGTTGTACGGGACGCGGACAACCCTCGCCCCCTTGGCGAGAAGACTACGCAGTATCCCGTATTTGACGCCGCAATCCACGATCACGATCGTTGATTGTCCTTTCCCATCATAGTAGATGGGCTCCTTGGGGCTCACTCTCTCTACAAGGTCCTGCTTGTTCGGATCCGAAAGCTCGGAAATGCGGTTGGATACGTCCGGGTTGAATGGCGAACTTGAGACTTTCAAGACCCCAAGCATTGTTCCCTTGTTTCTCAGTCGCTGCGTCAGGACCCTGGTGTCAACCCCAGCGATCCCCGGCACTCCTTGCTCAGTCAACCATTCGTCAAGCGTTCTATGATTAGACCAGTGGCTAGGCCGCGAGAGCGAGTGGACGACAAATCCCTTGACCTTTACAGAATCAGACTCGAAGTGTAGCGGAACTCCGCCATGGTCCTGAATCGTGCGGGGCGGTACTCCGTATGATCCGAGGATTGGGTAGGTCATTACCACAATCTGCTCTTGGTAAGACGGGTCCGTAAGCAGCTCTGGGTATCCCATCATGGAAGTGTTGAAGACAACTTCGCCGGAAATTTCGGTCTCAGCACCAAAACCAATCCCTTGAATAACGGTGCCGTCCTCGAGGACCAGCGCGCCTTTCTTACCTGGTTCCGCCAGCTCCATGTGGTGTTATGGACCCAGAGGAGGGGGGTTACACCCGGCCCTTTTCAAAGTTTTACTTTGCGTTCTTCCTTCGGTGTTCAGAACCAGAAGCCTGCATTCCTGATGAACTGGCTTCTACAAGACCCGAACAGCGTTTTTACAATCCGGACAATACTGGTAAAGTGCCAGGAGATCTTTGTAGTCTTGCTCTTCTCCCAAACTGTGCGAAGTATACACTAATACGTTCACTAGCGGTTTTGAACAAGCATAGTGACGACCATCCTCAGATGTGGACACTTCAATTCGTGCGTCCGGAATCTTAGCGTTTTTTAGTTCTGCGAGCAATTCTTCCAAGGTGGTTGCTGTGAACTCTTGGAAGGGCATGTGTGGTATGCCCCCAGCGATCTTACTTTTCACCCTAGAAGGATGCGCCATGTCGCAGACCTTAGCCGATCCTTATCGCTTTCTAAGATACTTGGAGCATGATTGCCCCGCATAAGCGCCAAGTATCGTGCAATGGCGAGTCAAAGTGTCAGAAGACTTAACACATCCATTTCGTCGAACGATTCCAGTTGTCATATTCGCCCAGCAGAGGCTTAGACCAACCTTAGTCTGAACCCAAAAGCTAGCTCGCAAGTTGCGGGTTCGTGAAAGGTTTCAAATATTCTACTGTCTTGCTTTCAACCGTAGGCTAGGATTCGAGTAGACGAAACCTGATAATATCAGCCAATACGAGGAGGTGATAAGCTACGATTTTCATCAGTCTTGCGAAATGGAAGCAGAAACCTACCGCTGAAGTGCTGCGGGAGATTGACAAACTCTGGGACCGTCTAAGAAAGGAAGGCGGGAAAATGATCAGCGCCTACTGGACCATAGGCAGGTACGACGCGATCGTCACCCTGGAAGCGCCATCTGAAAGAGTTGCCCTCAAAGCCTTGATGCGATTTGGAGACTATCTCAGCACTGAAACGTTGCTCGCAGTCCAGAGAGAGGATGCGGTCAAACTCTTAGAATGAAAAGCCCGACCTGACTTCGCCTCCTGCCTATTCCCTTTTTTTTCCTCAGAAGCTGTTGATCTAGAAGGAGATCGAATATTCGTGTCGCGGAAGAATTTGATAGATTTCGATTCCAAAAAATGGGTTTAGTCGATGGAATGGGCTGGTGCATCCTCGCATCAGACCTCCTGATAGTAGTCGGATGGTTAGTATTGCTGTGTCGGTGACTGCCAGTCTTGGCCTGTTTGTTTCATTGAAGAGCCGGTCGATGTGGAGCTTTCTCTTTCCTTCCATGCTTTGACCGCATCGATCATGCTCATTCCTTGCGTCATCTTCCCTTT
>WNGM01009091.1_pt1 | contig 12055 bp, 10 predicted proteins | sample 5400571 | NCBI WGS metagenome assembly WNGM01 (sample SAMN13153378, study PRJNA577476) | soil metagenome | isolation source: 100 cm soil or saprolite under Garry oak tree replicate 2 | place: USA:California | collected 2016-06-15
GGTCAGGTCAAGGTCCTGCATCGCGGCCGGCAGGTTGTGTCGTGTGACCGCGCCCGTCAGGCGGTCGACGCCGACGATCTCCAGCTTCGCGGTCGACCCTTGCGATCCGGCTGTCGCGGCTGTGACCTCGCGCAGCCACACGGTATTGAGGTCGGGGCTGACTTCGAGCACCTTCAGCGACGGCCCCATCGCCATCGCCCACTGACCGATGTTCGGGGCTGTCTGAAGTGTGCGGCTGGCACCCGTGTCGAGCCTCACTTCCAGAGCCGTGCAGTCGCCGGTCGACGCCATTTGGCAGCCGTCGATGGCCGTGGTTGAGTCGAGAACCAGGAGAGACAGGACCTTGTCGGGGCTCAGCAGCTTGGCTGCGATTGGCGAGACAGGTCGGACGACGCCGGCGGCGTCGACGGTCCATTCCTTACCGTCAGCCGCTGCCACCAGGTAGGCGCCGACGACGTGCTCGTCGCCAATGGCGTTCGTTGCTGGTAGGGATGCGAGCGGCGTGCCGTCCAGCCTGGCCACTGTGAACACGGCATTGACGCCTGAAAGACCGACCAGGACCGGCCGCAGAGGCGCGGGGCTCGGCGACACCGGAGCAGAGCTCGGTGTCGAGAGGGCGGTCGCTGGTGGGCTAGGCGTCCGCGTTGCAGCGGAGTGGTTGGTGCCTTGAGCCGGCGAGCATGACGCCACCAGCGCGGCGACGAGAATTGTGAAGACCCATCGAAATTTGCCCATGACCTTCCTCCTCGGAGGCTCCTCTGGTCGAGGCCTTGGGGTCTCCATCGGGGTCAACGGATCGGCGGCCAAACAGTTACCAGTTGAGGGATCAGCGTTCGCCGACGGAGCACTGACCGGCCGGGCGTATGGTTCAGCAAAAGCCGTGTCGAGTCGAGCGGTAGGGGTTGGGATGCTCTTGGTGCTGGCAGTCAGCGCGTGCAACCCGCTGCCACACAATGCTGCGCACGGCCTCAGCCACCGCGGGACTGCGGACGCGGTCTGGACCAACTGCGGTGATGGCTTCCAATGCGCGACCCTGCATGTCCCTGTCGACTACTCGAATCCGAATGGCCGCCAGATCTCGCTTGCGCTCATCCGCAAGCAAGCCACCAACCCATCGAGGCGCATCGGGTCGCTGCTCATGAATCCTGGAGGACCTGGCGAGTCTGGAATCGACTTCCTGCGCATATCCGCAGACGACTTCGCGAACCTGAACGAAAGCTTTGACCTCGTGTCGTGGGATCCTCGCGGCGTGGGCGCCAGCGCCCCCGTAAGCTGCATGGACGGTCCCCAGCTCGATTCACTGCTCGCACTGGATCCGGTGCATGCTGGCGCCGGAATCAAGACCTCTTGCCGTTCCTGGATTCAAAGAGCACGGCACAGGACATGGAGCGAATCCGGGTCGCCATTGGCGACTCCAAGCTCACCTATATGGGCTTCTCATACGGCACTTTCATCGCCGAGTGGTATGCGCATCAGTTTCCGACGCACGTTCGCGCGATGGTTCTCGACGGAGTGGTCCTGGGTGACGTTTCGTCTTCCTCGCCTAACGACCTCGTTTACTTGGCCGCCGCACTCGAAGGCAGCCTTCGGGCGTATGCGAGCGGCTGTGCGGGGCGCACGGTCTCACCGCGGTCTTCAGTGCCATGTACGACGAAGGATCGTGGCCGGACCTCGATCGGGCACTCGCTTCGCTTGACTCGGGCGATGGGTCACAAATGCTGGCCTTCGCTGACAACTTCAACGAGCGGAACGATGATGGAACCTATTCGAGCGCGGTCAACGGAGCCCTGGACGCCACCGACTGCATCGACGCGCCGCGCGCAACTTCCGAAATCAGCGCGTACGACCAGCTCGGGCCGGATCTCGTCAAAGCGTCGCCCCTGTTTGGCCCGATGCTTCAGTACTCCGCCTTGCACTGCGCTTACTGGCCAGTGGACGGCAGGGGGCTTGAGCAGCCCTCGATCAAGGGTGTGCCGCCGATATTGCTTATCGGCGCCACTGGCGACCCGGTGACCCCATATGACTGGGCCAAACAGATGAACAGCGAGATTCCTGGGTCCGTCCTGCTGACTCGCGACGGGAACGGTCACACGTCATACGGCATCACCGATTGCATCGACTCGGCGGCGGACCGCTACTTGCTCAACCTTGCTCTGCCGGCGCCGCACACTGTCTGCTCGAGTTGATGAAAGCAGCGGTTGCGACGGCCGCGATCGCCTGCATTGCCCTGACAGCGTGCGGGCCATTTCACCCCATCGTGACTGCGGGCCCGGCAGTCGCAACCAGCGCGCGCGTGTCCTCGACGGCGCGCACGGCTCCGCCGTCGCCATCGCCCAAGCCGGCTCCAACCGCTCCGATCGTTTACTCGACGGCGCCCTGCGGTCTGCCAATGCACGCGATCACCGAAGCGTCCGGCGCTTTCGTCCTGTATCCCAGCGGGGCGGTAGCCGGGGCCCCTGGCAGCGAGGTCGCGCTGCCAGGGCACTCGCCTGGCGAGATCGGCGCCAATCCCGGGCTCACGTACGACGTCGCCGAGAACAAATGGATTCCGGCACCGTATTACTGGCTGGCTCCAGCCGGAAGGCTGTACATCTTCGAGGATTTCGCAACAGGCAAGACGTTCGTGGTCAACGTCTCGAGCGGGAGGGCAACACAGCTTGCGGTGCCGTCAGGCTGGTTCCCGTTCGGGACCTCGGATGATGGGGTATACGTCCAGGCCTCAGCCCCGGGAGGAGCGTGGTTCTATCCCTTCGACGGCTCCCAGGCGCGCTTGCTGACCGAAGGTAACTACTGGCTCAAGTTCAACTCCGACTCGATCTGGCGGCTGTCCGCCGGCAGCGCCGGGCGTCTCGTACGGCATGACCTGTTCACCGGAGCTGACAGGACGCTCACAACGCTCGGCGGATGGAACGACATCCTCGGCTTCGATGTGCAGGGCGATCCGCTGATCCTCAATTCCACCGACATCCCGTCGTCCAGCTCGAAACAGAGCTACAAGTTCATGCTCATTGGAGCCGATGGCCATGCGACCACGCTCTGGTCCGGCAACGGAAACCGCGCTGTCGGCCTTGCTGTGGGCGACAACCATGGGGTCTGGTTCGTGATCGCCAATAGCGATGGACTCCCTGGTCATGAAGGTCTATATCTCTGGACTCCTCACACCGGTGCCAAGCTCATCGCTGCCCTCGACGGCAACATCGCGGACGGCATCGCCGGCACCTGCACCTAGCTCGCGCCGGACCAGATGCCGCCCCAAGGAACGACCTGTACCAGAGAGCGGTCAGAGGCTCTGGAACTGATCGTCGCGAAGAATCGGCACGGCATTGCCGCTCTTCTCGATGCCGTCGATCTCGACCTCGGGTCCTCCGACCATGAAGTCCGTGTGGACCGCTGACTGGTTGAGGCCCGCTTCGCGATCCTTCGGGTCCGGCACCGTGAAATCGAAGCCGTGTCCGAAAGCCATGTGGCACGTGACGTTCTCGTCGTACAGCGTGTTCCAGAAGATGATCCCCACCTTGCCCACCCTCGACTCTTTGTCGACGAGGGCGATCTCGCCGAGGTACGGTGCACCGGGATCGGTCGCGATCTGAGTCCGGATCAATGCGTCGCCGCCGCCGTCCGCGCGCACCTCGGTGATGCGGCCATCTTTGAACGTGACCTCGAGTCCTTCGATGATGCGGCCGGCCACCGCCAGCGGCCGCGTCGAGCGAATCGTGCCTTGGGTGCGCCGGCAGTCCGGCGACGTGAACACCTCTTCCGTCGGCAGGTTGGCCACGTGCGGCTGCCCCCAGGCGGTGGTGAACTTGCCCGCTGACATCCAGTTCCCGCTGGGCAGGAGCCCCACCGTGAGGTCGGTGCCGGGCCCGCGATAACGGATGGCGTCGAACCGGCGCTCGTTCAGCGCGCTGGCGACGCCGTCGAGAATCGCCAGTCGCTCGCCCCACGCCGCCACAGGATCAGGAAGATCGAGGCGGACGGTCTGCTCGACCGCCAGCCACAGCCTTTCCACGTCGGGCTCACCGAACACCTGTCGCGCCCACCCCTCGACCGGGCAGCCGACCAGCGTCCACGCGAGCTCGCGGTGCGCGATTGCCTTGCCCCAGCGCCGCGTGAAATCGACCTGGAACGCGCGGCCGCTGCGCGCGGGATCCGAGTGAGCCAGCAGGTCGGGCGCCGGATCGCCGACCACCTTGATGTAAGCGGCATGCTGCTCGACGAGCTCTTCGAGCATGCGCACGGTGCCGGGCGCGCTGACCGTCAGCGCCGCGTCAGGCGCGAGGTCGACCAGTGACTTCCGGAGCTGCAGGTCGTTGTAGTACGCGACTACGGTCGATGCGCCGGCGCGCCACGCGCGATCAGCGATCACTCGAACCAGCGGGGAATGCGCCACGTCGGCGTTGATCATCAACGGCTGTCCCGGCTGGAGGTTCGCGCCGACTTTGAGCACCAGGTCGGCGTAGCGCTCGAGACGGTCGGCGGTCATTCCACCGAGGATAGTCGGGCTAGGCCTTCTTTCTCAGCACGAACCCGAGCCAGATGTACCAGGCCGGGTTCAGGACGAATCCTTCGATCCCGGCCGGCGCCAGGACCAGCAGGTTGGACGCGTCGAGGATGGTGAGGCGGCTGACGTAGATCAGCACGAGCAGCACACCCGACGCATAACCGAGCCCGACGAGTCCGCCCGGAAAGCTGCGGTCCCGCTGCATCAGGAATGAGAACGCGAGCAGCGAGATGCCGGTCAGCCCGAAGGTGCCGAGACCGCGCGGGTCAACGGGGCTCGGAAAGTTGATCACCTGGTTGGGCGGATGAATGCCGACCGCCAGGTCGTATCCGCCATGAAGCGTCGCGGCCAGCGCGCCGGCCAGCCCGAAGATCAGCGCCCACAGGGCGTATGTCCCATTCGACGGCTTGAGCCGTTCGTAAAGTCCCAGCAGCGCGCTCGCGCCGAGCACACCTCCGATCAGCAGGAAGAAGCCGCTCAGGCCGGTGCCGAGGGACGGGTCGTTCCGGGCGACGATCACGAACGAAACCGAATACAGAAAGCCGCTCGCTCCGGCGAGCCAGGCGCTCGGATAGGCGGTGTGGCGGTATTCGACCTGGGTGGTCACGGCAGCATCCTAAGACCTGAGGCGAATGGTCGAATTCGGAAAGCTGAGAGTTTGGGGTAACAGGGGTGGATCGGAAGACGCCTGACTTAGACTCGGGGCCGTTGAAGCGACTTACGGCCACGATGGCGATCCTGGTCGTCGTCGCCACCGCTTGCACGCGGGGCTCGACCAGCGTCGCCAAACACTCTCCATCGCCATCGCCGGCATCCACGACGGTGAGCTGGACGGGATGCGGCACCGGATTTCAGTGCGGGACTCTGACCGTGCCGCTCGACTACTCGCACCCAAGCAGCGGCTCGATCAAGATCGCGCTGATCCGCAAGCCCGCGTCTGACACCGCCCACAGGATCGGCTCGCTGCTCACTAACCCGGGTGGACCGGGTGCCTCGGGGATCGATTATTTGAAGTCTTCGGTATCGACATTGGCCAACCTCAACGCGCGCTTCGACTTGATTGGATTCGATCCGCGCGGCACCGGCCAGAGCTCGCCCATCCGATGCTTGACCGGGCCGCAAGAGGACGCCTTCAACGCGCTGGACTCCGTGCTCGACGACCCGATCGAGAAGGCCGCGGCGATTCAAGCGAACAAGGACTTCGCGGCCGGATGCCAGGAGATGAGCGGCAAGATCCTGCCCTTCGTCGACACTCCGAGCGTCGCGCGCGACATGGACCGGATCCGAGCGGCGCTCGGCGACTCCAAGCTCACCTATCTCGGCTTTTCGTACGGGACGTACATCGGCGAGTGGTACGCGCACCTCTTCCCCAATCGCGTGCGCGCGCTGGTGCTCGACGGAGTGCTCGATCCTGCGATGCCCGCGAATGATTTCCTGCTGGAGCAGATCAAGGGCCTGCAGACGAACCTCGACGCATTCGCCGCGGACTGCAAGGCGAAGACCTCTTGCCAGTTGGGGCGCAGCGGTGATCCGATCGCGAAGATGGTGAATCTGCTCAACACTTTGGACAACCATCCTCTGCAGGTCGGTGACCGCCAGCTGACACGAGCGCTCGCGCTCTACGGCATCGGCGTGACGCTGTACACCACCGATGGGTGGCCATACCTGGATCAAGCGCTGACGACCGCGCTGCAGGGGAACGGCCGGCTCTTGCTGACCTTCTCCGACCTTTACCTCGGCCGGCAGTCCAACGGGTCGTACGACACCGAGACCGACTCCAACATCGCCATCAACTGCCTCGATCACCAGGTGCCGAGCGACATCGCGTCATACGACGCGCTCGGTCCGGCCTTCGCCCAGGCGTCGCCAGTGTTCGGCGCGGCTTTCCAGTACGGGAACCTGATCTGTGCCTACTGGCCGGTGCGGGCGAAGGTGCCGCCTGGACCACTGAACGTCGACGGCGCGCCGCCGATTCTGCTGGTGGCCGGCCTCGACGACCCGATCACCCCCTACCCGCTGGCGCAGAACGCGGCGCAGCAGATTTTGGGTTCGGTGCTTTTGACCCGCCGTGGCTACGGCCACACCTCATACGGCACCAGCGCCTGCGCCGGCGCCGCCATCGAGGCTTACTTCCTCCAGCTCACGGTCCCCGCCAGCGGGACGGTCTGCAGCAGCTAAGCCCGACCCACCCGCCGGTTTCGCGCCCCAAACCGCGCCCCGTATCTTGGCGCAGTGCCCGAATTACCCGAGCTCGAGGCGCTGCGGATCCGTATGGGCCCGAGGCTCGACGGGAAGCTGATCACCGCAGCCTCGGTCGCCCCGAAGAAGGCGCACCTGCTCCGCTATCCCGTCGAGGAGTTCGCGCGCGAGCTCCCGGCGCGACGAATCACCTCGCTGACGCGGCGGGGCAAGCATCTGGTCTTCGCCACCGAGCTCGGCGGTGGCGGCTCCCCGCGCTGGCTGGTCATCAACCCGATGCTTGGCGGGCGGTTCCAGCTCGCCGGCGACGGCGAGGCTGTGCCGGCCACTCACGTGTTCACGATCCGGGTCGAGGGCAAGCAGGAGATGAGGTACCTCGACTTCCGGGACATGGGGCGGATCTACTGGGTTGAAGATCCGGCGAAGGAAGTGCCCGGCTGGGCCGAGCTCGGACCGGAGGCCGACACGGTGACCGAGATGGGGATCGAGGCCTTCCGCAAGCGGCTGCGGCGCTTTCGCGACGAGCTCAAGGACCTCTTGCGGAACCAGGAGTTCCTGGCGGGGATAGGGAACGCGTACTCGGACGAGATCCTGTTCGAGGCGCGGCTGCTGCCCCTGCGCAGGCGCGCGTCGCTCAAGCCGGCCGAGGAGGAGGCGTTGTTCGCCGCGATTCCGACGGTCTTGCAGCGGGCTGTCGAGGCGATCCTCGCGAATCCGAACTATGAGGAGTCGAAGCAAGACCGGTCGTTCATGGCGGTGCATATGAAGGGTGGGAAGACTTGCCCGCGGTGCGGCCACCGCATCAGCCAGCTCGGCTCCAACCGCGAGCCCTTGAACTTCTGCCGGGGCTGCCAGCTCTAGGCAGACATACCTCTCGCGGGCCCTCCCTCCTCCCGCGGTTACCGAGGCCCCTCCCCCGCCTGGCTCACCGTACCGCTCGAAAAATTAGATGGGCGTGGCCGGAGCCACAACCCAGCCTGTTAAGAGTGGTGCGGCAGGTTGGCGGCGATGGCGACGAGCAGCCGCTGGGACGCGACGGTGATCTCGTCGACGGCGCCCTCGAAGGCGGCCTCGTGCTTGGCCGTCGGCTTGGTGAACCCGCTGACCTTGCGCACGAACTGGCGCGCGGCGGCGCGGATCTCGTCGTCGGCCGCGACCTCATCGGCATGGCGCAGAGTCTTGATGCTTCGACACACGCCAGAAACGATAGACGGCGACGCGTCAGCGGCGGCGGGGGGGCGGCAGCTCGGGGAGGTCGGACGGCGCCAGCCGGCCCGGATCCAGGCCGGCCCGCTTGAGCATTGCGGACGCAAGGCGTTCGTATCGACGCTCGGCGAGATCTCCCACCGGGTCCGAGCTCGCGGACATCAGCTGCCGGAAGCTCAGCGTGGTCACCGCGCGAAATGCAAGCACGGCCCGCGCCTGGTCAGCGCGCCCAGTCACGGATGCGATCCGCACGAAGGCCAGCGCGGCCCCGATCTCGTGCATGTCCCGCCATCGCCACGTGCCGTACGGCAGCAGCACGAGCAGGATCGGCGGAACCGCCACCAGCAGCGCGAGCACGATCGCAAGCTTGAAGATCGCGTCGTGGATGTTGTGGCCTGCGGACACGAGCGGATCCCCCGAATACCTCTGCAGCGCGTTGGCCGTGTCGAGCAGGAACTGGGTGAGGTACGGGATCCCGCCCGGTATCGCATGCCGGAACGAGTCAATCCAGTCGTTGAAAGTCTTGCCCGTGCTGGCGATGCCGTCGGCGATCACCTCGAGACCCATCACGGTCTTGTAGATCAGCCAGCCCAGCACCCCCCAACCCACCGACCAGATCACAGCCGACAGGTCCCCGAGCACGCGAAGGAACGCGGGCCACGCCCGGTCCGGATAAACCTTGACCATGCTGGGACCATAAGCCAGATGGACCGCGCCGGAGCCACATACTCACGGCGATTGCCCGACCTTCTCTCGGGCGCCCGGATCCTGCTGATTCCGGTTCTCACGATGGCGGCGCTGGCGGGGAGCGGCCGCCTGGTCGGCTTCGGTCTGCTGCTGGCCGGCGCGACCGACTTCCTCGACGGCTACATCGCGCGCCGCCTCGGCGCCACCACGCCACGCGGCGCTCGGCTCGACGCGCTGGCGGACAACCTGCTTCTGGTGTCCGCGCTGGCCTGGCTGTTGTGGCTGCACCCCGAGATCCTGAAGACCAGCGGGGCGCTGCTAGCGGCCGCATGCGCGGTCCACATCGCTTCATTGGCCGCGGGCCAGATCAGGTTCGGGAGGGTGGTGAACCTGGACCGCCTTTGGTCGAAGCTGGCCGGGGGCTGCCTCTACGCGACAGGCCCCACAGGGAAAAACCGGAGGGCACCAGCACCACCGCGATTGCCAGCAGTGCGATCATCGCCACGCCGAGCGCTCGCGAGTAGCGCGCGTGCGTGTCAGCGACGCGAAACGGAGCCGCTGCCAGAGCAAGCATCGCGACCCCCGAGGCAAGCCTGTGCGCCGCGGTTGCGGCTGCTGACGTCGGATCAAGGTGAACCGAGGCAACCACCAACAATGCGACGCCCGCCACGGCGAGCAGTCCGCTAGGACGCGTCGCAACCGCAAGCATCAACAGCGCGAATGCGACGAGATACACCGCGAGGTCGACCTCGATGGCCGCCGGTCGCCCGGGCTCGGCAAGCCTGCTGACCGTGCGAGTCATCGGGTCATAACCCGGAGTCATCAGCCCGGCGACGGTGACGATGAGCGCCGCGACCGGCGGAGCCACGAGGCCCAGCCATCCTGCGAGAGACGCAGCGAGTGGCGGAGGGGCAGGGATTTGAACCCTGGATTGGCTTGCACCAATAACGGTTTTCAAGACCGCCGCCATCAACCGGACTCGGCCACCCCTCCGTGGAGCATCACGGATTCTAGAAACGTGCGCTCAGCGCTTACCGATGACGTCGACGCCGCCCAGGTACGGCCGCAGCTGCTCAGGAACCTCGATCGTCCCATCCGGGCGCTGGTACGTCTCGAGGATCGCGTCGATCGTGCGCGTCAGCGCGAGCCCGCTGCCGTTGATCGTGTGAGCGAACCGCGGCGGCGCGCCACGTGACGGCCGGTAGCGGATGTTCGCCCTCATCGCCTGGAAGTCGTTGAACACCGAGCACGACGACACCTCGAGGTACCTCCCGAGACCTGGACACCAAGCGTTGAGGTCGTACTTCTTGTACTGCGCGAAGCCCATGTCGCCGCTGCACATCAGCATCACCTGATAGTGCAGGCCGAGGCGCTGCAGGATCTCCTCCGCGTCTGCCAGCAACCCTTCGAACTCGGACATCGAATTTTCGGCGTCGGTGATCTTGACGAGCTCGACCTTGGAGAACTGGTGCAGGCGGATGAAGCCTCGCGTGTCCTTGCCCGCGGCGCCGGCCTCAGAGCGGAAGCACGGCGTGTACGCGACGTACTTCCGCGGCAGCGACTCCGCGTCGAGGATCTCGTCGCGGTGATAGTTCGTGAGGGGAACTTCTGCGGTCGGCACAAGCCACAGATCGCGGTCCTCGATCTTGAACGCGTCCGCGCCGAACTTCGGCAGGTTGGCCGTGCCCACCATGGACGCGCTGTTGACGAGCACAGGCGGCTGCACTTCGAGGTAGCCGTGCTCGCGCGTGTGCACGTCGAGCATGAACTGCACAAGCGCCCGCTCCAGGCGCGCACCCTCCCCCAGCAGGAAGGCGAACCGCGAGGCAGAGACGCGCGCGGCGTGCTCGAAGTCCATGATGCCCAGGCTCTCGCCAAGGTCGTAATGCGTGCGCGGTGACGCGAGGTCGGGCCTGCTCCCCCACTCCCGCACCACCACGTTGTCGGCCTCCGTCTTCCCGACGGGCACGGAGTCGTCGAAGGTGTTCGGAACCCTCAAGAGCAGGTCGTCCAGCTGGCGCTTCACTGCCTCCGCCTGCGCCAGGTCGGCGCGCGCGCGCTCCGCCATCTCCTTCAGGCGGCTCTTCAACGATTCGTCGCGCGTCTGCGCGAACTCTTTCGACAGCCGGTTCTGATCCGCCTTGATCGTCTCCGCCGCGTGCAGGTGCTCGCGCCACCGGCGGTCGAGCTCGAGGATCTCGTCGATCGGCGCGTCCTCGCCCTTGCGCTGCGCCGCGCTGCGCACGCGCTCCGGATCGCGCCGGATCAGCTCCAGCGGCAGCACTACTGCGGCGTCTCGGGCTTCATGGTCGGAAACAGGATCACGTCGCGGATGGCGGGCTGGTCGGTGAGAAGCATCACGAGCCGGTCGATGCCCATGCCCATCCCGCCGCACGGCGGCAGGCCGTACTCGACCGCGCGCAGGAAGTCCTCGTCCATCGGGTGCGCCTCGACGTCGCCGGCCGCCCGCCTGGCCGCCTGCTCCTCGAACCGCTGCCGCTGGTCGACCGGATCGGTCAGCTCGGTGAAGGCGTTGGCGTACTCGCGGCCGAGGATGATCAGCTCGAACCGTTCCACAAACCGAGGGTCGTAGTCACAGCGCTGCGCCAGCGGCGAGATCTCGATCGGGTAGTCGACGACGAACGTTGGCTGACGCAGCTTGGGCTCGACGTGCTCCTCGAACAGGTCGTTCAGCTCGATGCCATATGCCCGCCGGCCCGTGTGCTCCAGCACGAGGTCGAACATGCGCTCACGCCGGTACGGGGGCGTCAGGTCGACGGCCTCACCCTGATAGCTGCTCGGCAGCGGATGCTGTGCGGCGCCGGCCGAGGCCACGACGATGTCCTCGACCAGGCGCATCACATCGTGGTAGTCGACGTAGGCCTCATACGACTCCAGCAGCGTGAACTCCGGGTTGTGGCGCGGCGACAGTCCTTCGTTGCGGAAGACTCGGCCGATCTCGTACACGCGCTCGAGGCCGCCCACGAGCAGCCGCTTCAAATGCAGCTCGAGCGCGATCCGAAGGAAAAGGTCGCGGTCGAGCGCGTTGTGATGCGTCACGAACGGACGCGCGTGGCCGCCTCCGGGAATCTCCTGCAGCACCGGCGTCTCGACCTCGAGGTATCCCCGCTCGTCATACAGGCGCCGGATCGCCTCGATGATGCGCGTGCGCGTGCGGAACACATCGCGCACGCTCGGGTTCGCGATGAGATCCACGTATCGCTGCCGGTAGCGGATCTCGCCGTCTTTCAATCCGTGCCACTTGTCGGGCAGCGGTCGCAGCGCCTTCGTGAGCAGCACGAACTCACGCACCTCGATGGTCGGCTCGCCCCGACGTGTCGTGAACATCGGACCTCGCGCCCCCACGATGTCGCCCGGGTCCAGATCGGTGAAGCGATCGAACTGGTCGGCGCCGACGACGTCCCGGCTCGCGAACAGCTGGATCCGACCCGCGCCGTCCTG
>WNGM01005429.1_pt1 | contig 12041 bp, 9 predicted proteins | sample 5400571 | NCBI WGS metagenome assembly WNGM01 (sample SAMN13153378, study PRJNA577476) | soil metagenome | isolation source: 100 cm soil or saprolite under Garry oak tree replicate 2 | place: USA:California | collected 2016-06-15
CTGGCCGGGCGAGCTCTGCGGCTGGCCAGGCCGGCTCGCTGGCTGGTCAGGCCGGCTCGCTGGCTGGCCGGGCAGGCTCTCTGGCTGGCCGGGCGGTGGCGGTGGACCCGAGGGCGCGCCCGGGCTGATAGCCGCGGCCCAGAACGGCTTGGTGTCGTCGGGATCCGGCGGCGTGGTGCCGGGGGCTCCGGCCGGGTAGCCGCCAGCGGTGCGCTCCGCAGCGCCGGGCGGAGCCGAGGAGCCGGAAGGCGGAGCCGAAGGACTGGACTGGGTGCCCGGGGAGGCCCCGGTGGCGCTCGCGGGGATGAACCAGGAGCCGTTGCCCACGTCCAGTGGCGGCTTCGGGATCCGCCGCGGCAGCGGCTCGGCCGGCGCCGGTAGGGACCCCGGAGCCGGTGGGGCTGGGGTGAACGGTGGCGGTGGGGCCGGCGGGCCGGAGGTCGGGCCGGCATGGGCGCGGGCGCGCGCCGGTCCAGTCTGCGGTGGCGGGGGTAGCGGCGGCGGGGTCGGGGCAGGGTCTGGCACGACGGGGGGCGGGGGCTGGGGTCGGTGCGGAGGTACCGGAACGCTGGCCCGTCCGGAGTGAACGATCGGTTTGACCGGCCGTAAGCGTGCTTCTCCGGATTCGTCCGGTTCACCACGGCCGGCGGGCAACGCGGGGTGCGCCGGAGGGGCGGCCGGTTGCGCCGGGCGTTTCCTGGGCGGCGTCGCCTCCGGCTCGGGGCCGTACTGGCCGGGGTTGTGTTGTGAATCGGACACGCCACCGGCCCCCCTCTCGTTTCGGCCGCTCAGCTTCGTCACACTAGTCGGGTCGGTCACGGCGCGGCAGCAAGGAGTCGACAGATGGACTTCGACGTCACAGTGGAAATCCCCAAGGGACAGCGGAACAAGTACGAAGTCGACCACCAAACCGGGCGCATCCGCCTCGACCGGACCCTGTTCACCGCGACCCAGTACCCCGCGGACTACGGGTTCGTCGAGGGCACCCTCGGCGAGGACGACGACCCGCTCGACGCGCTCGTCCTGGTACAGGAGCCGACCTTTCCGGGTTGCCTGATCCGCTGCCGGGCGATCGGCATGTTCCGGATGACCGACGAGAAGGGCGGGGACGACAAGGTCCTGTGCGTACCCTCCGACGACCCCCGCCTGGAGCACCTGCGCGACATCCATCACCTGCCCGAGTTCGACCGGCTGGAGATCCAGCACTTCTTCGAGGTCTATAAGGATCTGGAGCCGGGCAAGAGCGTCGAGGGCGCGAGCTGGGTCGGCCGCACCGAGGCGGAGGCGGAGATCGTCGCCTCCCGGGAGCGGTACGCACAGGGCATCGCGGACGGCACGTACCACGACCCCGGCGTCGCACCCAACGCGAAGCCGACCGAGTAGCGGCCGCCGCTAGCCGATCAGTCCGCGCATCCGGCCGTACAGGCCGAGAACGCCGCACGCGACCGGGATCACCGTGATGACGCACGCCGCGTCCAGGATGTCCGCAGCGCGACCTATGTAGGGGCCGGGCGGGCGGCGCCGGTAGACGGTACCGGCAACGGCGGCGAGCAGCGCGAACCCGGCCAGCGCACCGGCGACGGCCGGCCCCGGTGCCCGTTCCCCGGCCAGGAGCAGCGCCGCGCCCGCTCCCGCCACGAGCAACGGCAGCCGCTGCCGTACCGTCGGGAACAGCCGCGACCGCACCAGGAACCCGACGGCGCCGACCGCCACCAGGAGCCGTCCGGCCACCCCACCGCCCCGGGCGAGCACCGCCGCGGCGGCGAGCGTGGCGGCCGCGTGGCCGAGCAGCATCCCGGTGACCAGCTCGTCGGCCCGGGCCACCGCGGCGAACACCCGGGCCCGGTCCGGCCGGGTCGCCGCGTCCGGCGCCGGTACCGGCATCGGCAACCGGCCCAGCCGGATCGCCAGCAGCGGGAAGGCGGCCACGCTGGTCATCAACACGGCCACCACGACAGCGGCCGCCCCGGCCGCGGGCTGCCAGTACGCGAGCAGGGCGCCGAGCACGCCGAAGCAGCCGGCGGTGATCCCGGCGACGAAGATCCGCAGCCCGGACATGACGCCAACCGCGCCCACGACGCCGGCGAGCAGCAGGCCGGCGGCCCCGACGAGGAAGCCCGGCGTGCCGCGCAGGAGCAGGTAGCCACCGCACAGGGCATAGGGCAGTGCGTACCCGCCGAGCGCGGCTCCCGTCACTCCCTCGCCGAAGCCCCGGGACGCGACCACGCCAGCGAGCACGAGCAGGCCGGCGACGGCGAGCGCGACGGCCCCGGGAACCGGTGACCCGGCCGGGGACCGGAACAGCGCGACGAGGCCGAGCAGCAGCGCGAGGCCGGCGGCCACCAGACCGGTCGTCCGGGTCGCGGCGCCGTCCCATGCCCGCCCGCGCCGCCGCGCTCCGGCGGCGATCGCCTCGACGACGTCGTCGTACTCCAGCTCCGGCCAGCCCGCCCTGGCGGGGACGAGGTGGAGGACATCGCCGTCCCGTACCCCCTGCTGGGCCAGCCCGGCCGCGGCGGACAGCGGGCTGCCGTCGGCCCGCCGCAGCACCCACCCGCCGTGCGCCTGACCGGCGTCCGGCAGTCCTTCGCCCGCGTGGCGGAGCAGCTCAGGCAGCAGCTCGGCCAGCGGCGGGTGCTCGGGCAGCGCCACGTCCAGCCGCCGCCGCGGGGCGCTGACGGTCACGCGGGCCAGTCCGGTCGCCATCGTCACGGGACCTGTCCTACCACATCGCTCCGACAGCCGGCCGGGTTATCCACAGGCGGGAAACAGAGGGCAGCGCGGGTCGTCGCCGGGCACCTAGCATGTCCGGCGGGGAGGTGACCGGTGGCTACCGTTGTGGTGAGGCGTCGACCGCGCCCGCCCGCGCCGGAAATTCCGGCCGGCGAGCTGGCGGTGCCTGGCCCACCCGAAATCCCCCGGTCGATCGGCTCCCGGTGGGGTCAGGCGCTCATGCTGCTGCCGATGCTCGCCGGCACGGTGGCCACCGCGATGATGTTCGCCGGCCGGCAAGGCGGCGCGTATTCGTACGTCGTGGGCGCCGTCTTCGGGGTGTCGTCGCTCGGCATGCTGGCGACCGGCTTCGGCACCGGCGCCGGGCAGCCGAAGAAGGTCGAGATGATGGCGGCCCGCCGGCAGTACCTGCGCCATCTCGCGGTGCTGCGGCGCAAGGTCCGGGAGACCACGGACCGACAGCGCGAGGGTCTGCACTATCGACATCCCGACCCGACCACGTTGTGGTCGGCTGTGGACAGCTTCCGGCTGTGGGAGCGGCGGCCGGGCGACGGCGATTTCGGGGTGGTCCGGGTCGGGATCGGTCCGCAGACGCTGGCCACCCCACTGGTACCGCCGGTGACGCCGCCGACCGGTGACCTCGAGCCGTTGACGGCGGGAGCGTTGCGCCGGTTCCTCGACACCTACTCGATCATCCCCGACCTGCCGGTATCGGTGTCGGTACGCGGTTTCGCCCGGCTCCACGTGCGCGGTCCCGAGGAGGCGACGCGGGCGCTGGTCCGGGCGATGCTCGCGCAGTTGACCGTCTTCCACGCGCCGGACGATCTGGTCGTCGCAGCGTGCGTGGCGCCGGAGCGCCGCGCCGGGTGGGAGTACCTCAAGTGGCTGCCGCACGCGCTGCACCCGACCCGGGTCGACGCGCTCGGACCGGCCCGCCTCGTCGCCGGCTCCGCGCGGGAGCTGGAGACGCTGCTCGACGACGTGCTCGCCAACCGGCCCCGGTTCACTCCCGGCGGCTCCGGCCCGCCGGCCGAAGGCCCGCAGGTCGTCGTCGTGGTCGACGGTGGCGACCTGGCCGGCAGCGAGCATCTCGCCACCGAGGGCGGCCTCACCGGCGTGGCCCTGCTCGACCTGGACCACCCGCCGCCCCGCCTGCTCGACCGGTCCGCCGTCGGGCTGACCATCTCCGCGGAGGGCGCGCTCTCCAGCAGATCCGCCGACGAGGACGGCCCGGTCGGGGTCGCCGACGGGCTCGACCAGGCGACGGCGAGCGCGCTGGCGCACCAGCTCGCCCCGCTCCGGCTGGCCGCGACCACCTGGGTCGGTGACGCGCCGTTGCAGTCCGACACGGGCCTTGCGGACCTGCTCGGGATCGGGGATGCGGAGGCGTTCGACCCGGCCACCGGCTGGGTACCCCGGCCCGGCCGGAACCGGCTGCGGGTACCGGTCGGGATCGGCGCCGACGGGCACCCGGTCGAGCTCGACCTCAAGGAGTCCGCGCAGGACGGCATGGGCCCGCACGGGCTGCTGATCGGCGCGACCGGCTCGGGCAAGTCGGAGTTGCTGCGTACCCTCGTGCTCGGGCTCGCCGCCACGCACGACTCGGAGACGCTCAACTTCGTGCTCATCGACTTCAAGGGCGGCGCTACCTTCGCGTCGATGGACAAGCTGCCGCACACCGCCGCGATGATCACGAATCTGGAGTCCGAGCTGCCGCTGGTCGACCGGATGAACGACGCCCTGGAGGGCGAGCTGAACCGGCGGCAGGAGCTGTTGCGCCGCGCGGGCAACTTCGCCAGCCTGCGTGACTACGAGAAGGCCCGGCTGAGCGGTGCGCCGCTGGCGCCGCTGCCGGTACTGCTGGTGATCTGCGACGAGTTCTCCGAGCTGCTGCAGCGCAAGCCGGAGTTCATCGACCTGTTCGTGCAGATCGGGCGGGTGGGCCGGTCGCTCGGGGTACACCTGCTGCTGGCCAGCCAGCGTCTGGAAGAGGGGCGGCTGCGCGGCCTGGACACCCACCTGTCGTACCGGATCGGGCTGCGCACCTTCTCCGCCATGGAGTCGCGCAGCGTGCTCGGCGTACCGGACGCGTACGAGCTGCCCCGCTCCCCCGGGCACGGCTACCTGAAGTCGGGCACCGAGCCGCTGGTGCGGTTCAAGGCGGCCTACGTCTCCGGCCCGTACCGGCGTCCGGGACCGGCCGCCGCGACCGCCGGGCACGCCGGTCGGGTACTCGACTTCACCACGCACGAGCTTGCGCTGCCGGTACCGACGCCGAGCACGCCGCCGCCCGGCGAGTCCACCGTGAGCCTGCTCGATGTCCTGGTCGGGCGGTTGACCGGCGCGGGTATCCCGGCGCACCAGGTGTGGCTACCGCCGCTGCAGCAGTCGACCCACCTCGACGAGCTGCTCGGTCCCGTGGTGACCCAGCCCGGGGTTGGGCTCACGGTCGGCAATCCGCAACTGCGCGGCAGGCTGCAGGTACCGGTCGCGCTCGTGGACAAGCCGTATGAGCAGCGGCGCGATCCGCTCTGGCTCGACGTGTCAGGCGCCGCCGGGCACGTGGCCGTGGTCGGCGGCCCGCAGAGCGGCAAGTCCACGCTCCTGCGCACCGTCCTTTGTGGACTGTCGCTGACCCACACCCCGGCGCAGGTGCAGATCTACTGTCTCGACTTCGGCGGTGGCGGGCTGGCTGGATTGCGGGAGCTGCCGCACATCGGCGGGGTGGCCGGCCGGCAGGAGCCGGCGGCGGTCCGCCGTACCGTCGGCGAGGTCGCGACGCTCCTCGCCGAGCGGGAGCGCTCCGGGAGTACGGCCCGGGACGGGCGCGCCGATGTGTTCCTGGTCGTCGACGGGTGGAGCACGATCCGGGGCGAGTACGACGACCTCGAACCGGTCATCACCGACCTGGCCACCCGCGGCCTGTCGTACGGCATCCACGTCGTCGCGAGCGCATCCCGCTGGATGGACTTCCGGCCCGCGATCCGCGACCTGTTCGGCTCCCGGCTGGAACTGCGCCTGGGCGACCCGTCCGACTCGGCCGTGTCGCGCAAGGCGGCCGAGAACGTCCCGAAAACCGCGCCGGGCCGTGGTATCACGCTGGAAGGGCTGCATTTCCTGGCGGTCCTGCCATCGACGGGCAGCCTCGACAGCGCCAGACTTATCAAAGCCGTGGCGGCGGCGTGGACCGGCCCGGGCGCGCCGCCGGTACGGCTGCTGCCGGCGGTGGTGCCGTACGCGACGCTGGACGTCACGGCCGGTGCCGGGATCCCGATCGGCATCGCTGAGGCCGACCTGCAACCGGTCGTCCTCGACTTCGCCGCCGACCCGCATTTCCTGCTCTTCGGCGACGGGGAGAGCGGCAAGTCGTCGTTCCTGCGCGCGCTGGCCACCTCGATCGTCCGGCGGCACACACCGGAGCAGGCCCGGGTGATCATCGTCGACTACCGGCGGAGCCTGCTCGGCGCCGTCGAATCCGAGCACCTCATCGGCTACGGCAGCGGCGCCGCCGAGACGGCCGAGCTGATCGAGTCGGTCGGTGACTACATGCGCAAGCGGCTGCCCGGCCCCGGGGTGACCGCGCAGCAACTGCGCGAGCACTCGTGGTGGACCGGCCCGGACTGCTACGTCCTCGTCGACGACTACGACCTCGTCGCGACCGGTCCGGTCAACCCGTTCCACCCGCTGCTGGACTATCTCGTGCAGGCGCGCGACATCGGACTGCGCCTGGTGCTGGCCCGCCGGTCGGGCGGCGCCGGGCGGGCGTTGTACGAACCGGTGATCCAGCGGCTGCGCGAACTGTCCACACCCGGCCTGGTGCTGTCCGGCGACCGCGACGAGGGAGCGCTGCTCGGCACGGTACGGCCGGGACCGCTGCCACCGGGACGCGGCTGGCTGGTGACCCGCAAGGACGGGGTACGCCTGATCCAGCTGGCGCACCTTCCGCCGGCGTAACGGTCAGCCCAGGGCGCACCGGCCGGTGCCGACCGGGTCGGTCGCGTCCCGCCCGGCCAGCACGACCGGGGCGGCTTCGTTGTCGCTCAACGCGAACCCGGTCTGCGGATCGTCGGCCGCGGCGGCGAAGATGACCCCGAGGACCGTACCGTCGGAGGCCAGCAACGGCCCGCCGGAGTTCCCGCTGCGCACCAGGCCGCGCAGCGTGTAGATGTCGCGGGTCACGGTTCGCGCGTCGTAGATGTCCGGACCGCGGATCGGTCCCTCGTCGCGGATCCGGGCGGGCTCGGCGTCGAACGGGCCGTCCAGCGGGTACCCGAGGACGATCGCGTCGTCGCCGGAGCGCCCGGCTGCGGAGGCGAACTTGATGACCGGCGCGGTCAGGCCGGGTACGTAGATGACGGCGAGGTCCTTGTCCGAGTCGTAGGCGACGACCTGGCCCCGGCGCCGGCTGTTGCCGTCATCCACCGTGAGCGAGGTCGTGCCCGCGACCACGTGCGCGTTGGTCATCACGTGCTCGGGCGCGTAGACGAACCCGGAACCCTCGATCTTCCGGGAGCAGGACGGCGCCGTACCGAGGATCTTCACCACCGACTTGCGCACCCGCGCGACCACCGGCGAGGCGGCCAGCCCCGAGTCCGGCGGCGGTACCTGCCGGACCTGTGTCGGATCGAGGTCGCCGAAGACGTTCGGGAAGCCCCGGGTGTCCACGCTGTGCCGTAGCGCGTCGGACAGCGCCTTCGCCTGGCTGGGCATCACCGCGTTGACACCGTGCAGCAGCGCGCTGTTGCGTACCGCCCGGGACAGTCCGGGAATCGGCGACGAGCCGAGCGGCGCCGCCACCAGCCACGCCACCACCAGCACGGCGATGATCGACACCACCGAGCCGAGCATGTCGTCGACCGTCCGACCGGTGCGGTTGCGGATGGACGCGCGGATCCGCGCCCCGATCCAGCTCGCGATCGCCTGCCCACCGATCGCCACGGCCAGCACGGTCGCCAGGGAGACGAACACGCGGGCCAGCGACGAGTCGAAGAAGTTCGCGAAGAACGGGCCCAGTTGGAGCCCGATCGCGGCACCGCCGAAGAACCCGAGGAACGACAGCAGACCGATCACAAAGCCCTGCCGGTACCCGTTGACCGCGAAAATGATCACCAACAGCACCAGGACGAGGTCGATCAGGCTGCCATGCACGCGTCCTAGGGTACGGGCCGGTCGCCAGCGATGGGGAAATCGAGCTGGGCCGCGTCCTCCCACGGAACGGCCCAGCCGGCCAGCTCCAACAGCCTGCTCAGCACCCCTGCGGTGAAGCCCCACACGAGCATCGAGCGCACCTGGAACGCCGGCCCGACCCACCCGCTCGGATGGCGGACCCATACCCGGTTGGCCGGGTCGACCAGCTCCGCCACGGGTACCCGCTCGACCCGGGCCACCTCGGTCAGCTGCATCGGCGCGACCGGGTGCGGCGCCCGCCACCAGGCCAGCACCGGGGTCACCACGAACCGGCTCACCGGGATCCACAGCTTCGGCAGCTCCGCCAGTACCTCCACGCTGGCCGCGTCGAGGCCGACCTCCTCGGCCGCCTCGCGCAGCGCGGTGGCCGCCGGGTCGCGGTCGTCCGGGTCGGCCGCACCGCCGGGGAACGCCGGCTGACCGGCGTGGGTGCGCATGTCCGGCGCACGCTCCAGGAGCAGGACGTCCGGTCCCGTGCCGTCGCTGTCCGCGAGCAGGATCAGCACCGCGCTGGGTCGCCCACCTTCCGGGGGTACCGGCAGCGGGGTGAAGTCTGCCCGGTGCGCGCCCACGACCCGCTCCAGCAGCGGCTGCCACCAATCGGGAAGGTCCGTCACGCGGTGATCCCGAGATACGTACCGGCCAGCCGCGCGATCGCCGCCTCGTCGAGCGCCTTGTCGTTGTAGAGGTACCGGATGCCGCCGTCGGCGTCGACGAACAGTGTGACCGGAAGCGCGGTGCGGCCCACGCCGGACAGCAGCTGGCTCTTCGCGTCGAAGAGGTTCGGGAAGGCGACCTTGACGTCCTGCAACAGACCGGCCCCGGCATCGCGGGTGTCGCCGGTGTCCACGCCGAGGACCAGTACCCGGTCGCCGACCCGGTCCGCGTAGCTCTGGAACGCGGGCAGCTCGGTGCGGCAGGGTCCGCACCAGGAGGCCCACAGGTTGAGGATCGCCGGCCGGTGCAGCGCGGTCAGCTCGACCCTCCCGCCGCCCTGGAAGCATTCCAGCGTCAGATCGGGTATCCGCGACGCAGCCGCGCCGCCGAGCGCCGGCTGACCGGTCGGGCCCAAGTGCCCGTCCGCGATGCGTGCGGCAGGCGCCGAGGGCGCCGGCGGCAGGCACGAACCGCCGGCCGATCCGGTGGTGTCCACAGTGGACGGGGCGCAGCCGGCGAGCAGCACCAGCAGGACGGCGACGACGAGCGGCCTCACGGCGCCGGCACACCCGCAAGCTCGGCCAGCTCGGCCACCCGGGGACCCTTGAGCAGCTTGGCCGCGGCGACAGGGTCGACCGGACCGGTGCCGTAGGACGGGCACCACCGGGCCAGCGTGCAGGCGCCGCACGCGGGCTTGCGGGCGTGGCAGACCCGCCGGCCGTGGAAGATGATCCGGTGCGAGAGCATTGTCCACTCGCGCTTGTCGATGAGCTTGCCGACCGCGAACTCGATCTTCACCGGGTCGGTCTCGTCGGTCCACGCCCACCGACGTACCAGCCGCTGGAAATGGGTGTCGACGGTGAGGCCGGGTATCCCGAACGCGTTGCCGAGGATGACGTTGGCGGTCTTGCGGCCGATGCCGGGCAGCGAGACGAGGTCTTCCAGCCGGTTGGGCACCTGACCGTCGAAGCGGTCGACGAGTGCCTGACCCAGCTTGATCAGCGCGTCGGCCTTGTTGCGGTAGAAGCCGGTCGGCTTGAGCAGCTCCTCCAGCTCGGTCCGGTCGGCGGCGGCGTAGTCGGCCGCGGTCGGGTAGCGCGCGAACAGCTTCGGGCTGACCTCGTTGACCCGCACGTCGGTGGTCTGCGCCGACAGGACCGTGGCGACCGCGAGCTCCAGCGCGTTGCGGTGGTCAAGCTCGGTGTGCGCGTCGGGGTGCGCCTCCGCGAGCGCCCCGGCCATCCGGCGGGCCCGGCGCTTGCGAGCGAGGTCGGTCTCGTGGGCCGGCACTTGGCCCGGACCAGCAAGGCGGCGGTTGTCGTGGGCCGGCACTCGGCCCGGACCAGTAAGGCGGCGGTTGTCGTGGGCCGGCGCTTGGGCCGGACCATCAAGGGGTCTTCGGGAAGTCCGCGCGGCACAGCCCGGAAACCAGGGAGATCGCCTGCTTCTGCGGGTCGAGGCGGGGCACGCCCGGGGCGACCATCTGCGCCGGTACCAGCGTGCCGGACAGGTACGAGCCGTCCCTGCGCAGCGTCACCCGCAGGATCGCGCTGATCCCGACCACCCCGCCGGTACCCAGCGCGTGGTACCCGGCGAAGTTGCCCAGGCTGTACGCGATCAGCTTGCCCTTGTAGAACTCCAGCGCCCGCAGCACGTGTGGACTGTGCCCGATCACGATGTCCGCGCCCGCGTCGATGACCGCGTGGCTGAACGCGATCGGGTCGCCCCGGTTCTCCCCGAAGAAGATCTCGGTACCGGGCTTGACGTGCGTGTGGTCCGCGCCTTCCCCGCCCATGTGCACCTGGATGATGACGAGGTCGGCCTGCGTCTTCGCCCGCCGTACGAGATCCTGCGCCTTCGGGATGTTGACCAGGTCGTTGGCCCACGGGTACGGCGCGAACCCGAGCACCGCGACCCGGATGCCCTTGACCGTCACCACGGTGATCATCCCGGGTGGCCCGGTGTACTTCACGCCGGCACCGTCCAGCGCGGTGCGGGTGTTCTGATGCCCGGCCGGGAGGTTCACCAGCGCGAACCCGGCCTCCTTGAGGACCCCGGCGTACGAGGGCGGCGAGCGGAACTGGAAGCAGCTCTTGCCGGCCGACCCGGCGCCGCACTTGCCGACCCCGGTGTCGTCGGTCAGCGGCTGCTCCAGGTTGGCCATCTGGAGATCGGAGTGCAGGCTCGACGCGACGGGGTCGAAGAACCCGTGCCCGTTGTTCGGCGGCAGCAGGGACGGCGCGTTCCCCATGATCACGTCACCGACGGCGGAGAGGGTCAGCTGCGCACCGGGATCGGACGGTGGCGCGGACGAGCCGGCTGGCGCCGGTACCGGCGGCTGGTCGCCACCGACCGCGGCCGGCGCGGGGGTGGGCGGCGCGGTGTGGCCGCCGCCGCAGCCGGTCAGCCCGAGCAGCACGAAGAGGACGGCGGCTGCGAGGGGAGCCAGCCGACCACGGGCTACGGTCATGTCACATACGTCCTGGGGTCAAGGGTCTCGGGGGGACGTTACCCGAGGCGGGCCCGGCTGGCGGGGCGCACCGTGGGGTGACCGCCCCCGGTCGGGTTTGGTGTGCCTAAACTGACGTGGCGCGGCGACGCGCGGGCGGAGGTGCTCGAGATGGACGAGGTACTGGCGAGCAGCGGGATATTTCAGGGCGTCGATCCGGACACGGCGGAATCCCTCGTGAAGGACATGGAGACGATCGAGGTCCGAAAGGGCGAGGTCATCTTCAACGAGGGCGAACCGGGCGACAGCCTGTACATCATCCTGTCCGGAAAGATCAAGCTCGGCCGGCGCGCGGCCGACGGACGGCAGAACCTCGTCATGGTGATGGGCCCGTCCGACATGGTCGGCGAGCTGTCCCTGTTCGACCCCGGACCGCGCACCGCAACCGCCACCGCGGTCACCGACGCCCGCCTGGCCCGCCTGCGCAAGCAGTCGCTGCGGCCGTGGATCACCAACCGGCCGGAGATCTCCGAGCAGCTGTTGCGGGTACTGGCCCGGCGACTGCGCCGGACCAACGACGCGCTCGCCGATCTGATCTTCACCGACGTGCCCGGCCGGGTCGCCAAGAACCTGCTCCAGATGGCCGGCAAGTTCGGCAGCCGGGACGGCGGCGTTCTGCGGGTCACCCACGACCTCACCCAGGAGGAGTTGGCTCAGCTCGTCGGCGCCTCCCGGGAGACGGTCAACAAGGCGCTGGCCGACTTCGCCTCCCGCGGCTGGCTGCGGCTCGACGGCAAGAGCGTGATCATCCTGGACCCGGAGCGCCTGGCCCGCCGCGCCCGCGTCTGACCCGTCCATCGACCACCCCCCGGTACCTGTCGTTCGCAAATGCAAATACCCACGGGGAGTGTGTTGATGATCGGTCGGTCGGCCGCCGGGATCGCCCTCGCGACCACGCTCAGCCTCGCCGCCGGGAGCGCGGCGTTCGCCGGCCCGCCCGAGGGCGGCATCCGGG
>WNGM01005938.1_pt1 | contig 12041 bp, 11 predicted proteins | sample 5400571 | NCBI WGS metagenome assembly WNGM01 (sample SAMN13153378, study PRJNA577476) | soil metagenome | isolation source: 100 cm soil or saprolite under Garry oak tree replicate 2 | place: USA:California | collected 2016-06-15
TAACAAGGGTGTCTTTTTCTTGCTTCCTAATAATGGGGTAATACCAGCGCCGCTGCATTTTGGGGCATGTTACCCACTCCCAATTGACACATAATGATATACTGCTGAGAAAGTAAGACGTAGGGGGGTGCTTTAAGGGTATCACCCCGATTTCTATGCAGGTGTACGCTAAGCCCCCCACTTTCGATATATATAACACCCATACCCGTAGCAAACGTGCAGTGTTATAATATCCCTGCTCTATGCAGACCCCAATCCCCAATCAAGCAACTCAAGACGACTTCTGGACACACGATATAAAACTGTTTGATGGACGGTTCCGCTTTTACGGCGATAAAGCCCGACCAGTACGCGGCAAAATTCATACCAGCGAGGAGACGTACCGGCTCGAAGCATATGAGCAAGATATCCGGCCAATTGAGACACTCAAGGGCAGCCGCACCTACATTATGATGCACCCCTATATAATTGAGCCGATCCTCACCTTTTCGGTTGGCCTCTACAATAAACCCAAGGTGTATGCCGACCAAGGCACTGTCATCGGGGAAACGCTCGGCGGGCTAAAGCAAGAGGGAGTCCGTCATGTGCAGATAGGCAGCGCCCAGGCCTGGTACTACCACCAGGATAAGACACTTGAGATATGGGAATGCTTCCTGGACAGCACGTTTCGCACGCACCCCATTGTTGACGATCCGCACATGAAAAAGTTGTGGCAGACACTTGAGGCCTGGCTTGTTGCACAGTTCCCGGAGGCCACCCGGATTGTAACACCGTGCTATGACCCGATTGCCCATTCTATTGAAGAATACCAGACGTTCTTGCGCTCGCTTGGTTTTTCACCAGTTGCAAAAAAGGCATTTGGAAAAATGCTCTACAGGGTGTCACGCCACCGCTCGTTCTTGCGCATCTAGACTAGGAAGACCGACCCCTTGCACCTTGAACAGCAAACTTCGTCCGTCCGGTAGGCGTGGCTGCTCTTGGGCTACTTTTGCACACAACGTCTCCAAATCTCGGTTGAGAGCATGGTCGTTGAACGGCTTGAGTTCCACCTCGACGCTTTCTGTTCCCCAGTGTATCCGCCCTGGCAACTGGAAGAAGATTTGCAAGCGATGCCAACCCGCATGAGCGTACGCTTCTGGAAAATAGCGGTCACGCGCCCACATCCCCAGATTCGCCAGAGCTACCTTACAGACGGTCATGATCTGGTCCTTGCGGTTGTCCAGTTCGTACATCTCCCGTCCCTGTTGTACCAGATTCTCCAGAGCTCGCAGCAGTTCACGCTGCTCCCGGCAGTACTTCTCGCACTTAGCAAACTCGCGATTGCTGGTGTGGTAGGCTTTCCACTCTCGCTGCTGGTACTCCTCGATCTCGGCGTCGGCCACCACCGGACGCCATACCGAGTATTGTGTAAAGAGGCGCTCTCACCGATTACATCCCGACCATGAAACAACAAGCCTGCTTCACTGCTCTTTTTGGTCGGGGAAATCTAGAAATTTCGTTCGAAATCGGATATACTGGGAGGAGTAAAGCATTTCCTCACCAGGGTTCTCTCATCGAAGACGCCTGTGTGGGAATGACAAAGCGTGAGATTGTTGGACTGATCCAATGAAGAGATGCAGCCAAGCCTTGCTGGGCGCATCTCTTGCGGGAGCGTCTAGCTCGCACCAAAAAGGAGTTTGACATGACTGCGAGGAGCACCCTCTTTGACCAGAGCACCGTACGTATCGAGCCGTGGGGGGAGGGCGACTTTCCCCTTCTGAAGAAACTGCTGGGTGATCCAGCAATGACCGAGCATCTGGGCGGTCCTGAGAGCGACGAACAGCTGATCAAGCGCCAGGCCCGCTTTGAACGGCTCACCGAGTCAGGACATGGCCGAATGTTCAAGGTGGTTCATAAAGCCACCGGCGAAGCAGTTGGCTCAGTCGGGTACTGGGACAGCATGTATCAGGAAGAAGCTATTTATGAGATGGGGTGGTCGGTGCTTCCCGCCTTTCAGGGACAGGGTATCGCGAGCGCGGCGGTTGCCCAGGCTCTTGTCATCGCCCAAGCGGATGGCAAGCATCGGTTTCTCCACGCCTTCCCACCCGTTGACAACCTCCCATCGAACGCCGTCTGCCGAAAGTCGGGCTTCACGTTGGTCGAGGAAGTCGAGGGCGAGTACCCCAAAGGCCATTTCATGCGGGGTCTGGATCTTTCCGTGGGCAAGTAGGCAATCACAGCACCCAAAGCAGGGGGGAGAACAGGATCTGTTCCCCGCTGAAAGCGCGAGGAGCCTGAGCCGCATCCTTCGTCCCAGAAAGTGATGAGAAGAAACACCTTCACCAAGGGAAGCTATTACACAAGAGAGGCATCCAAACAACCTGCCCTTGCCTCAGCCAATGGAACTGAGTTGGTGGTTTCGACAGCACGTCGGCTTGGGTCTCTACGAGACGGGTATCCTGGGCAGGTGGATGTCCTGCATGACAGCCCACACGATGGTCAAGCAACTGGTTTCCGTCGTGAAGGCGTCAATCTGATCGGTGCGCAGTCGAACATTGCTAAAGAAACTCTCGATGGCGTTGGTACTCCGAATGTAGCGGTGCATAACGGGTGGAAACGCGTAAAACGTCAGGAGATGTTCTTCATCCTCGCAGAGACTGCGGATAGCTTCGGGATAGCGCTTCTGATATTTGGCTTTGAAGGCGACCAGATTGAGCAGCGCATCTTCTTTCTTCTCCTGTTTGAAAATTCCGGCAAGTTCCGCACTGACCTCTTTGCGTTCACGATGAGGAATCGCGTTCAGAACATTGCGCTGTTTATGCACGACACAGCGAGGCCTCGGAGTCGCGGAAAAGAGAGCAGAGACAGCAGCAAGAAGCCCTTCATGTCCATCAGTCACGATCAGATCGAACTGGGTCGCACCACGAGTGCGCAGATCTTGCGAGCCTCCAATTCCATCCGTCTTTGTCTTCCTCCGCACAAGCACGTAAGGCCAGCACGTCCTTGTTCCCCTCCAAATCGACCGCAAGGGCAGTTAAGATGAGCGTGGAATCAGTTTGGGTGCCATGACGCACGGTAAAATGGATGCCGTCCAGATACAGGATGCGGTAGTGCGTAAGCAGAGGACGCTCTCGCCAGACTTCATACTGCTCAGTCAGCGTTTGGTTGAGCCGACTCACGCTGCTTGCGCTGGGGGCTACTCCCATCAAAGTTTGAGCGACTTCTCCGACTTTGTGGGTACTCGTGCCACTGACAAACATTTGGGTCAATGCCTCAGCTACTTCTGGTTCGTAACGACTGTAGCGCTCGAACACCTGGCGGTGAAACACTCCTTCTCGATCTCTCGGAACGCTCAGGTCTTCGATGCGCCCGGTTGAGGTCACTAAATCACGGGTGTAGGAGCCATTGCGATAGCCGCGACGATGAGGCGTAATTTCTCCCCAGGAGGCTCCAATGCATTGTTCTAACTCTTCACGCATTACTTGTTCAATCAACACTTGGACCGCGCTCACAGCCAGACGACGCAAATGCTCACGAAATTCCTCTTGCTCTGGCAGTGCAGGCGATGGGGATGGCTGAGTTGAACCATCAGAAGTCGATGTGGTAGGCTTTTTCTTGGATACAGGCATAGTCTTCTCCTTTTCTGGAAATGAGTAATGTATTCTCAGAGAACACCTATGCCTGTAATATCATCTCAAATAGCCTTTTTGAAAAGGCTGGCCTTTACACATAACTCGGTATGGTGTCTCGGCCACCGCCTTTTCCTCCCTGATGGTTTTGCGCAGCAGATAGCGGTCCACGTCTTGCAGTTCCAATTCCATCTGATGGTCATTAAGGACACGATACAGTTCCGTTGCCCGCTCTTTGGTCAGTTGAGAGCGTTTGTTGTGTAGCTTACCTGCTTTGTACATGCGCTTGCGGGCTCCATCCGCCCAGCGTTGCACGTTCTCGAGTCGCCTTTGGAGGGCTTCCTGCTTTCTCGCGATCTCTGAGTTGATGACGGGTGTTTTGCTATAGCCATGATTGACATCGATGCCAAGGGGAATCAGCCAATCCCGGATCGCATTCTCTTGCGCAGGCCAGCGTCTGATGTAGGTGTGAGCAAGTTCTACCGCATTTGCCTCTGCTGCCGTAGTCACAATGGGGATCAGCTTGGGCACAGTTGGTTTCGCAGGTAAGGGAGTTGCTTGCCAGCTTGCGTCTAGCCAGTACTCATGGGTGCCATCGGGTTTCTCATCCCACTTGCGCGGTCCGTCCTCGTCCTCTGGTCGCTTGTCATCGGGGACCTGGCGGCACAAATCGCGGATCAGCGCGACCCGCAGGTCCAGTTCCTGTCCAGGATGCTCAGGTAACAGGAGGCTGAAACGAGCAAGAGCCACCTCACGGGTAACCTTCCCCTGCCGATCCACACGCAGTGGAACGAACTCCCCCACTTCTCGAAACGACTCCAACCCGCTGTACTGATCCGTTCGCAACACCGTCACTACCGTGCGTCCTTCGCTTGCCAATGTTGCTAAAAACTCAGCGGCCATGCCTTCGCGATCCACTACTACTCGCTCCAGGCTCTGCAAGTCCGCGGCCAGTTCGTAGCGGGTGATGATGGCTGGTAGTCCCATGGTTAAATGCTGGTCGCCTCGATGCGTGGTCACGAACAGCGGATGGCCTTCTTGATCGTGCAACACCACTAGAGCGCGACAGCCGAGCACTTTTCCTTGCCGCCCTACTAACCCGCGCGGAATCAGGTGATCAGCATAGACGGCTTTGCGGTGCCCATCGATGTAGAAGACAGGAAGAGGACTACCTATTACGCGCAGGCGTGCTTTCCAGAGGTCGGAGGTCCACCTTGCCAACACTTCTGTCAGCGTGTCATCTGCCCCCACTTGAGCCAACTCCGCCAGGAATCGCTCAGTGTGGCGATACCCGTAGGCGCGAGGACGACCGGTGAGTAACGCCAGAGCATTGCCCATGTAGCCTCGTAAGTCCCAGGTTCTTCGCAGTCCTACTGCTTCCAGAAAGAGTAGGGTGAGTAACTGACTGCGGAGGGTCGTAGGCTGGCTGTGAGCAAGGCGCAGCGACGGAGCTGTCGTCAGTATGCGTGGCGAGAGGGCCGTCTCCACTCGAGGAAGCAAATCTGTCTGCTGAGCGGCAGCCAGTAACAAGAGGCTGCCTGCTCCTTCCTGCCACTCTGCTTGCTGTGAAGGAGCTTCTTTTACTCCCGTTTTTTCCCCTGTTCCTGACTCTTGGGGTGGTTGCTGACCCCGAGTGCGGCCCGAACACGGTTGATCTGACTGACACTCACTCGGAGAGCAAAACGTTCATGAAGTAGTGCCTGGAGTACGGAACTCGGTGTCTGAGGAGCTTCCCGACAATATGCTTCTAGGAAGGTTCGAGCCTCCCCATGCAGCTTGCTGGGATGACCATGTCGTCCATCTTGTAAGGCGGCCTCACCTCGTATTCGCACGACTTGGAGCAGTCGGTAGGCTGTCGACTGACTGATCTGCATCCCAGCAGTTGCTGCTGCCGCTTGCCAGGACCTACCCGCCTGCATCTGTGCCACCAAGCGGGCTTTCGCGGCGCGGTGCTGCTCTTTGTCCATCTTTTTCCCTCGTGAACGACTTTCTGTCTTTTCTCCTCTTCGACCTCATCCATCCACTTCACAGCACGGATCATAGCACAGCGGCAAGCCAAGGAGAACGGAAGTACCGGCAAACATCTCCTCCTGATTGCTACCCCTCACCCGGTTCTTACCGGCCTCTCTCATCAAGAGTTGCGGCTATCTCTTCTAACCGACGAAGAGAGCGACGATCGCCGAGGCGCTCAAGCACTGGTCGGGCACGTTCGAGCTGTGTTTGATCACTCGTCCGCTGTGCGAGCACGATGCGCATGCGAGCTGCATGCGGGATCAGGCCGTGGGTTTCCGCCTCATCGATGGCCGTTGCAAGCCGTCCATGGTCTTCGACTAACAACGCCTGGGCGATTTCAACGCACCGACTCACTACGTTGTCCCACCACCAGGAGTACCAGGAGAGCCTGGAGAGCAGTCGTTTGATGAGTGCCTGTGGGGCGTGTATCCCATGTTCGCTCAAGAACATGAGGGTGGGGATGTCGGTCTGATCCCAAAGCTCCTCGCTCGAGGGATCGCAGCTAATCTTGTTTGGGTCCTCCTCGCAGAGGGCTACGAGCAACGCACGTGCGTTGGTGTTCCTGATCGGGAAACCTCGTTCAATCACTGAGGCCGCGGCGTCGGCGACCGCACGGTCCTCGCGTGCCAGGGCTATGCTGAGCACAGCAAGATAGCCACCTGACAGATAGCCACCTACTGCCAAAAAAAAGGCTTTACTCGCGTCGTACTGGACCTGTTCCCACATCTCTTCAAGTGTGGGCATGAAGTCACTCATCTCGGACCAATGCCCACTGAGGTAGAGGGCATAGGTAGCACGCACTACCGCTTCCAGGAGATGCACCACCGGTTCGCCTGGTCGAAGCTGCTCCAATGCCTCGCGCACAATCTGGCTACAACGGGCATAGTTGCCGCGGCAGAAGTAGGTCCCAGCCATCCTGTACACTGTATCCCCGCGTTCCATCGAAGGGAGTTCGGGGATGCCCAGTCGGCGTCTTGATGCCGCCAGCGCGTCGTCCCAGGCGTCGACCATCCAGGACAGAAAGGTGTAAGCATCCAATGCCTCGCTTAAAGCGGCCCAATTTTCTCGGGCTTCGAAATACGCCGCTGCAGCCATAGCCACGCCCCGTCCCGCGTTCACCTCTTCTGGAGTGAGATCACCGCGCCAGTACAGCCAGAGGAGGTCGGCGATGCGGACCCGCCAGCGTTCGTCTTCATTGCCCACCGCCTCTGCCAGGCGCTGTGCCTCGGTGAGCAGCTCGGCCAACTCCTCCTTCTTGCTTAGCGCTGTATCGGTCGCCCAGGGGTGCAAGCGCAGGGATTCGATGAGCAACTTACGGAGTAACCGCATCCCGACCGGTGGATCCTGTCCCGTTGTTCTGAGCCAGCATTCTCGTGCCTTGCGATAGGCGTCAATTGCCGAGTTGCTATTGGGAATAGCGTCTCCGAGTTGCTCATAGAGTCGCAGATGTTCTTCCACTGGCGCAAGGTTAATGGCACTTTGCAGGTAGGCCCGCGCCTCGGCAAACGCACCGGAACGGCCGGCGAGCAGACCCGCCCGTTCGAGGTAGTGGACGGCACGGGAGGGATCGATGAGCAACTCTAGAGGGATCGCTGACTGGCGCGCCAGCACGACGGCCTCCCGATAGTGGTAGGCAATCAGTTCTGTGAACTCATCCAACCGATCACCTGCAGACGTCTCGAGCCACGCGGCGATCTTGCCATGCAAGCGCACCCGTTCCGCCCGGGAAAGCGTTCCGTAGGCTACGTCGCGGATCAAGATGTGGCGGAACCTGAACGTCCCACTCTCACCAGGTACGATGAGGTCTTGCGCGAGCAGCCCATCCAGTGTTGTCTCCAGCTCGGTTGGCTCCAGGGTGTCGAGCACCACGTGTAACATTGCCGCACGGAAGTCACGCCCCGCTACGGAAGCCACCTGCAGCACAGCACGCTCCGCTGCTGGGAGCAGGTCGAGGCGTGCGAGCGTCGCTTCATAGACCGTATCGGGCAACACCTCGCTTGTGGTAACGTTCCCTGCCGCCAGGCCGCGCTCGGTGAGTCCCCGCACCAACTCAATTGCGAAAAATGGATTCCCACCGGAACGCTGCACAATGCGCTCGCGGATTGCCTCGTGCAGTCCCCCGCCTATCGTCGTCAGGCGCTCAACCAGTTCCCCTGTCTGAGCATCGGAGAGCGGTTCCAAGGCGAGTGAGGTAAAGTTCCGCCGTCCTCCACCCCACATCGGACGGCGATCCAGCAACTCTGGTCGACTCAGGACGATTATAAGAAGGGAAGCCTGTGTGCGGAGGTGCATGAGGTACTCCACCAGGTCCAACAAGCTCTCGCTCGCCCAGTGCAAGTCCTCAAAGACGACGATGCGTGGGGTTTGGTGTACAAGGATCTCCACGAGCAGCCGCCAGGCCGCGAAGATACTCTCACGGTCTATCGCCCCTTCACGTTCGATGCCAAGTGTTGCCAGTATGAGATCAGCGAGATGTGCTGCGTCTTCGGCTGTCTGTCCCCCTCGGACAAAGGCATCAGCAACCGGTGGCTTGCCAATCTCACCTCCCAACAGGTCAGTCAGGAGACCACGTAGTGTCCAGTAGGTCAACATTTGGCCGTAAGGGAGGCAGCGTGCTGTCGCCACCTGGAACCCGTCTGCCTCATCAAGCTGTGCAAGAAATTCCTCCAGGAGCCGTGTCTTGCCAGTGCCTGCCGGGGCCACAATCGACACCAGTTGTGGTCGGCGCTCCTCCAGCGTCCGCATCCGCAAAAGTTCCAGCTGCAGCAGATCTTGCCGCCGACCAATGAGCGGTGGCCGACCAACGAGCCGAGCTGTTCGCATCTCGACGAGGGGAAACACGCGCAGAGGCTCGCGCTTGCCCTTGACCTCGATGAGACGCACCTCGCCAAAGAGGAAGGCGGCCTGGGCTGCTGTGGCTGTTCGCTCTCCTACCACCATCTCGCCCGGAGCCGCCGCCTGTTGCAAACGGGCAGCCACGTTCACTGCGTCTCCCGTCACCAGGAAATCGCCAGACGCCTGGTCGCTCGTTGCCACGACTTCGCCCGTGTTGACGCCCATCCTGAGCAGCAACCGCCCCCCAAGGAGCGGATCGGTGGCGATAGCCTCGCGCAATGCCAGGGCAGCTGCCAGCGCTCGTTCCGCGTCATTGCCATGCGCTCGAGGCAGGCCAAAGACCGCCATGACGGCATCCCCGATGAACTTCTCGAGGGCTCCACCGTGCTCTTGAATGACACGTTGGGCGTGGGCGTAGTAGCGGCCCATCAAGGCGCGAACATCTTCGGGGTCGAGGCTCTCGCCCAGTTCTGTAGAGCCAGTCACATCGGCAAAGAGGATGGTCACGAGCTTTCTCTCTTCTGGCATGAGCGCACCTCCACAGCTACCATGGCGGGAAAGGCCAACCTACGGCTTGATGATGGATAGAAACTCTTCGCTTGCTAGTATGACGGTTAAGAGCATCACTGTCAAGTAAGATGCGCTGTCTGGATAGTTTGCCAGATGCAAGGAGTAGCGCATGCATTCGGTCGTTCATGTGAATCTTCACTGCCGAGTGGCGTCCTCGCATCTGCACCGACCTCGAGCCAATGTTGAGAGGGATGTTCACTTCAAGAAAGAACTGGACTTCCTGATCTACATGCGTCGGCTGGCTGCTGGCGTGAAACCCTGATAATCCGCCTTATGGGGCCAGTTAGCTTCAGAAGATCAATCTTTTTGTCTATTTTTATTTACCTCTTTCATGAGTTTGGACTTAATCCTGTTGTTCTTTGTAACGTACCCCACTATACGTAGCACCTTGCATAATAGTATCAAAACTCGCCTGTAAAAATTCCCCTCCGCCATCGTCTATCCGTTAGGGTTGTAACTCTGTTTCTACGGCCTTCCACCGAGAGCAGTAACACAGTGGTAGTACTGATGGGGCATACTGCTTGTTTGGATTACTACCAGATGCTACATCGTCAGGGAGTCTGCCATTTTAAACAAGGACGCATGAAAAATGAGAGTATTTTTTGAGAGACGCTTGTTACGGATACCCATTCTCACTTTTGACGCGTCTTCTCGAAAAATGGCTGAAACCCTGATCATAGCTATGGATTCGTATAGGTCACCAGTGTTCAGCTTGTCCACCGGTGAGTTCCGTAGTGATCAAGATAATCATTGGTGAAGAATGCACATCACGCACCCTTGATTCCAAGTATCCTGGAGGAATGAATGGAGCCATCATTTCAATTTGATCAAGGAACCCTCACAGTTGCGTCCGAAGCATCTTCCCCCGCCATCTTGCTCGAACGTGGAATACACTACACCCGGCAAGGATGTTATGTCGAAGGAATGATATACTTTGCGCTCGCTCGCGAACGACTTTCTCCCGATCAGGTGCATTTTGCTACCGCGCTCGATGCCTTTATAGAAAGCCATGCCCGTTATTTGCAGGCGCAACAATCGCTTCATACGGCGAGCAAACGCTTCGCTGAGGCCGAAACCGAGCAGCAAACGCAACTGGTTGCCCTGGAAAAGGTACTGCTAGCCATCACGAAAGAGATGGATAGGGCACCTCAGTCCCATGTTAAAGCCCAGCCAACTAAATATCCCGAGGAGCATCAGCTGCCGCAGTTACCACAACTGCCATCTATAGACTCCGACTGTGAGAAGCCATCATTACCACCGCACACATTCCCCGCCGATTGCGATATCCTTCCTGCCCTGCACTTCACCTGCTTTGGTCGTTTCGAGGTAAGGCGCCTGGGCCTACCAATTCCCCTCTGCTCAAGTCGGAGGGGGCAGAGTATCTTACGATATTTAGTAGCCCAAACGGGACATCATGCAACAATGGATGTTTTGATAGCTTTGCTATGGCCTGAAGATGAATCCATAGTAGCTCAATCAAAGATGCATAGCGCGATCGCTTCTCTGCGTCGTTCACTCAATCATGGCTATAACTGTTATCCAGGCGGTGGGTACATCGTGTGCAAAAATGGAGTCTACTATCTCAATCCAGCAGTCGAGATCCGAACAGATGTAGACGATTTCCTGCAATGTTACGTGGCGGAACGACAGACCAGCGCGGAGCAAATAGCCCTCTATGAGAAAGCTTGCAGCCTGTATACAGGTCCCTTCTTATCAGAGGATCTGTATGCGGACTGGTCGTTTCTTCAACGGGAGCAATTGAATCAGGCCTATCTTGCCATGTGTAGGGTACTTACCGATCATTATCTGAAGATTAAACGCTATGAAGATGCCGCAAAATGGGCTATAGCCATACTTAAGGTGAACGGCTGTGACGAAGGGGCGCATCGGCAACTCATTCAAGTCTATGCTGCTCAAGGTCGTCGTAGCGAGGCACTGCAACAGTATCATCGTTGCGAGTCCTTGCTACGTAAAGAATTGGGGGTGACCCCGCTGTCTGAAACAACGCATATATTTCAGCAGTTGCTCACAGGCGAACCCTCCTCCACAGATACAGTGAAAATGCAGCGAAAATACAGCCCCTCATGATAATCTTCTTTCTAGAGTGAGGTTAGCTCACTCTAGAAAGTAAGGAAATGGGACAGTTCGCTTTCCCCCCGGCGCCTTACATCGCATTACGAAGGCCAAGAGACGATGGACAATGAAGAATTTTCCATCATCATCTGGTGCCAGTATGACCTGCAGATCAATACAGCCCAGCTACGTCTGATGCGTGTTGATACGGGCGAAGATGTACCGCTCAGGGACGGCAGCTTTCTCCTGCGTATCTCGATAGATGCAAAGACATTGGTGCTGCGCTGCTTTATTCGCCATATTGCAAGCGGGAGGGAAGCCTATGTGCAAGGGGGTCCAAAGCTGCGAGGATTTATAGAAACCTGCCTCTTACATGGAGGAACTCAGGAGCCTGGGAGCCCGGAGGCATCAGGAAAGTAAATGCCAGACGCATTGTCATACGTTTACAGTCCGCCTGTGGTTCTCTCAGCGCTTGTTCGTTTGTCGTTCTTGCCACATACAGGTACTGGCAAGCATTGGTTTTGTTCCTACTGTAGTTGATACAAACCTTATCACTTATCACCATGTGTCGGTGGCATTGTAGGAGCGTTTATCGGAATTACTGACAAGGGACAGTTACCAGGTAAGGTACTTCCCACTGGTCGTGCAGCGCAACCTGTATTGGTTACAAGCTTCACGGATTATCTTCGCCAATTTGGCGGCTATCGCCTGGACAGCTTTTTGACTTATGCTGTGCAGAATTTCTTCGACAATGGTGGGCTCAGGCTCTACATTGTGCGTGTGGCTGATAGCGCGGCGAAGTCCGCGACTGGCACTGTAACACCCCCAATTCAGCTCCAGGCGGCCCATACCGGTAGCTGGAGCACCCTGTTACGCTACGACATTACCTCCGGCTCCGCCCCCGCTAAGTTTAATCTGACGGTGCGGGCGCTCGGTATGGCG
>WNGM01003794.1_pt1 | contig 12027 bp, 13 predicted proteins | sample 5400571 | NCBI WGS metagenome assembly WNGM01 (sample SAMN13153378, study PRJNA577476) | soil metagenome | isolation source: 100 cm soil or saprolite under Garry oak tree replicate 2 | place: USA:California | collected 2016-06-15
TCAGGTCACTGCTCGTCCGGTTGGTCCCTTTTCGGCGGTCGCGGACCCGGACCGACAGATCGAAACCTAGGCACGAAGCCGGGCCCAAAGAGGGTCAGATCCGGGCCTGCGACCACCGGGCGGATCATCGCAGGCCCGAAGGGACAGCGTCCCCTGGCGGATTATCCATCCGCCCCGCGGCTCATTGCCCGTCGTCATCTCGGAAGCCAGTCAATCTCTGTAGCGACGTCAAGTGATTCCTAGTCAGATGAGATCCGGCCAGTGAACATCCGCGCGAAGACGTCGAGCCACCCCACGAAGGAGCCGTCTGCGTGTATCGTTTCGACGGTCCTCTGGCCATAGAAGTCGCGCAATGTGTCCCACGCCGCTTCAATATTCCGCATTTGCACATCCAGGGCTGCCACGCTGACCGTTCCCCGAGCGATGAACCTGCGGCGCGCGGCATCTCGATCCCCATCGAACCACCAGGCTGAAATTCCTGAGGCGTGCATAGCCCGTACGAGGGGAAACCACTTAGGTGGGAATCTCCAGTCCAGGACCACCGGCACACCAAGAGCGCGCAGCCCCGCAATGAGCGGATCCAGCGGAAGGGGCGGGAGATGGGCGACGGCTGTCCATGCGTCCTGGAGCCCGACCCGACCAAAGCCATCGTTCTCAACATCAACGTGTACGAACCCATGCTGCTCGCGAAGCCAGCTTCCGTAGGCAGACTTCCCGGTAGCCGGAACGCCTGAGACCAGGACGAGCGGTTTCATAATGGGTCTCAGTCTTGCACCATCGAGTCCAGAATCTCGCTCGCGCTGCCGGCTGCCCCTGTCCCGGATAGTACGGGTGCCGGTGACCCCGGGCGAGCTCGGAGGCGCTTCGGACCGGAAAGGAGACCTCGCGGGCCCCGGTGCGCTCGCCGACCCCGCGCCCTGGCTCCGAGGCCGTCGCCGGGCCGCGGAACTTCGCTTGTTGCGGCGGGGTCATAGTTGCGATGCCCCGGCCCACCATCCGTGCGTTCCTGCTCGTGCTGCTGGTCGGCGCCAGCTGCACGTCGGGGAGAACGAGCGTTCCTCCCGTCACGCATTCGACCCGGCCCAACGCTCCGATCGCCTCGTCTGAATCGTCGTCTCCCCCCGGGTGGAGCGTCCGCACGCTTTCGAACGGCACGGTGTCGGTTCAGGTCCCGTCGCGGTGGGCCTTCAGGCCCGACCCGGTGCCGGACCTCGTCGAGCCGGTGATGCTGTTCGTCACGGGTGAGCCGCGGCTGCCGCCCGCGAAGCGCGTGGCATGCGGCGTCACCCCTCCTCGGGGTGGGGCACTCGTGTGGCTGTATGAGTTCGTGTTCCCCCCGCCTCCGGGGTTCCCCGCCTCGAACGCCGCCAGAGTGCGCCGGACAACTCCGCGGCGACCACCTCACTTCTCGCTCGGCAGGGCCATCCCCGGAGCGCTGGAGTGCTCCCGGCGCCCCGCCTACAACGTGGGCTTCAGGACCGCAGGCCGAATCTTCTTCGCGAAGGTCGCGCTGGGTCCCCATGCCCCGACAACCTTGCGTCGAACGGTGCTGCTGCTTCTCGATAGCCTGGCCGTCCGACCCCTATAGGGGGCGAGCCGTGTCGCTTGGGGCCGTTAGCGACAGGGTCGATGGAATCGCCTCCGCGCCCACGGGCACCTCCTCCTCCGTCCTGCCGTCGGGGTCCTGCATACCCTCCCGGTAGCGAACCATGCCCGCTCGGACCCTGGTCGCCGGGTGGGCTCGCGATGCATCATGGAACCGGCATGGTCGCGGTCGCGGGGCCCGAGGTCGACGAAACCCATCCCACCCGGCACTGGCATCGCCTGGACGACGGACGGGTGCAGTGTGATGTGTGCCCCCGGGCGTGCCGGCTCCACGAGGGACAGCGAGGCCTGTGCTTCGTGCGGATGCGGCAGGGCGACGTCATCGTCCTCACCACGTACGGCCGCTCCAGCGGGTTCTGCGTCGACCCCATCGAGAAGAAGCCGCTCAACCACTTCCTCCCGGGCACGCCGGTGCTGTCGTTCGGGACGGCCGGCTGCAACCTGGCGTGCCGGTTCTGCCAGAACTGGGACATCTCGAAGTCCCGGGAGATCGACACCCTCGCCGACGCGGCCTCGCCGAAGGGCCTGGCCCGCGCCGCCGAGGAACTCGGATGCCGGAGCGTGGCGTTCACCTACAACGACCCGGTCATCTTCATGGAGTACGCCATGGACGTGGCGGATGCCTGCCACGAGCGCGGCATCAAGGCGGTGGCGGTGACCGCGGGCTACATGCGCGCGGAGCCCCGCCAGGAGTTCTACCGGCACATGGACGCGGCGAACGTCGACCTCAAGGCGTTCACCGAGGACTTCTATCACCGCGTGTGCGCCGGCGGTCTGGCTCCGGTGCTGGAGACGCTCGAATACCTGAAGCACGAGACGGAGGTGTGGTTCGAGATCACGAACCTGCTGATCCCGGGGCTGAACGACTCCTCCGAGGAGATCGACGCGATGACCCGCTGGGTTGTGGAGCGCCTAGGGCCCGACGTGCCCATGCACTTCACCGCGTTCCATCCGGACTGGAAGATGCGGGACCGGCCGCCCACGCCGCCAGCGACGTTGACCCGGGCCCGGCGGATCGCGCTGGCCAACGGGGTCCGGTACGCGTACACCGGGAACGTGCACGACGCCGAGGGCGGGAGCACGTACTGCCACCGCTGCGGCGAGGTCCTCGTCGAACGGGACTGGTACCAGCTGGGCAATTGGAACCTCACGGGCGATGGGCGGTGCATGCGGTGCGACACGCCGTGCCCGGGGGTCTTCGAGGGCGCGCCGGGGAGCTGGGGACCGCGACGGCTGCCGGTCCGGCTCCGGGTGGGGTGAGGGCGGGAGGGGTCCGCCGCCCGGCGGCCGCGGTTTCGTTCTACCCCGGCGACCCCGAGGAGCTCGGCGCCGCGCTCGATCGGCTGCTGGCGGAGGCGTCCGTCCGCAGCGCGCTCGGCGGGCCGGTCGGACTGGTCGTGCCCCACGCCGGATACGCGTACTCCGGGCCGGTGGCGGCCACGGCATACCGGCTGCTGGCCGAGAGCGCGGCCATTCCGGAGCGGGTCGCGGTGCTGGGGCCGGCCCATTTCGTGCCGCTCGGCGGGGTGGCCGTCCCGGAGGCGACGGGCTGGGAGACACCGCTCGGGGTCGTCCAGATCGACGTGGAGCTCCGCGAGAGGGCGGTGTCGCAGGGCGCGGTGGTAAACGACCGTCCCCATGCCCCAGAGCACGCCGTCGAGGTGCAGCTTCCGTTCCTCCAGCGAGTGGTGGGGTCGGCGCTTCGAGTGCTGCCCGTGGCGGTTGGAACGGCGGAGCCCGAGGAGGTCGCCACGCTCATCGAGGCGCTCATGCGGGTGCCCGGAACACTGGTCGTGGTGAGCACCGACCTCAGCCACTACCACCACCACGAGACCGCCCGGGCGCTCGACAGCCGGACCGCCGCCGCAGTGGTGGCGGGAGACCTCGGGGCGATCGGGCTTGATGCCGCATGCGGCGCGCACGCTCTCCGCGGGGCCGTGGCTTACGCCAGCCGCCGCGGCCTGGAGCTGCACCTGCTCGACCTCCGCACCTCGGCCGACACGGCCGGAGGCCCCTCCCGCGTGGTGGGCTACGGCGCCTTCGCGCTCATCGAGCGGACCTAAAGGCGCAGCGGCTGGGTGCTCCCTTTACCAACGAGGTGGTCGTGTTCGCGACCCCCGGGGCCGCCATGGCGGACACCGTCTCCGCCCTGAGGTCACTTCTCGATGGCAAGCTCGTGATCGACGCGACGAACAACGTCCAGGGTGAGCTGATGAACAGCGCCGGGACCATCGGGGCGGCCGCCCCGGGGGCCTGTACGTCAGATCCTTCAACACCCTCGGGTGGGAGCTGTTCGACCAGCCCGTCGTCGGGGGGATCCAGGCCGACCTGGTCTTCTGCCCGATCCTGTCCATCCCCTCCTCCTCGCGGCGATCAGGGCGCTGGACCCGGACCGCGCTCGGGTCCGAAGGGGCGCCTGACTGGGTTTACGCTCGTAGCTCGCTCGCCCTCAATCCCCCGAAGCTTGCCCTTCGTGAACGCCCGCGCCTTCGGCGGGCCGACGACGACCGCGCCGACCAGCTTGTCGTCCTTCACCGCGCCCGAAGACCAGAAGTGGAACCTGAGCGCCCGATGTGGGTGCCGGTACTCCCGCGCCGTAAACGCGTTGGCTCCCGCGAGCGTGAGCGGCGTGACGTTCACGCTGCCGCCTCCCGAAACTCCACGCGCCCGGCGAGGTCTTGTCCGGGTCCGCGCCGCTCTGCCGGGTGCACGATGACCTCGCGCAGCCCGAGCGCCCTCGCGTACTCGCCGAACCGGATGATGTCCTCGGGAGTCAGCATTCCCGAGTTGTACCTCTGGCCGAGCGCTGCCAGGTCGCCGAAGGTCGGGCGAGCCGGAGCCGGAGCGTCGGCGCGAAGATCGGCGTTGAGCCCCGCGATCCGCTCGTCGAGGTCCCGCACCGCCGATTTCACGTTGACCGGCTTGAGGGTGCCGTTCGCCACGAGGTCGGCGAGCCCGGACTTGCGGTCCTCAAGCTCCCGAATCTCCCGCAGCAGCGCCGCCTCGACCGTGGAGCGCTTGCCGTTGCGCTTCGGCTTCGGCTTCGCCGTCTGTGCCTCGACCCACTCGCTGACGAACGCCTCGACGCGCCGGGCGTTGACGCGGGTCGCCCCGCACCCGCCGCCGCCCTTCCAGCACACGTAGCGGGCCTCAGACGGCTTCGCCACGGTCCCGGAGCCCAAGAGCTTGCGCCCGCACTCCGAGCACCGCACGAGGCCAGCCAGGAGGTAACGCCGCCCGTTTACGCGGGGCCGGGTGCCGTCCGAAGAGAACCGCGCCACGAGCAGCGCGTGCTGGTCGTCGGAAAGGATGGCCGGTGCCTCGACGAGCGAGTCGGACAGCATCATCCGCCGCAGCGTGGACAGCCGCCACGCGTTGCCGGAGGTCGTCTTCATGCCCGCCTCGTTCCAGTCGAGCACCAGCCGGTACAGGCTTCCTCCGGCCAGCAACCGCCGCGCCGCGTCTTCGATGGCCTTGGCCTCATCCGCCACGAGTGCCGTCCGGTCAGCTGTCCGACCGTACGCCCTGCGCCCTCCTCCGAGGAACATCCGGCCAGCCGCCCGCTGAGCGTCTTTCGTCTTGCGGACCTTCTCGCCGAGCCGTTCCGAGTAGTAGACCGCCGCAGCGACCCGCCCCTTGAAGTCCTTGCGGTCCTGCGCTCGCGTCAGGTCGATGTCGGCCTCGTCCACGAACAACAGCTTGCGAACCTTGCCCGCTGCGTAGAGGTCGAGCCAGCGCTGCCCTTCCTTGTCCTGACGGAGAAGCCGCTCCGTGTCACGAGCGAGTGGAGCATCGAAGCGACCGGCCTCCAGGTCGGCAATCATCTGGAGGTACGCGGGACGCCTCGCCTTCGGATTCCAGCCCGAAATGCCCTGGTCCGTATACTCGCCGACGACTTCCCACCCTTCCTCCGCTGCCCGTGCCCGGCAGTTCGCCAGTTGCACGGGGATCGAGCGGGGGTCGTCCTTGTCAGCCTTGGAGACCCTCGCGTAGACCGCCACCTGGGCTGCCATCCCTGCCTCCCTTCTGGCGAAGAGTGTACCGTCGTTGGAGCGGTTTCACACCTTCGCCGAGACCAAGGAGTACCTGGGCGGCTACTACGAGCTGGAGTGCACCGCGGAGCAGGCCCTGGAGGCCGCGGCGAAGTGCCCCGACGCCCGGTACGGGGCCATCCAGGTCCAGGAGGTCATGCCGGTGGAGGCCCCGGCCGGCATGGAGATGCCCCACTAGCCCCTAGCCTGGTGGCCATCGGCGCGCACGAAGAGGTTCGCGAGGTCGTCGAGCGCCTGTTCCGTGAGGAGCACGGGCGGGCGCTCGCGACCCTCATCCGGGCGCTGGGGGACTTCGACCTGGCCGAGGAGGCGGTCCAGGACGCGTTCATCCGGGCCATGGACCGCTGGCCGGCCGACGGCGTGCCCGCGAACCCCGGCGCGTGGATCACCACCACCGCCCGGAACCGGGCCATCGACCGGATCCGCCGGGAGCGCCGTCTGCGTGACAAGGTCGAGCTGATCCAGGCCCTGGACCGGCTCCAGGCCCTTCCCGACGAGGAGGAGCTGCGCATGCGGGCCTGGCCCGACGAACGCCTGCGGCTGGTGTTCACGTGCTGCCACCCGGCGCTGGCCCGCGAGGCCCAGGTCGCGCTGACCCTGCGGACGCTGGGCGGGCTGACCACCCGGGAGATCGCCCGGGCCTTCCTGACCACCGAGCCCACCATCGGGCAGCGGCTGGTCCGGGCCAAGCGCAAGATCCGGGAGGCGGCCATCCCGTACGAGGTCCCGCCGCCGGACGTGCTCCCCGAGCGGCTGGCCGGCGTGCTGGCGGTCCTGTACCTGGTGTTCAACGAGGGATACGCCTCGACGGAAGGCGAGCTGGTTCGGGCCGACCTGTGCGCCGAGGCCATCCGGCTGACGCGGGTCGTGGTCGGCCTCCTGCCCGCGGAAGCGGAGCCGAGCGCGCTGCTCGCGCTGATGCTGCTGCACGATTCCCGGCGGGAGGCTCGGGTCGATGCGGCGGGCGACCTCGTGCTGATGGAGGACCAGGACCGGTCCCGCTGGACCGCCGGCGAGATCGACGAGGGCCTCGCGCTGCTGGAACGGGCCCGCTCGCTGCGGCCGGCTGGCCCGTACGTCCTGCAGGCGGCCATCGCCGCTGAGCACGCCCGGGCGCCCCACGCCGAGGCCGTGGACTGGCCCGCCGTGGTGGCCCTGTACCGCTCGCTGCTGTCCATCCAGCCCTCGCCGGTGGTCGCGCTGAACGCCGCCGTGGCGGTGGCCATGGCCGACGGCCCCCAGGCGGGCCTGGCCCTGGTGGACCGGCTCGGTGCGACGGGCGCCCTGGAGCGCTACCACCTGCTCCACGCGACGCGGGCGGACCTGCTGCGGCGTCTGGATCGCCGCGCCGAGGCCGCCGACGCCTACCGGCGGGCCCTCGACCTGGCCACGAACCCGGCGGAGCGCCGGTTCCTGGAACGCCGCCTGGCGGAGGTCAGCGGGCGGCCTGGCTGAGCGGGGCCGTCGCCGGCGCCGGAGCGGTCGATGTGCCGGCCACCTCGCGCAGCGACGTGCCCAGGAGGTTCTCCCGAATGGCCTCGGTGCTCCGCGACCACGCGGGATGCAGCGCGCAGATCCCCTGCCAGCCGCAGGGGAAGCCTCGCATCGGGCACCGGTCCGGCTTCAGCTCCCCCTCCGCCGTCTCCACCACGGCAAGTAGCGAGATCGAATCGGGCGAGCGGGCCAGCCGGTAGCCGCCACCCCGTCCCACGTGTGCCTCGACCAGGCCCGCCCGGACCAGGATCCCCAGGATCTGCGGCGTGTAGCTGCGGGGGATGGCCATGGCCCGGGAGACCTGGGCCATGGTGCGGTAGCCGGGATCGTCCCAGGAGGCGGCCAGGAACACCGCCGCCCGAAGTGCGTAGTCCCCCCGCCGGGTCAGGGTCAGGTTCATCCCCGGAACGTTAAGCCCTTCACTGAAGGAAAAGCCAGCAAGGGGTCCCGCGAGCGTCGGGACCTTCGACCCATGCCCAGGTGGCGGCGCGACCCGAAACTTCAGTAACACACTAAACGTTTGGCCCCTGAGCTTCGGGGAGAGGGGAGGAAGCCATGGCATCGACCGGGACGAGGGCTCCGCAGAAGGGGGCTCCGCACGTTTCGGGGAACGGACACGCCGCCCCCGGGGCGGGCGGCTCCAAGGACCTGACCGGGCTGGGACGGGAGGTCTCCACGGCCTTCTACCGGATCTTCCCGGCGATGATCGTGGTGGTGGGGCTGGCGCTGGTCGCGCTGGTGGCCCTGTGGGCGGTCAACGCCTCCAACTCGAAGGCGTCGTCTTCGAAGGCGCCCGCCGCCGGCCCGTACCGCATCACCGGGAACGGCACCGGCCACGTGGTCAACGTTCACCTGGTGGCCACGGAGACGGTCCAGGAGATCGCCCCCGACGTGAAGTACGACGTGTGGACCTTCGGCGGCACGGCGCCGGGACCGGTGATCCGGGTCCACGTGGGCGACACGGTCCACTTCACGCTGACCAACGACAGCACCATGGGGATGGACCACTCCATCGACTTCCACGCCGCGCAGACGCCGTGGGACGTGAACTACCAGCCGGTCCACCCCGGGCAGAGCTCCACGTTCGACTTCGTGGCGCGGTTCCCGGGCGTGTTCATGTACCACTGCGGGACCCAGCCCGTGCTCATGCACCTCGCTAACGGGATGTACGGCGCGATCATCGTGGAGCCCGCCGCGCCGCTGAAGCCCCTCCCGGCGGCCCGCGAGTACGTCCTGGTGTCGAGCGAGTTCTACCCGGGCGACAAGCCGGTGAAGGGCGCCTACCAGGGCGATCTGAACAAGATGCTGTCGGCGAACCCGCAGTACGTGGTGTTCAACGGGAAGGCCGGCCTGTACGGCGCCACCAACCCGCTGCTGACCCGGCCGAACGAGCTGACCCGGTTGTGGGTGCTGAACGCCGGGCCCACCCTCACCAACGCCTTCCACGTGATCGGGGCGGTCGCGGACCACGTCTACCCCGACGGGAACCCGACCAACGTGCTGAACGGGATGCAGACTTACAACATCCCGCCGGGGGGCGGAGCGATGTTCGAGTTCCGGATTCCGGACGCGGGGCTGTACCCGTTCGTGACCCACTCGTTCGCCTTCACCGGGCGGGGAGCCGTCGGCATCATCAAGGCGACCCCGGACGCCCCGCCCGCGCCGACCTCGTACCCGACCATGGGCGACCCGTTCTCGGCCGGCGTGCTGCCCGCGGGGGCGGAGCCCTCGGTCGCGCCCACGGGTGCGCCTGCTCCTTCGGCGACCTGCGAGCCGGACGGCATGGCCCTCAGCATCACCGCCCAGAACCTGGCCTTCAGCTCGGACTGCTTGGCCGTGCCTGCGGCGATGGACTTCACCATCGCCTTCGACAACCAGGACCAGGCCGTGCCGCACAACGTGGCCATCTACACGGACTCGAGCGCGACGACGCCGCTGTTCGTGGGCGACCTGGTCACCGGACCGGCAGGCACCACGTACCAGGTGCCGGGCCTGCCCGCCGGCGTGTACTTCTTCCGGTGCGACGTCCACCCCAGCATGAACGGCACGTTCATCGTGAAGTCCATGGGCCACTGAGAAACACCCGCAGGCATGCCCGCACGACACTCCGCCCCCCGGGACCGTTCCGGGGGGCGGAGGCGCTTCCAGCGTTAGCTGGGGACGGCCACCGGCGGGATGTGCGCGAGGCCGTCGGTGAGTGCGTCCTCCGACAGCTCGAACTCCGGCAGGCGGCCGTTCATGTAGTCGTCGTAGGCCTGCATGTCGAAGTGGCCGTGCCCGCACAGGTTGAACAGGATGACCTTCTCCTGCCCGGCCTCCCTGGCCTCGACTGCCTCGTCGATGACCTGGCGGATGGCATGGGCCGGCTCGGGGGCCGGGATGATGCCCTGGGCCCGGGCGAACTGGACCGCCGCGTCGAAGATCTGGTTCTGGGTGAAGGCCCTGGCCTCCATGTGGCCCTCCCGGACCAGCAGCGACAGCGACGGCGCGTCGCCGTGGTATCGCAGCCCGCCCGCGTGCACGGGCGCCGGCACGAACGTGTGCCCCAGCGTGTACATGGGGAACAGCGGCGTGGTCTCGGCGGTGTCCCCGAAGTCGTAGGCGAACCTGCCCCGGGTGAGCGTTGGGCACGCCGTCGGTTCGCAGGCCACGAACCGGGCCTGCGACTTCCCGGCCAGCTTGTCGGCCATGAACGGATACGAGAATCCGGCGTAGTTCGACCCCCCGCCGACGCACCCGATGATCACGTCGGGCTGCTCGCCGGCCATCTCGATCTGCTTCTTGGCCTCCAGCCCGATCACCGTCTGGTGCAGCAGCACGTGGTTCAGCACGCTCCCCAGCGAGTAGCTCGTGTCCGGGTCCTGTGCGGCCACCTCGCTGGCCTCGCTGATGGCGATGCCGAGCGAGCCGGTGGAGTTGGGGTTCTGCTCCAGGATCTTCTTGCCGGACTCCGTGGTGGACGATGGCGAGGGGCGGACCTCCGCGCCGAAGGTCTCCATGAAGATCCGCCGGTACGGCTTCTGGTCGTAGGAGGCCCTGACCATGAACACCAGGCATTCCAGCCCGAAGAACTGCGTGGCCATGGACAGCGCCGAGCCCCACTGGCCGGCGCCGGTCTCGGTGGTCAGCCGCTTCCTGCCCGCTTCCTTGTTGTAGTAGGCCTGGGCCACGGCGGTGTTCGGCTTGTGCGAGCCAGCCGGCGAGCCCCCCTCGTACTTGAAGTAGATCCGGGCGGGAGTCTGCAGGGCCTGCTCCAGACGGCGGGCCCGGTACATCGGGGTGGGCCGCCACAGGCGGTACACGTCGATCACCGGCCCCGGGATGTCGATCCATCGCTCCGTGGAGACCTCCTGGAGGATCAGCGACTCCGGGAACAGCGGCGCAAGCAGGTCCGGCGTGACCGGCTCGCCGGTGCCCGGGTGCAGTGGCGGCAGGGGCGGAACCGGCAGGTCCGGGAGGATGTTGTACCAGGCCGTCGGGATGTCGTCGGGCCCCAGGTTGAACACGATCCGATCGCTCACCGCCGCACCTCCTGTGGTCGTCTCCACGTGCGCGACGCAGGCATCCGCGTGCACCGGCGACTATCCGCCGGAGCGCTCGATGCCGTCAACCACGGTTGGGGCTCCTTGGGCGGCGCGCCCGGGAGTTCGCAACCCGGACGCTGCGAGTGACTCCAGGCGTGGGGGTAGCGCAACCGGTACCCTGGTCTTCTCATTGCAACTGGCGAAGTGGCCCACCAGCCTGCTTGCCGCGTCTTGGCGAGACTCGCGGGCCGAGAAGGGAGTGAGGGAGATGGGTGAGGCGGTAGCCACCCTGGCTTCCGGCAATTGGTCGGTCAAACCCGGCAAGGAAGAGGAGTTTGTCGTTCGCTGGCGCGAGTGGCTCGAATGGAGCAGGGACAACGTTGCGGGGTTTCGGTCAGCGACCCTGATCAGGGACGCGCAAGATGGGAGGCACTTCGTCTCCTTCTCGGACTGGCCCGACGTGGAGTCCCGGGAGTCGTGGAAGAACAGCGAAGGTTTCCGCGAGAAGTTCGCTGCGTGCCGAGAGCTCTGCGACGACTTCCAGGGGGGCGACTTCGCCTTGGCCGTCAGCGTTTAGTCGTCTCGAGGAGGAGCCAGGCCGTCCCACCAGGCGCTCGGGAGCTGAACACCATCTTCAACGCGTAAGCCTCCATCGAGTTTGACGGGAGAGCAGATAAGAGAGACGAAACGCCGCAAGGCGGGGCCCGGACCCGCCCAACCGGGCTTGGGGGGCCCGGACGGGCTCACAGCGGCCCGCCTTTGATCAGTCGACATGGGCTCGGTGGATGCGCCGCGCAGACCTAGAGCCGCACATCGGCGACGCGATCTGGTAACCCGAGAGAGCCTGAGGCAGACCGTGTCTGGGCTTACCGCGGTGCAAGCGGGGAATGGTCTCAGGGCTCCCCGAGCCACCCGACGTCCCCGTCGAAACGTCCAGGCCAGGCCGGGTTCCGTCTCACTGCCGATGGGTGGTACGGCACCCGCACTTCGAAGGTCTCCCGTCTGGTCCGGGACAGTAGGCGTTCTCACACTCGCGCCCACGATCGTCGCCGGGGTGCGCCGCGTTGGCAAGGAGTCCCGCAGACATGGAACAGGCCGGGACATTCTCACGGGCCCCGAACACGTCTACCACAGTGGCAACGACCACTGGCCGGATCTCGTGCGAGCCCTTTACCTAATCGTCCACGACGCTGTGGGAGGCTTTGAGGGGTGCGCGCCACATGAAGGTCCCGCGTCCGGGTTGCGAACTCCCGGGCGCGCCGCCCAAGGAGCCCGTCAACCACGGTTGGGGCTGGGTCGTTCGATGGGGTCCGTCGATGGCGCCGTTACGTGGAGGTGGCCGGCCAGCTCGC
>WNGM01003795.1_pt1 | contig 12026 bp, 9 predicted proteins | sample 5400571 | NCBI WGS metagenome assembly WNGM01 (sample SAMN13153378, study PRJNA577476) | soil metagenome | isolation source: 100 cm soil or saprolite under Garry oak tree replicate 2 | place: USA:California | collected 2016-06-15
TCGCGCGTTATTATCGGATGGCGCGGAGCGCGCGAGTGAACTCGCGACTCGGCGTCTGCCCGCAAACAGGCGCAAGGCCGCTTCAGCGGCAGGGCCGAGCCGCGGCTTCAGCCGCGACTCGGGCGACGGGAGCGACCGCGACTCGGGCGACGGGAGCGACCGCGACTCTGGCGACGAGAGCGACCGCGACTCGGGCGACGGGAGCGACGATGACGTTCCGGTTCACGACGGCAGGTGAGTCGCACGGCCGCGGCCTGGTGGCGATCCTCGAGGGGATCCCCGCCGGCCTGCCCGTGCCCACCGAGCGGATCAACGCCGAGCTGAAGCGGCGCATGGGCGGCTACGGCCGCGGCGCCCGTATGAAGATCGAGTCGGACCAGATCGAATGGCTCGCCGGCGTACGCGCGGGTGAGACGCTGGGCTCGCCCATCGCGATGCTGGTGTGGAACCGTGACTGGGAGCACTGGCAGGACGTCATGGCCCCCGAGGCCGACGCGCCCGCCACGGAGCGGCGGCGTCAGGTCACCCGCCCCCGCCCCGGTCACGCCGATCTCGCGGGCTCGCTCAAGTACGACCGCCAGGATGCGCGCGACATTCTGGAGCGGGCGAGTGCGCGCGAGACCGTGGCCCGGGTGGCCTGCGGCGCGGTGTGCAAGCTGCTGCTGGAACAGTTCGGGATCGAGATCGGCTCGCATGTGGTGGAACTGGGGGGGGTCAGGGCCGGTGTAGGGGCGCAGCATGGCGAGGTAGGGGCGCAGCATGCTGCGCCCCTACAGGTCCCGCGGTCCCTGAACGCCGCCGCCGATGCGAGCCCCGTCCGCTGCCTCGATCCCGACGCGGAGCGGGAAATGATCTCCCGCATCGACGCGGCGAAGGCCGCGGGCGACACGCTCGGCGGCGTGGTCGAGGTGATCGCCCTCGGGCTCCCGGTGGGGCTCGGCTCGCATGTCTCCTGGGACGCGAAGCTCGACGGCCGCCTCGCCCAGGCGCTCATGTCCATTCCCGCGGTGAAGGGGGTTGAGCTGGGGCTCGGTTTCGAGGCGGCGCGCCGCAAGGGCTCCGAGGTGCACGACGAGATCCTTCCCGGCTTGAGCCGGGCCAGCAACCGGGCGGGCGGGACGGAGGGCGGGATGACCACCGGTGAGCCGCTCGTCGCCCGCGTCGCGATGAAGCCGATCTCCACGCTGATGTCGCCGCTCCGCACCGTCGACTTGAAGACGGGCGGCCCGGCGCAGGCGCAGTCGGAGCGCTCCGACGTGACCGCCGTGCCGGCCATGGGGGTCATCGCGGAAGCGATGGTGTCGCTGGTGCTGGCCCAGGCGCTGCTCGAGAAATTCGGGGGCGACGCCCTGAGCGAGACCAAGCGGAACTTCGAGGGGTATGTCGCTCAGGTGCGCGCCAGGACCTCGACGGCGTCTCCCGTTCCCCCTCTCCGCATGGCGGAGAGGGGGTCAGGGGGTGAGGTGTGAAGCGGCATGTCGTGCTGATCGGGCTGCCCGGGTCGGGCAAGACCACCGTCGGCCGGCTGGTGGCGGAGCAGCTGCACGCGGAATTCGTGGACATCGACGCGATTATCGAGCGCCGCGAGGGGCGACCGATCGGCCTGATCTTCGCGGAGAAGGGCGAAGCGGCGTTTCGCGACATGGAGCGCAAGGAGATGGAGACCGCGCTCACGAGCGCGCCCGCGGTGATCGCGCCCGGTGGCGGCTGGGCGGCGCAACCGGACGCAATCGGCGCGGCGAAAGCGCGGGCGCTGGTGATCTATCTGCGCACGCGGCCCGAGAGCGCGGCGCAGCGTGCCGCGCCCGAGGGAACCCGCCCGTTGTTACTAGGAGAGGATCCGGTGGCGCGCATGCGCCTGCTCCAGAAGGAGCGCGAGCCGTTCTATCGCGATGCGCACGCGCAGGTCGACACGGACCATAAGTCGACGTCGCAAGTTGCGAATGAGGTCGTCAGGCTTGCGCAATCGAGTGCGGGATGGTAAAGATGCGCTCTCGTGTCGTTTGACGAAGGATTGATGCGTGGCTGCTAGAAAGACCGTTGTGAAGGATGTGGAGGTTGTGGAGGTTGTGAAGGTGCGCAAGCGCCGCAAGGCCGCGGACCCGACCAACCCCGGGGCACCGCCACGGGGTAAGGCTAACCCCGGGCGCAAGCCCGGGGTCGGCGCGCTCGTCATCGTGGAGTCGCCCACCAAGGCGAAGACCATCGGGAAGTACCTCGGCGCGGGCTACACCGTGAAGGCGACCGTCGGGCACGTGCGCGACCTGCCGCAGCGCAAGCTGGGCGTGGACGTGGAGAACGGCTTCACGCCCGAATACGTCACCATCAAGGAGAAGGCCAAGACCCTCGCCGAGATCAAGAAGGCGGCCAAGGCGTCGGAGCGGGTGCTGCTCGCCACCGATCCGGACCGCGAGGGCGAGGCCATCGCCTGGCATGTCGCCAGCCAGCTCGGCAACGGCGGCAAGGTGCGACGCGTCCTGTTCCACGAGATCACCAAGGACGCGGTCGCCCACGCGCTCGCCAACCCGCTCGACATCGACCAGCGCAAGGTGGACGCCCAGCAGGCGCGGCGCGTGCTCGACCGGCTGGTGGGCTACAAGACGTCGCCGCTCTTGTGGAAGAGCATCAAGACCGGCCTCTCGGCAGGTCGGGTGCAGACCGTCGCGCTGCGGCTGATCTGCGAGCGCGAGGAGGAGATCCGCAAGTTCGTGCCGCAGGAGTACTGGACCATCGAGGCCGACCTGGAGAAGGACGGCCAGGGGTTCCAGGCCCGGCTGCACAAGCTCGACGGCAAGAAGCCCGAGATCAAGGACGAAGCGACCGCGCGCGCGATCGTGGCGGACGCGCTCAAGATTCCTTTCAAAGTCACGGCGGTCGAGACGGGCGAGCGCCGCCGCGCGGCGCCGCCGCCGTTCCGCACCAGCACGTTGCAGCAGGAAGCCGCCAAGCAGCTGGGCTTCTCGGCCGCGGTCACGATGCGGCTCGCCCAGCAACTGTACGAGGGGATCGAGGTCGGCGCCGAGGGCCCGGTGGGCCTCATCACGTACATGCGGACCGACTCGGTGCGCGTGGCGGATTCGGCCATTGCCCAGGCGCGCGACTACATCGCGAAAGAATACGGCAAGCGCTACCTGCCGGCGGAGCCGGTGGTGCACAAGGGGGGGAAGAGCAACGCGCGCGTGCAGGACGCCCACGAGGCGATCCGGCCCACCGACGTGCTGCGGCGCCCCGACGATCTGAAGCAGCACCTCGACGCGCGCCAGTTCAAGCTGTACCAGCTGATCTGGCGGCGCTTCGTCGCGTCCCAGATGACGCCGGCGGTGTTCGAGACCACCAAAGTCGACTTCGACTTGGCCGGAGGCCGCTTCGTGTTCCGGGCGACCGGCTCGCGGGTGCTGTTCGACGGCTACCACGTGCTGTACCACGAGGCTCACGAGCCCGAGGAAGGAAAGACGCTGGAGGACCTGCCGCCGATTCCGCCGCTCGAGCGGGGCGACGTCGTCACGGTCAAGCAGATCACGCCCAACCAGCACTTTACCGAGCCGCCGCCGCGCTTCAGCGAGGCCAGCTTGGTGAAGGAGCTCGAGCGCCTGGGGATCGGCCGCCCGTCGACGTACGCGAGCATCATCTCCACTCTCAAGATGCGCTGGTACGCCACCGCCAAGGACCGCCGGTTCGCGCCGACGCCGTTGGGGGAGACGGTGTGGCAGGTGATGAAGCGCTCGTTCCCCGACGTGTTCAACGTGGGGTTCACGGCGCAGATGGAGGACGAGCTCGACAAGGTCGAAGAAGGCGACCTCGCCTGGCAGCAGGTGCTGGGCGACTTCTGGGGGCCGTTCGCCAAGGCACTCGACGCGGTCGACGTCCAGAAGCTGATCCACGAGGTGCACGACCTGTCGCAGCTGCACAAGGAGAAGTGCGCGACGTGCGGCAGCGGCCTGGTGGTGAAGAGCGGGCGCTTCGGGCCGTTCATCGCGTGCGCGCGCTACCCCGAGTGCCGGTTCACGCGGCCGCTGCGACGCGACAAGGTGCCGGACAAGCCGACCAACGAGATCTGTCAGGAATGCGGCGCGCCCATGGTCATCAAGACCGGTCGCTACGGCGAGTTCCTCGCGTGCACGCGCTTCCCCGCCTGCAAGCACACGCGTCCCGTGCCGCTCGGCGTGAAGTGCCCGAAGTGCGGGGTGGGCGATCTGGCGGAGCGGCGCACCAAGAAGGGGCGCAACTTCTTCGGATGCCTGCGCTATCCCGAGTGCGACTACTCGACGTGGAACCGGCCGGTCCCGGTCGCCTGCCCGAGCTGCGGCTTCCTCGGCATGGAGGAGAAGCAGAGCAAGGCGAAGGGAGTGTCACGCAAGTGTCTGAAGTGCGGGCACGAACTGATCGTAGAGGAGGCCGCGCCGGCGGAGTCGGTGGCGACCTGAGGGCCGTCGTCGTAGGTGGCGGGCTCGCCGGGAGCGAGGCCGCCTGGGCGCTCGCCGAGCGGGGCATCGCGGTCACGCTGCACGAGATGCGCCCGGTCCGCATGACCGCCGCGCACCAGACCGACCGGCTCGCCGAGCTCGTCTGCTCCAACTCCTTCAAATCGGTTGAGCTCAGCAACGCCCACGGCCTGCTCAAGGCCGAGATGCGGCGGCTGTCGAGCGTGGTGCTCGACGCCGCCGATCAGGCGCGCGTGCCGGGCGGGGCGGCGCTGGCGGTCGACCGCGTCGTCTTCGCGCAGGCGGTGTCGGCGCGTATCGCCGCTCACCCGCGCATCGCCGTCGAGCGGGGTGAAGTGACCGAGCTCCCGTCGCCTGGGGTCGTCGCCACGGGCCCGCTCACATCCGAGGCGCTCGCCACGCAAATCGCCCGCCGGCTCGATACCAGCGCGCTGGCGTTTTTCGACGCCATTGCCCCCATCGTGGCAGGGGACTCGCTCGACCACAACCGGTTGTTCCGCGCGTCGCGCTACGGCAAGGGTGGGGGCGACGATTACCTCAACGCACCGTTTACTGAGGAACTGTACGACGCATTTGTCACCGCGTTGCGGACCGGCGAGCAGTACCAGCCACACCACGAGTTCGACAAGACGCCGTACTTCGAGGGATGCTTGCCCGTGGAGGAGATGGCCGCGCGCGGGCGGGATGTGCTGCGGTTCGGCCCCATGAAGCCGGTGGGGCTGACTGACCCCGGGCGCAAGCCCGGGGATAACCAACCCTTCGCCGTCGTGCAGCTGCGCCAGGAAGACCGCGCGGGGCAGATGTGGAACCTCGTCGGCTTCCAGACCCGCCTCAAGATCCCGGAGCAGCAGCGGGTGTTCCGGATGATTCCGGGGCTAGGAGCTGCGGAGTTCCTGCGCTTCGGCAGCATCCACCGCAACGCGTACATCAACGCGCCGCGCGCGCTCACGGCGCACCTCTCGGCCAAGGACGACCCGCGGCTCCTCTTCGCCGGGCAGCTCACGGGCGTGGAGGGATACACCGAGTCGGCGGCCACGGGCATCCTCGCCGGCATCAACCTGGCGCGGCTGCTCGCGGGCGACGATCCGCTGGTCCCCCCGCCCACGACCATGCTGGGCGCGCTGTACCGCTACGTGCACGGCGCCGATCCGGAGCGTTTTCAGCCGATGAACGCCAACTTCGGGCTGCTCGAGCCGCTGGAGCGGGAGGTGCGCGACAAAGCGAAAAAGCGGGAGCTACTGGTCGAGCGGGCCCTCGCGGACATGGATGCTTTCGTGGCGCAGATCAACGCGGAAGTCGGAACGCGGAACGCGGAACCGGCAGGTCGTGCTTCTGTTCCGCGTTCCGCCTTCCGCGTTCCGCGTTCTTCCGAGCCGTGACCAGCGTGCCCCCGGAGATCTCCGACTTCGTCGCGTTCCTCGCCAAGGAGCGCAACGATTCGCCCCACACGGTCAAGGCGTATGCGCGCGACGTCGCCGATTTCGCGGCGTTCTGCGGGCGCTACTACGGCGGCAACTGGAGCTGGGTGGGGGTCGACCGGCTCGCGGTGCGCGGCTGGCTCGGCGCCATGCAGCAGCGCGGCCTCGCCAAGCGCTCGGCGGCGCGCGCCCTCTCGGCGTTGCGCACGTTCTACCGGTTCCTCGACGCCACGCGCGGCCTCGAGGTCAATCCGGCCAAGGCCGCCCGCACCCCGAAGCCCGAGCGCAATCTCCCCACGCACCTGGACCGCTTCGAGATGGACCTGCTGTTCGCCGAGGCGGAGCGCCGGGCCGACGCCGGTGGGTTCGTCGAGACGCGCGATCTCGCTATGCTCGAGCTGTTCTACTCGACCGGCATGCGCCTCGCGGAGCTGGCGGGGTTGAACGACCAGGATCTCGATCTCGTGTCGGACCAGGTGAAAGTGCGCGGCAAGGGCAAAAAGGAGCGCATCGTGCCGGTGGGTACGCACGCGACTCAGGCGTTGCGGCGCTACTTTCGCCAGCGCGACGCGGTGGCCGCCGCGGCCGCGGGAACGGCGGACCGGCGCGCGGTGTTCGTAGGCCGCCGGGGCAAGCGGCTGACGCCGCGCAGCGTGCAGCTCGCGATCAAGCGGCTGCTGCGCGCACTGCCGCGCGGGCGCGACCTGCACGTGCACTCGCTGCGGCATTCGTTCGCCACCCACCTGCTCGACGCGGGCGCGGACCTGCGGGCGGTGCAGGAGCTGTTGGGCCACGCCTCGCTCGGCACCACGCAGGTGTATACTCATACATCGGTGGAGCGGCTGAAAAAGGTATACCATCAGGCGCATCCGAGGGCATGACGCGAATCCATAGCACCACCATTCTCGCGGTGCGCCGCGACGGCCACGTCGCCCTGGGCGGCGACGGCCAGGTGACGCTCGGCGATACCGTGATGAAGTCGAACGCGAATAAGGTTCGGACCATCAAGGGCGGCAAGATCCTCGCCGGCTTCGCGGGAGCGTCCGCGGACGCGTTCACGCTGTTCGAGAAGTTCGAAGAAAAACTGGAGCGCTATCCCGGCAACATGCCGCGCGCAGCCGTGGAGCTGGCCAAGGACTGGCGCTCGGATCGCGTGCTGCGCCGCCTCGAGGCGCTGCTCGTGGTGGCCGACAAGGAGCACGGCTACGTGATCTCGGGGTCGGGCGAGCTGATCGAGCCCGACGACGGCGTCCTGGCGATCGGCTCGGGCGGCAATTACGCGCTCGCCGCGGCGCGGGCGCTGCTGCAGCAGTCCACGCTCGCGCCCAAGGAAATCGTGCAGCGCTCGCTCGAGATCGCCGCCGAGATCTGCGTGTACACGAACACGCACATCACCATTCTGGAGCTCTAATGGCCGGCCCGACCCGGGTTCCCGACGACAAGACTCCCGCCGCCGCGCCGGAGCAGCAGGAGCAGATCCCGTGGCTCGAAGAGCTGCCGCCCCGCAAGATCGTGGCCGAGCTGGACCGCTACATCGTCGGCCAGGAAGTCGCCAAGAAGGCCGTCGCGATCGCGGTGCGCAACCGCTGGCGCCGTACCCAGGCGCCCGACGACATCCGCGACGAGATCCTGCCCAACAACATCATCATGATCGGTCCCACCGGCGTGGGGAAGACGGAGATCGCGCGACGGCTGGCCCGGCTCGCCGGCGCCCCGTTCCTCAAGGTCGAGGCCTCCAAGTTCACCGAGGTCGGCTATGTGGGGCGCGACGTCGAGTCCATGGTGCGCGAGCTGGTCGACGTGGCGATCAACATGGTCCGCACCGAGCGCGAGGACGACGTTTACCCCGAGGCCGAAGCGCGCGCCGAGGAGCGGCTGCTGGACATTCTCCTGCCACCGATGCCCCCGATCCCCCAGTCCCTCACCCCGAGCCCCGGGGAGAAGGGAGAGGGGCGGGGTGAGAAGGCCCCCCTGTTCGTCGTCTCGTCGAAGGGCGACGTGACCCAGAAGGCGGCGGAGGGGGACGTGGAGGCGCAGGAGCGCCGCCGCCGCAGCCGCGAGAAGCTGCGCCAGCAGCTCAAGGAGGGGAAGCTCGAGGAGCGCGAGGTGGAGGTCGAGGTGCAGCAGCAGGGGTTCCCGATGCTCGAGATGATGCAGCCGCCGCAGGGCATGGAGGGCCCGGACTTCAACTTCACCGAGTGGCTGCAGGAGATGATGCCGAAGAAAAAGAAGCGCCGCACCGTGCACTTGCACGAAGCCCGCCGCATCCTGATCGACGAGGAGCTCAAGAAGCTCGTCGACATGGACGACGTGGTGAACGAAGCGCTCGATCGCGTCGAGAACCACGGCGTGATCTTCATCGACGAGCTCGACAAGATCGCCGGAGAGCGCGGCACCGTGGGGCCCGACGTGTCGCGCGAAGGCGTGCAGCGCGACCTGCTGCCCATCGTGGAGGGCTCGACCGTTCAGACCCGTTACGGCTACGTCCGCACCGACCACGTGCTGTTCATCGCCGCCGGCGCGTTCCACGTCTCCAAGCCCTCGGACCTGATTCCCGAGCTGCAGGGACGCTTCCCGATCCGCGTGGAGCTGCAGCCGCTCACCGAAGAGGACTTCGTACGCATCATGACGGAGCCCGAGAACGCGCTCACCAAGCAATACGCCGCCCTGTGCGCCGCGGAGGGCGCCACGCTCGAGTTCACCGCCGACGGGATCAAGGAGATCGCGCGTATCGCCGCGAAGGCCAACGAGCGCATGGAGAACATCGGCGCCCGCCGGCTCCACACCGTCATGACCAACCTGCTCGAGGACGTGCTGTTCGACCTGCCCGACCTCGCGGAGAAGCGCATCAAGTTCGACGCCGCCCGCGTGCGCGAGCGACTCGCCAAGATCGTCGAGGACGAGGACCTGCGCCGCTATATCCTTTAGCCCCAGCGCTTGTCTGGGCATTCCCCCGCAGGTAGAATTAGCAGCCGCCCCCTGTCATTTTGACCGCCTTTACGGGGAGTCCATGAGCAAGCGCGACTTCCTCGCCATCACCGACCTGACGCGGGACGAGACTCTCCGCCTGTTCGACCTCGCCAGCCGCATGAAGGCCGGCGCATACCGGGACACGCCGCTCGCCGGCAAGACGCTGGCGATGATCTTCGCCAAGTCGAGCACGCGCACCCGGGTGTCGTTCGAGGTGGGGACCTATCAGCTGGGCGGCCAGGCGCTGTTTCTCTCCTCCCGCGACATCCAGATCGGGCGCGGCGAGCCGATCCCGGACACGGCGCGCGTGCTGTCGCGCTACGTCGATGGCATCATGATCCGCACCTTCGACCACGGCGAAGTGGAGCAGCTGGCCAGCCATGCCACCGTTCCGGTGATCAACGGCCTGACCGACCTGTCGCATCCGTGCCAGGTGCTCGCCGATCTCTTCACCGTGCGCGAGGCGCTGGGGGGATGGGAAGGCAAGCGGATCGCCTGGGTGGGGGACGGCAACAACATGGCGAACAGCTGGATCGAGGCGGCCCAGGTGCTCGGGTTCGAGCTGCGGCTGGCCTGCCCCGAGGGGTACGAGCCGAACCGGCGCATCTTCGACCGCGCCAAGGCCGCGGGGGCGTGCATCTCGATCACCGAGGTGCCCGAGGAGGCGATCGAGGGCGTCCACGTCGTGAACACGGACGTGTGGGCCTCGATGGGCCAGGAGGAGGAGGCCGAGGCGCGACGCAACGCGTTCCGGGGCTACACGGTGGACCGCGATCTCATGCAGCTCGCCGATCCGCAGGCCATTTTCCTGCACTGCCTCCCCGCGCACCGTGGCGAAGAGGTCGCGACCGAGGTGATCGAAGGCCCGCAGTCGCGCGTGTGGGACGAAGCGGAGAACCGGTTGCACGTGCAAAAGGCATTGCTCGCGACGTTGATGGGCTAGGCTGGCCATGGAGACTCCGAAGCGCACGCCGCTCTACAAGATCCACGTCTCGCTCGGCGCCAAGATGGTGCCGTTCGGTGGGTACGAAATGCCCGTGAGCTATCCGTCCGGGATCGTCGCCGAGCATCGGGCGGTGCGCGACCGCGTGGGGGTGTTCGACGTCTCCCACATGGGGGAGTTCGAGGTCTCGGGCCCCGACCGCAACGCCTTCGTGCAGCGGGTAACCTGCAACGACGTCGGGGCGCTCAAGCCGGGACAGGCCCAATACTCCGCGATCCTGACGGACCAGGGCACCTTCGTGGACGACTGCCTGGTCTATCGCTTCGAAGACCGCGTCATGCTGGTGGTCAACGCCGCCAACATCTCGCAAGACTGGGAGCATATCGTGGCGCAGAAGCGCGGTGCCAACGTGCGGCTGCGCGACATCTCGGACGAGACCGGGCTCCTGGCGGTGCAGGGCCCCGCGGCCGAGACCCTGCTCGCGCCGCTCACACCCGTCGGCGTCGCGATGATTCCCTATTACCACTTCGCCCAGGGCAAGGTCGCGGGCGTGCAGTGCTTCATCTCGCGCACGGGGTACACCGGCGAGGACGGGTTCGAGCTGTATGCCCGCGCCGCCGACATGGAAACGCTGTGGCATGCGCTGGTCGGGGCGGGGCGGGCCGAGCCGTGCGGCCTCGGCGCGCGCGACACTCTGCGACTCGAGGCGGGATACCCGTTGTACGGCAGCGACATCGACGCCGGCGTCACACCCTACGAGGCGGGCCTCGGCTGGATCGTGAAGCTCGACAAGGGCGCCGACTTCACCGGGCTCGCCGCGCTCAAGCGCCAGAAACTCGAGGGCGTGAAGCGGCGGCTGGTAGGCTTCAAGCTGCTCGAGCCCAGGCTGGTCGCGCGCCACGGCTACGGCGTGTATTTGGACGGGGCGCAGGTGGACGTCGTACGCTCCGGCACCGTAACGCCCACGGTCAACTGCGCCATCGGGATGACCTATCTGCCACTGGCCCACGCCAAGCCGGGCACCGGCTTCACCATCGATATCCGCGGCAAGCGGGTGGCGGCGGAGGTGGTGGCGCTGCCATTTGTGGCGAGAAAGACAAAGAAATAGGCGGTGGAGGGCGGTGGAAGACGGTGAAGGTCATGCGGATCGGGATTCTGACCATCAGTGACCTCGGGGCGATTGGCCAGCGCGCCGACACGTCCGGGGATGCGATCGTGGCCTGGGCCGGACACCACGGATACGAGGTCGTGGTACGGAGCGTGGTGCCCGACGAGACCGATCGCATCGCCGGCAAGCTGGCACGCTGGGCCGACTCGGGTGAGGTCGACGTCGTGCTCACCACCGGAGGGACGGGCTTGACCGCACGTGACGTGACGCCGGAGGCCACCGAGGCCGTGCTCGATCGGCTCGCGCCCGGCATCGCCGAGGCGCTGCGGTGCGCCGCGGCGCCGACGTTTCCCCGCGCCTGGCTGTCGCGCGGCGTGGCGGGCACGCGTGCGAAAACACTGATCGTGAATCTCCCCGGGTCCACCGGCGGCGTCACGGACGGGCTCGCCGTGTTGGAGGACCTGCTCGAGCACGCCGTGCAGCTCCTGAGCGGGGAGCAGACCGCCCATGCCTGACCGCATCCTCGTCACCACCGACGATCTGGAGCAGGCGGTGCGCGTCAACGCCGCGCTCGAGGCGGCCGGGTTCAACACCACGCTGGCGCACATGCTCGACGAGTCGCGCCAGGCCATCCGCCGCGAGCCGCCTCCCGACTGCATCGTGGTCACGGGGGGTCTGCACGAGGCGGGCGCCGCCCAGCTGCTCGGGCTGGCGCGCGACCGCTCGATCTCCACGCTCGGCCTGGTGGAGCACACCGAGCCCGACGCCAAGGGGCTCGCCCGCCGGCTCGGCCTGACCGGCTATCTCTCCAAGCCGGCCGACCCGTCGGAAGTGACCGCCACGGTGCGGCGCCTGATCGAGCGCCGCAAACTGCAACAACGCACCGGCATCATCGGCGAGTCTCCCGCCATCCAGGAAGTGCTCGTCAAAATCGAGCAGATGGCACCCGTGAGCGCCACGGTCCTGGTGGAGGGGGAATCGGGCACGGGCAAGGAGCTGGTGGCGCGCGCGATTCACGACCTGTCGCCCCGGCGCGCCAATCCGTTCATCGCGGTGAACTGCGCCGCGATCCCCGAGACGCTGCTCGAGAGCGAGCTGTTCGGGCACGAGAAGGGGGCGTTCACCGGAGCCGCCGAGCGGCGGCT
>WNGM01003799.1_pt1 | contig 12023 bp, 6 predicted proteins | sample 5400571 | NCBI WGS metagenome assembly WNGM01 (sample SAMN13153378, study PRJNA577476) | soil metagenome | isolation source: 100 cm soil or saprolite under Garry oak tree replicate 2 | place: USA:California | collected 2016-06-15
CACCAACCTAGAATACTACGCCGCCCTCTACCAGATTCCTCTCCGCAAGGCTCGCTCCCGAATCAGCGCTCTACTTAGCGAGCTAGGCCTTGGAGATAGAGGATCAGACCAATACCAGATGTATTCTTCTGGAATGAGAAGACGCTTGGCCCTAGCAAGAGCCTTGCTGCCTGACGCCCCTGTGATATTGCTAGACGAACCTACCCTAGGAGTCGACCCTTGGTCCACGAAGCAGATTCACGACAAGCTTCGAGCCATTGCATCCCAGGGAAAGAGCATCCTCTGCACCACCAACAGCTCCGCGGAGGCCCAAGCTCTAGGAGATCGGGTCAGCATGCTTGAAAACGGCACATTGAGCGCCATGACCCAAACCGAGGTAACAGTTGCTTGAGCCCGATGCTTTGGGCAGAACGGTTCTCGGTCCTCTTCGAGAGGGAGTTGAAGATGAGGATCTCCTATCGCATGAGCCTAATTCTTGGCGTGACGAGCAGTCTCTCCGGACTGCTCGTATATGGTCTCTTGGGAAACAGCGCGTCAGCATCAATCACGTCTCAGTCCGACAACATGAGCCTCGCATCCTACCTGGTCTCGGGGGTCGCGTTCAGCGGCATCATTATGAACGGGCCGGCCATGTTCTCTCAACATGCCAGCCCAAGCGAACTTGAAGAGGTGCTGGTTACGCCCACTGGCTTCAGAGAGTTTCTCCTCTCCTCCTCTGCGCTGAACACTTTAACAACCATTGGCGGAGCCGCGGGTTTCTTTCTACTAGGCGCGTTCCTACTTGGACTAGATTACTCTTACAATCCACCACTCCTAGTTCTAATGGTTCTACTCGGGCTTCTCTCCTCGATCGGACTGGGTTTCATGAGCCTAGGCCTGCGCCTCGTCTACAAGCAAGCATCCTTGATCTCCTGGATCTTCTTCTCCCTGACAGGCATTCTCGGAAACATGATCGTCCCGGTCCAGATCCTCCCGAGCTTTGCCCAGTCAATAGCATACTTGACACCCCAATACTATTTTTTCACCGGCATCAGAATGGCCTTAGGTAGCAATACCTCATCCGTAGTAACCGTGGTTATCCTTTTCGGCGCATACACCTTGGCTCTGCTACTCGTTGGCCTCTCAGCCCTAAGTTATGGTATGAGGTTCATCAGGCTCAATGGTACCCATCGGTGGGTCTGATCCATTAACCCCTCTCTCTTTTGGACAGTCTGGGAAGACTGAGAAATAGAAACACTCTCACTCACTCGCTCTCACTCTCTCTCAAGATTTTCAACCTAATGCAGCCGTGAGTCCCCTAAAATATCGCGCATTAACACACATGTGTTATATAGTATTATCTGAGAGCAAATGATGCGAAAATACTATGTTCTTCCCCCAAGACAACTGCAACGGAAGCGACTGCTATTTCAGCTGCATGGACGTCTGTGAAAGCCAGCCTGGCGCTACCTGCGGTGGGTGCGCTAGCCTATGCAAGGGCCGTTGTCACTGCACGTGCAGCATCTGCGTCTGCTAGGTAGAACCGCCATGATACTCGGCTGCGACAAATCCCGTAGTCGGGTGACGGACTCTCCACCGGAAACCATTGTCTAGTCTGAGACCAAACACCGCTCGATAAACCTCGAACTCCCCCCTTTTTCTGTATCCAAGAGAGGATACGGACTCTTTTTTTGGCCAAGATTCGAGACAAACCTTGTATCGGTTACTTTTAGAGATCTTTAGGACGGAGCAGATTGTCAGGGAGCCACGCTGTCAGGAGGTTGGCTCCGACCTATTTGATGGGTACGAGCCCTATTCTGATGTTGAACGATGATCTTCCGATTGGTCCCGATGCCCAGTAGGCGAAGAATGTGTTGCCGTCGCTAAAGTCCCGCATTTCTGCAATTGGACAGTTTATGGTTTCTAGCACTAATCAGCCCACAGTTAAACTGGCACACAAGCCCGCACGATCACCAATGAAAGAGGGCCCACTGTATTCGCATCCTAGACATTAGGGGCTCTCCCGCAAAGTGAGCGTGGACTCAACAGTCTCGGGATTGCACAGGTATTCTATTGTAATCTCCTGCGATCTCAGGGTGTGTTCAAATCTGTTGACTGAAATATCAGCACCCCCTGAAGCGCAACTTTGGAAATACCATGATGAAAAAGACAACGGCAACAGCCATAGTCCTCGCGAGCCTAGCTAGTTTCGGCATGGTAGGCACCGCTCTCGGAGCCGCCGTCGCCACCTCCACCTTCTCAACCCTTGTCCATGTAAGCACATCACTAACAGCTTCGGGCTGCGACAACTCCCCTGGACCAAACATTACACTGCAAGGCGCGCTCAGCTTAGGGAAAGTCGGCGTACAACTTCTCTTCGAAAACAACCTCAAGGGCACTCACACCCTCACAGTACAATCAACAGCAAGTGCCACGGTGATCCCAGAGGGCCAGACGGTCCAGATTCCCAAGCAGCCAGTATTGGGCGGTGTGGGCGGGAACCCGTTCATATGGGTGCAGTTCGTCAACGCCAACAACAACCCGTTGACAGACCCGGTATTCCTAGGACGATGCGTCCAGGGACTGTTCAATACCGCATCTGACTTCAGCATCCCAGCCACAGCCACTGCTCTGGTATCAGCCGACAGCTGCAGCAACACCGGCTCCGACATCAGCCTTAGCGGCCAGATCGCCTTAACAGGCATCAAAGCCAACCTCATCTTCGCCAACAATGACAACCCCGTAGGCGGACCCCACCAGAACACTCAGCCCACAACAGTAAGCGTGGTGATCATACCCGCGGGCCAAACAATAACTTTCGCCAAACAACCGCCCCTAGGCGGCGTTGGCGGAAACCCATGGATCTTCCTCGCCTTCACCGACGGACAGGGCCGGATAGTCAGCAGCCAGTTCGCGCTAGGACGCTGCGTCCAGCTAGACTGACAACCACAACCGGAATTCAACACCCCCCTTTTTCTTTCTTTTTCATAGAGAGATTCGAATACCGAGGCAATGCGACTCCGCTACGATCGGGCTTCGACCAATTCGACAATCGCAAGAGACGCGAAATCGCCAAACTCCATGGTTCCTTGCAAATTCTTGAGTGAGATGAAGACGCACTCTCGTAGAGAGAGTCTTCGACAAGTCTTGTCTACAAAAGGTATGGATTGTAGACGCAGATGAACGCTTCATTCACCTCGGAGCACAACCCAGAAGAACTCTCTTTCCCCAGCACGACCCGCCCTCTTTGACAGAGACGACGGCGATCTTCAACGTTCCGCGTGGAACTGCGTACATTACGGCCCAGCAGTTGGTCATCTATGCAAGCTCATTCGCCTAGTACGTCCTCCTGATCCGAATTCTCAACCTGTCCCAGATCGGAGAGGTGTCCCTCCTTGCCGCAGCATCCGCCGGATTCACCACCATAACTCAGCTCGCTCTCCCACTCGCTGCAACCCGATTCATCTCATCAAGCATGGGAGACCCCAGCAGCAGGAGCACTCTACCCTGCACTATCCTCCAGCTACACCGGCCAAGGACCAACCGGAGTAAGCGAAAAACTCGGAATTGCAATGCGGCTAGTCAACCTAACAGTCCTCCCCACCGGCACCGCATTAGCCGTCATCGCGCCGACCGCCCTGGAAGCAGTCTACGGACCCTCACTCCTACCCGGCGCAATCCCCTTCGCCATACTCGCGATCACGATAATCTTCTCCGCCCAGAGCCTTCTTTTAATCACCACTCTTCAGGCGATCGGAAAGACAAAGCCCATTCTCTGGATAAGCCTCGCCGCCACGATCATCGATCTAGCGACGATCGGGCTCGGAGCACGACCCCTCGGAACAACCGCTGGAGCTATCGGAAGAGCACTCCTCGCGATCGCGATGATGGCCCTAGCGTGGTGGACACTACGCCGAGTCTTACACGTGCCGTTGACTCAGGGATTGTCGGAAGCTCTCCCCGTTTCGGTCTTATCAGCTGCTCTCGTGGCAATCATCGACTACGCTCTCGCGACGAACCTCCACCTTACACCCTTGCTTCGCCTACCCGCCCTAGTAATCGGATTCGGGCTATGCTATCTCATCGTCTCCCGACAATTCACCGTCTTCAGGGAGACCGACTTTGTACTCTTAGAGAGTGCTCTCCCTCAATTTGTAAAACCATCTCTAGGAATAGCCGAGGGCTTCCTAGTTCGCGAGAAGATGGATCTGAGAGGAGACTTAGTCTAGCCTACTTTTTCTCGTAGAAAGAGTTCAATCGACTTTATCTCGGCATCATCGTTTCGTTCGGATGTAGATGAGAAGTTTAGCATTACTCTGTCTGCTTGTTGTTCTAGGCTTCGTTTTGATTGAATTCCGATCTCCTCATTCTGCTCAGGCGTCCACGCCGCCTATCAGCATTGTTCAGGGGTTGAGCCCGAGTTCCACAAGTCCCACGATCATCAATCCGAATGCAGGCTCTTACATTTTCAGTGCCACAGTCAGCACGGGACTTCCCGAGACAGGGGACTCAAGCGCCACATGTAACAATTCAGGAATGACTAGCGGAAATGGTAACCAGAACTGTATGCTCATGAGAGCCTATTGGGGCACTTCCGGCTTCTGTACGACTTGGCCAAATTGTCTATGGGCAAACTCAGCAGCAATAGTGAATAGCGTGGCGCCAATGACTTCTCCCGGACCTAACGGCTGTGGTGGCCAAAATGCTCCCGGTTCGAATTACTTTTGCGACGTTTCAGTACCTTACCTTAAGAGTGCCAACGGAGATTATACGAAATGCGGCCAGGGTTCTTGCCCACCGCCCCCTTCACAATGTCCCTCGAGCGCTACAAATTGCTTCTGGGTAGACATGTCTATGCAAATCGATTCGAACGTTCCGCAAAACTTTCAATCGCTTACCGGGTACTACTTTGAAATTACATGGGACATCTGGGATAGCGCAGGTAACCATCTCGGAGCTGTAGGATATGGCCGCGTCCTCGCTGTCCCAGCCGTGACGGAGAGCTTCAGCTACTCACCGTCGAATGTTCAATACAGCAATCCTGAAGCCTTCAGCGCGGTTGCAGCCGGAGGACTCGCGCCCTACTCGTACAGTTGGGTCATTACTGGCTACAACACAATAAACCATGGAAACAGTTGCGTACAAACTGGAAATGGCATCCCTTGGATAGTATCGATCACTCCCTGCTGGAATGTTGCTGTAAATCCTAGCTCGGTAACAGTGGAACTTACGGTTTATGACAGCGAAAGTCCACCCAACACGGCGACCTCCTCACAGACAATACCTATTTCGAACCTTCCGGTCTTCATTACGAATCCGTTATCGTTTACTTCTGAAACGTCGACAACAGACAAAGCGACTGGTTGTGGCGATACAACAACGGCCACTCAAGCTCCTACCGCTACGACTACTGGAAACAAGATCTCCGATAGTGTAGACATACAAGGGAATATCGTTGGGTGTGTAAACTCGGCGTTTAAGAATACGGATGGCCAGTACGAGGAGATATCCGGGTTCAAGTCCAATCAGCTAGGAATCTCAGCCTCGGGCACCTACACTATAACCGCAAACTGGTATCTGTCATGGCAAGGTCAAACTCTCGTCACCAATTGTCTCCATAATGATATCAGCATCTACAGCACGCCAGGATTTTCTTACGTGGTACTATCGGCAAAATTGAAAGTGTGGGATACCACGACTAACAGCGATGTTTCAGACGCTTCTACCGTTGTCTGGTCGTCAGTTGATTTTTGCGATACCCAACACATCAAGTCAGGGTCGGGCACGTACATGGTCAGCACATCCTATAGCCTTCAGCTTGGTCACGTGTATCAGTTTGAGACATACGCAGACGTGTTTACACAAACTGGTGGGATAACTTACGAAAACAGCGCAGCCGAATTCGACTCTAGCAGTTACATGCAGTCTCTATCGGTAACTAGTAGCAGCGGCAATTTGGGACCCCCTGACTTTTCGGTCTCCACCAATCCAATTGGTCTGTCAGTTCTCCAGGGAACCACCGGCACATCTCAAGCTGCTGTTACAAGCTTCTACGGCTTCTCAAGCAGTGTCTCCCTTAGTTCGAGCTCTCAGACGGGCATTGCAGTATCTTTCAGCCCCACAGCAGTTGCCCCCGCTGCTGGAGCATCCGCTGCTTCCTCGATTAGCGTTTCCGTCGATGCGACGGTCCCCTCTGGCCTGTACCTGATAATCGTGACGGGGACCACGGCCACGCTCTCTCACTCGATAAACCTGTTCTTAGTAGTGATGGGTGTGCCTGACTTCAGTATATCAACCAATCCAAATAATGTGAACATCAATGCGGGTGCCAGCGGGACATCGGTCGTAACAATCTCTCCGCTAAATGGATTTACCGGAACCGTCAACCTTGCTTCAAGCGTCTCACCGTCCGCGGGGCTATCATGCTCATTAAGCCCGACCAGTGTGATTCTCGGTTCCTCCGGAACCTCGACCCTATCGTGTTCTGGCTCAGCTGGCACGTACAGCGTCAGCGTCGCTGGGACCAGCGGAATCTTGTCGCGCTCCACCACGGTGACCTATACTGTTCAAGGCTTCACCATGGGATCTAGTCCGACGAGCATCACTGTTGGAGCTGGAACAGCGTCACCTTCCACGATCACGGCCTCCCCGATTGATGGATTCGGCGGAACAGTAAGCCTTGCCTACTCAGTATCTCCATCCGCAGGTTTGGCCTGCACATTGGCCCCCAACAGCATTGTCGGCTCGGGCGCGTCTACCTTATCCTGTAATGGATCAGTGGGCAGTTATACTGTCACAGTCACGGGAGTGAGCGGAACCGCTTCTAGCTCTGCGACCGTTTCCTATGCCGTTCAAGGTTTCACGCTTTCCGATAATGCGAACGCTCAGGATATTCCTATCGGCTCACAGAGACAGACGAAAGTCACCTTAACTAGTGTCAACGGCTTTTCTGGCAACGTAAATCTGGTGGCCACGCCATCCTCGACCTCAGTCTCATGCTGGTTCACCACGACGACCAATACAGCAACAGTAACCGTCCCTGCCGGTGGTTCAGCCTATGAGTCTCCAACATGCGCCGGACAAAATCAAGCCGGTTCCTACACGCTGACGATCGCAGGGACAAGCGGACCCGAAAGCTCGTCCATTCTTCTTCCTGTCAACATTACGGACTTCAGCGTCTCTGGCTCGGCTGTCACGTTTCTCGCTGGCTCGTCAAGCCATAGCACCGTAACTCTGAAGAGCCTTTTTGGTTTCTCAGGCAGCATCGGCCTTACTCTGTCGACGCCTTCTGGACTATCAGGATCGTGTCCATCAAGCGTAAATCTAGGGTCAGGGGAAACTTCAATGGCATTCTGCCTGTTTTACTCGTCCTCGCCGGGCATTTACTCGGCGACAGTCACAGCGTCATCTGTTTGCTCGGACTGCTTATCTGCCGGCACCGATTCCCACTCGATCAGCGTATCGGTCAGAGTTGAGGATTTCAGCATTTCAGCCTCCTCTACCACAGTACCAGTCCTCGTAGGCCAAACAGGGGCCGCTACCTTAAGCGTCGCCAGCCTGAACGGATTCGCCGGCACCGTATCCCTATCTGACACGCCCCTGCCATCAGGGCTAACCTGCAACTCCATCAGCCCGACCAGCATAACTCTACCTCCTTCCCCCGCATCAGTTTCCCTGTCTTGCAGCGCGACTGTCGTTGGAACTTATACAGTAACGATCTTGGCTTCGAGCGGCTCACTCTCACACACCGCCACCGTGGCATTTACAGTACAAGACTTTACGATCTCGATAAGCCCAACATCAGAAACCATCATTGGCAGCAACACCGCTACTTCAACCGTCACCATCACACCCATCAACGGTTTCGGAAGCACTGTTAGCCTAACCGTCTCTCAGTCACCATCCGGCCTCTACTGCTACTTCTCCCCTGTCGCCACGATTACCGGGTCGGGGTCAACAAACCTGTTTTGCTACGGTTCTGCCGGAAACTATGTTGTAACAGTCACAGGCGCAGTCGGCACTTTCACGCACTCCATTACGACTTCGATCACCGTCAAGGACTTTAGCATCAGCGTCTCACCATCGACAATCAACATCGCTGACGGTCGGTCAGGCACACTATCGGTTACGGCCACGAGCATCAACGGGTATACCGGCACCATTTCGCTATCCATGGCACCACCATACTGCGCGACCTACAGTTTCAGCAAGACAGATCTCCAACTGTCATCAGGAGGAACCGATTCGGCTATACTGACTGTGAGTGTTGCGCAGAACTGTCTTGCCCAGGCATATTACGACTCTGTGAACGGATATGATAGCATGGCTTCCGTAAATCGCGGAACGACCATCACCATCAACACCTCTGATTTCTACCTCTCTACACCCTTCACGACGTTCGGCATCGCAGGCAAGAACACGCTGAACTACAATGTCACATACTACAACGAGAACAACTATCCCTCAACAAGCATAGCCCAGTCCTACTCCTTCGGAGTCAACAACTGTTGCTTCGGAGCAAGCCTCACCCCGAACGTCTCCCTTCCCCAAGGTAGCGTTACTACTGTTGTCCACATATCCTCTTCAAGTCTAAGCGTTGGAGCAACCACTCTAACGATAAGCGCGACTGATGGCTACATTACCCGGTCCGTGACACTCTCACTAATCGCAAACAACTACAATGTTACTCTGATGTACAACCCGCTACAAGTGACCAAGGGATCGAGCACGGCCATTTACTTCCAAATATTCCCCTACTTCTTTATCCCGTTGACAAGCGAGACCATCGTCCCGACAACCGTTCCGGCCTGCTTGACTCTGGGTACTCCTAGTCCCCAATACTTCAATCTCGGGCCCGTCAACGGTTACTCATTCATAACAGTCCCCGTGTTCGCTGCTTCCACCTGCACCACCGAGAACTATCAGGTCACTGCAACTATCACAGGAGTCTCCAATCACACCTATGACAAAGCGATTACCTTCACAGTGACAGTTGCATCCCCGCCACCTGGAGGCGGTGGAGGAGGAAGCGTTGCGGCCGGAACACTCATCACCCTAGCAGATGGAACTCAGGTTCCTGTCCAGAGCTTGAAGGTGGGAATGCAACTACTCTCCTACGACATGACCAAACACCAGTACGTCATCACGACCATTACAAAGTTCGTGACAGTGATGACTTACAACCAGATGGTCATCAGCACCTCAACCGGCAAGCCGTTGATAGTGGATCAGAACCCTGCCCAGAAGCTCTACGTCAAGCTGCCTGACGGCACCGTGACCTTGATGTCGGTGACGGATCTAAAGATCGGATACAACCTCTTCGACGCTATCTCGCAAACGTGGGTTCCCATAACAAGCATACACTACGAGAACGGCGGCCAGCATCTCATGTACGACATCTACACCAGCTCGCCCGGAAACTACATCGCCAACGGCTACCTTGATCCACTGAAGATGTAAGATTAGCACCCACATTTTCTGGATACTTTTCTCGACTTCTACTAGACTCTTGATTGCCTGCCTTTGAGCCAGAGAATTGTTCTAGTCAGCCCCTCTTCCAAGTCTGTCTTCGGGGACCAGTCAATCTCCTTCGCGGACCTCGCCGTATCCGGTAGGCGTCGTCTGTGGTCTCCTTTTGGAAAGGGGAGGAAACGGATCGTGGATGATGAGCCTACTAGTTTTTTCACTGTCTCTGTAAGGTAGAGGATTTTCCTTTCCTCGTCATTACCTATGTTGAGAGCTTCCGCGCTGGCCCGGTTGTTTCCCAAGAAACGGAGAATACCCGTCACGCTGTCAGCAACATAACAGAACGACCTGGTCTGCGACCCATCCCCGGACACGGTGATATCGTGTCCGCTTTGAGCTTGCATTATGAACCTGGAAACCACTCTTCCATAGAGACCATCAGGTCTCAGTCTTGGGCCATAGCTGTTGAAGAGTCGTCCAATCCTCACATCAACCCCGTACTGGTCATGATACGCTTTGCAAAGCGCTTCTCCAAACCTCTTCCCCTCCTCATAACACGACCTCGGACCCAGAGGATCGACCTTCCCCTCGTACGACTCTGGCGTGGGAAAGATTTCCGGGTCTCCATACACTTCGCTCGAGGAAGAATAGAAGACCCGTGCATCATTCTTCCTGGCCAGATCAAGCATCCTGTCCATACCCGTCGCATTGGCCAGCGCCGTTTCTACGGGATGTTTCTGATAGTCCTCTGGAGCCGGTCTGCTCGCCAGATGAAAAACCATGTCAACCTTCGGGCTTCTAGAGTATGTGCAGACGTCGGCTTTTTCGAAGTCGAAACCCTTCGTACCCTTCAAATGTTCAACGTTCTCGAAGACCCCAGTCGAAAGGTTGTCCAGACAAATAATTCTCGATCCTACTTGGCTGAGTACGTCGCAGATCCAGCTACCCAAAAAGCCGGACCCGCCGGACACCAAGACATTCTTCCCCTGAAACGGCTCGGGGTCAATGGATTTCTTGATCTGTTCTATGTCTTCCTTGATTATCGGGTCTTTCAATCCGGGCAACGGTCGATTTGACCCGTCTTTCTACTGCGTCGGGTCGTGAGAATAATGTTTGTGTGATAGGTTCTGCGCCTGCCAGTAGAGGTCGGGAGAGCCTATGTCCAGCCAGATTTCGCTTGACTCGACCTTTGTCGCGTACACGTTGAGGTTCCAGTCCACCATCTGCTGAATACCATCGGTCAACTGCAACTCACCCGCGAATCCTGCTTTTGTTGCTTGAAGCGCTTTGAATATGTTCGAGTCAAACACGTACACAGGCATTATCGCCAGTTTTGAAGCAGGCTTCAACGGCTTCTCTACCAACCGCTTCACCTTCACAAGCCCGTTCTCAATCGTCCCGCCTTCCACGATCCCAAAACGTTTCGGATCGTCAACCTCCATCGACAAGAACAACGCATTCGCCTTCGACTCCTCACTCATCCTCATCACCCTTCTCAGGTGGTCAACGTTTCTTGATATGAAATGGCTATCGCCAGCATGGACCATGAACTTGTCATCTCCAGCAAACGACCTCGCCTTCAAGACCGCATCTCCAAATCCTCGCGGCTCAGGCTGGTTGACCCAGGAGACGGTTGAGCTATCGATCATCTTGTAGAAATTCTCCAGATCTTCTGCTGGACCGTCTTTGCCCTTGCTGTCAAGCATTGACACATAGTTGAAATCAGGAGTAAAATGATCCTCTATCGCCCTCTTTCCACGTCCCACAATGAAACAGAACTCTCGAAAGCCCACCTGGTGCAGTTGCTCGAAGACGAGCTGAACAATGGGTTTCAAGCACAGATCCCCGTTCTTTCCTTTAGCAAAGACAGGCAGCATTTCCTTCGGCTGCTCCTTCGTCACCGACAAGAGCCTCGTCCCCAGTCCAGCCGCAGGAATCACAACCTTCTTCAACAAACTAGACCCGCTCCCCAGAAACCCTTCCAAGGGGAGAGTTAATATTTTCTAGGAACAAATTCCCCAGCAGCTACCTCTGCTCGATATTCGCTAGAACACACACGGCCGACCGTTTCTGAGATAAAGTGAGCCGCATGTCATCATGCACCATCAGCTTGCATCATCAAAAGGATTTTCGTTAGCCGCAGCCTGATTCCGGCAAAGTATTGCATAGGATTCCGATGGCAATATAATTCAACCCACGGATCCCCCCAAGCCGGATGAGATCCCAGCAACCTTACAGGCCATCGTAAAGTTTTCGTTAGAATCTGCCGTTTATTGAGGTTCAGTTGTGCTCTTGTTCGCACAAGGATTTCCGCGTGACTTAAATGGCGCGTATACCCGACTCTACCAATATCATTACCGGTGAAAAAACATCAGTAAAATTCTCATAACAGGAGGAAACGGATTCGTTGGCAGCCACCTCGCCGAAAAACTAGAAGGGCTGGGCGAAGATGTCACGCTCTATGATTTAGAGTTCAACTCCAACACGCGGTTTCTGAACTCCCGCAAAGTCCGTGGCAACATACTCGACTACAATTCCGTCCACGAGATCGTCGACGGGATGGACGCGGTGTTTCATTT
>WNGM01003800.1_pt1 | contig 12020 bp, 12 predicted proteins | sample 5400571 | NCBI WGS metagenome assembly WNGM01 (sample SAMN13153378, study PRJNA577476) | soil metagenome | isolation source: 100 cm soil or saprolite under Garry oak tree replicate 2 | place: USA:California | collected 2016-06-15
GGGGCTCAACTCGAAGATCCGGCTCATCAACCACCGGGGCTACGGGCACCACTCGGCCGCCGCGGTCATCGCGATGATCTACCTGTGCTGCGGAGGGATCACGGTCCGGCTACCCACGGAAAGGTGAGGAGAACCCCATTTCATCGGGTTGAGCGTGTTGGTTATCGGGTCGACGTTCAGGCTGTGGCCGATCCAGGGGTGAAATCCGAACCCGAACGCAGCTGCGACGATGAAGATGCCCGCGACGAATGGCAGAAGGTGACGGATCGTCCCATAGAGCACGTTGACGCCCAGCCAGACCTTGCCGTTCAGGCCACGGGCCAGGTATGCGCTGTCATCTCGGAGGTTTCGTTCTTCCGGGGAGTTGCGCGCGAACGAGGGGACCGACGCAAACGAATCGGGGGCGAGCTCGGCCGTCGGGAATGCGGGCGGCTCAGGGGGTTCGTCTGCCGTGAAATCCCCGAACGTGGCCGCCACAGCCGCCGTGTGGGCCAGGGCAATGTCGTCACCGCCAGAGACCGCAGCGAGGTAATCAGCCTCCCGGAGAACCCCCGCCTCTTCGAGGATCTGCAAGGCCCCCAGGCAGTATGAGGCCGAACGGATGCCGCCGCCGGAGCAACACACCCCGACCCGCTCCTCAGAGGGAACCTCCAGGTACTCCTGGCTCCACGGGCCGAGGCCATGCGCGTCCGCCTCTTCGATGGCCGAGAGGAACCCTGAGGGTCTGGGGCTGAGAGCCCGACCCTCGACGCCCGGGGGGGCTTCCTGTGGCTTCATGTGGCGAGATCCGACTGATCGACCCGATTCCAGATCAAGATGTTCGCCAGCGGCCGAGGTGCACTGCGAGGGCGAGCAAGCGTGCTGAGGTCACCGGTTCGGGCCCGGCACGAAAGGAGAGTCGTGAGGAGGTGATCGATCATGGCCCCTGACCCACGCGCCGGCTCTCCTCTCGCTCCGTGGCGCTGGGGGGTCAGGGCGCCCACCTGGTACTGACGACGGGAGCCTACGGTGAGGCCGGGGTAGGGTCAAGGAGACCGCGAGAAGTAGATCGGCACCAAACGCTCCTAGCTGCACCAGACGGCGCCGCGTCGATGCCCCTGGCGTCCGGGGCCAAAGCGGCAAGACCGGCTGCCCCGCGATGCTCGGATCCGTCGGACGACAAAACGAAGCTGCCGGCTGAGCCGCGGAGACAGGGAGACGCCTGGACCCCGAGGATGAAGCCGCAGCTACGGGCCGGTGCTGGTCTCCTCGTTCGCCGTCTGACTCCCGACACTGCCCCCGTCCACTTACAACCCAAACGACCATTTGCTTAGGATCCACCCAGGGCCTTTTCGGTCTGTCTGAGCCCGCGCCGAGTGAGTCGCCGGATGCTCCGCGGAGGGGTGAAGGCTGCCGGTTCCGCGCCTTACCCGCAGGGCTCGACTCAGTCGTTCAGGCGATGGAGTAGAGGCGCCAGACACCGGGGACCTCTCTTCAGCTCGTGGGAGTCGCGGTCCTCGAAAGAGCATCTCACCTCCGTAGTCCCATGAAGACAAGGAGCATGCCCACGAGGCCGAGACCTGTGTAGATCGCAATCGGGACGACATGAGGCTTAGCAGCCGTGAGCTCAGTTACGAATCCTGGGATGAAAGCGCCGAATAACGCACCCCCTATGAGGGTCAGTAGCTGCCTTCCTCCACTTTGCGTTCGTTCCCGATTGATCTCTTCCAAGGCTTGATCGACGTGGATGGTCAGAACCTCTTCAGCTCGCTGTCGCGCTGCAAGGGCTTTCGACTCAAGCAATAACGATGTCGCAAAATCGTCCACATGCCTTGTCGCCCGGTCCAGCGCCAACCGATGGAGAGGCGTTCGGATCGCATCATCTAGCCCACCCAAAGCATCAACCTTCCCTGCCCATAGTCATCAGGTTGTGGTGCACGCGCTCAAAGAACTCGCGCTCCGAAGCTCTTAGTTCCATGCGGTAGCGCCGCTGACTATGGATCTGCCGCAGAACGAAGACTGTTACACCCCCAAGAAGAACGCCGATTGCGAGCCCCACAGCCGCGAATATCAAGGCCGTGGAGCTAATCTTCGCCTGTCTGAGTCCGAACGAACTTGACACTGCCACGACCATACCCGCTATTGCGGCCGCGAGTGATGCAGCCGCATTAGCCAGATCGAACCACCGGCGCGAACTTCGCGGTGAGGAGGAGGGTTTCGAGGTTAGAAGCGGCGCCTCATCCGACGCTTGGCCGCCATCGGTACGGGCAGGCTGGCGACTTGCCCCCTCCTCGTCGCTGGGGTGGTGTGAACCCATGATTTCTCGCCGCGACTATATCGCAAAACGGTCTCTGCCCATAATTGCCCGTTTGGGAGCCGCCAGAGGGCCTCGGGAAACCCGCATCGTGCCTGTTCACGGCCCAATTCAGGATGACTGGGAATTGCCCATGCGAGCAAGTAGAGAGCCGAATGCAAGGGCGTCGCTCCAGGCTGGGGCTGGAGGCTGTTCATTCGTACCCGAAGCAACAGCAAGGAACTTCATGGCGCGGCCTTCGGGCTGAACGAGCGGAGAGCCTGAGCGGCCGCTGGATACAACTCTGAGAGCTGGGCCATGTCTCCGATTTCCACGTCGGGTGGCTCCACCCCGGGCCACTCCGTGCTTGCCCCGAGGAACCAGTTCCCCCTCGGGACCAGTCGCGCGGTGTGGAACGTGTTCCCTGGGATGGGCAATTGCAGCTTGTGGCCATGGCGGAGATCCGGTCCCACGATCTCGTGACCGGTCGTCCCATCCGGGTACAGCAGCAGCACCTCGAGAGGGTCCCCAAGGTACCGGTGATACAGCTGGTGGTTGCGAATCCGGTGCAGGCGAACCGGAGCGTCCGGGGTAACCAGGAAGTACAGGGCCGATCCGAGCGGCCGACCGGCCTCGAACGGTGCTTCGAGTCCCCTCGGCGCGATTCGCTCCACGCTCCTGTACGTCTCGGCGACGAATCCGCAGGTCGGGTGGGCCTGCAGCCCCAGGAACTCTCGCACGTCATCGGCAGTCATCTGGCCTGGCATCCATACCTCCTCACGTAGCGTGCATTCCGCTCAGACCTATGCCCCCGGGCTAACTGGTCTTCTGCGAAGCCTAGGACGGATGAGGTCCTGCGCGGTCTTGGACGAACCAAGCGGTCGTGCCTCGAACGGGCCGCGCACCAGGAGACCGCCTGCGGGCCGTGCTCCGCAGAAGCGTGACTCTCCGTCCGGTCGCGGATAGCCCCCAGCGGAGCTGATCGCTCGCGGGCGCTCAGGGCTGCTGCTTCCCCACCGGAGCAACACGGCTCCTGGGCTCGGCCGGCGTGCGGCGACACTCCGGCAAGGGTGCGGTTCTGCACCCCCCGTATGAGCAATGCCGAGATGTCCAGATCGAGCCTTGACCAGGATTAGCGCTGGTTCTCGACAGTAGCAGGCGCACGAGAGTGGGCAACTTCGGGCAGTCCCGGGGGGTTGCCTCATGCCGCCGCCTTCTTCCTCCGCTGCTTCGGAGCGCGGTGCTCCTTCCAGACGACGTGCAGCCGCCCCGGCTCGACCTTGCCGCGCGCCGATGCCTTCGTTACCTCGACGCGCTCCACCATCGTGGTGATGAACTCCCTCCTCTGAAGCAGCTCGACCTCCGTCAGCTTGGACACATTCTTGGCCCACGGCCCAGCCTTCCGAAGCAGCCCGCCAAACGTGGTCTCGTCCACGACTGTCACCTGCTCGCGCAACAGTGCGGACAGCGACTCCTCGATGTCCTTGATCCGCTTGTCGAGCCGCCGGACCCCCACCGTGTAGCCTCGGTCGTCCAGCAGCCCGTCTGCATATTTCTCGGCCAGCTCGTCCCTGCGCGCTAGCAGCGTTAGCCGCTCCGACACGAGCGCGTCCTCCTCCTCGGTCGTTTCCACCCTCTTCGCTATTTGCGGACGGCCAAGGAACTGCATCAGCGTCTCCTCGTACACGACCTCGTCCGCCATCTTCTCTGCGACGCGGAGGCAGCCCTGCCCACTGGTCGTCCGTGAGCACACGTACCCGCCGTGCGACGGGTACAGCTTCGCGCCGCAGACGCCGCACGTGAGGATGCCGCTGAGAAGATGCCGCCGCCGGTGTGGTCCACCCTTGGCCTCGCGCCTGGCGGGATCCTCAAGGATGGCGCGCAGCCGCTCCTGCTCGGGGAGACTGATAATCGGCTTCCAGTTCCCCTGCACGTCTATGCCGGTCCGGCGGTGGACTCGCCGCCCGGCGATGACCGGCGACAGCAGCAGGTCGCGCATGTTCGACAGCCACCACTTCCCTCCCCGGATGGTCCGCACGCCGTTCGCGTTCAGTTCGGCGACGATGGAGCCCAGCGACCGGCCGCGTTGCACATCGCGCGCGATACGACGGATGAGTGCGGCCTCCTCCGGGACGATGCGGTACGTCTTTGCTTCGCGGTCGTAGTCGTACCCGAACGCCCGCTTGCCGCCGGGGTGTGGCAGCCCGGCTTCGGCGCGCTCCTGGTGCTTGCGGCCGATGCGACGTCCCATCGCCTCGACCTCCTTCTTTGCGACCGCCGCAAGAAGGCGCGCCACGAGCCGTCCATCGTCCGTGCTCAAGTCGATGTCGCCGGTGCAGGACGCGAGCTTCGTACGCCTCCGGTCGGCCAGCTCGATGAACTCCTCCAGCTCGACGGGACGACGGTGAAGTCGGTCCGCGTGCCACACCACCACGGCCTCGAACCGGCCCCCCTCGATCCCCTCCAGCAGCGCCTCGTACGCAGGCCGCCGTCTACCCTTCGACGCCGAGATATCGTTGTCCGTGAGCACGGCCACGACCTCCCAGCCCTTTGTCTTCGCGAGCTTCCGGCAATCGGCTTCCTGGCGCTTCACGCCTGCCTGCTCTCCCTCCCTATCCTGCGAGATGCGCAGGTAGAGGGCGGCCTTGACCTTGCCCGTCGTGTCCTCCTTCATCCTCCAAGAAGTATACCGAACATATCGGAGAACTCTGTTATCGGCACCCCCAGACGCCTCCTACACCGTCGGTCCCGATCCCCCACAGCACGTTGTAGTCGTTGCCAGTGGCCCGGTACACGGTCGCCCGCTGGCGGCCCCCCTCAAGCGGGGAGAACACCACGCTGAACGCCAGGTCGGCCACGGCGTCGCCGTCGGTGTCCACATTGATCCGGTAGACCGCGTTCGGATCGAACGCCACCCCGAGGGTGAGCGGGTTGACCGTGAGGATCAGCGCCGAGCGGGTGGGGTCACCGGGACTCTGGAAGGCGAACAGATCGCCGATATCGAGGGGCGCCTGGTTCGGGTCGGGCGCGAGGGGGTCGAGAAGATCGAAGTGGTCGGACATGGAGGGTCCCTCCTCAGGATGGGTTGGATCCAATCCAACATCTGAACGGGGCATGGAGGCAAGCCACGCCGGTCCAGGATGTCGAGATCCAGCTCCAACCGGCCGGCGGGCCAGACATCCGCGGTGTTCGGTCCTCCGTCGAGTGTCCTTCTCGGCCCGAACCGACAGACCTCGCCATCGGGGCCCCACGTCCGCTGGCCGCCCATCGCTGGTCTCGGACGCGATCAGAGCCTCTAGGATGAACGGTCGGTCTCCTCGCCTTTGCCCAGACTCCGGAGCTCCCTGGTTGTCGGGGCCCGACCCCGGAACAGGCCGGCCGGGCCACGGGCCACGAACGCGAGGCCCGCCGCGCCCGTGGTGAGCACGGTCACGATGAAGGCCACATACCCCCACGCGGTGGGGGAGCCCCACCGGAGCTCCCCACCGTACCGGGCCAGGGCCACAAGCTGCCTCACCAGGGTGGATGGGGTCTGGGTCGCCAGCCTGGAAGTGGCAGCCGACCTCACCGCCGCCCTGCGGGAGGGTCTCGTCCGCGAGGCGCGCGCAGGTGCCGCGGGCGCCCGCCGGGATGACCTCAAGGGCCTCGTGTTCGACTACGTGACAAGTGAGCGATTCGCCCAGCACGTCCGCGGGGTTGTGGAGACCGCCGCTCGGATGCGCGCGAGCCTGGAGAAGGAGAGAACCGGACTTCAGCGAGGATGGGCAGAACGCGACGAGCAGATCAGCGGGCTGGTGGCCGAGCTGGCGTGCGTGTACGGCGAACTCGCCGGACGGGGCACGGATCTTCCGCCGATCGCGGCCTTGGAACTCTCCCCGGTCGGCCTCCCCCAGCCAGCGTAGTGCGCCCGACAACGGACGAGCACCTTCGGGCATTGGGCCGCGAGGCGTGGTTCCGATGTCCCCGGATCGTCCGAGCACAAGGTGTCGCCAGCACGTTCCGAGGATGGAACGCCGCCCGGAACCGTGATGGGATCAGCATTCGTCTAGGGAAACGATGAGTCGAATGCTCCGCCTCTTCGCTTCGCCCATTCGCTTCGCGCTGGTGATTCTGGTGCTGCTCGGTGCGGCGCTCGGCGGAATCTTCCTGCTCCGATCCTCCGGTGCCTGGAGGACCTACCAGGACACCGGGAAGCTGTGGACCCTCCGCTACCCGTCCACGTGGCACACCCAGCCCTTCGGCACGGACCCGGGGGACTTCCGCGGGGTGCTCGTAAGCAACGTGCCCTTCCGGTTCTCGCACCCCCATCCCAACAGGGTGGGCTACTTCACCGGGGCCTGGGACATGTCCGGCCTGCCGGAGACCGCGGTGGTGGTGCAGGTGCAACTGTCGGACTTCGGCCCCATCAGCCCGCACGGGCCGCCGTGGACGCACTTCCCGCTCCACCTCGCGGACGCGAAGGCGGTCACCGACCATCCCGCGTTCGGAGCGCCCCAGCCCCGGCTGTTCCTCCCGCTCAACATCGCGCATCAGCCCCACAACTACGCGGTGTTCGCGTGGTTCGGGCGCCACGCGTCCCAGGCCGATCGGCACGTGGCCGCCCAGATCGTGGCGTCCCTTCGCTTCCAGACACCCCGGATCACGCTCAGTCCGGACCAGGCGCCGGTGGGGTCTGCGGTGAGCGTGCGGGGGTCGGGGTTCCTCGGGGACTGGCGGGACCTCGCCCTCCATGGGGGCTTCGGGATCACCCTGCTGGGCAAGGCCGCCGATGGCTGCGACGCGAGCATCGGGGCGCAGTTCGAGGCGATCAGCCGGACCAGCCTCCACATCGACGGCGGCGGGAACCTGACCGGCACGTTCACGGTTCCGTCGGCAGGACACTGCACCGCCGCCACCGCGGGCTCTAACCAGACGCCTGCCGTGCGCCCAGGCTTGTACTCGGTGCTCCTTGGGTGTTACGAGTGCGACTTCGACCGGTTCTCCGTCTCCGCCGGATCGGGATGAGGTAATGCCCGGCTCCACCTCCGATGCCCTTCCTTCCCGGCGGAGCTTGATCCCGGAGACGAGCACATTGGCCGACAGCGCAGCCCACGGCACGACGAACACCGCCTGCCACATCCGGTAGTACACCCCCACGCCAAGGACAAAGAGAGCGAAGATGGCCGAGAGTCCACCCCATAGGATCAACGTCCAGGCCAGGAACCCCCGCAGCCGCCTGCTCATGAGCGGATTAGGAGCCGGGCGGACGGGCGTGGACGGGTCGCGACAGGGAAGGGCCGACCGTTGTCACCTCGGATGTCGTTCCTGCTGGAGGCTGTCGCACAAACCTGGGATTCCTACTGGTTCGTCCGGTCTGCCCGAATCCGGCCAGGCCACTGACCAGCAGAAACGCCGCGTGCCTGACTTTGTGCGACAGCCTCCCAGGGAAGCGACTGTCAACCCGAGGGGCTGGTGGACATGCTGAGGCGGACTGTAGTCCCCGTCAGAACCAGAGTGCCGGGGGCCGGAGCCTGAGTCGCCACACGCGGTTGAACCGGGAGCGTGTTGGGAGGAGCCGGGATCAAGACCCAGTGAAGCCCCATGGGGCGGAGCTGGGCGATGGCTTGGCGCGCCGTCTCGACCAGCACATTAGGCACGTACACGAGCTCCGTTGTCGAGGACCTGTTCGGTGTGGGCGGGGGAGCAGGTCGGTGAGCGAGCCAGCCACCGGCGAACCCGACGCCAAGGGCCAGGACCACGGCCCCCGCACTCACGACTCGCCTGGTCATGTCACACCATCACTTCCTCACATGTTGGCACCACGGCGCTCCGGCGGCCCCGTTTCCTCCTAGTGGACGACGAAGAAGGCGATCTGGAACCACCTCCTCCCGCCGTCCCGGGTCCGCAGGAGCGACCCGGGCCTCCCGGGAGCCCACCCCAGCTCGGGGGTGAGGAAGTCGATCTCGTCCGGCAGGTTCGTACGGGTCCGGATCGCCCACGACGCCCCACCGTCCGACGTGGCGTATAGCGCGTCGCCGTTGTGGCTCCGGAACAGCGCCCATCCGTGCCGTGGATCGACGAAGTCCACGGGCGTGAGGGTGTCGCCGTGGGGCGAGGGGAATCGACGAACTGACACCTGACCGTCCCGCAGGATCAGCAGGAACAGCGGACGTTGGGGAGCCACCTCCAAGCCGACCAGGACGCCGTCCGGGGGAACGGCCGCGGGAGGCGACACGTTCACTCCGTCTTGGGACTCAAGGATGCGCGGCATGGGCACGGCCCGCCACGCCCGTCCGCCGTTCGTGGTCACGGCGAGGCACGGTCCGACGGCACCGTCGGCTGCCCTGTATCCGGTGGTGGCTCCCTCGAACAGGAACCCCGTGGTGTCGCAGCCGCCGAGGACGCTCGCCCATGGAGGCGCCGGAGTGGGGCCGCACGCGTCGTTGCAGCCGTAGGCGATCTGGTGCCAGTGGTGCCCGCCGTCGGTGGTGGCATACATCCACTCCCAGTCGTGATACATGGTGCAACACCCGTCGGCGACCAGGACGCCGTGGCGGGAATCGGAGAAGTGCAGGGCCGCGGGGTACGCGGGGAGCCCTCCCGACCAGATCCTTCGCCACGAGAGACCGGCGGTGGTGGTGGCGTACAGCGCGAACCCGAGGTGCCAGCGGCCCTTCGGTCCGACCTGGAACACTGCCCAAGCCCGTAAGCCACCCTTGAAGTCCGTGACGAGCGGAGGTGAGCTTCGCCTGCGGACCGGCGTCACGTCCCGCCAGCGGCGCCCGCCGTCAGTGGTGTGCAGGACACGGCCCACGTGCTTCCAGTCGCCCACCGCCCAGCCCACTCGCGGCGAGGTCATGTGGATCGTGGTGAGCGCTGGCGGGCGGAAGGGATGTGGCGTCGTGCTGGGAGTCTGGCTCGCGATCGAGACGCGGCCGCCTCCCGTCGGATGGGGTGGCTTCACCGTCGGCTGTGGGTTCGTGGTGCACCCAGCGAGGAGCAGGAGCAGGCCCGCAGCCGCCCACGACGCCCGAACCACCGGTGATCGCCCCACTGCCCTCACGCCGGACACACCGACACGAACTCGACGAGCGGACCGCCCCGCCACCCGCCGCCTCCGGAGAGCAGCTCGCCGCCGCACCGCGACCCGCCGGGTCCCTCCCAGCGGGTGCCGGTCCAGTCCCAGTCTGGGGCCATCGCGGTCCCTCCTCGGGTCCGGTCCACGGTGGTCGAGGACACCGAGGTTGCTCCACCCGCCGTGACCACGAAGTCCCAGGCGATGGCCTCGCCGGTGCCGGTCCCGGTGGGGAGGGTGATCTGCTCGTACGGCGCCTGCACTTGCACCCCGGTGAGGTCCAGTGGGACGAGGATCAGTGCCTGGGCGTCGAGGAATGATCCCTGGCGCTCCAGGGTGATGGAGCAGGTGGCCTGCATGGCGGGAGCGGTGCCGCTCGGCGGGTCGATCAGGCCCTGCACCGGGACACCCGATCGGGTCGGTCGGCAGTGGTCGAGGAGGTGGCCGGAGGCGGTCACCACGTCGCCGAGCGCGGTGGCATCGTTCGGGGTGGGACCGGAGGCCGCCACGTCCGCCCGCAGGGTCGGAAGGGTGGTCTGCTCGCAGGACGGCGTGATCGACAGCGGCCCCGCCCATCGGACCCGGACGTCCGACACGTGCGCGGTCTTGGTCGCTCCTGGAGCGATCGGCGACGGTGGGGCGTAGCCGCCGCCCGTTTCCCCCTCCAGCGGGACCCTGGTGTCCCACCGGGCCCCGTCGGCGGCTCGCAGGACGAACCACAGGGTGAACGGGGTCAACCCGGCCTGGACCGGGTTCTCCGAGACGTTGTGCAGGGCGAACGTGAGGCTGGTGATGTGGCCCGCCTGCACGGGAGTCCGCATGGAGGCGGTGCATCGCACCTTCCCGTCCATGACCAAGGCGCTGGAGCTGACCGACTTCGGAGTCGGGAGCAGCGATCGGGAAGGAGGCGGGGGGGCGGAGGACGTGCACGAGGCCAAGAAGACCGCCACGAGCGCGAACGCGAAGCCCCGCCAAACCATTGCCACCAGCATCATGCCCTCGACTCGCCCCATGTGACAGCGTTCTGGGTGGCTGGGTTCCGGGGGCCTCCCTCCATGTAAACCTTCGGGCTCCCTGATCGCTCTGTCCTGGAGAAAGGCCACAGGGACGAGACGCCGAGTGGAACGCGACTACGACGACCTGTTCCGCGACGCCGGGCGTCCGCTGTGGCGCGCCCTGTACGCGTACTCGGGAGGAAGACGCGACGTCGCCGACGAGGCCCTGGCGGAGGCGTTCGCGCGAGCGATGGAGCAGGACGGCAGGATCAGGGAGCCCGTCCCGTGGCTGTACCGCACAGCGTTCCGGCTGGCCGCGGCCGAACTCCGCCGCTCGGACAAGACCAGCCCGCTGGTGGAGGCACCGGAGCCCGATCTCTTCCCGGACGCCGTCGAGCTGCTCCACGCCCTTCGGCGCCTGTCTCCTCGCCAGCGGGCGGCGGTGTACCTGCACTACCAGGGCGGAATGCAGGTGAGCGAGGTGGCGCGGGTGATGGGCACCTCGGCTTCTACGGTCAAGGTCCAACTGCACCGGGGGCGGAAGCGGCTCCGCGAGCTGTTGGGGACCCAGGAGGAAGGATGAGCGAACGGTGGCAACGGCAGTTGGGAGCGCTCGACATCCTCGAACCCGACCGCGAGGTCTTGGACCGAGCCCGTGATCGTTCGGGGCACCGGCCACCCGGGGGCGGTCGCCCACGGCGGATGATCGGGACGGGGGCGGCCCTACTCATCGCCGCCGCGGGGATCGCGACCGCGGTGGTCGCCCTGCACGGGGGTCCTGCTCCGACCACGACCGGTCCCGCCAACCAGCGAGCCTTCCAGGCGCTGTGGCCGGAGCAGACCTTGGCGGCCGTACGCGCAGTCCAGCGACAGGCGAATGGGGGCGACCACGCCCTGGCCTGGCGCACCAGCGCGCCCGCTGTGGCCCTCCGGTTCGCCCGCCAGGTCCTGGGCTGGACGCCCGTCTCCGCCTCCGGCATTCCGACCTGCCACGATCCTGGCCCGTGTCCGCGTGCTCACGGCACCGTGCACACCCTCAAGGTGGCCTGCGGCGGGTGTCCCTCCGAGTCGATCACCGTCCGGCAGATCCTTCGCCACGGCAACGGAGGGATCTGGAGTGTCGTGCGGGTCGAGAGCGGGGGACTGACCCTCCTCCTGCCGGAGAGCGGCAGCATCCATGCAGGGGACTCCATCGGGATGCTCACCCACGTCCCATCGGGGCAGCAGCTCGACGTGGGCTACACATACCTCGGACCGTGCGGGCGCCTCACCTGGTTCAGCGGTCCGACCGCCTCGGGACACACCATCTCCGCGGTGGTGAACGACTACGGGTACCCAGCGAACTGTGCTCCCGGCGCCTCACCTATGGGGCAGGCCCAGGCGGCCACGGACTCGACCGGGCAGCCCCTCCCCCTCACGGAGCCGATCGACGGCTACGTCTTCGCCTACCTCGGGCCAGTCGGCGCCCGGGCGGTCGATCCCTTGTCCGAGACGCCACCCGCACCGATCGGTGTGCTCTCGGTGGCGCCGATCCGGTTCCTTCCGGCGGTGAGCGCAGCAGGTATGAACGCCGGTTGAAAACTCGAACACCCGGCGGCTGAGAAACGCCGGTCGAAAAGTCGAGCACCCCTGAGATCCCCGTTCCGCTCGGATCCGCCCTGAGGCTTCTCGGGACACCGAGCGAAACGGGGGGAGGGAG
>WNGM01010128.1_pt1 | contig 12019 bp, 10 predicted proteins | sample 5400571 | NCBI WGS metagenome assembly WNGM01 (sample SAMN13153378, study PRJNA577476) | soil metagenome | isolation source: 100 cm soil or saprolite under Garry oak tree replicate 2 | place: USA:California | collected 2016-06-15
GTCTGAAGGTTGTACTTGATCGTGTCCGTCGGAATCCGGCGATTGCCGGTCACACGAACTTCTTCGATGCGATTTGGATCAGGAGTCTGGAGCGCCTGCGGCTCTACAGCTGTAAAAACGAGAGCCAACAACACTGTAACGGCCATCATGCACCCTCCAAGCCCGTGAATTTTACTATAAGTGGACGGATTTAGACTGGATAGCGGGGATTTTGTTACTGTAATTCAGGGACCCACCCCGAATTCCTGTGGTTCAGAATTCGGGGTGGGTCCCTGAATTACAAATTTCCTACATGGTCAGTGGTACGCCGACTTCTTCGCGGTCCCGATCCATGGGACGATACCAGAGCTGCCCGCCCTCCATATAAACCTCGACTTTGGACAACTCCTTCAGATTCCCCTGGATGAGAGCTTCCGATAACGGATCTTCGATATAGCGCTGAATCGCTCGACGTAGTGGGCGTGCGCCGTAGTTTTTGTCACGACAAGCCTTGTCGAGGATCCATTGTTTCGCGTCATCGGTGATGGAGACCTCAAGTCTCTTGTGGGCAAGGTTCTCGTTCAATTGCGCAATCATCATATCGACGATGCGGCCGAGATCCTCATTCGTCAGTGAATTGAAGATGATGATTTCATCCAACCGGTTGATAAATTCCGGATTGAACAGCCTCTTCACTTCCTGCATGACGGCATCTTCCATCTTCTGAGCCGTCGCTTCTTCGCTCGGCGCCTGGAAACCCAGGCTGGTGTGCTTGGACAGGAAGCGCGCGCCGATGTTCGACGTCATGATGATGATGGTGTTCTTGAAATCGATGGTATTGCCGAGGCCGTCGGTCAAATGCCCATCTTCAAAGACTTGCAACAGGATGTTGTACACATCCGGATGGGCCTTTTCGATTTCGTCGAGCAAAATGACGGAGTACGGATTCCGCTTTACACGCTCGGTAAGCTGGCCGCCTTCCTCATAGCCGACATACCCTGGAGGCGATCCGATCAGCTTCGACACCGAATGCTTTTCCATGAACTCGGACATGTCGAACCGGATCAAAGATTTTTCGCTGCCGAACAGGAACTGGGCCAGCGACCGAGCCATTTCCGTCTTTCCGACGCCGGTCGGGCCGAGGAATAAGAACGAGCCAGCCGGACGGTGGGGCGATTTCAAGCCCGCACGGGACCGCCGGATGGCGCGCGCGAGCGCGTTGATGGCCTGGTCCTGGCTGACGATCCGCCGATGCAGTTCTTCTTCGATCCTCGAGAGCCTCTGCATTTCTTCTTCTTTGATCGAGTTGACGGGAACGCCTGTCCAGCGCGAAACCACATCTTCGATATCGGCTTTGGTCACAACGCCCATGCTCGTGGTTTCGCTGATATTGAACTTCTCCCGAACATTGCGCAGGTTCTCACGCTCGAGCTGCTCTTGGTTCTTGTAATGCTCGGCCTTTTCGAAGTCCTTGCTCGAGATCGCGCTTTCCATCCGCGCGACGATGAACTTGATGCGGCGCTGGATGTCGGTCATTTCCGAAGGCAGCGTTGCCTGGCGAAGCTTGACACGCGCGCCGGCTTCATCGAGAAGGTCGATGGCTTTGTCGGGTAAAAACCGATCGGGAATATACCGGTTCGACAGGTACACCGCCGACTCGATCGCCTCATCGGTATAGTTCACCATGTGGAATTTTTCATAACGAGACTTGACACCCTGCAAGATCCGCACGGCTTCACTCTCGCTCGGTGCTCCGACCTTCACGGCCTGGAAACGCCGTTCCAACGACCGGTCTTTCTCGATCGATTTGCGGTATTCGGCTGGGGTTGTTGCGCCGATACACTGGATCTCGCCGCGCGACAATGCCGGCTTCAGAATGTTCGCCGCATCGAGTGAACCTTCCGCCGATCCCGCACCGACCAGTGTGTGTAACTCGTCAATGAATACAACGGTGTTCGGATTATCGACGAGCTCTTTCATGATGGTTTTCAAGCGCTCTTCAAACTGGCCGCGATATTTCGTTCCCGCCACAATCAGCGAGAGATCCAGCACCAGAATGCGCTTGTCGGAGAGAAACGACGGAACCTCACCATCGACGATGCGCTGCGCGAGACCTTCAACGATGGCCGTTTTTCCCACGCCAGGATCGCCGATCAGGACCGGGTTGTTTTTCGTCCTCCGGCAGAGGATTTGAATGACGCGATCAATCTCGGCATCACGGCCGACAAGCGGGTCCAGAATACCATCCATTGCGGCTTGCGTGAGATCTCGGGAAAACTCGCTAAGTAGCGGAGTTTCCTTCGGCTTGATAAGCGTTTGGCGGTCAACGACGGAGCGCGCCAGCTCCTCTCGAATGGCGTTAAGCCGAAGACCCCTCTCGTGAAGAATCTCCGCAGCGACGCATTTTTCTTCACGGAGGATACCGAGCAATAAATGTTCTGTGCCGATGTGCCGGTGATTCAGACGCTCCGCTTCTTCGGCAGCGTAGGCAAGGATGCGTTTACATTCGTTCGAAAGAGGAAGATCGATCGACGTCGAGACTTTCTCGCGAATCGTGGTTCGACCTTCGATCTCCTTCCGAATGCTTTCGATAGAAGAATGATTTCGAAGGAAACGATTAGTCAGATTCTTATCTTCGCGGATCAATCCGAGAAGCAGATGCTCGGTTTCGATCGTCGTGCTCCCGAACTGGCTAGCTTCATAGCGGGCGAAGAATATGACCCGTCGTGCTCTCTCGGTATATCGTTCGAACATAGTCTTTTGATTCTCTCATGTAGCCGTCACCTGACAACCCGGGCTCCACTGCGCCTAGTACCTTGGTCGACACGTAGACTTCGCGGCTGTTTTGATTCTAAACGATGCGCGTAAGTCTCACAACCTTGAAATTTTATCCCTTTCTTTCAAACGCGCCCGCGTCGAGTTCCCAGACCTCGTTACATTGGACGGCGATCCGCTCATTATGAGTGACGATGACTGAAGTAAGCCCCCGCTCCCGATGAAGCTCGCGAATCATTTGAAAAATAGCGTCACCGGTCCGGTGGTCGAGATTGCCGGTGGGCTCATCGGCCAATAACAATTCGGGCTGACCAATCAAGGCCCGCGCTATCGCGATTCGCTGTTGTTCACCCCCGGAAACTTCACCCACTTTGTGGTCGAGCCGCTGGGCCAGGCCGACCCGATCAAGAATTTGACGTGCCGCTGCTTCGGTGCTGCTGCGGTCGTCACCCCGAATGAGCTTCGGCATCATCGTATTCTCGAGCGCGGTGAATTCCGGCAGAAGATGATGAAATTGAAAGACGAAACCCACATGACGATTTCTGAACTGAGCCAGCTGTGAAGCTTGCCATTGGAAAATACTCTGATTCTTGAACAGCACGTCACCTCGGGTCGGCCGGTCCAGCCCGCCAAGAAGGTGAAGTAAGGTGCTCTTCCCCGCACCCGAGGGACCAATTATCGCGAAAAGGCTGCCGGCCTGGACCTCGAAGTTCAGGTCTTCGAAAACCACTATTTGAGAGGCGGGGCTTTTATAAATCTTCGTGAGATTTTGCGCCTGGATCATTCGTATCGCAGCGCTTCCACAGGTTGGAGTTTCGAAGCCGCGGCCGAAGGGTAAAGGGTTGCAACAAAGCTAATCAAAACGGCCAAACCCGCAACAATTGCCGAATCCAGCGCTGCCGCTTTGAAAGGAACGTAAGCGATCGAATAGACGTCGGGCGCAAGGCTGATGAGATGATATTTGTCCGCGATGCGGCATGCGGTCTGTCCAACAACGACGCCGAATGCGGTTCCAATCACGCCGATAATGACGCCCTGCAAGATAAAGATACGGCGAATGTTGTCCTTCGTCGCCCCCATCGACATAAGAATCGCGATATCACGCGTTTTCTCCAACACCATCATGATGAGCGTCGCGACGATGTTCAGCGCAGCGACCAGAACGATCAGACCGATCGTAATGAGCGTCACGATACGCTCGAGGCGAAGCGCCTGAAAGATGGATTGGTTCATGGTCATCCAGTCCGTAAAATCGAAATCTGCGCCGATACGGTCGATGATCTTCCGGCCGATCGCTTTTGCCTGATAGATATCGTTCACCTTCACTTCGATTGTCGACGCGACATCTCCCAGGCCGAAGAGCCGTTGAGCGGCAGTCAGGGGAATGTAAACCCAGGTGCTATCCAAATCGTAAAGTCCAGATTCGAATAACCCGCTCACTGTGAAGGTCCGGTTGCGAGGGATGGCCCCTAGCGGAGTCAGCGACGTCTCGATACTGACAATCTTCACGCGATCGCCATGGAAAGTGCCGAGCGTTTTCGATAGCTCCTTTCCGAGAATCACAGAGTCATCGCGGAAATCTTTCAGACTCCCGTCGACCATGTTGGCCGAAAGCGCCGATAACGGACTCTCCATCTCCGGAAGAATGCCTTTGACAATGATGCCGGCCGCCTGCGATCCGCTGTAGATCAACCCCTTCTGATAGAAGGCTGGAGCAGCAAACACAACACCGGGAACTTGCTCAACCTCTTTCGTGGTCCTCAGGTAATCGGAAATGCCCGTAGCCCGGTCCTTGCGCAACACCGAAACGTGCGCCTGCGCGCCGAGCAATCTCCTCTGCAGGTCATCACGAAAACCCGCATTGATGGCAAGAGCAATAATCAGAGCGGCGACACCGGCCCCAACGCCGATGATGGAGATGAGAGTGATGAGCGAGATGACGGCTTGTTTGCGCTTGGCCTTGAGATAGCGAACGGCTACGATTACTTCGAATTTCATAGAATAAAGCCCTCATTCTGCCCTCAAATGCGGAAACAGAATCACATCTCTGATCGACGTTGAATTCGTCAACAGCATCGTTAGCCGGTCCACGCCAATGCCTTCACCCGCCGTTGGAGGCATGCCGTAGCTCAAGGCGCGGATGTAATCTTCGTCCATCTGATGCGCTTCCTCATCGCCGCGTTCCCGCTCGCGCAACTGCGAAAGGAATCGCTCGCGTTGATCCATGGGATCGTTCAACTCGGAATAGCCATTGGCGATTTCCATCCCTCCGATATACAGCTCGAAGCGCTCAACCAGACTCGGGTCGCTTGCTTTTCGTTTTGACAGGGGCGACAGTTCGACCGGGTAGTCGTAAATGAACGTGGGTTGCACGAGATGCTGTTCGGCTACAGTCTCAAACAAAATTCCAATGAGATTGCCGAACGGCAATTTAGGATCGAACTCAGCATGCAAGTGTTTCAATACCGCTTCGACCGCCGCGCGATCACTCAGCCTGTCTTCATCGATTTTCTCCGCTGAAAACTTGAGGATCGCCTCTTTCATGGAGAGTCGCGTCCATTTCCGAAAATCGATCTGCAGGTCGTCGTATGTGATCACCTTCGAACCGCAAACTTTCTCCGCGATGCCGGTCAGCATCTCTTCAGTGAGATCCATCAGGTCGGTGTAATTGCTGTAGGCCTGGTAGAACTCGAGCATCGTGAATTCGGGATTGTGGCGCGTGGAGATACCTTCGTTGCGGAAGATTCGATTCAAGTCATAAACCCGATTCAACCCGCCGACGATGAGACGTTTCAGATACAACTCGGGAGCGATGCGCAGATATAGAGACATGTCGAGCGCGTTGTGATGCGTCTTGAACGGCTTGGCGAGCGCTCCTCCGGCGATCGGGTGGAGGATCGGTGTTTCGACTTCGAGATAGTCACGATCGTCGAGAAACTTCCGCAACTCGCGAATAATGACGCCGCGCTTGACAAACACTTCGCGGACTTCGCGATTCACAACAAGATCGATGTAGCGCTGGCGGTAACGGATTTCAATGTCCCTCAGTCCATGCCACTTCTCCGGCAGCGGCAGGAAACACTTGGCCAAAAATGTCAGCTCGCCCGCAAGCACAGTCAGTTCGCCCGTTTTCGTTCGAAACAGCGTTCCCTCGACGCCGATGAAGTCGCCGATATCGAGCAATTTGTACAATTGAAAATCGCGTTCGGGCAGGCGATCTTTCTTCACGTACACTTGAAGCTGGCCTTCGCCGTCGGATAAGGTGAGAAAGCCGGCCTTTCCAAATGGGCGGTTCGTCAGAATCCTGCCGGCGATTCGAACTCGATGGTGGCCCTCGTCTAATTCCTCGACGGTTTTGACCGAGAATTGTTTCACCACTTCACCGAGCGTATGCGTATAGCGGTGGTACGTCGGGTACGGGTCAACTCCGAGATCCTTGATCTGCTGCAGCTTTTGAATGCGAATCTGTTCGAGTGGCTCCACTTAGCTTTCCAGCTCCTTCTTGATGCTGTCGAGAATGCCATTGATGAACTGAGGCGACTCCTGAGTGCTGAAGCGACGCGCGATCTCAATCGCTTCGTTGATGACCACGGTCTTGGGAGTTTCTTTGTCGAACAGAAATTCCTGGCTTGCCAGACGAAGCAAATTACGGTCTACAGTGGCCATGCGGTCCAGCCGCCAGTGCTCGGCATGACGCTGGATCAACGCGTCGATCTCTTCCACGTGCTCCACGGTCTGTATCACGAGCTGGCGTGCGAAAGCAATGACACCGGGTTCTTCATCCTGGCCATTAAAAAAAGTCGCGGCAATCTGATCGATGCTGTCGCGGGTGATATCCCACTGAAACAGCATCTGCAGGGCGTATTCTCTGGCCTTGCGCCGTGGTCCCATCAGATCTCGCCGAGCACTTTAATCATCTGGAAAGCGGCCATGGCCGCTTCAAACCCTTTGTTGGCCGAATCGCCGGAACGCTCCATCGCTTGCTCGACCGTATCCACCGTCAAGACTCCAAAACCCACCGGAATACCCGCTTCTAAGGCCACGCGTTGTAATCCGTTGCTGACGGCGCGGCTGATGTATTCGAAATGGGGTGTCTCGCCGCGCAGCACACATCCCAGCGCCACAACCGCATCATATTTCTTCGACAGAGCGGCGCGCTTCGCCGCCAGCGGGATTTCGAACGACCCCGGAACCCGTATCAAATTCACTTGCTCCTGATCTTTCAGCGCGCGCCGTGCACCGGCAATGAGCCGATCCACGATGACGGAATTGTATTCGCTGGCAACGATGGCGAATCGGTACATAACTGTAGCGATGCTACTGTAGCGGCGCTCTGTGAGCGCCGTGATATCCGGTGGTCCGCGAAGCGCAAGCACGATAGCGCGCCGGTTTTTTTTCCGTGATGACCGGCCAACACAAGACGTTTGAGCAGCGGGGGCGGAGCGAACCGTTTCTCGCGAAATTCTTCGAACATGATATTGGCGATGTAGTACGTCGTCTCCAGGCCCACGAAATCGAGGAGCGTAAATGGCCCCATCGGGTAGCTGCATCCCAGCCTCATGCCTTTATCGATGTCCTCGACACTGCCCACGCCTTCTTCCAGGGCCCGGATTGCGTCGAGCAGGTAAGGCACGAGCAATCGATTCACGACAAATCCGGATCGATCCGAGGTCCGGATTGGAATCTTGCCCAGACTTGCGGCAAACTTCATCGCTTCATCGAGAATCTCCTTCGATGTCGTAATCGTCCCAACGACTTCTACCAGTTTCATCAGCGGCACCGGATTGAAGAAATGCATGCCGATAAAGCGGTCGACGCGTTTCGTCGCTGTCATCATTTCCGTGACCACGAGCGACGATGTATTGCTGGCAAAAATCGCCGGGGGTTTGACGATCTTGTCGATGGTTGCGTAAGTTTCGCGCTTGAGCTGGAGATTTTCAGTGATGGCCTCGATGACGATGTCGCAATCTCCGAGGTCTTCAAACTTCGTGGTGCCCTTTAAACGTCCCAGCGTCTCGGCGCGTTGGTCCGGTGTGATAGTGCCCTTCTCAACAAATTTTCCCAATGATTTTTCAATCGACGACAATCCTTTCTTCAGGAAATCGTCGGCGATTTCCTTCACGACCGTAGAGTAACCAGCCCCGGCCGACACCTGCGCAATACCGGATCCCATCAATCCACAACCCAAAACGCCGACCTTTTTGATGACCATCAGATTGCCTCCACAATCATCGCGATTCCCTGCCCCCCGCCGATACATGCGGCGGCAAGTCCATACCTTTTGTTGCGGCGGCGCAATTCATAGAGGACGGTCATCACCAATCGCGTGCCTGTTGCGCCTAGCGGATGGCCGAGCGCGATAGCACCGCCATTCACGTTCACCTTATCTCGATCCAATTCGAGGAGCTTTTCCACCGCGAGATACTGCGCCGCAAATGCCTCGTTGATCTCGACGAGATCGATGTCGGATAGCTTTAATTTTGCCTTCTCCAACGCTATCCTGGCCGCTGGTACCGGACCAATTCCCATGAGTTCCGGCGGCACACCGGCAATTCCCCAACTAACGATGCGTCCCAGAGGTTTAGTCTTCGCGCGCTCGGGTGTGGTAACGACAACGGCTGCGCCGCCATCGACAATTCCACTGGCATTTCCCGCCGTGACGAATCCTTCCTTCCCGAAGGCCGGCTTCAATTTCGCCAGTCCTTCAAGAGTCGTGTCCGGTCGCATGTGATCGTCACGCGTGACGAGTTCGACAGAAGTGATCTCCTCTTGGACCCGTCCGGCGCTCCATGCCGCTGCCGCGAGCTTTTGGCTGCGCAGTGCAAACTCATCCTGCGCTTCTCGCGTGATTCCGTGCTTGCGCGCGAGGTTCTCAGCCGTCGTTGCCATATAACAACCGCAATATGTATCCATCAGTGCGACCATCAAGGAATCTTCCAATTTGCCTTGACCTAATTTGAGACCCCAGCGCGCGCCGCGTATAACGTGAGGCGCCTGGCTCATGGATTCCATTCCCCCCGCAAGAACCGTGTCGGCTTCGCCAAGTTGAATGAGTTGCGCCGCCGAAATGATGGATTGAATGCCCGAACCGCACAACCGATTTACGGTAAGCGCTGGTACTTCGATGGGAAGGCCTGCCTTCAGCGCCACATGGCGCGCGCCGTACAGTGCGTCGCCGCTGGTTTGCAGCGCATTACCAAAGATGGCGTGATCGAATTCGCGCGGCTCGAATTTGCATTGCCCGATAGCCGCTCTCGCAGCGATCGCAGCGAGTTCCAACGCGCTGCACTCGCGAAGCGCACCGCCGTATTCCGCCATCGGCGTCCGTTTGCCTGAAACGATGACAATGTCCTTCATTCCAAAATTATATCTAAGTCCCGTACCGGATTACGTGGCCGCGGGGACAGCCTTGCCAATTCGAGATCATCCACAGCGGGACTTATATTAGACTTTTCTGCTATGCAGGACCTCTTGACTCGGCTGGAGAATCATGTGCTCGTCTGCGATGGGGCGATGGGCACGATGCTCTACAGTAAAGGCGTGTTCATCAGCCGCTGCTTCGACGAACTGAATATTTCAAACCCAGAGCTGGTGCGGGAGGTTCATCTCGATTACATCAAGGCCGGCGCCGATATTATTGAAACGAACACGTTCGGGGCGAACCGGACAAAGCTGATGACTCATGGTCTTGCCGACCAGATCCGTCACATCAACATTCAAGGCGCCCGGATCGCCTGCGACATCGCCGGCGATAATATCCTTGTGGCGGGAGCTATCGGCCCGCTGGGAATTCGCATCGAACCGTGGGGCAAGACGGCGATTGAAGAAGCACAGGTCACTTTTCGAGAACAGGCAAAGGCGCTCGTCGACGGCGGCGTCCATGCACTTATTCTGGAAACGTTTTTCGATTTGAATGAAGTTTACGCGGCCATTCGCGGCGTACGGGATGTGACGGACCGGCCTTTGATCGTGCAGATGTCCATTGAAGAAGACGGCAACAGCCTGGAAGGCACGCCACCGGAAGTGTTCGCAAAGCGCTTGGAAGAATGGGGAGCCGATGTACTTGGCCTGAACTGCAGCGTTGGGCCCCAAATCATGCTGGATGCCATCGAACGCATCGCGAATGTGACGTCGAAAAAGCTCTCTGTGCAGCCAAACGCGGGCAAACCAAGGAATGTCGAAGGCAGAAATATTTATCTGGGCTCGCCGGAATACATGGCGTCATACGCGAAGAAATTTGTTCAATACGGAGTCCGGATTGTCGGCGGCTGCTGCGGAACCACTCCGCAGCATATCAAGGCGATTCGAGCCGCGGTGAAATCGGCGGGTGTTGCGGTGCTCGGACCCTCACCCGGCGCTTCACGCCGCCCTCTCCCAGCGGGAGAGGGTACTGAGGGTGAGAGTTCAATCCCGCTGGAATCTAGATCCCGCCTCGGACGGAAACTGGCCACAAAAGAATTCATCAAGATCGTGGAGATGATCCCGCCGATTGGCCACGATTTCGCGAAAGCGATCGAGAAGGCCAAATATCTTCAGGCGCAGGACGTCGACGCGATCAACGTTCCTGATGCTCCGCCATCCAGCGCGCGCATGAGCGCGATTTCTCTGGCAGTGCTGTTGGAGAAGTCGACGGAAATCGAAAGTCTGGCCCACTACACGTGCCGCGACAAAAATCTTCTGGGCATGCAGTCCGACTTGCTCGGGGCTTATGCTCTGGGTCTCCGAAATCTTCTTCTCATAACCGGCGATCCGCATCAGATCGGCGAGCACAGCGATGCGACTGCCATCTACGAAGTCGATTCCATCGGTCTCACGAATATGGTCAGCCGGTTGAATGGCGGCGTGGATGTGGGCGGTAAATCGATCGGAAAACCGACCGGGTTTGTCATTGGCGTCGGTGCAAATCCAGGCGCCATGAGCGATCTGGAATTGAAGCGATTCTTTTATAAGGTCGAAGCCGGAGCAGAATTTGTTCTGACGCAGCCGGTCTTTGACGCCACTGTACTGGAACGCTTTCTCGATCGCGCCGGCAATTCGAAGATCCCCGTGATCGCCGCCATCGTGCCGCTACCAAATTATAAAACTGCGGAATTTCTAAACTACGAGATACCTGGCTGCTCGATCCCCGACAGCATTCTGGAACGTATGCGTGAAGCTCAATCGAAGAGTCCCGAGCATGCGCGTAATGAAGGCATACTCATTGCTCAAGAAATTCTTGAACGTATCCACGTCATGGTCCAAGGCGTTCAGATTCGGGGTCCCTTCGATCGTTATGAGACGCCGGTCGAAGTATTGTCTGTCATGATGAAAGGGGCCACCCGATGAAAAAAGTTTGGCTTTTTGTAGTGCTCGCTGCTGTCCCCGCCGCATACGGTCAAGCGAATTTGAAGAATCCATCGGCTCTCAAGGAACGTGCGCCGGCCGTATATAAAGTGAAATTCGATACCAGCGCCGGAGTCTTTGAGCTGGAAGTGCATGCGGATTGGGCGCCTAACGGTGCTGATCGTTTCTACAATCTTGTAAAGAATGGCTACTATGACGGCTGCCGCTTTTTCCGCGTGGTCCCCGGCTTCATGGTGCAATTTGGAATCAACGGCGATCCGGCAACTCAGCGCAATTGGGTCGACGCCACCATTCCCGATGAACCAGTCAAACAAGGCAACGCTCGCGGCTTCATCACTTTCGCGAAAAGCGGGGCGCCGAACAGCCGCACGACTCAGGTCTTCATCAATTTCAAAGACAATTCATTTTTGAATCGTCAAGGATTCTCCCCATTCGGCAGGGTCATCGGTGGAATGGAGGTCGTGGATAAGATCTACAGCGGATACGGTGAGCAACCCGAGCAAGGCCGGATTCAGGCCGAAGGCAACACATATCTTACGAAAGCGTTTCCAAAACTCGATTACATCAAGAAAGCGACGATTGAACAATGAAGCCCGGCACTTACGCCCGTTTTGAAACGTCGATGGGGAATTTCACCGTCGAACTCTTCGATCAACAAGCCCCCAACACGGTGGCGAATTTCATCAAGCTGACGGAAAAGAATTTTTACGACGGCGTCATCTTCCATCGCGTCATCGACCGGTTCATGATTCAGGGCGGCGATCCCATAGGCACCGGCCGCGGAGGTCCCGGTTACACCTTTGCCGACGAAATCCATCCGCAGCTCAAACACAACTCCGAAGGCATCCTCTCTATGGCCAACGCCGGCCCGAATACGAACGGCAGCCAATTTTTCATTACGCTGGCGCCCACGCCTCATCTC
>WNGM01004815.1_pt1 | contig 12018 bp, 9 predicted proteins | sample 5400571 | NCBI WGS metagenome assembly WNGM01 (sample SAMN13153378, study PRJNA577476) | soil metagenome | isolation source: 100 cm soil or saprolite under Garry oak tree replicate 2 | place: USA:California | collected 2016-06-15
CGACGAGCCCAAGACCGCCTACGAGCTGATCCTGGAGCGCCTCAAGAAGAAGGACCGCGACGAAGGGGTCCGCGAGCAGCCGCTCACCGACGACCAGCGGGCCCGCATCGGCGAGGTGCGCAAGGTCTACGAGGCGAAGCTGGCCGAGCGCGAGATCTTCTTCAACCAGTCCCGGCGAAAGGCCGACGATCCGGAGGCCCTGGCCGCGCTCGAGGAGGAGTACCGCCGCGACCGCGAGCGGCTGCAGTCCGAGCGGGACGGCAAGATCGAGCGGATCCGGAACGAGGGACGGTAGGCCTTAGTTCATCGCCTCCAGCCGCTTCCGCACCCGCTCGTTGTCCGGGTAGTCGGTCCGCAGCCCCTGCAGGGTGGCGCGCGCGGCGTCCTTCTGCCCGGCGGCTTCCAGGGCGTCCGCCAGGAGGAAGCCGTGGCGGAGACGCAGCCGGCGGTCCTCCCGGGGAACCGCGAGCCGGCTCAGCAGCTCCACCGCGCCCGCCGTGTCCTTCAGGTCGATGAGCTTCGACTCCGCCACCAGGAGCTGGATCCCGAGGTCCGCCGGGTAGCGGCGCACCGCTTCCTCGAGCAGCCGGGCCCCGTCCGGCCCGCGCCCGGCCTTCCGGTCCGCCTGCGAGCGGTGGTAGATCGCGGCCACGAGCAGCCGGTCGACGTCGGCGGGATCGCCGGTGCGGATCCCCACTCCGCCCGCATAGGAGTAGACGAGGCGGCCGCCGAGGTGCCCGGCGTACAGCAGGGCGCCGAGGCCCACCAGCCCGAGCACGGCCGAGACGACGAGGGCGGGCTCCTGCCGTCCCCACCGCGCCAGCACCACCGCCACCACCTCGACCAGCAGGACCAGCAGGAAGGCGTTGGCCGTCCGCTGTCCCCACTCCTCGTGCTCCTGGACCGCGGGGGCCGCGCCGGGGACGCGCTCCACCGGTCCGTGGGCCGCGGTCCCCGTCTGCACCGACGTCACGGCCGCGGCGGTTCCCAGGACCAGGAGCACGAGGGCGGCCGGCCCCGCGAAGGCCAGGCGCCGGGTGAGGGACGCCCAGCGCAGCAGGACGCCCGCCGCCAGCAGGCCGATCGCGAAGTGGACGATCGCCGGATGGTAGTAGCCCAGATTATCCATGTCAGATCACCGTGCCGTCCGCGATCACGGCGTCCTTGGGGACGATGACGATCCCGTCGCGGATGTAGTGGCCGCTGCCGTCCTTTTCCGTGGCCCCGGACTCGTTCACGATGCGGACCCCCCGTCCGATGCGGGCGTTCTTGTCGACGATCGCGCGCTCGATCACGGTGTCGGCCCCGATCCCCAGGGGCGGCACCCCGCGGGCGTTCGCCCGCTCGATCTCGTCGATGGTCTCGTAGTAGTCGGCGCCGAGCACGAGGGAATTGCGGAGGCGCGCCCCCTGGCCGATGCGGCTGCGGATGCCGACCACGGCCTGGTCGATCTCGGCCCCCACCAGGATCGAGCCCTCCGAGATGAGGGCGCTCTTGAGGGTGCAGTCCTGGACCTTGGTCGCGGGCAGGAAGCGCGGGTGGGTGTACACCGGCCGGGCCGCGTCGTAGAAGTCGAACGGGGGGACGGGCTCGCAGAGCGCGAGGTTCGCGTGGAAGTAGGAGCCGATCGTCCCCACGTCCTCCCAGTATCCCCGATAGAAATGAGCGGTGACCCGCATCTCGCCGAGGGCCTTCGGAATCACGTGGCGGCCGAAGTCGACCAGGGCGGGGTCGGCGATCGACCGCTCGAGGGCGGTCCGGCTGAAGAGGTAGATGCCCATGGAGGCCAGGTAGCCGGGGCCGTAGCCGGGGATCTCGGAGACGAGCTCGGGCAGCCGCTCCGGCTTGGGCTTCTCCTCGAAGTGCACGATGCGCCCCTGGCGGTTCATCTTGAGGATGCCGTAGCCCGCGGTCTGCTCGGCGGGCACCGGGGTCACCGCCACCGTGGCGTCCGCCACGTGCCGCCGGTGCGTCTCCTGCATCTTCCGGAAGTCCATCTGGTAGAGCTGGTCGCCGGAGAGGATGAGCACGTCGCGCGAGGGGTGGCTGCGCAGGTGGCGCAAGCTCTGGCGCACCGCGTCCGCCGTCCCCTGGAACCAGTCGGGGCTGTCCTCGGTCTGCTCGGCCGCGAGCACGGAGACGAACGCGTTGGAGAAGATGTCGAACTTGTAGGTCGAGTTGAGGTGCTTGTTCAGGCTCTCGGAGTTGTACTGGGTGAGGACGAAGATCCGCCGGAGGTCGGAGTTCAGGCAGTTGCTGACCGGGATGTCGATGAGCCGGTACTTCCCGCCGATGGGAACCGCCGGCTTCGAGCGGTGCGAGGTGAGGGGAAAGAGCCGCGTGCCCCGTCCCCCGCCCAGGATGACGCCGAGGACGTCTTGCATGGCGGCGGCATTCTCCCACGCGGCCGCGCCGCGCTGTCAAGGGAGATGGCCTCTGGTAGGCTGGGCGCCGTGGCCCCCATCCCCCCTGCCCCCATCCCCGGCTCCCTGCGCCGGCTGGCGGCCGGGGCCTGGCACGTCCCCGCCGGCTTCGCGTTCCTCTTCCGCCACCGGAGGCTCCTGCCCCTGGCCGTCCTTCCGGTGTTCCTGGTGGTGGTCTTCCTGATCGCGGGCATGGTGCTGGGCGCGTTCGTGGGGCCGGCCGTGGAGGCGTGCCTCGCGCCCCCGCCGGGCACGGTGGCGCCCTGGCTGGCCTTCCTTTTCAGCCTGCTCCTGTGGACGGGAACCGTGGGAGCGGGGATGGTCCTCGGGTTGGGCATCGCCCTCGTCCTCGCCTCGCCCGTGCTCGACCAGCTCTCGCGGCGGGTGGAGGCGCAGGTCCGCGGCCGCGCCCTCGAGCATGCGCGCGGCCTCCGCTTCGAGATGGTCCAGGCCCTGCGGGGGTCGTTCTACTTCCTGGCCGCGGCCCCGGGCGTTTTCCTGCTCGGCCTGATCCCGCTCGTAGGCCCGGTCCTGGCCGTGCTCTGGGGGGCGCGCGCCCTCGCCTTCCAGCTCACCGACCCGCCGCTCACCCGGCGCGGCCTCACGTTCCGCGAGAAGCGCCAGTGGCACGGCCGCTGGCTCGCGGAGAGCGAGGGCTTCGGCCTGGCCGGGATGGTGACCCTGATCGTCCCCCTCGCCAACCTGCTGCTCGGCCCGGCCCTCGCGGTGGGCGGGACGCTGCTCGTCCTGAACCTCGAGGAGCTGACCCAGGCCGCGACTCCTCTAGCGACCCCCTGATTCGTCGTTCCGCGGGTCGCCGGCGCCCGTGAACCGGAGCGACGCCGAGTTGATGCAATAGCGCAGGCCCGTGGGCGGCGGCCCATCGGGGAAGACGTGCCCGAGGTGGGCGTGGCAGCGGGCACAGCGGACTTCGACCCGCTCCATGGCCAGCGTGCGATCGACCTCGGTCTCGACCTGCGCGTCCCCCGCCGGAGCATAGGAGCTCGGCCAGCCCGTCCCCGAGTCGACTTGGTATCCGAGGGGAAGAGCTCGGCCCCGCAGCAGACGCAGCGGTAGGTCCCCTGGGCGTGGTGGTCCCAGTAGGGGCGGGTGAAGGCCCGCTCGGTGCCCTTGCGCCGGGTCACCCGGTACTGCTCGGGGGTGAGGAGCCGCTGCCACTCGGCGTCGGTCTTCACGACCTTGTCGGACATTGGTCGAGTGTAGCGCGGAGGCCGCGCCGAGAGAACGGCCATCGGGCCGGAGGGCGGTCACGATCCCGTCCCGCTTCCCACAAATCAACAGTGACCCCCGACACCGATGGGTCCTTGAGGAGGAATCATGTCCCATACGCATCCGCCCCGCCGCGGGCGGCGCGCCCTGTCCGCCCTCTGCATCGGGCTCACCATGCTCGCGCCACCGCTTTCCGAGGCCGTCCGAGCACAGCCGTCCCCGTCCGACGTCGCGTACGGGGACGAGTCGTCCCCCCCGGCCATGCCGCAGTTCGCGAGCGGTGCGGAAGCGCGCGCGCTTCTCGACTCGCGGCGGAATGAAGCACTGCGCGCGCTGCAGGCCCAATCCCGTCGCCGGATCGACCTCGTCGTGGACCGTGCGAGCCTGAGCATCATCCTGATGGACCTCGACCTTCCCACGGGCGCGGGATCGCCGGCGGAGTTCGAGGCGGCGGCCCTGAAGTTCCTGAACACCTACCAGGCGCTCCTCGATCCCGTGGTGGACCCGGCGAACTACGTGCTCTCGGAGGCCGACCAGGGCTGCCAGTCGGTCACCACCGTCGTGCTCGAGCTCCGGGTCGACGACCGGACCGTGCTGGGCAGCAAGGTCACCGTCGATTTCTCCGCCCAGGGGTCGATCGTGGCGGTGAGCAACGCGGTGGCTTCCGCGCCCCCCGAGATCCAGCCGGCCGTGGACGACCCTCGGGCCTACGAGCGCCTGAAGGAGATCGTCCCTTCGGAGATGCTTGAGGAGGTCCTGGAGAAGGGCCACAAGGTGCTGGTCCCCGAGAGTCAGGATGGCCGCGCCTATCTCCGGCAGGCCACGCTGCTTCTGTGGCGCGAGGAGCCCCCCGACGGGCCCCCGGTGAACAGATCGGTGCTGGTGGGGGTCGAGGGCGGGCTGGGCGAGGTGTTCACCTCGGTCAGCCCCGCCGGGATGGAGCACTTGTTGAAGGTGGCGGGGCCCAGCTATCACACCGACCCCCAGACCGGCCTGACCGACTCGATCAGCTACCACGACGTGGGAGGAGTGAAGGTCGCGACCCTGCCCCTGGATCGGAGCCCCTTCGAGACCGCCTACCGCTTCCTGGAAGAGCATCCATCGCTGTTCCACACCGGGGCGGCCCGTTGTCAGTACCGGCCGAGAGCGGTCCTGGAATCCAAGCTGCTTCCCGGCGTGCAGTTCGTGCGCATGGAGCAGCGCTACGTCGGCCTGCCCGTGTTCGGGGCCGAGCTGGTCTTCGAGATCCACGACAAGTCGACGGTGATGTCGGTGTCCGGACACGTGCTGCCGGACATCGACGTCAATCCCTGGCCGCAGCTGGGGCCCTCGGGCGCGGTCTCCGCCGCGCGGCAGGCCGCCACCGACGCCCTGGCCCTCTACGGTCAGTGGCAGTACAGCGGCCCGAGCGCGCAGGCGATCGCGTCGGCGAAGGGCGCCGCCGAGCTCGTGGTCTTTCCCGGCCCCCTCGTGCCGGGGCGCACGCTAAAGACGCGCCTCGCCTACAAGGTGAGCCTCGACCAGTTCGTCTACTTCATCGACGCCGCGACCGGGGACGAGCTGCTCAGCTTCTCCAGCCGGGCCCAGCAATCCGCCCCCGTCATCAACGACGGCCTGGGCCTCTCGGAGTTCGCGCGGCCCTCCTACGTCACGGTCCAGGTCGGGGCGATTCCCACCGGGGCCCTTCCCCTGAACACGGACGTCACCCCCGCCTTCAGCAGCATGAGCTCGGTGATGGGTTTCTATGCCTCGCTGGGCTGGCTGGGCCTCAACGGCGCGGGCAGTCGGCTGACCGCCAACACGAACGTGGGTATCGTCACCTTCACCCTGCCGCCCGGCCCGGGATGTCCCAATGCCTTCTTCGACCAGGTCGTGACGGGCGAGGCGTACTTCTGTCTCGGGGTGGCTTCGCAGCCGGACGTGGTGGGCCACGAGTTCACCCACGGCGTGATCGCCAACTCCTCCCGACTCGTGTACCTCGACGAATCGGGTGCCCTGAACGAAGCCTACGCGGACCTGTTCGGCAACCTCATTTCTCCCGACGTGATCTCGCCGGGCGCGGTCTCGGGCTGGCTGGTCGGAGAGGCGCCCACCGCCGGCGGACCGGTGTTGGGAACGGGCGCCATCCGGGACATGGCCACCCCGGGGAACTTCTCCACGGTGATCGGCGGCGTGGCGGTCCCCCACCCGGGCACCATGGGGGGCTACGTGAGCCGCAGCCGCCCGGGTAGCGGCTGCAACCTCCTGCCCTTCAGCTGCGACTCGGGGTTCGTGCACACCAACTCCGGGATCGTGAACCGAGCTCACGTTCTTCTCGCGGGGACCCCGGGGGGCACCGCACCCGCGCCGCCCATTCCCGGCATCGGAAGGGCCAAGCTCGCCATGCTGGCCTTCGAGGTGATGACGAAACGGCTGACGCCCTGGTCGCGTCTCGTGGACGCGGCCATCGCCACCCAGGACATGGCCCGCACAATGCTGCTCCGCGGCGTCACCACCGCGGGCGGGGCCCCCTTCCTCCAGTCGGACGTGGACCAGGTGCCGCTGGCCTTCGGGCTGGCGGGCCTAAGCCCGAGCCTGAGCACGGGGTGGGCCGAGCCGACTCTAGGCTTCTCGGGGACCGACACCTTCTTCGGCTCCGGCGAGACCACGGTGAGCGGCTGCACCGTCACCAACGTCCAGGCCGCGCTGACCACGCCCAGCGGCCAGCTCATGGCCGACCTCTCTCCCGCGACCGGCGAGACCCCGTCCGTGAGCTTCCTGGGACTCTCGGGCATCGCCTTCAGTCCGCTGCCCGCCCCCGCGGTGACGCCGCCCCCCCTCGGGACGACCCTCATGGGCCACGCGATCTCCTGGTTCAACATCTTCGGCACCCGGCCGAGCTTCTACACGAACGTCGTGGAAGCGCCGCCTCCCCCGGGAAGGCCGGACTGCATAACCCCTCTGGGCTCGACGCCCGTGCAGCGCGTCAACACGGCGACCGTGCACTCCGCGATCGTGGTGGGCGGCAAGGGCGACGACACCGCGGGGAACCCGTTCAGCACCATGAACCCGAGTTGCTCGGTCACCAACGTGGAGGTGGAGCTGGTCGACGGCTCGGGCAACCTGATCGCCGGGCCCGCGAACGCGGTCAGCGACACCGTGATCCTGGGACACATCGCCGGGTTTGCCATCACGGGTACGCGCGGGGCGAACATCACGGGACCAGTGCCCGCGGGACCGCCGAACCTCTCCACCGGCGTGCATTGGTTCCACGAGAGCGGCGTCGCGGTGCGCTATCGCCTCCGGTACTTCATCAGCCAGCCGAGCAACGTGACCTGCACCAGCCCGACGGAGCTCTGAAGCGGTCGAGCCGCCCAACGGGAGACCGGGGGCGTCGGCGATTCCGCCGGCGCCGCCCGGTCTCTCGCCTTTTCTGGTCCGGTCCCGCGCCCTCAAGTTTCCCGGTCACGTTCGGCGGCTCCGCCCCACTCTCATGGTCTGGCCGGCCGCGGTATCGAGGTCCCGCGCGACGTCAGCGTTGGCTTCCTCGACTACGACCGCAAGGGCGACTGGGTGCGGTTCCGCGGCGCGGGCTTCAGTCCCCTGCTGGAGACCTACTGTCCGCCCGGCCGCGTGTGGTGGAACGAGCGCACGAAGATCATCCGCGCGTGCGACCAGACGACGGTGGCGATCAAGGATGCCCGAGGCCAGGTCGTGAGGGTGGTCACGGTAGACACCAACTGCTACTTCGTCTGCGAGCGGTTCATCTGGGAAGAGGGCTTCGAGCTGCCGACCCGGCCGCCCTTTCCGCCCCTGCCGCGCTAGCCCGTCCCTCGCTCGACACCCTGTCGCCGCCTCCGGGCCGGGGCTTCGCGGGCGTACAATCGTGAGGGTTTCCCCCGTGCCCGGCCGCTCGCGAGCGGCACACCATGGCCCCCGGCGACGACGTCTTCGCGGAGGAGCGCGACCGCGCAGCGGAACGCGAGCGGCTCAAGCAGCTCGCTCTGCGCATCGGTACGGGCGACCCCGGGGCCGAGGCGGAGCTGGCCGAGCGGTTCCATCGACGGATCCTGGTCATGATGCTGTTCCGGACGCGCGACCGGGAGGCGGCCCGGGACCTGGCCCAGGAGACGATCCTGGCCGTGCTGGGTGCGCTTCGCAAGGGCCAGCTGCGCGAGGCGGAGAAGCTGCCGGGCTTCGTCCAGGGCACCGCGCGCAACGTCCTCAACAGCTTCTTCCGCGACCGGCGGCAGGAGCCGCCTACCGTCGAGCTCTCCCCCGAGGTCGCCTGCTTCGAGCCCGCAGACGAGCTGGAGAATGCCGAGCGCTCCGGGGCCCTGCGGGAGGGCCTCGACCAGCTCGAGCCGGGAGACCGCTCGATCCTGCTCCTCACGCTCGTGGAGGGCCTCAAGTCCCGTGAGATCGCGCGCCGGCTCAGCCTGTCGCCGGAAGTGGTGCGTACCCGTAAGTCGCGCGCCGTCAAGAGGCTGGTCGAGCACGTCCGCGCGACCTTGGGTCCCGCCCACGCCCTGTCACGAAAATGAGCGGCCAGACACTATGGAACAGGAAGACCACGTGGACTGTCAGCGGGTACGAGAGGACGAGATGGCAGTCGCCTACCTCCGAGGCGAGCTGAGCGAACCCGATCGCAGCGCGTTCGAGCAGCACTACTTCGAGTGCGGAGACTGCTTCCAGGACCTGGAGGTCCTCTGGGACGCGCAACGGGTTCTTCGGCGGGAAAAGGCGGCCTCGGGAGTCGGTGCCGCCACTGCCCCTCCGGCCGCGCGGCCCGCCGTGTGGTCCTGGGCCTGGGCCGCCAGCCTGGTCCTCGTGGCGCTGGCCGCGGGGGTGGTGCGCCGCACAGAGCGCCCCTTCCCACCGGCGCCCCCCACTGCGACCGCGGCCCCCGCTACCTTGCCCTCCGGTCCCCCCGGCTCCCCGGGCCGGCCGTCGCTCGAGACCCTGGCTCGCGTGGAGCCCCCACCCTACGTGTCCCTCGCGGTCCGGGGTGGAGATCGGGAGCCGACCTCGTTCGGGCGGGCCATGGAGCACTACGTGCGCGGGAACTACGTCGCGGCCGCGGCCGGGCTGCGGGCAGCGACCAGGGAAGAGCCGGCCTCCCTCGAAGCCCGCTTCTACTTCGGGGTGAGCGAGCTTCTGGCGGGACACCCGGAAGCCGCGATCGTGGAACTCGGGCGGGTGTCGGCAGGCGGCGACGACGTCTACGCGGACGCGGCGCGCTTTTATCTGGCCAAGGCCCACCTGACCCGGAGAGACGTGGGGGCGGCGCGCGCGGAGCTCCAGAGGCTGGCTCGTAGTGACGGCGCTCACAGTCAAGAGGCCCGACGCCTCCTCCGTGATCTCGGCACCGAACCTTGAGCGCTTCCCGTCGTATGGATGGGCAAGCAGAAAGGAGTGCCTGATGCTTAGCGGGAAGCGGGTCTCGGTGTCTCTCGGGGCGGCCCTGGCCATCGCGGTGGTCGCGCACACGGACGTGGCCCGGGCGGCGGAACCGGTTGCTGCCACCTCGTTGCCCCTGGTCGTCGCCAACGGGGTCGCGTTCTGCACGCCGTGCCGGCCGACTTTGAGCCTCAGCGGGGGAGCCCCGCTCAGCGATGCGACCTTGATCGTAGAGACCTGGGCGGGGTTGAGCTTCGAGCCGACCTTCCAGGAGCCGGCGGGCGTGACCGACGAGCAGGGAGACTTGACCTTGAGACTGCCCGACGACGGTCCCGGCATCAAAGCCATCAGGGTCGAGGTCGGCGGCCGGCGCTCGGAGCCGGTGCTCGTGGAGAAGGCGGCGTTCTGCGGCGGTCCCATCCTCTGCCCGGGCCCCCTCCCCTTCCGCGCGGCCCTGACTGCGGCCGTGTTCCGTCCGGGCCAGATGGCGCCGCTGACCGTGAGCGGCGCGCCCGCGTTCTCCGGCCTGGAGGTGGTGCTGGAGCGGCTCCTGGACGGTCGATGGAGCCCCCTGGGCGATGGTGTGCGTGGCGAGGCCGATTGCAACGGGAGCCTCACGGTCTCCCTGGAGACGCTGGAATCGGGGTTGTATCGGGCCTCGGTCCGTGACCTGGGCACCGGCGCCACCTCCAACGTCGTCCTCTACGAAGTGCGGGACTGCCGGCTCTAGGGCGCCTGCCTCGCCTCTCGAGATGCACGTCCTTTCCTGCCTGGTCCTGGTGCTGTGCTGGCCGGGGCCAGGTGCGCCCGGGGGGCCGGGCGAGCAAACGCCGGCACCCCTGGGCGAGCTGCTCCGCGAGGGATTCGACCTCTACCAGCGGGACCAGTACGAGAAGGCGCGGGCGCGGTTCGAAGAGGCGCTCGGCCGGGCCGCTTCCGCGGCCGACGCGGCCGCGGAGGCGGAAGCCCGGCGCGGCCTCGGGCGTTGCCTCTTTCGGCAGGGCCAGTACGAGCCGGCTCGTGATCAGCTCGAACGGGCGCGGGCCATCTTCGGCTCGCTCTCGGATCGGCTTGGCGAGGCACGGGCGGCCAGCCACCTGGGCTCGGTGGTCCTGCTCATGGGTGAGCAGAAGCAGGCGGCCGAGCTGTACGCCCATGCCCTCTCGGAGTTTCAGGCTCTGGGCGCCCGCCACGACGAGGTGGAGACCCGCTACAACCTCCTGTATGTCACCGATGACCTCGAGGAGCAGGGCCGACTCGTCCAAGAGGGGCTGGCGGGGGCCGCCGCGCTCGGCGACGTGAAGCTCGAGGGGAAGTTCCTGCAGACCGCGGCCGAGCTGGAGTTCGATCAGGGCCGCTTCGCGTCCGCCGCCGAGAAGCTGGAACGGGCCAGCCGACTCTTCGAGGAGGCGGGGACCCGCTTCGACCAGGCCCGCGCCCTCAACAGCCTGGCCCGATTGCAGCGCACCCACGGCCAGACGGAGACCGCTCGGGAGGTGAGCGCGCGGGCCCTGCGCATCCAGGAGGAGATCGGCGACTCCCAGGGCATGATCCAGAGCCTCGACCACCTGGCCGACGCCGAGACGGCTCCGCCCGCGTGGTGGGGGCGATGCGGGGCCGGGCCGCCGAGGCCTATCTCCGCGGCGGGCAGCCCGCCCGGGCGGCCGAACTGCTCGAGGGCGTGGTCCGCGAGGGGTTCGACCCCGACGCGGGAGTGATGTTGTACCGGCAGCTCGCGCGCAGCTATCTGGGGCTCGAGAGAGGCCCGGAGGCGCTGGCCGCCGCGGAGAAGGCGGTGGTTCTGGCTCGTCAATCTGGAAAGATCGACCGCTTGCTCCCGGCGCTCTTCGTGCGCGCGTTGGCCCGGCAGGGGCTCGGCTACCGGGAGGAGGCGCTGGCCGACGCCCGCGAGGGCGCGGCCGCGCTCGAGCGGTTGCGCGCGGAGCTGGTGCCCGCCGACTTCATGAAGCGCGGTTTCGGCGACGAGCACCAGGCCGCGTTCGGCCTTACGATCGAGCTGCTGGCCGACCAGGGTCTGGACCGCGAGGCCCTGGAGGTCGCGGAGCAGGCCCGCGCCCGCGCGTTCCTCGATCTGCTGGCCACGCGTGAGGCAGGCGCGCCGGGGACTCCCGCGAGCGTCGCTCCGGCGGGTGCGCCCGGTCTCGAAACCCTGGCCGCGAGCGCAGTGACCGCCCCCGCCGCCTCGGCGCAGGAGGTGGCGGCCACCGCCCGGCGCCTCGGCTCCACGCTACTGAGCTACTTCGTGGCGCGGGAGGCCCTCTTCATCTGGGTGGTGCCACCCGAGGGCAGCGTCCGGGTGACCCGGGTGGCGGTGTCCTCCGAACGGTTGTGGGATCTCGTCCGCCAGACACGCACGGCCCTGCGCGAGGCGGGCGCCCGGCGGGCCCACGGGGAATCCACCATGACCACCCGCGGTGGAGGGGTGCTGCTGATCGGCGCGGGAGGGACCCGCGCCTGGCGGCAGCTCCACGACCTGCTCATCGGGCCCGTGCGGAGTCAACTCCCGCGGGTGCGTGGAAGCCGCTTGACCGTGGTTCCGCACGGGCCGTTGTTCCTGCTCTCGTTCGCCGCCCTGCAGGATGCGCGCGGGAGGTATCTGCTGGAGGACTACTCGCTCCACTACTCGCCCTCGGCGGCGGTGCTCCGGGCCACCGTCCGCAAAGCCCGGACGCTCGAGAGTGCCCCGCCCCGGCGCGTGTTCGTCGCAGATCCGCGTTTCCTCCCGGAGGAAGGGGTGCGGTTGCCGCAACTGCCCGGCACTCGGCGGGAGGTCCGAGCCAGCGCGGGCCTGCTCCCGCCTGGCGATACGGTCGTCCTCGCCGGCCGCGACGCCACCAAGGCCAACGTCCGGCGCCTGGCTCCCGGGGCCGGCCTGCTCCATTTCGCCACCCACGGGATCGTACGGGACGACCAGCCCCTCGACTCCTTCCTTGCCCTGAGCCGGGGGGAAAGACCCGAGGGGACG
>WNGM01005709.1_pt1 | contig 12018 bp, 11 predicted proteins | sample 5400571 | NCBI WGS metagenome assembly WNGM01 (sample SAMN13153378, study PRJNA577476) | soil metagenome | isolation source: 100 cm soil or saprolite under Garry oak tree replicate 2 | place: USA:California | collected 2016-06-15
CCGAGGCGGCACCGGCTCTGGCCGATACGCCTGCCCAGGCCGACGAGACCAGAATCGCGGCAACCGAGGAAGCCGTACCGCCGGCGAACGAAGCTACCCGTGCGGCATCTGGACAGACCAGCGCGCCGGCTTCGCCGGACACAGACCTGGCCTCAAAGACAGACCTGGCCTCGACGAAGATCGCCACACTGGACGGTCTCCCCGTCACCATCGAGGCGCAGCTCTCGGGCAAGGCCGCCGGTGCGAAACCCGACACGAGCGTTATCCAGAAGCGCCTGCAGGCACGGCGGGCGGCCCAGCGCCGCAGGATGGCAGCGCGCGCGCGCCTGGCACGACAAGCGCCTCAGCAGCAGCAGATCCCCAACCCGTTTGCTCCGCGGCCCATCCAACCGGCCATCCAACAGCCGACCGTGCGCTGATCGCGGCGATCAGGCCGGGCCGGTCGCGACCGGCGGGCCGTCGGGCAGCCCCCATTCGGCCCACGAGCCGTCATAAAGCGCGGTGCCGCGCACGCCGAGCCGATAAAGCGCCAACGTCAACACCAGCGCGGAGACCCCGGAGCCGCAGGTCGTCACGATCGGCTTGGCCATATCGACGCCGGCCCCCTTGAACGCCTGCCGCAGGTCCTCCAGCGGCTTCATCGCGCCGGTCTTGGCGTCGAACAATTCGCCATAGGGCACGTTGCGGCTGCCCGGGATATGACCGGAGCGGCGGCCCGGCCACGGCTCGGCCACCGTGCCTTCGAAACGCGGCCGCGGACGCGCGTCGACCAGCTGTTCGGCGTGGGTTTCCAAATTGCCGAGCAATTGCTGTTGGCTGCGGACGAAGCTGGAATCGAGTTCGGCCTGGAATTTTCCAGACTTCGACGTGACCTTGCCGGAGTGCGTCGGGCGTCCTTCGCGCAGCCATTTCTGCAGGCCTCCGTCCAGCACCTTCACCTCGCGATGGCCGAACGACAGGAACATCCACCACGCCCGCGGTGCTGCGACCCAGGCGCCGGAATCGTAGGCGACCACGGTGTCGCCCGAGGAAATCCCGAGCGCCGACACGTCGCGCGCGAACTGCTCGGCGCTCGGATACATGTGCGGCCGCGGGTCATTCGGATCGGCGATGGCGCCGACATCGAAAAACACCGCGCCTGGAATATGCCCGCCGAGATAATCGTCCGACGGCAGCGGCAGCACCCCGGGCATCTTGTAGGACGCGTCGATGATTTTGACCTTTGAGTCGTCGAGACGGGCGGCGAGCCAATCGGTGGTAACAAGTGGATCGTCGGCGGATGTCGTCATGCGTCTAACGTCCTCCCAACTATCGTCATGCCCGGCCGTGGATGGCCGGGACAAGCCCGGCCATGACGGCCAATGTTGACGGTCATTCTCTAACCCTTCGGCCTCTTCGGCTCGAATTTCTCGACCGGGCCGCCGGCGTCGCGCCAGGCGGCGAATCCGCCGCCCATATGGGCGACCGGCTTTAGCCCCATGTCCTGCGCGGTTTTCGCCGCCAGCGCCGAGCGCATCCCGCCCGCGCAATGAAAGATGAACTTCTTGTCGCCCTGAAAAATCGGCTTGGCATAGGGGCTGGCCGGATCGATCCAGAATTCCAGCATGCCGCGGGTGCAGGAGAACGCGCCGGGAATCCGGCCCTCGCGCTCGATCTCGCGGGGATCGCGGATATCGACGATCACGACGTCGTCGCTTTGCGCAGCCTTGATGGCGTCGGCGGCGCTCAGCGTTTCGATCTCGGCATTCGCCTCGTCGATCAGCGCCTTGATGCCGCGATGGATGGTCTGGGGCATTTTCTCGTACCTCCCAATTCCGTCATTCCGGGGCGATGCCAACGGGTCCGGCCGCTGGCCGGCCCGATGACAGGCTCCGCATCGAACCTCAGATGTGCGATTGCACATCGGGGAATCTCGATCGAGCTTTAATACAGCGAGATTCCGGGTTCGCGCTGCGCGCGCCCCGGAATGACGGCAATTACCGCACCAGTTCCTTCATCGCACCTTCGAGACCGTCGATCGTGATCGGGAACATGCGCTCCGAAAACAGCCGGCGAATGAGAGTGGTCGATTCCGAATAGTCCCAATGCCGCTGCGCCACCGGATTGAGCCACACCGCGTGCGGATAGGTGCGCGTGATGCGTTCGAGCCAGACCGATCCGGCCTCTTCATTGACATGCTCGACCGAGCCGCCGGGGACCATGATTTCGTAGGGCGACATCGAGGCGTCGCCGACGAACACCACCTTGTAGTCGTGCGGATATTTATGCAGCACGTCCCAGGTCGGGGTGCGGTCGGTAAAGCGCCGCCGGTTCTGCTTCCAGACGCCTTCATAGAGGCAGTTGTGGAAGTAGAAATATTCCATGTGCTTGAATTCGGTCTTCGCCGCCGAGAACAATTCCTCGACCTGCTCGATGTGCGAATCCATCGAGCCGCCGATGTCGAAGAACACCAGCACCTTGACCGCGTTGCGCCGTTCGGGGCGCATATGCACGTCGAGATAGCCGTGGTTGGCGGTCTCCTTGATCGTGGTGTCGAGATCAAGCTCGTCGGGGGCGCCGGTGCGGGCGAATTTGCGAAGCCGCCGCAGCGCGATCTTGATGTTGCGGATGCCGAGTTCGACGTTGCCGTCGAGATCCTTGAATTCGCGGCGGTCCCACACCTTCACGGCGCGGAAATTGCGGTTCTTCTCCTGCCCGATGCGGATGCCCTCGGGATTGTAGCCCTCCGCGCCGAACGGCGAAGTGCCGGCGGTGCCGATCCATTTGTTGCCGCCCTGATGCCGGCCCTGCTGCTCCTTCAGGCGCTGGCGCAGCGTCTCCATGAGCTTGTCCCAGCCCATCGCCTCGATCTGCTTCTTCTCTTCCTCGGTGAGGTATTTTTCCGCGAGCTTCTTCAGCCATTCGGCGGGAATGTCCGCCTTCTCGATGGCGTCGAGCAGGCTTTCCAGCCCCTTGAACACAGTGCCGAACACGCGATCGAACTTGTCGAGATTGCGCTCGTCCTTCACCAGCGAGGCGCGGGACAGATAGTAGAAATTCTCCACCGTCTGCTCGGCGAGGTCGACGTTGAGCGCCTCCATCAGCGTCAGATATTCGCGCAAGCTCACCGGGACCTGCGCATCTCGCAGCGATGTGAAGAATTGTAAAAACATAAGTTACAGATTGCCCGCCGGACCGTGAACGTCAAGGGCCTGTGCTGCAGGTCAAGGCGGCTTTATTGACCGCGGGGACCTTGTCTCGCGGAAACGGGGCTCTGCCCCACGGGTTGTTTCGGACGTTACGGCGCCTTCTGATCGGGCAGCCCTTCGATCGCAACGATCCTGAATTTGCCGCCACTCTGACGGATCTTTGCAGCTGACTGGTTTTCCGGCGAATCGTACCAGCGCTTTGCCGCATCCATATTTGGAAATTGCAGAATCGCTACACAACAAGGCGCGGAACCTTCGCCTTCGAACTGGGTGTTTTTCTGGCTTCTTGCGAGGTAGACGGCGCCGTATTTTGGCAGAATGTCACGCGCCAGCTTGGCGTACTCTTCCTGAATCGATTCCGGACCCGTTGTCGCGACGCGCTCGACGATGACCAAAGCGGGACGGCTTTGTTCCTGGCCGTACGATGATTTCGATATAATCGCATGGGCAACCGCCATGGCGGACAGCGCTCCAGCAAACACCACAAATTTTCTCGATGTCATAAGCATTGCCATCTCCTTATTGGCATCGACATCAATCGGTGACGCGCGGAGCGAAAGGGCCCGGCAGCGATGCGAACGAAGCGGCCCGCAGGCGTCGCCGGAGCAACGATATTGCCCCGATCTGGTTCCGCGCTTTCACGGAGCGCGCCTGGTTTGCATTCTCGCATGGCGACGGCTTGTCGCCCTTTGCTGGCGGCCTCGTCCCGCAGTCGGGAAACGACCGGTGTCGGGACACTAGACCTGCCGGGTTTTTCAACTAGAATTGACCGGCTGGGCTTTTCAACGGGGCATTATCAATGACTATTCTGGCGGTACTCGTGATCGGCGCGATCGCCGGCTGGCTCGCCGGCCTGATCGTGCGCGGCGCCGGTTTCGGGCTGATCGGAAACATCGTGATCGGCATCATCGGCGCGCTGGTGGCGAGCTGGCTGTTGCCGCAACTGGGCGTCAGCCTCGGCGGCAGCGCGCTGCGCGATATCGTCAACGCCACCATCGGCGCGGTCATCGTCCTCGTCATTCTCTCGCTGGTCAGACGCGCCTGACGGCCCCTTCAACCCCGATGACGACCGCGGTCGTTTCCTGTTCAGGCCGAAGCGCGCTCCTGCGCTCAAGAACGTACAACAAGGCAAAGGCTCAATGAAATTTACCGGCACCAAAGATTACGTCGCCACTGACGACCTCAAGATCGCCGTCAACGCCTCGATCGTGCTCGAGCGCCCGCTGCTGATAAAGGGCGAGCCCGGCACCGGCAAGACCGTGCTGGCCGAGGAAGTCGCCAAGGCGCTCGGTGCGCCGCTTCTGACCTGGCATATCAAGTCCACCACCAAGGCGCAGCAGGGTCTGTACGAATACGACGCGGTGTCCCGGCTGCGCGACAGCCAGCTTGGCGACGCCCGCGTCTCCGACATCAGCAATTACATCAGGCGCGGAAAGCTGTGGGAAGCCTTCACCCATGAGAAGCGCCCGGTGCTGCTGATCGACGAAATCGACAAGGCCGATATCGAATTTCCCAACGATCTTTTGCTCGAACTCGATCGCATGGAGTTCTTCGTCTACGAGACCGGCGAAAACATCAAGGCGAAGCTGCGCCCGATCGTGATGATCACGTCGAACAACGAAAAGGAATTGCCGGACGCGTTCCTGCGCCGCTGTTTCTTCCACTACATCAAGTTTCCCGACGTCGACACCATGAACCGAATCGTCGACGTGCATTTTCCGAACATCAAGAAACGCCTGGTGGAAGAAGCCTTGCGGATCTTTTTCGAGGTGCGGGAAGTGCCCGGCCTGAAGAAGAAACCCTCGACATCGGAGCTGCTGGACTGGCTGAAGCTCTTGCTCAACGAAGACATGACGCCGGAAATGCTGAGGGAGCGCGACCCGCGCAAGCTGATCCCGCCGCTGCACGGCGCGCTGCTGAAGAACGAGCAGGACGTGCATTTATTTGAGCGCCTCGCCTTCCTCAGCCGAAGAGAGGTGTGAGGGCGGCGCCGCTTCGCACCGCGGCAAAAAGAATAAGAAAATTCAAGGGATCGGGAGATGAACGTTCAACAGGAGATCCGAGCCGCCGCCGCTGACAGCACCGGGCATTTCGATGTTGTCATCGCGGGCGCGGGCATTTCCGGGGTCGGCGCGGCCTACCATCTGACCAAGCAGTGCACGGGGACAAGTTTTGTTGTCCTGGAGACTCAAAAGAGTTTTGGTGGCACCTGGTTGACCCACCGCTATCCGGGCATCCGGTCCGACAGCGACCTGCATACCTTCGGCTACCGGTTCAAGCCGTGGACCAGCGCTCCGATCGCGACCGCCGCGGAGATTCTGAGCTATATGGGCGAGGTCATCGAGGAGAACGCCCTCGGCCCCCACATCCGCTATCAGCACAAAATTTCCTCGGCGCGGTGGTCGAGCGAGGAAAATCTCTGGACCATCGAAGCCATCCGGACCGATACCGGCGAAGCGGTTCGCTTCACGGCGAACTTCTTCTGGATGTGCCAGGGCTATTACCGGCACTCGGAAGGTTATACGCCGGAGTGGAAGGCCATGGAGACCTTCAAGGGCCGGATCGTTCACCCGCAGCAATGGCCCGACGATCTCGACTACAAAAACAAGAAAGTCGTCGTGATCGGCTCCGGCGCCACCGCGGCGACGCTGATTCCGGCTATCGCCAGGGATTCCGCCCATGTGACGATGCTGCAGCGTTCGCCGACTTATTTCAGGACCGGACGCAACGCCATCGAAATTGCCGAAACCCTGCGCGCGCTCCAGGTTGACGAAACCTGGATCCACGAAATCACCCGCCGGAAAATCCTGTTCGATCAGGACGCGTTCACCCGCAAGACATTCGAAGAGCCCGAGGCGGCCAAGAAGGATTTATTGTCCGCGGTCGAAGCCTATCTCGGCCCCGATTACGATATCGCGACCCACTTCACGCCGAAATACCGGCCGTGGCGGCAGCGGATCGCCTTCATTCCGGACGGCGACCTGTTCCAGGGCATCAAGGCCGGCAAGGCCTCGGTGGTGACAGACGAAATCGAGCGGTTTACGGAGACCGGCATTCTCCTGAAGTCCGGCAAGACTCTCGAAGCCGACATCATCATCACCGCGACCGGCTTCAATCTGAGCGCCAACGGCGACATCGATTTCAGTATCGACGGCAAGCCGCTGGATTTCTCACAGACAGTGACCTATCGCGGCATGATGTTCACCGGCGTGCCCAATCTCGTCTGGGTGTTCGGATATTTCCGGGCCAGCTGGACGCTGCGGGTCGATCTGGTCGCCGACTTCGTGTGCCGGCTGCTCAACCACATGAAGGACATCGGTGCGCGGAAAGTCACGCCGGCGCTTCGGCCGGAGGACCACAACATGCCCTTGCTGCCGTGGATCGACCCGGAGAATTTCAATCCCGGCTACATGATGCGCGGCATGCATCTGTTGCCGAAGCGCGGCGACAAGCCCGAATGGCAGCACAACCAGGATTACTGGGCCGAGAAGGATGAGTTTCCCGCCATCGATCTTGGCGATCACGCATTCGTTTACGAATAGGCCCGAAGCGCTGGCGGCATGCTCATCACGCCGGCGGCGACCGCATGGCCGTCTTTATGCAAAAAAGGCGGTCGTCCGTTCAACCAGCCAGTAGGCCGCCACGATGCCGATGGCGTAGGCGACGGTTACATCGAGCCGGTCAAAGGTACGCTGGATAAGGGCAGGCTCCAATAGCTGCGACGCGGCGTGAAACAGTAACCGAATCAACGACAAGACCGCAGCCACGAAGATAAGCTGCCCCACCTCCACTCCGACATTGAAAAACAGCAGCGCGACGGGGATGGCGTGTTGAGGCAATCCGACCTCGGCCAAGGCGCCGGCAAAGCCAAAGCCGTGCAACAGACCGAAGCTGAACGCAACGAGCCACGGCAGACGCGCGGTCACACTTGGCTTTCCACGTCGCGCATTCAGGATCTCGACGGACACCAGCATGATGCTGAGCGCGATGGTCGCTTCCAGGGGCGGACCCGGAACGTGGACAAAACCCAGCGTCGCCGCGGCAAGCGTAATGCTGTGCGCGATGGTGAACGCCGTCACGGTAACGGCGACGCGCCGCCACTCTCGAACGAGCACCACCAGCGCCAGGACAAACAGCAGATGATCGAAGCCGAACAGGATGTGCTCAACGCCAAGGCGCAGATACGTCGCAGCGACTTCTCCGGCACCTGGCGTGGCCTGAATAACGAACGCCGTGTTGGTCGGCGAAAGCCGCTCGGTCTGTGTCGCGCCGCCAAGGCTTTCGATCCGAACCAGCACGTCAGTCGATGTTGCTGACAGACCGTCAATTGTGACCGCCTGTCCGGCGAGCCCTCCATCCCGCCGAATGCTGCGGCGCTCGACATAGGCCCCGTCGCTGAACGACGCACGGGGCGGCGCTACATCTTGAGTGCCTTCGGGAAGGCTAACGTAGACCGCGAGCCGCAAGTCGTCGCCCCGCGCCGGAATCTTGAAAACGAGATTATAGGCGCCGGGGCCGATCTGACGCATCTCAAGATAACCCGGCCGCAGTTCATCCGAGAGCGCGGGTTGCGCCAGCAGCGCTACCAAAGCAGCAAATAAAAAGCGGAAGCGATTCATCGACTGGTTTCGGCTGATGCCGCCTTTGCTGAAGGCGCCTCCATGACGATTTCGTAGTGTTCCCGAAGCGAGGCATAGAGCTTGCGTTCCGCCTCAAGGCGCTGCGCATTCGCCCACTCTCGGCGGACGGCCGGCCGGACAACATCGAGCAGTGGGGACCCTCCGGATATTCGTTCGCCGATAAAGACGAAATGCTGCCCGAAGCCCGAAGAAATCGGTCCCTGCCAGCGGCCCGTTTCCATGGCTGCTATCCGCTTAGAGAAGTCTTCACCAAATATGCTCGTTAGCTTGCTTGGCGAGACGCCGCGAAATTCCTCGCCAAGCAGGAAAGGATCGCCGAGAGCCGTCACGTCCAGGGCGCCATCGGCGCGAGCCAGAACGGTCCCAACCTGTTTGCTGTCGCTCTCAATGGTATTCGCACGCCGCGTCGCGCTCAGGAAGACCTGATGGAATGTGATCTGATCCTCGGCTCGAAAGCGCTCCGGATTGGACGCAAGATAGGCGGCAAGCTGCTCATCGCTCGGCTCGGGTGCGGACATGTCCTCGGCCAGAAATTCCATCTTCTGCCGCACGCGGCGGCGAATGATGACGTCGTCGCGGTCCAGACCGGCCGCTCTGCCCTCGCGGTAGAACACCTCGTCCCGGATGTAGTCCTCGATCAGGCCCTGCAGTTCCTGCTCGTTCGGAGGCCGCCGCCACGTCCGCGCAAATCCGTCGCCGAGGTTGGCAACCCGCGAGGCGGAAACCACGATTTTATCGGGCGCCTCCGCGCTTCGCTTGCCGGCGAGCCCGTAGAGCGCGAACAGCATGGCACCGAGCGCGAGGAACTGGAGTAACGGCTCTCGTAGTAGCCGAGCGATCAAGGCGTATACCAGATCGGCGAGGTATAGGCGCGTTCGGTGGTCGTCATCGTGACTTCCGCCGGCATTTTGATGCCGAAATATTTCGCGTCGTAGGCCGTCCAGCGCGGCGTCGGAATTTCGATCACGCGCACATAGTAGAAGGCGCGCAGCGCCGGATCGAAGTCGGGATCTTTCCAGACTGTGATCATCTCACCCGCGCCGATCGTGTTGGTCCATGTCGCGTTCGCAACATCGACAGTGCTGCCGACCGATGTCCTGCTGCGGCCGTCGGCGCCGATCGTTCGGCCGCCGGAAACCGCGACGTCGTAAACTCGCTCCTGGGTCTGGCCGTCTTTTCCGACCCAACCCTTGATGACCTGGATGCGATCCAGATTTGCGCCGATCGGATCCTTCAATGCGGCGACAAGGAATGAAGGCGACTTTCCTGCTGGCGCGTCCTTCAAATCTCCGCCCATCGGTATGCCTTTGGTGTAGCCAACTCGCGCCGGCATGCGGTTGTTGGCGTCCGCAGCCTCGAAATCCCAGCCGCCGAAGAAGCGAACGACCATGCGTGGGCCGGTAGTGGCATACGTTTCGCGCCGCTTCATGGCGTCGAAAATCGCTTCGCGGGTATTTTCCGTGGCCCATACCGCAGCGTAGCCGGACGCCGTCGTCTCCCAGCCCATGATGACGGCCTTGTCGGTCTTGACGAAGGGATGCATCGCTCGATCGGGACTGGGTTCGGAAGCAGATGTCTTGCCGAAGAAATTGTCCTCCTCGACAGCCGCGAGCCCGGTATGCGCATCGGTACTGCCGACAAGCCCGAACTTGTAGGGATTCATGCCGAGTTCGGCTTCCATCTTGAGGCCGTTCTTGAGCGCCGAACGGACATACTCGAATTCCAGCATTTCCGGCTTCTTCAGTTCAGTCAGATCGAGGTTCCCCTTGTCCCAACGTTCGAAGTTTGCAAATTCATCATTGGGTGAAAGAAAGGGATGGGTCTCGCCGTCACCTTTGATCTGGGTGGCTTCGTAGAGCGGCTCCCAGCGGGTGCGGTTCTCTGCATACTCAACGACTCGATGATTGGAAACATCCGGCCGTTGCTCAGATTGCCATTGTGTGCAAGCGCAAGAATTTCTGCACCGGTTTTCTCCTCAACCATCGCCATCCACTTCCAGAGTTCGCGAGGATTTGGACTGCCCAACGGCGGCAGCGTGGTGAAAGGTTCGACCAGACTTGCCTTTGCTCCGTTGTCGCGCCAAATGATATTGCGATGAAGATTGTTGCCGCCAGCGTTCGAGGTCCACTCATAGCCGATGAAAGCAGTAAAACGGCCAGGTTCGTTGGCTTCTTCCGCCGCCTTGATCGTTTCGCGCCAGGCGCTGCGATAGGCCGGCGTCCCCGGCGTGGGGAATCCCTTCGGCATTTGCCCCTTGCCGAAGCTGGTGACGATATCAATGGCGGCCTGCGCACCCTTCCCAGAATTGATCTCGTCGTACCACTTCCGGCCCTGCGGCGTCGCCAGCAGGCCGGGATCGCCGCCGATCAGTTGCGGGAAAAAGCCCATGCCGTCCGAATGATCTGTCACGACCAGAAAATCCAGCGGTCGCGAAAGTTTGGCGCGCTGTCCGCTGGAAGCGATAACTTCCTCGCCCTTGCCAAAGCGATACGCGTCCTTTGGACCGAGCCGAGCGCCGAACGCGCCCGCGTCCATCGAGAAAGAGGTGTGGGTGTGCGTGTCGCCAAAGAATGGACGGGTGGGGAAGTTACGGTCCGCGTAGGGTGAATAAGGCGGCTTGGCGGGAAACGCTTTCCCGGCGATCTCCTGATCGAGTGTGCCTATGTCGGTGGTTACAGCTTGCGCCGCGGCGGACCCCGGCACTGCAAGGCTGGCGGTCAGTAGAGCGGCAAAGACCAAGACGAACCCACGAAGAAGGTTTTTCATGACCGCCTCCACTGACCTGGACGTTAGAGTCTAAGCTTCTTCCGATTCCGTCACCGGGCAATTACATCTGACAACTTCCCTCGGTGCAACCGACACGCGATTTTCGATATGTCAGGATAACTGTCAGATTTGCCGCGCCGGATGCGCCGCGCTCAATCCTGATGCGCCTCGCGCAATCACATCCCTGGAGCGGGATGAGATTAGGTTGGGGCCATGACGACGGCGCATTTTTCTTCTCGCGCCCGGACGCAGCGCAACAGGAGTGCTGCGAGCCGGGGTTCACTCTACTTTGCATGGGGTTGTTTTCGCGATTTTTTGTCCAGGCCCTGCCGTGCACCGCCGAAGGGACGGTATGCCGGGTCCGGGACACGAGATCGTTAGTGCCCCGCGCTTACGGGACGAATCGATCCAGCTCCAACACATCATGCTCTAGTGCAGGCCGGTCACGCCCGCGGCGAGGCGGCGGTGGGCAGGCCGATTGTTGCATGCAGATCATCGTGCTCTCAGCTGGCCGACGCGCTGCGGCCGCGTATCAAATCCGAGGCCTTGTCGGCGATCATCATGGTCGAGGCGTTGAGATTGGCCGAGATCATCCGTGGCATGATCGACGCATCGATGACGCGCAGGCCTTGTAACCCATGCACGCGGAGCTGGTCGTCGACCACCGCCCAGGTGCTGTCGGCCGGACCCATGCGGCAGGTGCAGCCGGGATGAAACGTCGTGGTGCCGCGCTGCGTCGCCGCGGCGAGGAATTCATCGTCGGTCTGCACGTCGGGTCCGGGGAAATCCTCATGCGCGTAATAAGGCGCGAGCGGCGCGGATGTGAGCAGGCGCCGCGCCAGCTTCATACCGGCGACGACGGTGCGGCGATCGAGCTCCTCGACCAGATAATTGGTTTGAATGATCGGCGGCTCGAACGGATCGGCCGAGCGGGCGCGGACATAGCCGCGGCTTTCCGGCCGCTGCTGCCACGACGCGACCGTCATGCCGGGCTGGTCCTCGAGCTGTCCCTGCACGCCCTCCTTGTAGCTCGCGGGCGTAAATGTCAGTTGCAGATCGGAGCTCTCGGTGGTCTCGCCGGAGTGCCAGAAGCAATAGACCATGGTCGGCGACAGCGACAGCAGACCGCGCCGCGTCGTAGCCCATTTGAGCGCCTCCACCGCGAGACTAAGGCCGCGCCTGCGTTCGTTGATGGTCTTTATGTTCTTGACGCGGGCGACCGAACGCGGCGCGTAATGGTCCTGCAGTCCCTCGCCGACGCCCGGCAGCGCGTGGCGCACCTCGATACCGAGCGACCGCAGCAAATCGGGCGACCCTATGCCCGACAGCTGCAGTAGTTGCGGCGAGTTGTAGGTGCCGCCGGCCAGAATGACTTCCTTGGCCGCGCGCACCTCGGTGACAGCGCCGCCCTTCCCGCCTTTGAC
>WNGM01003802.1_pt1 | contig 12013 bp, 12 predicted proteins | sample 5400571 | NCBI WGS metagenome assembly WNGM01 (sample SAMN13153378, study PRJNA577476) | soil metagenome | isolation source: 100 cm soil or saprolite under Garry oak tree replicate 2 | place: USA:California | collected 2016-06-15
GTGCAGCTCAAGCAGGCGGTCGACAGCGCGACGGCGGAACTGCGGCAGTCTCTGCAGCAGGAGCACGACAGGGCGGAGGCGCTCGAAGCCGAACTGGTGAAGGCGTGGCGGTACGTCGGGAAGCTGTTGTCGATGCGCGGCGGCGAGGCGGACCAGTTCAGCCAGGCGGTCGACAGCGCGACGGCGGCACTGGCGCAGTCTCTGCAGCAGGAGCACGACAGGGCCGAATCGCTGGCAACCGAACTGGCGAAGGTGCGACGGGCCGTAGAACAGAAACCTGCCGCTGTGGAAGAGAGGCCCGGTGTCTCCTTGCCCGCCTGGGCAAACAGCTACGCCTTCGTGAAGCCCGCCCAGACCGCAGTGCAACCGGACGTGGAAACGGAGAACACCAAATCAATTAAACCGGGTGAACCAGCTCGCGTTGAGCATAAACCGCGCGGGGGCTACAGCTGCCAGCACTTCCGGACCTACGATCCGGCATCCGGAACCTACACGGGCTATGACGGACGACGGCATTCCTGCCCATAAGTTCGGGCGGCGTTTTCGAGACAAGTCTAGCTGACCTACCGCCTTGGGCAACAAAATGCATCCATGGCAGCATTAAAATTTCTTCCTCTTAGTGACGATGAAGCACGATGTAATATTGAAGGCTGTTGAGATGAAGGATGTGGGAGTTGTTATGATTACGTCCCACCACACTGTGCTCTATTCGGACAAAGGTGATGTGATCCTGGTTCCCTCTGCGGATGTAAATCAGCTCATCAAGAAAGCGGCTGCTAAGTAGCCAAAGCAGAATGGCAGACAATCGCACCATCCCCAAGCCGCCAAACAACACGACAAGTGTTCTGTTTTGACCACAGCCCAGCTTGGTCCTTACGGTAGTGTGGCTGACCTACAGGGAGGTCGCCAATGTCCGCGCGCTCCATCTATCTGCGAGATCAGGCGGCCAACTGTGAGTGGCACGCCAAGAACATCCGTGATGACGAAACGGAAGTAGCGTTGCGAGAAATGGCGGCCCGATATGTCGCCGAAGCGGACGATATTGAAAGCAAAGAGCTGGCGACGCGGCAAATGAAAGAGGCCGCCAACTGAGGCGGCCTTACTCGCGCGGATTACTTCCTCCCGCATCTACGGGTGCAATAGCCGCCAGCCTCGGTTTGTGAATATCCCATCTTCATGCCGCCCTTGACGCAGTTGTCGTAGCCGCTGGGACAGCCGGTCTGGGTTGCAGCCGGCTTCGGCGGCTTCTGTTGCTGCTGCGCAAAAGCCCCCGTGCTGCCAATCAGAGCTGTCAGCATTCCGAGAAATATGGGGTTTCTGAGGGCTTGGGAGGGCTCTGAGAAAGCCCTCCCTCGTCCGTGCTGATCTTTTCGCGCAAAGGCCCGGGGTGACATCCCACCCCTCCCCGCGTGACGACCAAACTTGTTTGACGCCGCCTCGTGTAATGACCTCGCCGCGCCGAACCGGCCGGCGAGCAATGGAGTGCGCGGACACTAGCAGCCCCGCGCCGGTCGCCAACCGCGTAGTTAATTTAACCTTAACATCGCAAAGGCGCCGCCGATCGCCCGATAACGCCTGCGCGGCATGGACGCTGCAAAGCCCGTCTTGCAAAACAACAAAGGGAAGGCGCGTGGGCGAAAGCGGGACAGAGATGTCCCACCGAGCCCGACGCGGGACGAGGTCAGGCCATGAAACATCCGTCAAGCCGCGAGTTTTTCGCATATTGGGACGACAAGCGCGCCGGCGCCCGTGCGCCGGACCGCAGCGAGATCGAGCCAGGCGCGGTGCGCGAGCTGCTCGGCGATATCTTCGTACTGTCCTACGATACAGCCGCCGGCCATCCGTTTCGCGTCGCCGGAACCCGGGTCTGCGCCCTGCTCGGCCGCGATCTGAAGGATCAAAGTTTCTCCGCGCTGTTTACGCCGGAGGGGCGCCGCGAAATCGACGACATCATCGGCGTGGTGGCCGAAGAAATGCTGGCCGCCGTCGCCGGCATCACCGCGACATCGCAAGATGGCTCGCTGGCGCACCTGGAATTGCTGCTGCTGCCGTTCAACGCCCGCGCGCACACGCCGCTGAGCCTGACCGGATTGCTGGCGCCGTTCGAAAGCGAACACAGTCAGCTCAAGGATTTCAAATTGACATCGTGGCGCTATCTCGGCCACCAGCCGGAAAAATTCGTTCCGCGCGCGTTGCGGAAACTGGCGGTCGCGCGCGGCTTCATGGTCTATGAGGGCCTGCGCTGAAGAGGCGCCTGGAACGTAATGAATACGACCCTGCCGCTACCTGAATCGGAACGGCGGGTCGGCTTTGGAATGTCGGAGCGCCCTTCTCCGCCATGAGGCGGTCGAGGAAAAACTAAAGCTCGCGGTCCTTGATCCCGGCTTTCGCGTACAGCTCGTTGATGTGCTTCTTGACTTCAGAGGGCGTGGTGTCGTCAGCGGGGAGATGCGCCCATCCGGCCTTGGTGCGCGCATACTGCCCGATCAGCTCATCCTGATCCGACGTCGCGCCGCTGATGCCATAGCAACCAACCATCTCGTTGTCCTTGAATACAGGCGCCGCCCCACCGGACGCGGCAACGCGGCCGTTTGTCATCACGGCCATCGCGATCATCAGTTGCGGATTGCGTTCCTTGAACCACTGCTGGATCACCAGTCCGTCGGGAAAACGCGGCGACATCGAGCGAAATGCGGCGACCGTATAAGCCTTGGCCCACGCCGTCTCCGGCGTCACAAATCCCGCATCATCCATGCGCTCAAGCGCGATCAGGTTGCCTTCCGGGCCAACCACGGCGATCGAAACCGGAACTCCCATCTCATCCGCCTTCTCGATCGCCGCCTTGATGAACTCGCGGCATTCCACCGCGCGCAATCTTGCCATGTCAGATTCCGATTCAGATTCGAGATTAATTACGAAGGCCGGCGGCTGTGACGACGCCGTTCCACTTTTTTGTTTCGCTGACAATAAAGGTGCCGAACTCTTCCGGTGTTCCACCTTTGATATCGAGCCCGGCGGCATGCAGCGGCTTCGTCACCTCGTCATTCCCAAGCGCTTCGTCGATCGCACGCGAGAGTTTTTCGATGACCTCGCGCGATAAACCCGAGGGGCCCATGAACCCAAACCATACGCTGGTGTCGAATCCGGGTAGGCCCGCCTCAGCCACGGTTGGAAGATCAGGAGCAGCCGAAGCGCGCGTGCGTTCCGAGGATGCCAACGCTTTAAGCTGCCCCGATTCCACATACTGCAGGACAGTTGAAGCCGGAGAAAACATCACTTGCGTGCGCCCCGCGAGTAGATCAGTTACCGCCTGCGCGCTTCCTGAATACGGCACATGCACCATCTTGGTGCCGGCCATCATGTTGAACAATTCGCCCGAAAGATGCGGCGACGTGCCGACACCCGACGAACCATAGAACACCTGTTCGGGCTTTGCCTTCAGCAGGCCGATCAATTCTTTCACATCTTTCACGCCGGTCGAGGGATGCACCACCAAAATATTCGGCGACGACGTAGCGTAGACGATCGGCGCGAGATCCCTGGAGAAATCGAAAGCCAGATTGGGCTGCATCACACCATTGATAACATTCGCTACCGTCCCCATGAACAGCGTGTAGCCGTCTTTCGCGCCGCGCACGACCTGGTCCGCCGCCACCGTGCTGCCGCCGCCGGGCTTGTTCTCGACGACAAACTGTTGGCCCATTGTCCTGGACAACCGCTGCGCCACCACCCGGGCTGTCAAGTCGGCGGCGGAGCCCGGACCGAAGCCGACGACGATCCGCACCGGCCGGGATGGGTAGTCACCTTCCGCCGCGGCCGTGGCCTCCAAGCCCATGATCAAAAACAAACCAAAAAACAATTTCAAAACTGGCATCGTCTCCCTTTCTTCGGAGCTTCTTCACAACGTCGGTTATTGGCGGTCTTCTCGGCCGTTCCACGCTCTAAATCCCTCCGCCAGTTCCGGCCACGGCATGATGGTCGACGTCACCGTCTTGATCGCCATCGCGTCCGCAACCGCCCGGCTGCACGTCATTCCGGAAGCCCTGCTTTGCGGAGACCGTCGATAAACACCTGCGCCCGCCATTGACCGCTGCGAGCTACCCATTCAGATATTCGGAAATCGGGATCAATCTCAAGGAACTGAGCCACCGTCTTCCTGGCTTCTGCATCTCGCCCTAGGTGCGCCAGAGCTGCCGCGAGGCAGCGATAGGCTTGCGAAGTATGTTTCTCTCGGAGAGCTTTCTTGGCCGCGGCAACCGCCTCGTCGAAACGACCTAGACCGATCAACGCAATGCCCATTCCTGCAAACGTTGAAAAAAGCAACGGGTCAAATGGGCTTAGTCGAATGGCGCGCTCAAAGCTCCGGATCGCCTCTTCGGGCTGCCCCGCTAGTTGGTAAGTCCATCCTCTTTGGCCCCATGCGAAGGCTGCATTAGGGTTCAGGGCGACCGCACCGTCCACCATCTCCCTTGCAGTATCGAAATCGCCAGACGACCAAGCGGTTGCGTGGCCAAGTATGCTCAATGCCACGTGGTCGTTCCCGTAGATACTGAGTGCCATCCGGAGGAGCCGCAATCCTTCTGCAATTTCCGACTTCGGATCAGCCGCCCGTCCCTGGGTTACATTTTGGAAGTGACCGCTCCCTGCGATGGTCGCTGCCCAGCCGTACCGAGGGTCAATCTCCAATGCGCGAGAGGCAAGCCGAAGGGCCTCCGCCGATCCGTCCCGAGTAAATGAGTAGAGGTGCGGGACTGCTCGAAGACAAAGGTCGTAAGCGCTGAGGTTGTTCGGTCGCCGCGCGGCCAAATCGATTTCAGCTTGAAACATTTTTGGTTCAATGGCAGAGACGACACTCTCGGTCATCCGATCCTGTAGAGCGAAGATATCGCTCAGGTCACCTTCAAATCGGTCGGCCCAAAGGTGGACCCCCGTCGCGGCGTCAATCAATTGGCCGATGATACGAACTTTTCCGGCTGCCTTGCGTACACTGCCTTCAAGCACGTAGCGGACGCCGAGTTCGCGCCCGACCTGCTTTACGTCGACGGCTTTGCCCTTGTAAGCAAAACTCGAATTGCTCGCGACCACGAATAGAGATTTGAACCGCGACAACGCAGTGGTGATTTCGTCCACCATGCCATCAGCGAAGTAAGCCTGATCGGGATCGGAGCTCAGATTGGCGAAGGGAAGAATCGCGATCGAGGGTTTATCGGGCAGCGCAAGAGCGGGCCTCGGCGGTTCAATCGGGTTGTCGGCGGTTGCCGCGCCTGCGGGCCCCTGCGCTTCCAGCACTGGTCCGACGAAACGGAAGCCCTTGCGCGGCAATGTCTTGATGAGGCGCTGTTCCTCGCCGGAATCGCCGATGGCAGTCCGGGCGACATTCAGGCGGGTCGTCAGCGCCGCATCGGTCACGATACGCCCGTTCCAAATGACGTTGATGAGATCGGCTTTGCTGACGACGCGCTCCCTGTTGCGGATCAGGTAATCGAGCAGGTCGAATACCTGTGGCGCGACGGAGACAAAGTCCGCCCCGCGATGCAGCTCGCGCCGGTCGGTGTCGAATGCGTACTCTTCGAAGAGATAGCGCAAGCTGGCAATCCCTTGGGTGGCCTCCGATCATCGGGGCTTTAGCACCGCTTGGAGCGCGAAGAATAAGCCGACGGTGAGGAAAATGTAAGCCACATGTCAAGCGCGCCGGCGCGTCTTGCGGCAACGTCGCCTGGTGAAACAGTCCAGACAGGACACACCACAATGAGTACGATCCACGGGACCACCGAGCTGGGACCGGCAAGCGCAAAGCGGCAGGTCTACAGTCCTCTCGAAACATATTGGAATGCATTTCAGGAGTGGCGCAAACGCCTGAGGTTACAAGCCACCTTGTGCGACCTGAATGACAGGGAGCTACAGGACATCGGCATTGCGCGCGGCGAGGTCGACTACGTCGCCTCGAACCGCTCCATCGATCCGAGAGGCATCCGATCCATCCCTCCGATGAATGTCTGATATCCGACACCAGAGAATGACCGGCAATGGACGCGCCCGGTTGCTCATTCCGCGAGTTCCGGCCACGGCATGATGGTCGACTTCACCGTCTTCATCGCCATCGCGTCCGCAACCGCCCGGCCGATGCCTTCCTCGGAAAACGGATACAGTGTCTGCATCTCGAGCCAGGGATATTTGTGGCGCGTGCGATAGAGCATGTCGACGCCGAGCGGCAGGTCGTTGCCGGTAAAGCCCCACGAGCCCAGCACGTTGAGGTCCTTGGTGCAGATGCGATGCCATGACGTCTCGATCGAGCCCGCATCGGTGAACTGGCCCATCTCGACATAGGTGCCGCCGTCGCGCAGCATTTCGATGCCTTCGGGGCCGGCGCTTGGATGGCCCGAGCAATCTATCACCAGGTCGGCGCCGAAGCCGCCGACGATGTCGCGCACTTTCTTGATGCGCGCTTCCGGCGTCTTGACCTCTTCGATATCGACGGTGGCTTCCGCGCCGAACTTGCGGGCCAGCGCAAGCCGCGGCGTCTCCGGCGCACCGACGCAGATCACGCGCCCTGCCCCCATCTCCTGTGCTGCGGCCACCGCCAGAATTCCGATCGGGCCGGAGCCCTGGATCACGACGGTGTCGCCCCATTTGAAGCCGCCGGCACGCGTGGCGCGATTGAAGGCGCGGATGCAGGAAGTCAGCGGCTCCGACAGCGCGCCGAGCCGCAGCGACATGTCGTCGGGCAGCTTGTAGATCTTGGTGCCCGGCAACATCTCGAGGTCGACATAGACATATTCGGCCCAGCCGCCCCACAGATGCGGCGCCTTGTCGAAGCCGAGGTAGCGGCCGTAATACACCGGCGTCAGGCATTTGTTGGCGCTTTCCGGATAGTGAATGCAGTAATAGCAATGGCCGCATGGCATCAAGGGCGGGATCATCACCTTCGATCCCACGCCGAGTTTCTTGCTCATGAAGTCTTCGCTGAATTCCGAACCGACCTCGACCAGCACGCCGCCGATCTCGTGCCCGAGCGTGAACGGCCAGGGCAGCGGCTTCGGCCAGTGGCCTTTGAGAATATGCAGATCGGTGCCGCACACACCGCAGGCGCCGACTTTGATCAGCGCCGCCTTTTTCGGAATTTTCGGCCACGGCACGGTGCGAATGACCGGCTGCGCGCCGGGACCGTCATAGGTGCATACCCGAATCTGTTCCATGAAATTTCCTCCGGCCCTTCGGCGATTGTTGATTTGAGTTGCGTGGGCGACAGCAAGGTTATGTGAACTCAGCGGCGATGCCAATGCGCGGTCTCGTCGAACCTGCACCGCGATTGACAGGCGCATCGCGGCTTCTCAAGTAGCGCGCCGACTGCAATGGGAGTGGGGTGTTGCGCAATCGCTGGGTTATTCTTGCCGTCCTGTTCGCGGTTCGCCTCACCATGGGCTTTCAGTTTCAAAGCGTCGCCGCCGTAGCACCTCTGCTCGGCCGCGACTTCGGCGTCGGACTCGCCGACATCGGAATCCTGATCGGCCTGTATTTTACGCCGGGCGTCGCACTGGCCTTGCCGGGCGCCGCCATCGGGCAAAGGTTCGGCGACAAGAGAACGGTGCTTGCCGCCCTGATGCTGATGCTGATCGGCTGCCTTGCGATGGCGCTGTCCGATTCCTGGACCGTCCAGATCGCCGGACGGCTGGTCGCAGGCTCAGGCGGCGTACTGCTCAATGTTCAGATGACGAAAATGGTGGCCGACTGGTTTGCCGGCCGCGAGATCGCAACCGCGATGGCGATTTTCGTCAACTCGTGGCCGGCCGGCGTCGCGATCGCGTTGCTGACGCTTCCTTCTGTCGGCACCGCCTATGGCGTAAGCGCGGTATATCTCGCGGTGGCGGCGCTGATCGGGGCAGCGTTTGTTCTACTTGCCGCGGTGTATCAACCTTCGGCGAATTCCGTGACCACAACCACGACCTCCGTTCGGCTCGACCGCAACGCGGCGATCGCCGTGATCGCGGCGGGTTTGATCTGGGGCCTCTTCAATGTCGGGTTTGCAATGATCTTCAGTTTCGGTCCCTCGATGCTGGTCGAGCGCGGCTGGTCGATCGCGGCGGCGGGATCGACCATCAGCATCGTGTTGTGGCTTGCGGCGGTCTCGGTTCCTTTGGGCGGATTTCTGGCGGATCGAACCAAACGTCCTCAATTCATTCTCGTCGGCGGCTGCGTCGTGTTCGCGATCCTGATGGTCGCGTTGCCACGCAGCGGCGCGGTGGTCTCGACCGTTGCAGCACTTGGATTGGTCAGCGGCCTCGCGGCAGGGCCGATCCTGAGTCTGCCCGCACGCGTGCTGCAGCCGGCGACGCGTGCCATCGGCATGGGCGCATTCTTCACCCTCTATTATGCCTGCATGATGTTAGGGCCGGTCGTCGCCGGTGCCTGCGCCAAATGGACCGGCAGCGCCGCCGCCGCGTTCGACTTCGGAGCGGTGCTGCTCTTGCTGTGCCCTCTCATTCTCTGGTGCTTCAATCGCATTCCGGCAGCGAGGCCGAGGATGGAGTGATTGGCACTTGATTCAACCCCCGCTAACCACTCATTAACCCTGCTGGCCGTAGGGTCAGGCGACACCGAGCAGCCGGTTGTCGGGTGGCGAAGATGGCTTTGGCGCACAAAAAATCGATTCCTCCGGCCGCCGAAGAGCGACGGCGTTTTCAGCGTGTGAAGGTTCATCTGCTGGGGCGCTACATGCTGCCGGACCGCCGCGAATTTCCGTGCCAGATCATCAATATGTCCCCCGGCGGGCTGGCCCTGCTGGCGCCCGGCATCGGCAATGTCGGCGACCGCGTGATCGCCTATCTCGACCATATCGGCCGGGTCGAGGGCCAGATTACCCGCATTATCGACAACGGCTTCGCCATGAGCGTGGGTGCGACCGCGCGCAAGCGCGACAAGCTCGCCGCCCAGCTGACCTGGCTCGCCAACCGCGACATCCTCAATCTGCCGGAAGACCGCCGCCACGACCGCATCATCCCACGGAACCCGATTGCCCTGCTCACGCTCGAGGACGGCACCAAGATGACCTGCCGGGTGATCGACATGTCGCTGTCCGGCGCCGCCATCGCCGCGGAAAACCGGCCACCGCTGAAATCCCTGGTGTCGCTCGGCAAGGTCCAGTGCCGGGTGGTGCGAAACCTGGATGAAGGCTTCGCGCTCGAGTTCCTTCACGAGCAGCTGGCCGAGACGCTCGAAGACAGCGTTACCGCGCGGTAAATCGCCGCCCCCTCCGATTCCTGCTTTTTCCTCCTGTTCCCCGGGTCCTGAGGCGGTATCCGCGTTGCCGGATACCGCCTTTTACAGTTTTGGCGGCGGCCCGGCTTGGTTAACGCGGCCGGGTTCCGCCGCCGCAACCGCAGGGTTGACGGGCCTTGCCGCGTTAATATGTAAAATTTGAATCAATTGCAGTTGTCTAAAATTTTAGTCTAACTTGACTCAAGTATAGATCGAATTAGCGCCAAGCTTTACTTGCATTCGCTTCAATTGTACTTGGCGTACTTAGCAGCGGCGAAAATTCTTTGTGCGAAACGTGGTCCCAACAAGAAACGGGGGCCACGATGTTTGGGTTCAGGGGACAGGGGAAAGGGTTGGCGGTCGTCGCCATCCTGTTGGGAATCAGCCCGCCGGCGGGTGCCGGTGAGGAACGAGCTCTTTATGCGAGCCTGGGCGATACCGCCCGCTCACCGATCGGCTGGGTCGAATTCTGTGCCGACAACCCCGTCGAATGCCGCGGCGGCGCCACCCAGCCGCGCGATATCGTGATGTCGCAGACGGCATGGCGAGACCTGCTGCGGGTCAACCGCTGGGTCAACGAAACCGTCAAGCCGATGACCGACATGGATCATTGGGGCGTGATCGAGAAATGGTCGTTGCCGACGGACGGCTACGGCGACTGCGAGGACTACGTGCTGTTGAAGCGCAAGATGCTGATCGACGCCGGCTGGCCGCGCGAGGCGCTGCTGATCACGGTGGTGCGCGACAAGAAGGGCGAAGGCCACGCCGTGCTGACCGTGAAGACCGACAAGGGCGAGTTCGTCCTCGACAATCAGAATGAGAACGTCGTGGCCTGGACCGAGACCGGCTACCGCTTCGTCAAGCGTCAGTCGCAGAGCGATCCCAACGTATGGGTCTCGCTTGGCGATGGCCGCCCAGCGGTTGCCACTGCCAGCGCCCGCGATCAGTAACTGAACGAAGAAACAGAGAAACAAAGGACACGCGACCCGGTCACATCCCCACCCCTCCCCGTCCCAGACCGGATCGCGCGCGGCCAGCTCTCCCCCAAGAGCTGGCCGCAACTTTTTTGCACCGTTTAAACGCTAGATTTATTAGGGTTTTACCGTTTCAAAATGCCGCTATCGTGCGGAACGAGTCGCGAACCACGCAAGTCGAGACGTGGAAAATCCGTGGAATTTGATCGCGGTCTGTTCCGGGTCGCGAAGGCTGGATTTGTCCCATTACGGGTCCCGAAAATAAGGCGAGCGCGGCCTGCCTCACACTGTGCGAACAATCGTTGCGCGACTGGCACCCGCCGCCGGCATGTACACGCCGCAATTGCAACTCGCTCTGCTTGCGCACCCCAACTCGCGTGACACGTGCTTAATCGGGTGACGTTCCTTCGTTTGCTCTATCGGTCGTTCTAAAATTCATTCCGAAGGGCGACGGAAGTTCTGACGACATGATGTTGCTGTCACTTTCCAGCGCATTCGACTTGCTCACGATAATTTTTCTGGTCGTCTTTGTTGTTCGCGCCGTCACGAGATGGTGGCGTAATCGGCGGCGCCCCAATTAGGCCACGACCCTCAGTGGCCTAATTTATTTTGGGAGTTGCGAACTTGCGCCGCCGGTTAGTCGGGGTCTCAGTCGGCGATATAGCCCTGAAACCTTATCTTGACCGCCATTCCACCCTTCCGGATCAGCGCGGGGCTGTTATGCACACGGGAAAGCTGCTATTGGCAAGTGCCTCAACCGTGAGTTTTTGAATGACCTTTTTGTTTTCGGGCCCCGATGTCCAGGTCGCCTTTAAGAATGTTCAGGGAAATGCCGAAGCTGAAATCAGCAATTTCAGCGACGATTACATACTCGCCCACTCCATCGAGGACCTAACCGAAAGAATGTATGAGAAATTTGCCGTCAAAGCTCCCGTGCTGGACAAGGGCGCGATAGTGAACGACTGGGTTGACGGCTACGTCCCTGAGTATATGACGCCGAACCCCAATTTTGACCAACAGCCAGGGGTAAAAGGCCGCATCTATTCTCTCCACATTCCCTATACGGGTGACGAGTATCTGTTTCACTACACGCCGATGCCGCCACCCCCGAACCCGGCCCATGCAGCCGTGTCCAAAACTGAAATCGTTTTTGCCGCGGGCGGCGCGTGGCACACCTCAGACTCCATCAACAAGCAATTTGACGCCAACCTCGCGACGCTTGAGGACGGTATTCAGCGCGTCGAGAAGAACGTCACGCCCTTCAACGCTTCCCTTCGCAATGTCATCATTGCCCGACTGGCGCACAGGATAGAGACGGCCAAGAAGACGCGGCAAACCACCGAAGGGCTGAAATACCCTCTGCGGCGCAGGGACAATGCTCCTGAGACTTTCAAGCTTCCCGAGACGTCCAAGCAGCTTACCCCGAAGCCCGTCAAGGTCTATAAATCCTTTGTTCTCGACGAAGCTGACTACCAAAACATCCTGAGAATCTGCGAGAGCATGTCACTCGTCATGGAGCGCAGCCCTACGGTTTTCGAGAAAGCCGAGGAAGAGCATGTTCGGGTGCATTACCTCGTCCAATTGAACGGCCAGTATCAAGGCCAGGCCACGGGCGAGACCTTTAATCACGTCGGGAAGACAGACATTCTCATCCGGCACGAGAACAAGAACGTCTTCGTGGCCGAGTGCAAATTCTGGGGCGGCTACGAGGGTCTAAAGAAAACGGCCGACCAACTGCTGGGGTATACGACGTGGCGGGACACGAGGACCGCCCTCATCATCTT
>WNGM01003803.1_pt1 | contig 12012 bp, 9 predicted proteins | sample 5400571 | NCBI WGS metagenome assembly WNGM01 (sample SAMN13153378, study PRJNA577476) | soil metagenome | isolation source: 100 cm soil or saprolite under Garry oak tree replicate 2 | place: USA:California | collected 2016-06-15
ATGACGAGAAGTGGACAACTACGGCTTCAAAATCAACTTCTGCACGCGCCAGTTCAACAGTTCGGCGGCGTAGATCACGTTCTCCGAGGGACACGCCATCGCATGGATCCAGCCGAACTGTTTTAACTGCTTGCCGGATTGGCCGAGCATGCCGAGCACCTTGCCCTCGAGGCTGAGCTTGTAGATGCGGCCGGGCCATGCGTCGGAGCTGTAGAGCACCTGATTGGGTGGCGGCGTGATGCACAGCGACCATGGCGAGCCTGGCGCAAAGGTTCCGCCTGATATCATCGCCTCGTCCGGAATCCTGCCGATCGCGGGCTTGGCGTCCGGCGGTACCGGCACCTCGATCCTGAACTGGCGCAGGAACTTTCCGTCACCGTCGAATACCTGTATTCGCCGGTTGCCGCGATCGGCGACATAGACGTTGCCCTTGGCGTCGGTCGCGATGGAATGCGGAGTATTGAACTGGCCGGGCTCGTTGCCGCGGTCGCCCCATGACGTCAGCCAATTGCCGTTCTTGTCGACCTTGGCGACGCGCGAGTTGATATAGCCGTCGCTGATGAAGGTGTTGCCGGCTTTGTCCCATGCCACGTCGGTGACCTGACGAAACCGGCCATCCTCGGCGGGCAGCGGCGGCTTCGGATGTTTGACCGGGCCGGTCTCTTCGTCGGATGCCTCCTGCTTGCGGCCGAACACCATGACGACGCGGCCCTCGGGATCGAACTTGATCACCATGTCGGAGCCCTTGTCGGTCACCCAGATGTTGTCGGCGGGATCGACCTTCACGGTGTGGCCGAACGACCAGGCATAGAGGTTCTTGCCGATTTCGCGGACGAACGCGCCCTTCGCATCGAATTCCAATAGCTGGGTCGCCGCCGCGGCGTAGGCGGGTCCGATAGCGTTACCGCGCGACAATACGAAAACATGTCCCTTGGAATTAACCGACACGCCCGACACTTCGCCGAAATACAGGTTGGGCGGCAGCCGAAGCGGATTGGGGACCGAGTCGAATCCGATTGTTGGCACAGCCTGCTGCGCGAAGGCCGATGGCCCGACCAACAGCAACAGTCCGATCAGCCAGTGCTTCATGATGTCCTCCCCGAAAACGCTCGTTTGCTTTTTATTTGGAATGGATGCTAGTCGATCGTTGTTCCCGGCGTCCATCGCCGGACGCATATCCCGCGTCATATCCGCTAGCTGCCCGGCGCATGGCGCTACGCCTGCAGGCATGATCTGCTGGTGCATTCCCGGAACTTCAGCCGCGAGCGGTCCCCATGCTTCCTGAACGCAGCACCAAAACAGCGCCTTTCCTGTTCGCGCTTGCTGTATTGCTGTTAACGGCATTTTCGCCGGACGATGCCTCGGCGTTGTATCCGGACAGGATCGTCAGGATCGTCGTGCCGTTTGCGCCGGGCGGCGGCACCGACGTGATCGCGCGCACGCTGGCGCAGGAGATGGCGAAGGATCTCGGCGCCACGGTCATTATCGAGAACAAACCGGGCGCGGGGACCATCATCGGGACCCAGGCCGTCGCAACCAGCGAACCGGATGGCTACACGCTGCTGATGGGGACGTTCGCCAACGCGGTCAATCCAAGCCTGAATGCCAAGCTGCCCTACGACCCGCACAAGGATTTCGCCCCCGTCGCGCTGATTGCGCGTTCCTTCAATATCGTCGTGGTCAATCCCAAATCGCCTTTTCAATCGATCGCAGACCTGATCGCGGCGGCGAAAGCCGATCCCGACAAATTATCCTATGGGACGTTCGGCACCGGCACCTCGGCGCACCTCGCGGGCGAGCTGTTCAAGGACATGGCAAAGGTCAATCTGACCATGGTGCCCTACAAGGGCGCCGCGCCCGGGATCACCGACCTGATCGGCGGTCAGATCCAGGTGATGTTTACGACGGTCGCCAGCGCCGCTTCGCTGATCGCGGGCGGCCAGTTGCGCGCGCTCGCCGTGACTTCAGCCGAGCGCTCGCCGGCATTTCCGCAATTGCCGACCGTCGCCGAGGCCGGCGTTCCCGGCTACGCCGCGGAGAGCTGGTACGGCCTGTTCGCGCCGGCCAGGACGCCAGCCGATGTCATCGACCGCCTCAACAAATCAGCGGCATTGGCCGTTCAATCCGAAGCCTTCAAAAGGCTGGGGGTGAATGAGGGCCTCGTCATGGTCGCGCGTCCCCCGCAAGAGCTTGATCGGTATGTGCGCGGCGAGGAAGAGCGCTGGCGCAAGGTGATCCAGGACGCCGGGATCAAAATCGAATAGCCACGCCGCCGGTTGCGGCGCGGTGCAACCCGCGGGGCTCTTTACCTTTTTTCCTGCTGGAATAAATGCGGATTTGAGGTGTTGCAGGAAGAACGTTGCCAAAAATCGGGGAGACCACAATGTCCGGCATGGTACAGCGCGCCCTTGCTACCGTCAGCTTCGCTTTGATCTGCATCGCCACGCCAGCGTCGGCGGCGGACGACACCGTCCGCATTCGCGGCACCATCGAAAGTGTCGAAGGTCCCGTTTACGTGGTCAAGAATCGTGACGGCGCCGAACTGAAGCTGACCGTTACCGACAATCCGCTATTTGTCGCGATCTCGCCCTCGACCATGGCCGACATCAAGCCGGGGATGTTCGTCGGCTCCGCCGGAATGATGCAGGCCGACGGCACTCAGAAAGCGATCGAGGTGCATATCTTCCCGGAATCGATGCGCGGCACCGGCGAGGGCCATTACGACTGGGATCTCAAGCCGCAGAGCAAGATGACCAATGCCAACGTCGAGCAGACCGTTGCCGGGGTCGACGGACAGATCTTGTCGGTCAAGTACAAGGACGGCGAAAAGAAACTGCTGGTGACCCCTGAGACCGTTGTTGTGACCTATGTCCCCGGCAACAAGGACGACCTGAAGCCCGGGACCAAGATTTTCGTCGCGGCCGCGAAAAAGCAGCCTGACGGAACGTTGCAAACCCCGCGTATTACTTACGGCAGGAACGGCGCGGGTCCGGCATTTTGACTCCGATATGCCGTCGCGGCACTATCGACAGCCTTTACAACCAAAGCAGACTTCAACCGGGGAGGATATGATGCGTTCAATCGTTTCGATGGCACTGGCGGCTTGCGCCATTGCGGTCATGGGTTCGCCAGCATTTGCACAAACGCCAGCGCCGGCGCCCGCAACGCCACCGGCGCCGCCATCCGCGGGCGGAACGCCGGACGCGATGCCGTTCGATATTCCTTATGGTTTGTCGATCGGGCTTGAGCGCGCCAAGCAGGTGATGGCCGCCGCCGAAGCCGAGGCCAAGAAGCGAAACTGGAAGATGAACATTGCCGTGGTCGATACCAACGGCGAACTGGTCCATTTTTCGCGGATGGAAGGCGCGCAGATCGCATCCGGCACGATTTCGGTGGGCAAGGCCCGCACGGCGGCGCGCTTCCGCCGCGAATCCCGTCTGTTCTACAACGCGTTTGAAACCGGCCATCCCTACGTTAGCACGCTCGATCCCACCTTGGTCGCGAGTCCCGGTGGATTTCCGTTGGTCGAAGGCGGCAAGCTGATCGGCGCGGTCGGTTGCAGCGGCGGCACGGGCGATCAGGACGCCGCCATCTGCAAGGCCGGCGCCGAGGTCGTGAAATAGCACGCTCTTCGTGTAGCTGTTGCGGATGCTGACCCCCACCCCAACCCTCCCCCACAAGCGACCGCAAGCGGGAGAGGGAGCGCGCTGCGGCGCGGGGTTGACGGCGTTGGGCAATAAGCGAAGCAATAGCGATCACAAGCAAAGCAACGAAGCGCGTTGAAGCGCATCCTTTTGTGGTGCGCGTGTTTTCACCCGCCCTGTAAAGCGCTTGCTGCCTTCCCCCTCTCCTGCTTGCGGGGGAGGGCCGGGGTGGGGGCCTCTGACTATTGTTCGATCCTGATATTACCGGCCCTGGCGACTTCGGCCCAGCGCGCGATATCGGAAGCCAGAATCCGGCCGAACTCTTCGGACGAATTGCCGACGGGCAGGATACCCAGCGGTTTGAGGCGGGCGGTCACATCCGCCAACCGGGCGATACGCATGATTTCGCCCTCGAGTTTTTTCACGATCGTGGGCGGCGTATCCTTTGGCGCGAACAGGCCGCTCCAAAGCACGGCATCGACGTCGGCGCCGGCCTCCTTCAGGGTCGGTACATCCGGCAGTTCCTCCATCCGTTTGGGCGCCGCGACCGCAAGCGCGCGCGCCTGGCCTCCCAGCACCTGGCTCAACGCCGGACCGGCATCGGCGATGGTCGCGGTGACCTGACCGGAAATCACCGCCATCACCGAATCATTGGCGCCCTTGTAGGGGATGACCTGCATTGGCGCCCCGGTCCTTTGCTTGAACAACTCGGTCACGAGCTGAAATGAGGCGGACGAGCTGGAATAATTGGTCTTGTCCGGATTTGCCTTGGCGTAGGCGACAAGCTCGGCGACCGATTTGATCGGCGACGATGGATTGACGATCAGAATCAGCGGAAACGATGCGAGTTCGGACACCGTCACGAAATCACGGACGGAATCGTAAGGCAGCTTGGCGTAAACGGCGGGGTTGATGGCCATGCCGCTGGCGCCGACCAGCAGCGTGTAGCCGTCCGGTGCCGACTTCGCGACATATTCCGTGGCGACGATGGCGCCGCCACCAGGCTTGTTTTCGATGATGACCGGCTGGCCGAGGCTTTCCGACAGTTTTTGCCCAAAGATCCGTGCGATGATGTCGTTGCCGCCGCCGGCGGTGAAACCGACGATGATGTGAATTGGCCGCGTCGGATATTTCGACGGGTCTTCCTGCGCGGAAGCAGAGGCGGCCGCAATGGCGGTGAAGGCGATCAACCCGAGATACTTGCCGATCAGGGAGCGTCTCGGCGTTTTCATGGAGTTCGCCTTCCCTTGGTGTTGCAAACGGACTTATTTCAAAGCGGCGTGACGTGAACGTGCAGCACAGCGGCCTTGCCGTCGTCGAGCGCAGCGAGGCAGCGATCAATGGCTGGCGCGAGATCGTCCGGCTCGGTGACGCGTTCGCCGTGTGCGCCGAACGCCCGCGCCACGGCGGAGAAATCCCGCTGTTCGCCCTGACGGCCCGATGTCAGCCGCGACTGAAACTGATCGGTTTCGGCGGCAATGCCCTTTGGATAAACCCGCTGCACGGCGGATTTCACCGCCTGCCAGCCGCCATTGTCGAGTACCACGGTCAGAATTGGAAGCTGATATTGCTGCGCCACCGCATAGACGCTGTCGGGCGAGGAGAAATGAAATCCGCCATCGCCGATCACCTGCATGATGCGGCGATCTGGCTGCGCCAGCTTCCACCCCAGCGCCATGCCGCCCGAGAATCCAAGTCCGCCGCCGGCGAGGCCAACGTAGCTCTGCGGCTTTGTTCGCGTGACGTGCTGCTGCAGGATCGGCGCGTTGCGGATGGCTTCGTTGAGGACGATGTCGTCCTGTGACAGCTTTGCGCTTAGCGTTTCGAACAAGTAGGCCGGGTTGAGCGCGCCGAGGACGCCTTTGTTGGCGCTGGCGGTGGCGCGGCGCTTCCCGGCCGCTTCACGCGCGCCGCTCCAGCTTGCAATGCGTTCGGCCACACGGCGGCGCCAGGCGTCGTCGGCGCGCGCCTCCACCGCATCGAGTACCTGCTGCAGCACGGTGGCGCAATCGCCTTGAATACGCATGTCGGTCGGAAATCCCCACATCGGAAAATCGGACTTCAAGGGATCGATGTCGATCTGGATCCATTTGATGGCGCCGACACGCTTGGCATATTGCGGAATGAACGGCACATCCGAATCCAGCAGCAGGCCGAGATCGGCTTGTTCCAACAGGGGCAGGGGATCGAAGCCGGCGAAGCAGGGCGAGGCCTGCGAGATATTGAGGTCGATCGAGTTGAATTCGGCGACCCGGATGCCGCAGCTCCGCGCCAGCCGGTCCAGCACGGCGACGGCTTGCGGCTTGCGGCCAAGATAGGCCGTCAGTGCGATAGGGTTTTCCGCCGCCATCAATGCCTGCGCGATCGCATCGACCCGCGCCGGCTCGATGCCGCCTGTGTGCACGCCGCCATACCGCGCAGGCGGATAGGCGGGCATGTCGGCAACGTCCCATTGTTCGGCGAGCGTTTCTCGCGGCAGCATCATGTAAACAGGGCCGGGCGGATCGCTTTGCGCGAACGCACTGGCGCGGGCCAATGCCTCCTTCACCACGATGCCGGAGGGGAGCGAGTATTCCCATTTGACATAAGGCCTGACGATGCTGGCGATGTCGAACGGGTCCTGCACGAAATGAACGTAAGTGTCGCGCGATCCCGGCAATTCGCCGTGCAGCGTGTAGGGTGCGCGTCCGGCGAACAGCATGACCGGCAACCGGTAACGAAACAGGTTCTGGATCGCCATGCAGGCGTTGGCGGTACCGGCATCGACATGCACCAGAACCGCCTGGCCGCGTCCCGTCGCCAAGGCATAGCCGCCAGCCATATGTACGGCGACGACCTCGTGCGGGCACAGGATCATTTCGGGATGCTTGCGGCCTTCCTGGTCCCAGCGCGCCAACTCCTCGATCAGGGAGACGTGATCGGTACCCAGATTGGCAAAGATGTAGTCCACCCCGAGGTCGACCAGACCTTCGAGGAAATGGTGCGCGGTAGAGTGACGGCTCATGCCTTACGACTTCCCTGGCAGCGTCTCCGCGACAAATCGGTTGCGAAGCGTGCCGATGCTGGTGATTTCGATCTCGACGACGTCGCCGGCCTTCAGGTCGGGCGAGGCGCCGTCGGTCCCCATCCAGATCACGTCGCCCGGCCACAGCGTGAAATATTTTGTCAATTCCACGATGAACGGCTTGATGCCGAAGATCATGTCGTTGGTGCGGAAGCGATTGCTCTCCTTGCCGTTCACTTTCACGATGGTTTCCATCTTGTCGAGGTCGACGTCGGTCTCGATCCACGGTCCCATCGGCTTGAAGGTGTCGGCATTTTTGGCTCGCCACAGCCCGCGATCGGCCTTCTGCCAGCTGCGTTCGCTGACATCGTTGCCGATGGTGTAGCCGAACACACAGGACATCGCGTCGGCCTCGGAGAGGTGTTTTGCTTTTTTGCCGATCACAACGACCAGTTCGCCCTCGTAGTGAATCTTTTCGGTGGCGGTTGTCGGGATCACCACCTCTTCGTCATGCGCGATCAGCGCGTTCTGTGCGCGGTAGCCGATCTCGGGCCGGTCCGGAACGTTGGGCACCTCGCCGCGCTTGTCTGCGGCCTCCTTGAGATGCTTGAGGTAATTCAGGCCGACGCAATAGAAAGTGCGCGGCATCAGCGGCAATTCGATCTTCACATCCGCCACAGCATGCGCGCGCGGCGTACGCTGCCATTCGCCGAACGGATCGCCGCTGACCGCGATCACGCGGTCTTTTTCGACGATTCCCCACGATGTTTGTCCGTCCGCCGTGAATTTGAGCCAACGCATGCGCACTCCTTTTTATTCGTTATTCCGCCGCGACGCGCGGCTGACTTTTCCATGCGCCGGCGGCCGGGCGCGGCAAGCCGAGATTTTCGCGCAAGGTCTTGCCGGCGTAATCCTTCTGAAACAGACCGCGTCGCTGCAATTCGGGGACGACGTGGCGCACGAAATCGGCGTAGGACCCCGGCACATAGGTGGCCGCGATCACAAAGCCGTCGCAGCCGCGGCCGACGAACATCTCTTCGAGTTTGTCCGCGATCTCCTTCGGGCCGCCGACGATCGCGTCCTGGGTCTGGCCGCGGCCCGAGAAGGTGATAAAATCGCGCGTGCTCGGATTGGTCTTGCCGCTGGTCCGGAGCACACCGTCGCGGATGCCGATCATCCCCTGCATGCTCTGCAGTTCTTCCCCCGTCAGCGGCTCGTCGATGCCCTTGGCGGCAAAGTCGAAGTTCAGGCCTTCCGCCAGCAGCGACAGCGCATCGATTTCCAGCGGCAGCTTTTCGATCAGCGCCATCTTGTCCTCGGCTTCGGACTTGGTCGCACCGGACACCGGTGTCGTCAGATTGCACAGGAACATCTGGTCGGGATCGCGGCCGGCGTTGGCGGCCTCGTTCCTGATCGCGTCGTAGCCTTGCCTGGCGTTCGTCAGATTGCGCGCCGCCGTGAATATGACTTCGCCCCAGCGTCCGGCGAACCGCTGGCCGCGGCCGCTGGCGCCGGCCTGAATAATCACGGGATGGCCTTGGCTCGAGCGCGGCACCGTAAACGGTCCGCGCGACTTGAAGAATTTCCCGTTGTGATCGAGGCGCTTGACCTTGTCGGGGTCGGCGAACCGGCCTGACTTCTTGTCGATCAGGAGCGATCCGTCTTCCCAGGAATCCCAGTGACCAAGTACCACTTCCATGAATTCGTCGGCGCGGTCGTAGCGGAAATCATGATCGAGATGGGCGTCCTTCCCCATGTTATGCGCTTCGCCGTCGTTGACGGAAGTCACCACGTTCCAGGCGGCGCGGCCGCCGGTCATCAGGTCGAGGGTAGCGAAGCGGCGCGCCACGTCGAACGGTTCGAAATAAGTGGTCGAGCCGGTCGATGCGAGCCCAAGCTTCTCGGTAACCATTCCCATCGTGGTCAGCACCACGATCGGATCCATCTTCACGCAGCGGATGCCGTATTCGACGGTGTGCCTGTGATCGTTGCCGTAGCGATCCGGCATCGCCAGACGATCGTCGAAGAATGCCATGTGAAATTTTCCGGATTCGAGAATCCGGGCTATCTCCTGATAGTAATCCGCCGACATCGAATCGTCGCGCGATTCCGGATGGCGCCACGAGCTCGGCAGGTTGGTGCAGTTCTGCGCCTGCAGGAATCCAACCATCGCCATTTGCCGCGTCATGCTGCTCTCCCTGTCTCGGTCGAACGAGGTGTCACGCGAGATCGAGCTCGGCGGCCAATTTGTATTCGCCCGCCAGCGCGCGCAACTTGTCCCAGGTCGCATCCTCGACCTCGATGCCGGCGACCTTGCGCTGCTGCTCGCGGATATACTCGACCTCGCCCGGATAGAACACGCCAAGTGAACCTTCGGACGGTGGCGTCGCCTTGAGATATCGGGCGAACTCGGCGACTTCCTTCTTGAAATCCTTCAGGGGTCGGAACGCGGCGACGTTGAACACCGCCATGAAGCATCCGTCATTGTGCCGGCCGGTGGGCTCGACGCCGAAACCCAAACCCGTGAGCAGCCCGCACAGCACCTCGACCATCGCAGCCAGGCCCGAGCCCTTGTAGCCTTCGGTGCCGCCGAGCGGCAGCAGCGCGCCGCCGTTGCGGAATTGTCTGGGATCGGTGGTTTGCCGTCCTTCGCTGTCGACGATCCACCCCTGCGGGATTTCCTCGCCGCGGGCGGCGGCGAGCTGGATCTTTCCGGCGGCTACCGCAGATGTCGCCATGTCGAGATAAAACGGCGCCTCGAGGTCCGACGGTACGGCGATCGAAATCGGATTGGTGCCGAGCCGCGCCTCGCGGCCGCCGAACGGTGCGACGTGCTTGGGAGAACGGCCGGAATCGGCGGTGGCGAGGCCGATCATGCCTTCCCGCATCGCCATGGCAGGGTAAGCGGCAAGCCGTCCGACATGGCTTTGCCGGAACACCGTGCAGGCCGCGACGTTGGCGGTCCTGGCCTTTTCAATCGTCAGCGCCATCGCCTTGGCGTTGACATGAAATCCAAAACCCCAATGGCCATCGATCACGGTCGTGGTCGGCGATTCCTGCACGATGGTCCACTTCGCGCCGGGAACGATATGCCCGACCTTGATGCGGTCGATATAGGTCGGGATCGCGATCACGCCGTGCGAATCGTGGCCGGCGAGGTTGGCGTTGACGCAGCCGACAGCCACGGCGCTGGCTTCCTCGTCCGACGCGCCGGCGGCCCTGAGCAGCGCCGCACCGATGCTTATGAGACGGTCGGCCTGGACGATCGGCATGGGAATTTCCTCTTGTCACGCCCGCACGGGGTCGGGTCTTGCTTGTTGTCGCCGGCGCATCCTTGTTGTCGCCGGCGCATCGTCTCAAAGCGATCGCCCGTTAGCAATGACCTCGGGCCAAAATCTTGGCTGCGATGCACCGTGCGCATCTCGGTGCACCCGGACGGCGAGCCGCAGTTCCCCGGTCCTGCGGCCGATGAAATCGCCTGAGCAACCGTAGTTCTTCGGACTTTCGCCTGCTGTTATTCGCCTGATGTTTACTCTGAATCGCAACTTACACCCTCCAATAACGCCCATTTAGGCGTCCCATACGCATAAATACGCCAAAGGGCCGGCAAATGCCGCCGAACGGAGCTGACGCCTTTGGAGACGAATATCGCGCGTACGTTCGCGGCGTTGAGCGCAACCAATGAAGCGATTCTGTATGCAAAATCCCCCGAGGAGCTGTACCGGCAGGTCTGTGAAGCCGCATTTTCCAGCGGAGACTTCCTGGCTACGGCAATCTTTTCGGCGGAACCGGGCACCCATGTGCTCCGGTTCGCCACCGGCTTCGGCGAAGACATCGTACGACTGCGCAGCATCGATATTTCCATTGTAGCGGACACCCCCGAAGGTTCGGGAGTCTGCGGACAAGCCTTTCGCGATCAGAAGCTGACCGTCAGCAATGATTTCCTGAACGACACCCGCTCGCTGGCCTGGCGAAAGGGCGCATGCGACGCGCAGGTCGGGGCGGCGGCGGCGTTGCCGCTGATTTGCAACGGCCGCAGCGTCGGCGTGTTGCTTGTCACCCGGCGCGAAGCCGGTTCGCTGAACGGCCAGATGGTCTCGCTGCTTGAACGCATGTCGGCGAACATTTCATATGCGCTCGACAATTTCGACCGTGAGGCCGCGCGCAAGAGCAGCGAGCGAGCCTTGCGAAGATTAAACCGGATGTTTGGCGCCATCAGCGCTACCAACGACGCAAGTCTTCGCGCCAAGACGGCGCAGGAACTTTACCAGCTTGTTTGCGATGCCGCCGTTCACAGCGGAGAATCCATTGCCACGGTGGTCTTGCTGGCGGAGCCGGATTCGATCTGGCTGAAGCCGGTCGCCGGAACGGGTGAGATCGTCGAACAGATCACGCAGACGCGCTTTTCGATCGATCCGGATAACGTCTATGGGACCGGCGTTTGCGGCAGAGCGTTTCGAACGCAGAAGCCTTGCATCAATCACGATATCCTTAATTCGGTGCAGGGACGGCCATGGCAGCAGGCGGGACTCAAGACCGGTGTTGTCGCCTGCGTCGCGTTTCCGCTGATCAAGGCCGGCAACAGCGTCGGCGTATTGATGTTCTTTGTCAGTAAATCCTGGGCGGCGGACAATGAGATCATCGCGCTCCTGGCGCGAATGGCGGAGAACGTCTCGTTCGCCCTCGATAATTTCGAACGCGCCGACGAAAAGGCGAAGGCCGATGAACAAAAAGAACGCCTGACGCGAATGTTCGCGGCTCTCAGTGAGACCAACGAAGCGATCATGCGGGCGAGGTCGCGGGCGGAACTGTTCGACCTGGTCTGCGAGGCCGCGGTGCAAGGTGCGAAGTTCAGCTCCACGACCGTAGCCCTCGCCGAGCCCGACTCGGACTTTCTTCGTGTCATTGCTTCGAACGGGCCAAATGCAGGCGAGATGAGGAATCTGGAATTCGCGATTGCGGACCGGCTGCCTCAAGGACGCGGCCTGACCGGGACTGCATTTCGAACGGGGCAGCCCTGCATCACCAACGACTTTCTGGCCGATGAACGAACCATGCTTTGGCACGACAGCGCGCGTCGTTGCGGCGTAGCCTCGTCCGCGGTGCTGCCATTGCTCAATGGCGACCGCGCGGAGGGTGTGGTCATCTTCAATTCCCTGGAGCGAGGAACCTTCACGCCCGAGTTGGTCAAACTTCTGCAGCGCCTTGCGGAAAATGTCGCCTTCGCCCTGGTGAATTTCGATCGTGCGGACGAAAAAGCGAAGGCGGAGAAACAAAAGGATCGCCTGACAGGGATGTTTGAAGCCCTCAGTTCGACCAATGAAGCGATCATGCGGGCCAAGACGCGGGTGCAGTTGTTCGAAC